>Ga0102812_10000057_pt1 | contig 78457 bp, 69 predicted proteins | sample ColrivemetaGS713_FD_79334 | JGI IMG/M metagenome (GOLD analysis project Ga0102812, IMG submission 79334) | Estuarine microbial communities from the Columbia River estuary - Flood tide ETM metaG S.713 | ecosystem: Environmental > Aquatic > Marine > Intertidal zone > Estuary | place: USA...
AGCGCGACCGTGTTGGAAATGGTCCGGTCATTCGAAAAAGTTTCGGGGCGCAAGATCCCCTATCAGGTCGCCCCCCGCCGCACGGGCGATGTTGCCGCGATGCTGGCCTCGGTCGACAAGGCCGAAAGGCTATTGGGCTGGCGGGTCAAACGGACGCTGGACGACATGTGCGCCTCGACTTGGCATTGGCAGTCGGAAAATCCGCAAGGGTATAAGGGCTAGACCAACGCCGCCAATCCGGTGGACCCAACGAACAAAGGGCCGTCAAAGTTGGCGGCAACGCCGTCTGTTGGAATTGTCGGGAAAATTGGTCGGAGCGAGAGGATTCGAACCTCCGACCCCCTGCTCCCGAAGCAGGTGCGCTACCAGGCTGCGCTACGCTCCGACCGTGGCGTGCGGCGTAAACCGAACTTCGGGTTTTGACAAGAGCGTTATTTGTCGGAATTTCGCCCTTCGCGCAGTCGAAACAGCGCGCCGATCCGCATGGTGGTGCCGGTTTCGGTCCTGCTGCGGGTCTGAAGCACCGGACGATTGGTCGATGCGTCGGATCTGCCCTCGCGCAGGACGATATAAAGACCGCTGGCGATGATGATTCCCGCACCAATGGCCGTGTTCCGGTCGATGCTTTGGTCAAAGAACAATGACCCATACAGCATGGCCCAGATGATCTGGCTATATTGCATCGGCGCGACAATCACGGCCTCGCCCGTCTTATAGGCGGAAATAATGATCATGCTCGCAATCCAGCCCAAGGCCGCCATGACCGCCAAAAGCCCGAAATGGGTCGCGGGCATCGGTTCATAGACAAAACCCAGCGCAGCCCCCATGACCACAAAGTTCGCCACCATCGGATAAAGCAGGATCACCACGGGCCGTTCGTCCGCCCCGATTTTCCGCACGATCACCGACGCAAAGGACCCGCCAAGGGCTGCAACCATCGCGGCAAGGTGGCCAAGCGACAGGTCGGTCTTGCCCGGTTGCAGCGCCACAAGAACCCCGACAAGCCCGACCGCGACCGCCAAGCCCCTCCGGATCCGCACCTTTTCACCCAAGATCGGGATCGCAAGAACCGTGATCAACAAAGGGGAGGCAAACAGGATCGTATAGGTCTGCGCCAAGGGCAGAACCGCAAAGGCGTAAAAGGCAGATAGTCCCGTGATCAGCGTCGCAACGGTCCGCGCGGCCATCCACCAGGGATGCGAGGGTAGCAGCGTCCCCGGCGTCGAATCCCGCATGATCATGAACATAGCGAGAGGGAAAGACAGCAGCGTCGAGAAAAAGATGGTTTGGACAGGGGAATAGACGCCACCCAGAAACTTTACGACAACGTCATTGGTCGCGTAGACGGCGAATGCCAATAGCGCCAAAAGCGCCCCTTTTGCGTTTGGTCCCATCGCGTCAGCCCCTGTTTGCGCTAACCTCTTCTGCGGCAGGACGCCGGAATGGTCAACCGCTATGGGTTTTGCGCCTGAAACTGGCGCAGGCTAGCTGGACACCTCGCCGCCCTGAACCTTAATACCAGATTCGGCGGTGATTTTCCCGATTATGGCCGCGCGATAGCCCGCGATCTTCAGCCCGCCCAAGACATCCTTTGCCTGCACCGGATCAACAGCGGCCAAAAGCCCCCCGGCGGTTTGCGGATCGAACAAAAGGTCCGCCAACGGCCCCGTTGCCCCGAACACCGGCCCCGCACCGGACCGGTTGTCGGCATAGATCGTCGACCGAACGCCGGCAGCGGCAAGCGCGGCCGCGCCCTGCATGACCGGCACAGCCGCCAGATCGACCTCTGCCCCGACACCCGATGCCTCGCAGATACCAGCCAGATGCCCAGCGAGTCCGAAACCTGTCACATCCGTCATGGCATGTGCGCAGCGCAGCAGACCGCTTGCGATCATTTGTGATTGCACCATCTGGCCATAGGCCGCTGCAACATCGGCTCCCTCCGCCAATCCGCGCATTTCAGCCGCCATGATCACACCTGACCCGATGGGTTTTGTCAGGATCAGCACGTCATCCGGTTTGGCACCCGATATGGTGACAGGGTCATCGACCTCGCCTGTGACCGTGAAACCGATGGTGAATTCATCGCCCAACGAACTATGCCCGCCCACGATCCGGCCGCCTGCGGCCTCGACCTCGTTTCGGGCGACGGTCATCACCTCGTCCAAGGTTCGGCGCTGCAATTCCGCCGACATTCGCGGCAAGATCACGCTGACCGTCACCGCCTTGGGACGCGCGGCCATTGCCCAGACATCGCCCAGCGCATGGATCGCGGCGATACGCGTCATCAACCCCCAATCATTGGTAAAGGCGCGCAAGTGGTCGGTCGTCATGACCAGCCGCCGATCCCCCAACCGAAGGATCGCGGCATCGTCACCCGCAACGCTTTCGATATCCGGATCGGGCTGCATCGGCAGGTTAGCCAGAACCTCGCGCAGGGCGCCACGTCCCACCTTTGCGCCGCAGCCGCCACACATCGGTGCGCTGCCAACCTCTTCGGTCACGCCTAGTGCGGCGGGGTTGGGCACGGGCACGGCAGACATCTGCGGATAGTCTCGAAATTTGGCCATGAATTGCTGGTCGATCCGGTTTTTCCAATGCCAGAGCAACCGCCCCTGCGCCGCTGTTCCAAGCTTTTCAGCCATCGCGCGTTTGCCGCCCAAAGACACCAGTTTCAGGTAATCTTTTTGCGGCACATAGGGCCGCAAAGCGCCACCCGATAGAACGCCCCGCAGGTTGTGATACAAAACAGGTGCCTGACGCACCGCGAAAACCCCCGCCTTGGGGCGGGGCGTTTCGGTCATGTCGGCGCAGTCACCAACGGCGAAAATCGCATCGTCCGAGGTTTGCAAGGTCGGGCCGACCGACAGATAGCCGTTCAGCGTTTCCAGCCCGATATCGGCCAGCCATGGCGCAGGTCGGGCGCCAGCGGCCCCTGTGATGAACTCTGCCGCGACGACGCGTCCGTCGCTTAGATGCACCTGACCTTTTTCTATTTTCGCAGCACCCGCACCTTCGACGATCGCCACGCCGTTCCTTGCAAGCGCATCCAGACCGATACGACGCGCCTTTTCGCCAAAGAGCGACAGCACTGTCCCTTGGTCGATCAAGCTGACCTTTGGGTTCTTGTGGCCGCGTTGCCGCAACGCATGCGCCATCGCCATGGCCAGTTCGGCACCCGCCACCCCACCGCCAATGACCGCGACCGACGGGTCGTTGGCCGAAGTGCGATACTGGTCCCAAGCCTGCGCAAAAGCACCCAGAGGTTTGGCAGGAATCGCATGATCGGCGAAACCCGGGATCTGTGGCATTTCGGACGTAATCCCGATATCGATCGATGCCACATCGAACCCGATCGGGGCACGACCCTCGACATGTACCAGCTTTGCGACGGGATCGATCCCCGTCGCGGCACCCAGGATGACGCGAGCGTTGGCAAAGCGCGCCAACCTGACCAGATCGATATCCAGATCCTGACGGCTGTAAAGCCCTGCCACGAAACCGGGGAGCATACCGGAATAGGGCGCTGTCGGGCCGGGATTAATCACGGTCACCCGCACGCCGGGCAATGGGTTCATCCCCCACATTCGCAGGACGAGCGCGTGGCTATGTCCGCCGCCGACAAGAACCAGATCACGGGTGAGGGGGAGTATGTTTTTCATGGTCCCAAGATAGGCACCGTTGCCCGACAAGACCAGAGCGGCAACAGGTCACGCCACGCCCTTGGATCAATATCCCGTCATTTCCAGATAACCATTGCCGCTATGGGTCCCTGTCAGGCCTATCGGGCCTTCCCAATAGGGCACGGACAGGTCCATCCAAGCATTCGGGTTCAGCGCTTTGACAACCACATCAACCCCGCGATCCGGCAACCGGACCCGCCATTCGACAGGTATCTGGCGATCTGCGACCTTGGCCGATTGCAGGGGTTCCAGCAGCACGGCGCCATCGGGATAAGCGGTGGTGACACCGCCAGCACCAATCCATGTGGCCGAAGTATAGGCCGCCCCGTCCTTGGACCGCAGTTGAAACGCCATCAGCTTGTCCCCTGATGCAAAGGACAGCGAAAACCAATCCCAACCGGCCTGATCCGCAGACAGCGGTTGCGACGACCATTCCCTATCCAGCCAGGCGTTTCCGGTAACCTCCACCACCTCATCTGCTAGGGTCAGGGTGCCCGAAACCTCAAGATAGGGTTGGGAGTAATAATAGGATGCCTGCCCATCGGCAGATTTCACAGAATATCCCGCATCGCCGTGGAATACCAAAGGCCCAAAGGGGCGCAATGCCAGATCATAGCCCGCCGCCTGTGTCGTAGCCGATAGCCGAAACCCGTCAGCAGTTTGCACGAACGACCAATCGTCGATCCACGCCTGAAACGGGTCTGCAATAACCCCTGCCTGCCCGATACCGCCACGGGCATAGGTTTCGGCAGAATAATGGGCGTCCGGCGTTGTCAGGCCGAAATGACCCAGCCAGACCTGCGGGCTATCCCAGCCTGTTGTTTCGGTCGGTGCCAAGGCGTTGCGGAACAAGGTCCATTGTACCCCGAAGTCGCGCCCGTCGGCGGATGACAGGTTCGCCGTGACATACCACCATTCAATCCGGAAATCGGTATGAGGGCCGCTATCACGCGGGAAATCGAAACGCGGATCGGGGGCGGGTGTCGCAAACCCGTCAGCTGTTTGGCCAAGTCCGGCAAACCCCTGCGCCAAAGCCGCGGCAGGGAGCAGCAGCAAAACGACGATCAGCGCCCTAACGTTCATTTGCGAAAACCTTAAGAAGATCGGCAGGCGCGGTGCGCTGGAGCTTCCACGCAGGCCACGCCGCCGCAATCATCGCGGCGATCACCGCCTGCGCGATCAGGCGTAGATAATCCTGCGGGAACAGGAACATCGGCAGCTTCCATCCAAAGGCCTCGACGTTCACCACCGACAAAAGCGCCCACGCCAGCGCAAGGCCCAACGGAACGGCGAAAAGCGCTGTCAGCACCGCCAAAAGAACGGCCCGCCCCAGTTCCAGTCGCCCCAAGGTTCGGCGAGTCATGCCCAGCGCCCAGACCGGCGCAAGCTGCGGAACGCGCAATCCAGCAAGGGTCAGCAGGCTCATCAAGATCGCAAAGCCGGCCACTGCGAGTGTCAGGATATTCAGCGCGGCAGTCACCACAAAGGTCCGGTCGAATACCCCCATCGAAAAGGATTTGATCCCGGCCTGATTGACCATATTTGCAACGGGCAGCCCGAATTCAGACTGCAGGTCGGCAAAAATATCGGGCAAGGCACTGTCTGCGACCCGGATGCCGAACCGCAACGGAACGGCCTCTGGGAAAAGCACTGCGAAATCGCCCGCGTCGATCATCGCTTGCCCAATCGGATTGCCATAGTCGCCGTATATGCCGACCACGACGAAATCTCGCCCGCCGACCGGAACCACATCGCCCAAAGCCAGCCCAGAACGGCGCGACAGTTGTTCGTTGATCACAACCCCGCCGCCGCCGTGCAGGTCATCCCAGACCGTTGGAGTCGCGGTCAGAAACGTCCAGTTGCTGCGATATGTTTCGTGATCAATTGGCCCATAGACTTCGGTTGGCAAACCCCTGACGGCGATATCCACTTTCTGTATCGGCAAGACAGCGTCGGTGCGCGATGAGAGCCAGGGCTGCAAGGCTTTGGCCTGTTCCTCGGTATCGGCATAGACGTATCCTTCGGCCGCGAGCCGTTGATCCAGAAACCCTTGAAACGTCAGGCGAAACGACGACACCATCGTTGACACGCCGACATTGGCGGCCATCGCCAGCAACAGCGCCATAAGGGCAAGCGATAGGCTGGGCAGTTGTTGCCGCGTGTCGGCCCAGAACCATTCCGACAGGGCAGAGCCTGCGCTTTTCTGTCCGACCTTGGTTGCCAGATCGATCATCGGCGGCAGCGCAAGCGCCCCGCCGATCAGCAGCGCCGCCAAAAGACCAAAGCCCGCGATCAACCCCTGCCCCCAAACACCCAGACCCGCCGCAAGCGACAAAAGGCATAGGGCGCATATGGCCTCGATCCGCCGCCGAACGCGCCCCTGAACCGCTAAAGCCCGCCGACCCGCCGCCATCAGTGGCATCCGGCTGATCTGCCAAAGCGCCCCTGCGGCTGCGACCATTGTGCCACCCATCGACACCGCCATCCCCGACACCCACCACACAGGGGAAAGGTTCAGGCTATTGCCGACATCCGCGCCATAAAGCCCCCGCAAGGTCGCGGCGACATCGGGCAATAGCGACGCCGCGATGAAATAGCCCAGCACGACACCAACCGCCCCAGCAGCCACGGCGATCAACAAAAGCTCGGCCGCCATCAGAACGATCAAATGCCGCAAAGGCACACCCAAGGCCCGCAAAGTGCGCACCATTGGCCGCCTTTGTTCAAAAGCGAGCCCGATAGCCCCGTGAACGATAAATAGCCCAACCGCAAAGGCCAGAAAGCCAAAGGCCGTCAGGTTCATGTGAAAACTATCCGTCAGACGCGACAGGTCCGAACCGGACTGCGCGACCCGCCGCGTCAGACCGTTGTCGATGCTGTCGATCTCTGGCAAATCGGCACGTTGATCTGGCAGCACCAACAACCGCGACGGATCGGTTTGGGCCAGCAGGTCAGCTGCCACGCTAATGTCGGTCACGACCGCATCGGGGGCAAGGTCGGGGCGGACGACACCGCCGCGACCCAATGCATCCAAGGCTGCCTTTTGCCCGAAAATCGGCGGGCTATCCCCGACAGCCTGAAATGCGTCAAGTTCGACGCCGCCCAAAGACCGGGGGGCGGTCAAAGGCTCCACCCCGATCACCCTGATCCCATCAACCCGTCCATCGATGACAGGGCTGACCTTCCACCCTGCCCGCCGAAGCTGGACATAGGTATCGACCGCAATCGGGCGCCCATCGGCACGCAGAATCTGGTCATATTGCCCTTCGCCCAGCGTGCGGGCAGCGGCGGCATAGGACGAACGCGCCTCGGAATTGATCGCCTGCACACCGGACCAGAGCGCCGTGGCAAGCGCGAGCCCCGCCACAAGCGTGAAAAGTTGCAGGCGATTGTGCCGCCAGTGGGACCACAGGGCGCCTAGAACGGCGCGGATCATCCCAGCCTCCCCGCACGCAAATGGATACGCCGTTCCATCAGCGCGGCCAGCCGTTCGGAATGGGTGACCATGACCAAGGCCGCTCCGGTTTCGCGCACCAGATCCAGCATAAGGGTCATCACGGTATCCGCCGTTGCCTCGTCCAGATTGCCGGTCGGTTCGTCCGCCAGAACCAGCTTTGGCCGAACCGCAAGCGCGCGGGCAATCGCAACCCTTTGCTGCTGACCGCCCGAAAGGGATTCAGGGTATTTACGCAAATGGTCCCTCAGCCCGAGCCTTTCCGAAAGAAATGCGGTCCAGTCCCTGTCCTGACGCCCCGCCATCCGTGCCTGCAGCGCGATATTGTCGGCGACATCCAGCGAAGGGATCAGGTTGAACTGCTGGAATACGACGCCTGTCACCGTCCGGCGCCAATTGGCCCTGCCTTTGTCGTCCAGTTGGGCGATGTCGATGCCATCGACAGAAATCACACCGCTGTCGGGCAGATCCAACCCGCCGATCAGATGCAACAGGGTGCTTTTGCCACTGCCGGATTCCCCTGTCAGGGCCAAAGTCTCGGCTTTTGACACGCCAAAGCTAACCCCGTTGATCACGGGGATCGCGCCTTCTGCACCGCGATAGGATTTGAACAGATCCGAAACTGACAAAAGCATGGCGTTATTCCTTTGCCTGCAAAGTGACGCAGTATGAGAGGAGGTCAAGGTCAATGCATTCAATTCAAATGCATCAGAACCTGCTGCCGCCGATTTACGCATCAGTAATATTTCTGCGGGACTTTGGACATGTGGGGGCGCTTAGCGCCAAGGGTAAACGCAATGACCAAAACGACTATGATCGACGGCATCAAAGTTCTCAAACTTTCTGAAACCCATACCGAGGAAATCGGCCAGCCATCGGACGCTTTGGCGATGTTTCACATCTGGACGCTTTTGACCGGCGCCGACTCGGTCCGCGATCTGACGGTGGCGAACCGGTCAATTCTGTAATTTTCCTCGGGAAGCCAATTCCGGTTTCCCGATCCATTCCGCCAAAGACCGCTATTCCTGCGGATTGGTTCGGGACTGCCAGACAATCGCCGCAGCCATCAATACCGCCGTAAGGCCCGACAGAACCGCCGCCACGGCAAAAATCGATTGCGTGCCCAAGCCATTCAGAACCGGCCCAAGGATCAATGGACCGACCGTCGCGCCGCCAAGGCTCGTCGCGATCACCGACGATGCGACCCGGTTATCAGCGCCAAGGATGTTGGAAACCCAAACGAAATAGGACGGAAAAGACATCCCGATAAACGCGCCTGCCGCGACAAAGCCAAGGGCGGGGGCGCCCATGGCCGCCAAAGCAAGGCTCGCGCAGGACCCGATAAGGCTGGCCAGATACAACCATTCGACCCGTATCTTGCGGGTCAGCCAGAACAGCGCGAGCCGCCCCAAAAGAAATGCCAGAAAGAACCCAGAGGTCAGCCGCGCCGTCTGCTCGACCGTCCAGCCGGATTGGATCAGGGCGGCAGGACCAAAGCCGTAGACCCCGACCTCGACCGTGACAGCCAAGGCGGCGAACACCAGAATGATCCAGCGTCTGTCCAGACGCGGCGCGGCAAGCGTGGTAGCAGCCGCTTGCCGCTGCGACGGTTGGACCACCGGGATCATCAGCGCGAGGATCAGCCCGATCGCCCCCATCACCAGCGTCACGTTGCCTTGTGCGGCGATGACCAAGAACGGGCCAGCGATTGCACCAATAGCAAACGCGGCATTGATCAGCCCGACCATACCAGGACCGCGGGCCCCGAATTCGGTCAGGAACCGCCGGTTGAACACCACCGCCGAAAGCCCGAAACCACCGCCCGCAACCAGTGCCGCACAAAGGACGAGAGGCCACGTCGGCGCAAGATATATCCCGACCCCGCCAAGCGCCAAAAGGGTCAGGGCCAACCGCGCAGACAGACCGGGCAGGCCAAAAATCCCTGCGACGACCAGACAGCAGGCCCCCAGCCCATTGGCCGAAATCAGATACCCGATCGTCGTTTCGGGGAGACCAAGGCGCTGCGACAAGATCGGGACAGCCATCCCGTAAACCGCAGGAATGGCCCCTGTCAGCGCAAAGGTCAGAACCCCCGCTAAAAACAGCCGTGTCGGGTTTGGTCCGGTATGTGCCTGCGTCACGAAATGCATCCCGTGTGTTTGTCGAACGGCACACCGTTGCGTCACCTATTTTCCGGCTACAAGCGAAAAGCGTTGCGGTCGTGACGAAACGTCCTGCTTTTTATTGTCCGGTTTCGCGCTAGGGTGACCCCAACCAAGGAGGAACCCATGTCCGATATCGTTATTTTGTCCGGTGCCCGCACCGCGATTGGCACCTTTGGCGGCAGCCTCGCCGGAACCTCGCCTATCGATCTGGGGACCGTGGTCGCCAAATCCGCGCTGGACCGTGCCGGGGTCGAAGGCGGGCAGATCGGAACGGTCGTGTTCGGCCATGTGATCAACACCGATCCGCGCGATATGTATCTGTCCCGCGTCGCCGCAATGCAGGCCGGCGTGCCCGAAACCACCCCAGCAATGAACGTGAACCGCCTGTGCGGGTCCGGCGCGCAGGCGATCGTTTCCGTTGTGCAAAGCCTGATGCTGGGCGATGCCGATTTCGGGCTTGCCGGTGGGGCCGAATGCATGAGCCGGTCGCCCTATATCGTGCAGGACCAACGTTGGGGCGCCAAGATGGGCGACATCAAGACCCGCGATATGATGCTGGGCGCGCTGAACTGCCCCTTTGGCACGGGTCATATGGGGATCACCGCCGAAAACGTGGCGGCGGAGAATGGCATTTCTCGCGCCGAACAGGATGCCTTTGCCCTGCACAGCCAGAACCGTGCTGCGGCGGCCATTGCCGCTGGCTATTTCAAGGACCAGATCGTTCCTGTTCAGGTCCGCGTCAAACGCGACATGGTCGATTTCGTGACAGATGAACACCCCAAGGCCACCTCGGCCGACGCTTTGGCAGCACTGCGCCCGGCGTTCCAGAAAGATGGCACCGTGACCGCTGGCAATGCGTCGGGGATCAATGACGGGGCGGCGGCGCTCGTGCTCGCCCGTGCCGATGCCGCAGAACGCGCCGGACTGACCCCGAAATTCCGCGTGATCGGTTATGCCCATGCGGGCGTCCGCCCCGAGGTGATGGGGATCGGTCCCATTCCGGCTGTGCAGGCCCTGATGGCCAAAACCGGGCTGACCGCTGCCGATTTCGATGTGATTGAATCGAACGAAGCCTTTGCCGCGCAGGCGCTTGCCGTGACGATGGGCCTTGGACTTGATCCGGCCAAGGTCAACCCCAACGGTGGCGCGATTGCCTTGGGTCACCCCGTTGGCGCGACCGGTGCGATCATCACTGTCAAAACGATGTATGAGCTTGACCGGATCGGCGGCAAGCGCGGGTTGATCACCATGTGTATTGGCGGCGGTCAGGGCATCGCACTGGCGATCGAGCGTATTTAGGGTCTGATTTCGATAGTGGCGCGGGCAGATTGCCCGTTGCCATCCAGCACCGTCACCGTCGAATAGCCTTGCCCCAGATCAGGCAATTCTATCTGCCGTGCGACCGTCGTTTCAAAGGGCGCGCCGTTCAAAAGCCATGTGAATGGCGCGACACCTTCTTCCACCCGCGCAACCAGCAAAGGGCCGTCAATCACCGCGCCGTCAGGCGGAAAGGCGAGCCTGAGCGCTGCGATCTCGCCCAGATCCCCTGCAGGCCGGAACCGCCGCAATGGGATAGGAAGCTGCGCATTGGGCAAAAGCAGGGTTGCCGCGGGTGGTGGCCGGATCGGTGTCACAGGCACCCCGAGCCTTTGAAATGCGCGAAACATGACTGGTGCCGCCAATTCCCCGCCAAACGCGCCGGGCACGGACGTCCCGTCAGCGCGCCCCATCCAGACCCCGATCACATGTCGCCCGTCAAATCCGACCGACCACGCATCGCGGTTCCCATAGGATGTCCCAGTCTTATAGGCGATCCCCTGCCCCACGACTCCGGCGGGCCTAGGTGTACGCAGGAGGATATCCGCGATTTCCCATGCGGCGACATCGCCCATGACCTGCTGTCCCCCAACGGTGTCGCCCTGGTCGATTTGCCAGTGCAGATCCACAGCGCGCCCACAGTCCGCAATGGCGGCGTAGAGTTGGACCAGATCCTCCAGACTGATCCCCAGCCCGCCCAGCGCCACCGCAAGACCCGGACGCCCGCCGGGGATTTGCGGCGCGACCCCTGCACGGTGCATTCCGGTAACCAGATGCTGCGGCCCCATCGCCTGCAACAGGCTGACGACCGGGATATTCAGGGAAAGCTGAAGCGCCTCGCGCACGCGGATATCACCGCGAAAGCTGCCGTCGAAATTCTGTGGTCGATACCCGTCAAAATCGGTGGGTCGGTCAGAAATCAGTGTTTCGGGGTGCACCATCCCCTGATCAAAGGCCAAACCATAAACCAAAGGTTTCAAGGTCGACCCTGGCGAACGCGCGGCCTGTGTCAGATCAACAAACCCTCCCCGTTCGTCGGGCCGATACCCCGCCGATCCGACCGAGGCGAGGATTTCACCGGTTTGGTGATCCGCGACCACAATCGCGATCTGTAGCCTGTCGGAACGCGATGCGACCGATTGTTCGGCCAGCTGTTCCAACGCGATCTGCAGGGGTGCCGACAGTGTTGTCAGATGTCTGTCCGCAATGGGATCAGACAGCCTTGCGCGGTCGGCCAGATGTGCCGCAATCGCGGGGAAATCCTGCCGTTGCGCCGGAATAGACTCTGATTTCGCGGCGGCGACTGAATCCTGCGCTGCCAGACCTGCCCCTGCCATACGGTCCAGAACGCGGTCTCGTGCCGCCACGGCGGCATCGTGGTTGCGGTCCGGCCTGCGGGTTTCCGGTGACTGCGGCAGCGCCACCAAAAGCGCAGATTCTGCCAGCGTGAGCCTGCGCGGAGGCTTGCCGAAATAGGCATAGGTCGCGGAACGAAGCCCTTCGATGTTGCCGCCGAAGGGTGCGCGATTGAGGTAGAGCAAGAGGATTTCATCCTTGGTCAACCGCTGTTCCAGCGCTAGGGCCACACGGATCTGCCGGACCTTGCCGGACCAGGATCCTGTCCCGCTGTTCTCGATCAGGCGAGCCACTTGCATGGTCAGGGTCGACCCGCCGGATACCACATGCCCGTTCCGGATGCTTTGTCCGATGGCGCGCAGGACCGCGACGGGATCAACGCCACGGTGGGCATAGAACCTTTTGTCCTCATACCGCAGCAGTAGCGCGATATAGGTCGGGTCGACCTGATCCAGATCGGTTGCCAGCCGCCATCGGCCATCCTCGACCGTAAAGGCCCTTAGCAGGGTGCCCTCGCGGTCCAGAACCTCGACCGATTGGGCGATGCCCAAGGGCGGCAGATCGGTCGAGGCGACCCATTCCCGAAACCGGTCGTGGCCCAACCCCGCCAACCAAAGCAGCGCCACAATCCCGAACGGAAAGAACCGGCGCATCAATCAGTCCGTGACCAGGACCTGTCCGGTCGCTGTCCGCGCGCGCATTTGTGGGCGATACATATCCTCGACCACGGCGGCGGGGTGATGGAAGGCCCCCGGCGAAACGGTCCGCGCGATATAGGCCAGACGGAACTGGCCTTCGCCGAACCAGTCCACCGCGCCAAGGAAGCGGTCCGCCCTGAACTGCGCCGATTGGGTCTGCACAGGGTCGAGCCATTCCAGCGCAGAAATCTCTCCGCTTTGCAAAAGGTTCGGGTTGTCGATTTCAAAGCCTGCCGGAAGCGGATCGTTCACCATCAGACGCGCCTCTTGCCGCCCAAACGATTTGACGGTCAGGACCACCACCATCCGTGTCCCCACAGGGTGGCCAGAGGGTTCTGTCGGTGTGCCGTCCATCAGATAATAGGCGCGTTCGATGCCATAGCCGTTGCCGCCTGCCGGTTCCGGTTCGGTCGGAACGCCAAAGGCCGTTACGGTGATTTCGGTCGGGTTGGTGCCATCGTTGCGGACGACGACCGGTGCCATGTCGGTCTGGTCATCCGCCACCCGCACCAGTGGCCCCGTCGGGATCTGCCCGTCGATGGTCACGCCCGTATCGCGAATATCCCGAAGCATCGCGTTTGCGGCCAACAGGGTCCAGACGGCCTCTTGGGTGGATACCTGCGCGCCACGGTTTGCTACGACGCGGGCAATGCCTTCGCGGTCAATCGCGTTGCTCCCCGCTTCGGTGGCGAGGGCAAGAACCGCCGCCGCGTCACGCTGGTTGGTGCCGAAATCCATCCGCCACAGCAGGTTTTCTTTGGTGGTCAGTGTCTTTGCCAGTTCTGTTCCGGCACGGCGGAACATGGCATCCGCGCGGGTCGGGTCGCCATAATTGGCAAGCGCCGCCCCCAATTGCGCAAGCGCGAGCGGCGAGGCAAATGCATCTGCCTTTTCATCAGCATAATACCGCAGATCCCCGACTGACGCGACGCCTTCGCGGGCAAGAACCAGCAAGGCATAGGCCAGATCCTGACCGCCCTTGTCAAAATCGGGATAGTAATTGACCCGATTGCGCAGGTTGTCGATAGCATTGCGATAGGCCAGATCCGGCACCATGAAGCCCGCCTGCCGTGCCCGCGACAGGAAATCGGTCACATAGGCATCCAGCCACATATCACCGCTGTCTGGCCGCCACAGCCCAAAGGCCCCGTTAGAGGATTGGTTGCCCAGAACCTCACGGATCGCCTGATCGACCCGCAGCGACAGTTGGTCGGTGGTTCCAAGATCCATCGCCTGCGCGACCTCGTTGAAATAGATCAGCGGCATCGCGGCCGAGGTGATCTGTTCCGTGCAGCCATAGGGGTAGCGATCCAGCGCTGCCAACAGGCCCGCCGCATCAAACCGTGCCAATGGGCCGACGGTCAGCGTAGCCTGGGCTGTGCCACTGGCAAGCCCGGCAAAGGCGTTGCGATCAAAGGTGAACGTGTCCCCCGCCGCCAAGGTAAACCGGGACTGGCGGCTGACAGGCGGGTCATTGACCAACACAGGAACCGTCAGCACCTTGTCAAAACTTTGCCCGTCCGGCGTGGTCAGCGTGATGGTCAGGCTATGCACCCCTGCATCAAAAGCCGCGAATGGTAGGCTAAAGGTCTGCTTGCCCCCTTCGGCCAAGGCGAATGTCGACGGCAGAACCTGTCCGGCAAGCGCGAGCCCATCGGCGGTCACGGTCATCCCGACCTCGCCCGCGGGGCCATCGGTATGGGTGATCTCGAGCAAGGCGCGGCTTTGATCGCCGGGCGCCATGAACCGAGGAACCGAGGCGGTGAGCACAATCGGATCCCGCACAATGACATCGGTCGCCGCGTTGCCCACACCTGTTGCGGACCAGGCCACAGCCATCAAACGGATCGTTCCATTGAACGCGGGCAGGTCAAATCCGATAAGCGCACGCCCATCTGCCCCGACCTGAACTGGCCCGCTGAAAAACGCGACAAGTTGCTCTGTCGGCGGCGGGCTTTGCGCGGTCATCTGGGCCATCGCGTCACCCCCAGACCGAATGGTGCCCATCGCGCCGTTCAACCCGTCAATCAGGTTTCCATAGACATCCCGCAATTCAACCCCGAGCCTGCGTTGACCGAAGTAGTGGTCCGCCGGATCGGGCGCGGCAAAGGCTGTCAGGTTCAGAATTCCGACATCAACCGCGGCTAGGGTCACATAGACAGGGTCGCCCGCTTTGCCGCCTTCCACATCAACGGCGACTTCCATCCGGCCTCTGGGCCGCACAGGGCCATCTGGCACCGAAACACTGACCGCAAGTGCGCGTTCGCCCGGATCGATGGCCGCATAGCCAACGCCCAGTGCGCGGGCAGGATTGCGCCCTGCGGCAATATCCATGGGCCGGATCACACTGGTGGTCACATAGGCACCCGTTCCCCAATCTTCGGTCACGGGCAGGGTCACCAGATTTTCACCTGTGGTGACGGGAACCGATTGCATGTGGATCACATGATCGGACAGGACAGTGACAACGGCCGTGCCGGCATAGCGCGGCACGATCCGCAGCGTCGCGGTATCACCCACAGCATAGCGTTCCGCATCCAGCGAGCTTTCCAAAAGGTCGGGGGTATTGGGCGTTTCGGCGGACACATACCAACCGGCATAGAACCGCGTCGACGACGTGACCGGATTTTCCGCGCCACTTTGTTCCACCACCAATTCGTAGCTACCCCATTCTACTGGCGCAGCAATCTGCAGGGCCGTCTGGCCGAGCGTCACCGACCCCGTCGCGATCCTTTCGCGGGTTGTTACCGGTTCCCAGCGCCACGACCCGTAAAGCGAATACCACTGGTATTTGGTATGCAGACGATTGACCGTCCATGTCGCGCCCAATTCGGTTGGGAGCAAATCAGCATCCAGGGCGATCAGCGAAAACCCGGCCTCGCCGCCTTCGGGGGCTACCCCGTCAAAGGATGGTTTGATCCCGATCATCGTGGTGCCGGGCAAGACCGGTACGGTCTTGCGCCGTTCCACCGGGCGGCCCGATCCTTCGGCAACGCGGACAGTGACCCGCGCCTCGAGCGGGCGGTTCACGGGCCCATCCGTAGTCAAGTCGATCGGGGTAACGGCGATACCTTCGGCATCGGTTGTTATCCCGCCAAACGAGGCCGCCGTGGGGCTAAAGGGATCGTCGTAGCGCCCGAACTGGAACCCTTCCCATCCGGCAACGGCTGCAACGGCGCGCAACCTGACTTCGCCCTCAACGGCCAGATCGCTGGCGGGGGGGCCGAACAGATATTTGGCGGTGACCGTTAGATCCGGCACATCGCCCGCGACCAGCCGATCCGGCAGACCAAGATCGAAGTCGATCCGTTCCGGAAGAAAATCCTCGATCAGGACCGACGTCGTGGCAAGCGCGGGGGCCTGAACATCGCTCTTGACCTCGATCCGCCAAGCGCCACGGGGAACCGTCGTCGCAACGGGCAGGTCGATCACATGGCCGCCCGATACGGCGGCAGTCGATGTGATCCGCGAATATTCGACGCCATCGGGCCGATAGAGGATCGCGGTAAGCGGCAGGTTATCCAGCGCCTTTGCTGACCCGTCGCGCATCAACGCGGTAAGATGGATGGTTTCGCCTGCGTGATAGGCCCCGCGATCCGGTGTCAGAAAGACATCAATAGGGCCGCTGGGATCGCGCCCTTCGACCCCGCGATCCGATAAATCAAAGGCGGCATTGGTCAGCGACAAAAACGCGATGTCCTGATCATCGGTCACAGTGACCAGCGCAGGCCGCGCCGACCCGAGCCCACGGGTCAACCCCGCCGCGAAACGCGCCACACCTTCGGCGTCGGTGGTGGCGGTTCCCAGTATTCGGTTCGATTCCGACAACAGCGTTACCGCAGCCCCTTGGACAGTTTGGGCAGTGCCAAGGCTGCGGACCGCAACCGTCAGGCCGTCATTGCCCAAAAGGGTGGAAACCCCCAGATCCGACAGCGCAAACCATTGGGTTGCGGCGGGTTTATCATAGGGGTCGGCCCCGGGAATGGCAGCTGAAATCAGATAGAGCCCCGCAGGTTGACCCGCCAAAGCATCGGTCAGCGGAATACGCGATAGCGTGTCGGCATTCAGGTCATTGGCCACGGCAACTTTGCCCGACCAAACCTGTTCCGCCATGTTCTGATCAAGCCCATCGAGATTATATTCATAGAGCGGATTGCCAAAGAGCCCGTCCTGCATCGACCGCAGGATATTGCGGTCACTGATCCGGCGCAGGGTCACGTCAATCTCGGACAGGTTCACGGTCTCAATCGGCATTGCGACCTCGCCCAGACGCGGCAAGACATAGGCGTTCGACAGGAACCGCGCGGCTGGGGAACGGTCGCGGACATAAAGCACCAGTTCGGCAGCGCGGGCGGTTTTCTCGCCGCTGGCGGCGGGCAGACCTTCCCGCATCACAATGCGGTAGCGTTCGCCGTGCCGGACACCGTCGATACACAGGTCCGAACCCGTGGCGGTCACGGTCAATCCCGGTTCGGGAAGCTGGACATAGGGCGCGTAATCGACCCCCTGACGCGCCAGCGGTTCATTGAAGGTCGCACAGATGCGCGGCGTCGCGCTGTCGCTTTCAACCCGCGTATCGGCCACACGGAACCCGTATTTGCCGATGGCGTCTTCCAAAAGGCTCTCGGTATCGCGGCGGGGGCTGATCGCCTGCGCAAGCCGCAGCGTCGGGATCATGAATTTACCGCGCCCGTTTGCTTCGAAGGCACGAGCGAGCGCGATCAGCGCCTCGGTCCGTTCCGCGTCGGACGCGGCCCGCAGATAGCCGTTGATCGCCGCCGGAACTGCCCTTTGGATCGCAGTGGAACGGTTGCCATAGCTGGTCGGCAACGCAAGCGCCTCGGTCGAAAAACGCGTCCAGAGCGCCGCGCTATCCTCGAGAGATAGGGCAGCACCCAGAAACGCATAGGCCGCGACCGGATCGCCCGATTGGGACCGGCTTTCGGCGGTATCCAAGAGTTCGGATGCCGCCCGTTCATCGGCGGCATAATAACGCCCGATGCGCAGCGCCAGATCATAGGCCGCCGACATATCTTGGGGGTAAACAAACCCGAGGTCGGGCGCGCGCGTCGCGGCAAGCGCAAGCGCCCCATCCTCGGCTGGGATCATGCGCACGGACATTGCGCCTTCGTAAGGGGTGACATCGGAAATCCCGCGTTTCGGGAAACAGGCGTTAGACCGGGTATTAAAGGTAAAGGCGGTGCAATCCCGATTGGCCAGACAGGCGTTCTGGCAGGCATCAAGCGTTGTGTCGAAAATGTTCTGAAGGTCAGAACCGTAGAAATCGATATTGCGGGAAAGTGCGGGGTGGCGTGGCGGGATCAAATCCTCGGCCAATGCCGGAAATGCGAAACCCAAGAGGCAAATAGCTGCAAATAGACGACGCATGAATACTTTCTCCCTCGCACCTGATCGGCGCAAGGGTCGCATGCAAAGCGCGGAACGGGCAATGATTCCTATGTGCAGAAGAGGTAAGGAAAACCAGAAGCCCTAGGTCACCGGTTCGGGATAATCGCGGCAAAACACCAAGCGGTCCCCTTCTGACAGGTCGGGATCGAACTGATATCCGCCGGCGGAAAATTCGCGCAATTGGTCAGCGGAAGTCACGCGGTTTTCGACGACAAACCGCGCCATGGCCCCCCGCGCCCGTTTGGCAAAGAACGACACGATCCGCGGCTTGCCTGCCTTGACCTCCATGAACTGCGGCGTCACCACCCGCAATTTCAGCGCCTTGGTATCGGCCGCGGCAAAGTATTCCTGACTGGCACAATTCACGAGGATATCCGTGCCAATTTCCTTGGCCTGATCATTCAACGCCTTGGAAATCTGCGGGCCCCAATAGGCATAGAGCGAAGCACCCCGCCGCGTGCGCAATCTGCTGCCCATTTCTAGCCGATAGGGCTGAATTCCGTCTAATGGCCGCAACAGACCGTAAAGGCCGGACAGGATGCGCAGGTGGCCTTGGGCATAGGAAATGTCGTCTTCGGACAGCGTCTTGGCCTCGAACCCCTGATAGGTGTCGCCGTTAAACGCAAAGATCGCAGGCTTGACCACATCCGCTGCGGGTTCATCCGAAAAGGCACGGAACCGGTCGCGGTTCAGACGGGCCAGATCGGGGGAGATATCCATCAAATCCTGCAATCCGCGTAAGGTCAGCCCCCGTGCCGTTTTGGCCAAACGGATGGCATCGGCCTGAAAGGCCGGTTCAGTCGGGGCAACTTCAACCGGATCAAGGTCGAGCGATTTAGCAGGCGAAATGACGGTCAGCATTTGGGTTCCTTTCGCCGTTCAGTTAGCGCGGTATTGGAGCGCGACAATATCAGGGCCAGACAGAACACCGGTTAGGCCTCGCGCAGAATTTCGAGAAAGCGGTCGCCAAAACGGTCCGTGTGACGATCCCCGAGGATACGCTGGATCGCCCCCATGTCGGGCCGATACAACTGCGCCAGTTTCGAGATTTGAGAAGCCGAACAGGTCATCGGTTTACCAGTCCCATCCACCCCGCGAGACAAATCGGACTGCGCCGCCATCAGACGGTCATAGACAGTGGCCTGATCCCGACCGGCCAGTTTCCGGCGCATCGGATGGACGGGGGCCTGCGCCCCTGCGAGAACCTGCAAAAACGCCGCCCCGTAACTTTCCAGCTTTTTCGCGCCAATCCCGCCGATCCGCGCAAGGTCGTCCAGCGTTTGCGGGCGCTTTTCGGCCATCTCGATCAGGGTCCGGTCCGGAAAGATGATATAGGCGGGGACATTCTGCGCCTCGGCCAGCGCCCGCCGCTTTGCCTTGAGTGCGGACATGAGCGGCGCGTCTTCCTCGCTGACCAATGTTTTGATCTTGGTCGAGGATTTGACGGCGCGCAGGCTGTCGCGCCGCAGGGTGATCGTAGCCTCGCCCCGCAGGATCGGGCGGGCCTTTTCCGTCATTTCCAAAGCGCCGAATTTTTCGGCGTTGGGGCGCATGAGGTCAAAGCCCATCATCTGCCGGAATATCGCCTGCCATTCGCGGCGGTCAAAATCCTTGCCCACGCCAAAGGTTGGCAGGGTGCTGTGATTGAATTGCCGGATCTTGTCGGTATCCGACCCGAGCAAGATCTCGATCAGATGGCCCGCGCCAAACCGTTCTTCGGTGCGCAGCGCCGCACTTAGCGCCATGCGGACAGGTGTGGTGGCATCGAACAATTCGGGGGGCGACTGGCAGAGATCACAGTTGCCGCAAGGCGCAGAGGTTTCGTCGAAATACCCCAGCAGGGTCTGGCGGCGGCAAACCTGCGCCTCGGCCAACCCCAAAAGCGCATTCAGGCGGCCATGATCCGCCATCCGGCGTTCAGGCGGGGCAAGACCTTCGTCAATCTGCTGACGGCGATAACGGATGTCGTCAGGGCCAAAGAGCGTCAGCGTTTCGGCGGGCGCGCCATCACGCCCCGCGCGACCGATTTCCTGATAATAGGATTCAATCGATTTCGGCAGGTCGGCGTGGGCGACCCAACGGATGTCGGGTTTGTCGATCCCCATCCCAAAGGCGACGGTGGCCACAACGATCAATCCGTCCTCTTGCTGGAACCGCGTTTCGGCGATGCGGCGGTCCTCGGCCTCCATCCCGCCGTGGTAATGGATCGCGACCTGCCCCGCTTCGCGCAGGGCTTTGGCCAGAACCTCGGTCTTGGCGCGGGTGCCGCAATAGACAATCCCCGACTGGCCTTTGCGGGCGGCGGCGAAATTCAGGATCTGTTGGCGCGGGCTGTTCTTTACCTCGAACGCGAGGTGAATGTTCGGCCTGTCAAACCCCCGCAAAAAGGTATCTGGCTGGACCCCGTCAAAAAGCTTTTCAACGATCTCGTCCCGGGTTTCGGCGTCGGCGGTTGCGGTAAAGGCCGCAAGCGGGACATCGAGCGCCTTGCGCAAATCGCCGATCCGCAGGTAATCGGGGCGGAAATCGTGGCCCCATTGGCTGACGCAATGCGCCTCGTCCACGGCGATCAGGGTCACCCCGACCCGTTTGAGCATCTGGGTCACACCGCCCACCGCCAAACGTTCCGGCGCCATGTAGAGCAGCTTGAGCCGCCCTTCCTCGAGCGCTGACCAAACTTCGGCGGTTTCTTCTTCGGTATTGCCAGAGGTCAGGGCGCCTGCCTCGACCCCGGCTTCACGCAGTCCGCGCACCTGATCGCGCATCAGGGCAATCAAGGGCGACACGACAACTGTCACCCCGTCCCGCACCAAGGCAGGCAGTTGGAAACACAAGGATTTGCCACCGCCTGTTGGCATGATGGCAAGCGTATTGCGGCCCGCAACCACGGCCTCGACAATCTCTTGCTGGCCGGGTCGAAAGGCATCGAAACCGAAAACGGCTTTAAGAAGCGTGGCAGCGCTCATGCGGGTCAGGGGGCCTGTTCAGGTCTTGGTTGGCTTGCTCTTATGGCCCGAGTCTCGCAGAACCTGAATCGGCGAACAACCCCAATCGGTCCGCGTCAGAACGAATACATGTTGTTGGTGACAACGATCCGCAGGATTTCCAAACCGATCAGCACGACAATCGGTGAAAAGTCGATGCCGCCCATGGGGGGCAAAATGCGGCGGATCGGTTCAAAGACGGGCTGCATCAGCCGGTTCAGACCATACCAGACCTGCGCCACGAATTGTTGGCGGGTATTCAGAACGTTGAACGCCACCAGCCAGCTCATGATGAAATAGATCAGGATCAGGAATCGCGCGATACCGATCAGCATCAGGATGATTTGGAAAATCGAAGTCATTGGTCTGGCCCTTTCGTTTTGCCACAGGTAGTGGTTCGCCCGCGTCAGGACAATCCCCAAGCCCAAGCAACCTGCCGCCGCGTCAATGTTGACGTTAACGTCATCCGCCCTATCGTGCGGCCAAAGGAGTTCTCCATGTATCCTGTCGTTCGCATGTTCTGGCAGCTTTGGAAGCACCGGAACGACCCCAAGCTCGGCTTTACCGATGAACACGTCAGCAGCCATCTGTGTCTGCCTTGGGACATCGATATCTGGATGGAACTGAACAACGGGCGGACGCTGACACTCTATGATCTGGGGCGGATACCGCTGGGGCAGCGCACGGGGTTGGTGCCGGTTTTGAAAAAGAACAGCTGGGGTCTGACCGTTGCAGGATCGACCGTGCGCTATCGCCGCCGGATCACGGCATTTCAGCGGATCACGATGCGGTCGCGCGGGATCGGCTATGACGACCGCTTCTTTTATATCGAACAATCAATGTGGCGTCCCGACGGCGAATGCGCGGGCCATGTGTTGATCCGGTCGGCGGTGACCAGCAAAAAAGGGATCGTCCCGCCTGCGCAGGTCATGCAAGCGATGGGCGCCACGGGCGAGGCGCCGGAACTGCCCGAGTGGGTCAAGGCATGGATCGCGGGCGATGCCCAGCGTCCTTGGCCGCCAATGCAAGACTAACTGCCCTTAGAATGCTTTCTTGCCAGCGTTAAGATTTGCCTGTCTTATCGGCACAAAATGCCGGGGAGGGACAGGCAATGGCGATCACGCCGAAAAAGCGCATCTGGGGCTGGATGTTTTATGACTGGGCGCAGCAGCCCTTTTACACGCTTGGCCTGACCTTCATCTTTGGTCCCTATTTTGCCAGCGTCGCGGCGCAATATTTTCTGGCCCAAGGGGCGGATGCCGCCGCTGCCGATGCTCATGCCCAAAGTCTTTGGTCGGCGGGTCAGACAATTGCCGGGATAATCATTGCGCTTTCTGCCCCAGTCCTCGGGGCTTGGGCGGATAGTACGGGGCGCAAGGTTCCGTGGCTTGCGTTCTTTTCGGTGATCTATGTCGTGGCGTCCTGGTTCCTTTGGGGTCTGACGCCGGACGGATTAAGTCTGATGCTGATCCTCGTGATTTTCTACATCGGCTTTATCGCCGCTGAAAGCGGGCTGAACTTTGCCAATGCGATCCTGCCATCACTGGGAACCAAGGAAGAAATCGGGCGGATTTCCGGCTCGGCTTCTGCCTTTGGCTATTGGGGGGGTGTGGTTTCGCTGTTCATCATGCTGCTGCTCTTGGCAGAAAACGAAACCGGCGTGACCCTGTTGGGGATCGAACCCCTGTTCGGGCTGGACCCGGCGCTGCGCGAAGGCACGCGTTCGGTGGGGCCGTTCATCGCGATCTGGTATGTCATCTTTATCATTCCGTTTTTCCTTTGGGTTCGGGATGATCCCGACCATCGCCGCCCTATGGCACCGCTGGGACAGGTATTCACCGACCTTGGTGCGACGCTGCGGTCCGTAGGCAAGCGCAAGAGCCTGTTGAATTTCCTGATCGGGTCAATGTTCTATCGGGATGCACTCAACGCGCTATATGCCTTTGGCGGGGTCTATGCGGGCCTCGTTCTGGGTTGGTCGATCATCCAGATCGGGGTATTTGGGATCGTTGCAGCCATTGCCGCGGCGATTGTGACTTGGGCTGGTGGTCTGGCCGATGCCCGGCTTGGACCAAAGCCGGTGATCAAGGCGTCTATCTGGACGCTGATTGTCGTTTCCTCGATCATTGTCGGGATGTCGCGTGAAAGCCTGTTCGGTTTCCCGCTGCCCCAAGGGTCGATGATCCCTGACATCATCTTTTACCTTTGTGGCGCAGCGATTGGGGGCGCAGGCGGGTCGATCTATGCCGCCAGTCGGACGATGATGGTCCGCCACACGCACCCCGACCGCCCAACCGAGGCTTTTGGCCTGTTTGCCCTAACCGGCAAGGCGACCGCTTTCCTTGCACCGCTCGGGATCACTGTCTTTACCTTCCTGACCGGCAGTAATCAGCTTGGGTTCCTCCCAGTGATCTTTCTTTTCCTGATCGGATTGTGGATGCTGCGGTATGTTAACAAGGATGGAGATAGTTCCGAATGGTCCGCACAGTCGTCCTAGCCTTTGGCCTGATCCTTGGACTATCCGCCTGTCAAACCGATAGGGGTGGCGGATCGTCTGGCAACGAAGAAGGCGTGAGCCGCACAAGCCTGTCTTCGCAAACCGCAGGTGACAATCGCGTTGCGAAAGAGGTGTTCGGACATATCCCCGAACCGACCGAGGGCGCGCATGACCCGATCGGGTCCTATGCCAAGGGCTGCCAGAGCGGCGCGGTGCAGCTGCCAGAAACCGGGCCGACATGGCAGGCAATGCGCCTGTCGCGGAACCGGAACTGGGGCCAGCCTGAACTTGTGTCCTTCGTTCAGGACCTGTCCGCCTATGCCGCCACGCGCCCCGGCTGGTCTGGTCTCTATGTCGGGGATATGAGCCAGCCACGCGGCGGGCCGATGCTGACCGGTCACGCCAGCCACCAGATCGGGCTGGACGCCGATATCTGGGCGCTACCCGCGACGCGGCTCAACCTGACCCGTCAGGAACGCGAAGACCTTTCGTCGATCCGTATGGACCGCCAAAGCGGTGCCTATGCGACCGACGCCATGACAACCCAACACATGGAAATCATCAAACGCGCAGCGCAAGACCCGCGTGTTGCCCGGATTTTCCTGTTCCCCGGCGGCAAAGTGGCCCTTTGCAATTGGGCGACCGGCGACCGGAGTTGGCTGAACAAGGTGCGTCCGTGGTTCGGGCATAACTACCATTTCCATGTGCGCCTGAATTGCCCGCGCGGGGCAACCTATTGCGTGGATCAAGCCCCGCCCCCCGCTGGCGACGGTTGCGCGGATGCGCAGGTTTGGGTGAACAATATCCTGAACCCGCCGCCGCCAGACCCGAACCCGCCGCCACCCTCTGGCCCACTGCGGATGGCGCAACTCCCCGGTCAATGCGGTGCGGTGGCTGCCGCGAACTAGGATGAAACCCATTGTCTTCTGCGCGGCGCTTTTGGCGAACAGCGGCGCCGTTGCAGCCCAAATCGAATACCTCGGGAGCTACGTCTGGACCGAACCCGGCATCGGTGGGCTGTCCGGTGTCGAGGTCCTTTCTGAAACGGAAATGACGGCCCTATCGGATCGGGGAACCTTGGTCACGATCACGACCGAACGGACGGACGCGGGCCAGATCGACGCCATCACGGGCTTTGACAGCGTTCTGCTTTCGCCCGATGCCGGACCGTTTGACAGCGAGGGTCTGGCGATTGATCCAGCCGGCGGGATCTGGCTTTCCTTCGAAGGCCCTGCGCGGATCAGCAAAGTATCGAATAGCGGGGAATTCCTCGACACCCTGCCGCCCGCGCCGAGTTTTTCAGGAATGCAAACAAACGCTGCCCTCGAAGCCCTCGCAATCGACGCGGCTGGGAATATTCTGACATTGGCCGAAAGGTCCGGGCGTGCGGATCGACCCTATCAGATGCTGCGGCATTCCAAAGACGGGTGGAGTGTCGCCTTCACGATGGATCGGGTCGGGGCTTTTCTGCCCGTCGGAGCGGACTTTGGCCCCGATGGATTGCTGTATCTGTTGGAACGGGATTCCCTCGGGCTTTGGTTCCGGTCCCGCATCCGGCGAATGGCACCGGACGGCAGCAAGGTCGAAACCATTTTCCAAAGCGGGTTCGGGGATTTCGATAATCTTGAGGGGATCAGCGTCTGGTCACCTTCCAAATCTGACGGCGGCATCCGGATCACGCTCGTTTCCGACAATAACTTTCTCTCTGTTCAGGAAACCCAGTTCGTCGATTTCAAACTGACAGATTGACGGACCCCTCATCGGGGCCTAAAGGGGCGCCGTCCCCATGGTGGGGGCCAAGTCGCCGCACCCTTGTAAAAAACGGAGCATCCAATGTCGCGCATCCTTCCCGGCGTTATCGCCATGGCCATCGTCGTTGTGGCCTCGAATATCCTTGTTCAATTCCTGCTTCTCGACGGTCTTTTGACCTGGGGGGCTTTCACCTATCCCTTTGCATTTCTCGTCACCGATATCATGAACCGCGTCTATGGGGCGCAGGCGGCACGGCGGGTTGTGTTCTTTGGCTTTGTCGCCGGGATCATCTGTTCGCTGATCGGCAGCCAGATCATGCTGCAAGGCGATGGGTTCGAATACCCTGCGGTTGCCTTCCGGGTCGCAGTCGGATCGGCCACGGCGTTCCTGATCGCCCAACTCCTTGACGTGGCGGTGTTCAACCGGCTGCGGGCGGGGTCGTGGTGGCGGGCGCCGTTGGTTTCTACGGTTTTGTCGTCGGTTACCGATACCATCATCTTCTTTTCATTGGCGTTTTAGGGGTTTGCGGGCCTGCTGTTCAGCGCAGCGCAGAATGACGAAGTGTCCTGGGCGCTGGGAACCGCGCCTTTCCTGAACGCGGGGGCCGATGTCCCGCTGTGGGTTTCGCTGGCGGTTGCGGACTGGGGGGTCAAAATGGCCATCGCCCTCGTCGCCCTTATCCCCTTCCGCATCATTGTCGGGCGGATGCTGCAGCGGGCCGGGTAAATTGCATAAGATTGTGTATTTTCATTTGACATACACAATATCTGTGCAAACCTGAGTTTAGGCGAAACCCATTGAAAGGAGGTGATCCAGTGTCAAGAAAGAGATTGGAGCAAGGTGTCGGGACAATTTGGGGGAGTCGTAGCTGAGGCAGCCCTTGGCTGACGAGACCACCACATTGGGGTATCCCTAACCGGACCACCTCCTGAACTTTCGAAGGGTCGCCCCAACGCCGGGGTGACCCTTTTTGTTCAAATCAGGCCGCTAGATCGCGTATAGCAGGCGTATATACAGCGTATAGCAGGCGTATCGCCGGAAAGTAGACAGGATGCTGCGGATCAACGATCACATCCAGATCGAGGATTGGGAAATCACCGAACAGTTCGTGCGGGCCAGCGGCCCCGGCGGGCAGAACGTGAACAAGGTGTCCACGGCGGTCGACCTGCGGTTCGAGGCCGAACGATCCCCCAACCTGCCCGATCCGGTCAAGCGGCGGCTGCGGCGACTGGCGGGGTCGCGCTGGACCAATGACGGAGCGGTTCTGATCTTTGTGCAAGACACCCGCAGCCAAGCCCGCAACCGCGACATCGCACGGGAACGCCTAGCCGAGTTGATCCGCGAAGCGCTCGTCGCGCCGAAACGCCGAGTAGCCACAAAACCCACATTGGGCAGCGTGCGGCGGCGGCTAGAGGCGAAGAAGGTCAGGGGGGAAGTGAAGCGGTTGAGGGGGGATGTGGGGGAGTGAAGGAAGTCCTATTTAATAGGCTTTCTGCGCTCAACCTGCAGCCGGAAGTTGCTTGAAGAGTTCAGATTTGCGTCTTAGCATCGGCTCAATCGATCTTAATGGAAAACTGTGAGCACTCTAATGACTGATACCAATGCTTCGTTTACGTTCTCAAATGGTTCTCTCAAGATATCTGGGTCGGAACTGTTTGTTTCGCAGCAGCTTGATCATTTTCGGGACTCGATACTAGCCGCTCTCGCAAGAACTTCATCTCCACTTCCGACCCTCTCTGACCAATCAGATTCCACCGAACAGGAGGAAGTCACTTGGGATGCTCCAGAGCCAGAAACATCTCCTGAAAATCAGTTTCCTAGGGTGCTGGACTTAGTGAATGGTAAGCTCAAGATTACAAAAAAGATCCCGGGCAAGAATACCGCCGAACGAGCAATAAATACAGTTCTCGTATATCTCTGGGGAAAGGCGAATCTTTTGGCGGGCGACCTCACCGAAGCCAAGGAGCTAAGAGATATCTGCAAAGATCAGTCGTGTTTGGATTCGGCAAATTTTGCTGGAACAGTTAGCGGCAAGAAAGATCTTGTAATCGTGGACGGAGTCAAAGGTTCTAGCAGCAAGGTTTACAAATTGACTTACGATGGAAAAGAAAAGGCGGAGCAACTGCTGCAGAGTATGAATTCTTCAACATGAGAGAGACGATTGCTTTTGAGGAAGTCAAGTTGGCCTCGGATGAGGATCTAGCCAAAGCAATCACAACCTCGTTTCATGACGCTGAGGCGTCGTTCAGATCGGGAAACTGGAAACACTCCGGTAACTCGTCCGGCCACTTTGTTGAGGCAATTGTTCGGTTCTTGGAGTTCAAAGACAAAGGAAGTTACACACAATTTGGAAAGCCAGCGCCCAAACTAAACCCGACTTGGTTGGCGTCCATGGAAGCGAAGACAAAACTCTGCGATAGCTATCGCTTTCATGTTCCTCGCGTATGCCTAGTAGTCTACGGGATGCGAAACAAGAAGGGATATGGACATTTGTCACTCGATGCTTGCGAAAAGTTCGACGCAGTGATGATGCTAGACAGCTGTCGGTGGATACTGTCCGAGATAGTAATGACTGAATCCAAGAAGTCCAAAGATGAAACGGAAAAATTGATCCAAGAGATTTGTGAGCGCCCACTTAATGCAATATGGAAGGTCGCAGACAATTACAGATTACTTCGGGATTATGGCACGCTCGAAAAAAATATTATCGTCCTTTTATACCATTTAGGAAAGTCGTCTGACAAGAAACTCGCAGAGAGTCTTGAATCCACGCTCTCCTATGTCAAGAAACTTCTTAGGGGCTTGCACAAGAAGCGACTGGTTGAATACACCGAAAAGGTTGGCGGCTGTGAATTGTCTCCGCTTGGTATCACACATGCCGAGCAGCTCATTAAACCCTAACCTCCACCGCCTTCTGCTCGCCCACCCCGAACACCCGCTTATACCGTGCGACTTCCTCGCTTGGTCCCATGGCTTTGTTCGGGTTGTCGCTCAGTTTCACGGTGGGTCGTCCGTTGGCCGACACGGCTTTGCACACGAGGCTGAACGGCGCGAGGCCGTCGCCGGGCACCAGACCCACAAAGTCATTCGTCAGCATCGTCCCCCAGCCAAACGACGCCCGCACCCGTCCGCGGAACTGGTCGGCGAGTTCGCGGATCTTGTCGACGTCGAGCCCGTCGGAAAAGATCACCAGTTTCTCGCGCGGGTCCTCGCCCCGGTCTTTCCACCAGTTGATCGCCACCTCGGCCCCTGTCGCCGGATCGCCGCTGTCGATCCTGATCCCCGTCCACCCCGCGAGCCAGTCGGGCGCCGCGTCAAGGAACCCTTTGGTCCCATAGGTGTCGGGCAGGATGATCCGCAGGTTGCCTTCGTGTTCTTCCTGCCAGTCGGCCAGCACATCATAGGGCGCCTGCCGCAGTTCTGCGTCGCTATCCGCGAGGGCCGCGTAAACCATGGGGAGTTCGTGGGCATTGGTCCCGATCGCCTCGATATCGCGTTTCATGGCGATCCGGCAGTTTGATGTCCCGATGAATTTATCGCCCAGTCCTTCGATCAGCGCCTGCACGCACCAGTCCTGCCACAGGAACCCGTGCCGCCGCCGTGTCCCAAAATCGGCGAGTTTGAGGTCGGGTATCGTCCGCAGTTGTTCGACCTTTTCCCACAGCTTGGTCATGCCACGGGCATAAAGCACCTCGAGTTCGAATTTCCCGAGCTTGTTCAGCACTGCCCTGCTCCGCAGTTCCATCAGGATAGCGAGCGCGGGAATTTCCCACAGCATGACCTCGGGCCAGGACCCTTGGAAGGTGAGTTCATACTGCCCGTCGCGTTTTTCAAGGTGATAGGGCGGCAGGCGCAGGTTTTCGAACCATTCCATGAAATCGGGCCGGAACATCTGCCGTTTGCCGTAAAAGGTATTCCCGCGCAGCCAAGTGGATTCCCCCCGGCTGAGGCTGAGCGTCCGCACATGATCCAGTTGTTCGCGCAATTCGCCTTCGTCGATCATATCGGCCAGCCGGATGTGTTTGGCGCGGTTGATCAGGCTGAATGTCACTTGGGTGTCCCGTTTGTTCCGGAACACCGACTGGCACATCAGGAGTTTGTAGAAATCCGTATCGATGAGCGACCGCACGATGGGGTCGATCTTCCATTTGTGGTTCCAGACGCGGGTGGCGAGATCGGTCATGTGCGGGCTCCGGCTTTGGTTCAGGCAGTCTTGCCGGAGGTTGTGCTGCGGGGCAAGGGCAACAACAGGTTTAGGTGTCGGTCAGACGGACCCCCGCCGCCGTCATTTCGGCGATGGCTGCAGATAGGGTCCCCCCCAGATCAATCGCGCGGCAGAGGTCGGTGCGCACGGTGACCGCGAACCCCAGCCGCGCGGCATCCAGCGCGGAATAGTTCACGCAGTAATCGGTGGCGAGCCCGACCAGCGTCAGGTCGTCGATCCCACGGCTGCGCAGATAACCCTCGAGCCCCGTCGGCCTGGTCCGGTCATTTTCAAAGAACGCCGAATAGCTGTCGATTGCGGGATTATAGCCTTTGCGGATGATCAGATCGGCGCGGTCGGTGTTCAGATCGCCGTGAAAGGCCGCGCCAATGGTCCCTTGGATGCAGTGGTCAGGCCATAGGGTTTGTGGGCCATAGGGCATTTCGATCTGCCCAAAGGCCTGCCCGTCCTCATGCGCCGAGGCAAAGGAAGAATGCCCTGCGGGGTGCCAGTCCTGCGTCAGGATAATGGCGTCGAATTCCGACATCAGCGCGTTGATCCCATCCACGATCTGATCGCCCCCCGCCACGGCAAGCGCGCCACCCGGGCAAAAATCGTTTTGGACATCAATCACAATCAACGCGCGCGACATGGGGCACCCTTTCAAAATCATCTGGTGCCGCGACCATAGTCGGCAAGTCCCCGAAATTGAACACCTGCAAAGCTGCGTTTGGCAAGAAAACCGCCCCATCTGCTACCCAAACGTCGCAGGTCTTGACCCACGCCGCTGCGGCCCTTAATCCAGCCGCCTTTGACGGGGGACAAGATGCGGCTCGGGATTGATTTCGGAACATCGAATACGGCTGCCGCTGTGATGGCGGGCGGCAAGCCTTATGTTATCCCGCTTGAATCCAGCGAACGCACATTGCCGACGGCAGTTTTCTTTGACCCGCGAAAATCCGCCCCTGCTTTTGGCCATGCGGCTGTGCGAGCCCTGATCGACGGGCGCGAAGGCCGTTTCATGCGGGCGCTGAAATCTGTGCTTGGCACGTCGTTGATGCACGAAAAGCGGATCATCGGCGGCGAAAAGCTGACATTGATCGAGGTTATCGCGCAGTTCTTGTCGCATGTGAAATCACAGGCCGAAGCGCATTGCGGGCAAAAATTTGACAGCGTTCTGTCGGGTCGGCCTGTGCAGTTCCATTCGCGCGACGCCGCCCGCAATGCGCAGGCGCCTTTGGATCTGGAACAGGCCTATCGTCTGGCTGGATTCACTTCGGTCGCCTTCCTGCCCGAACCCGAGGCCGCCGCCTTTGCCAGTGGTGGTGCGGACGGGGGGTTGGCCCTGATCGTCGATATCGGCGGCGGCACATCGGATTTCACCCTGTTTCGCGGCGCCCCCGGCGCGATCGAAGTCTTAGCGAGCCATGGGGTGCGCATCGGTGGCACCGATTTCGACCGCGCCCTGAACCTTGCCCATGTGATGCCCCTTTTGGGGATGGGCACCGAGATCCGCAATGAATTCGGCCCCGACAGCCACACCGCGCCACAGGCGATATTCCATGACCTCGCGACATGGGAAAAGATTCCGTTTCTTTACACCGGCGAAACCCGCCGCGCTGTGGCCCGCATGGCCAAAATGGCCAAGGACCGCGTGGCCTTTGATCGATTGGTCGAGGTGCTGGACATGGAACTGGGTCATGATCTGTCCTTTGCAGTTGAACGCGGCAAGATCGCCGCCAATGCGCCGGAACCCGGATGGGGGATGATTGATCTGCGGGTGGTGGAACAGGGTCTTGCCGCCCGATTGACCCGCGACCGGATGATCACCGATCTGGCAGATCTATCGTCCGGCATTCTGCAAACAGCCGCCGACGCGGTGACAGGCGTGGGGTTTGCGCCGACTGATATCACCAAGGTCATTCTGGTTGGCGGGTCGAGCCTGATGGGCGTGGTCGAACAATCGATGCGCGATCTTTTCCCGCAGGCGGCCATCGATCGATCGGATGCGTTTACGGCGGTTGTTGACGGTCTGGCCATCGCGGCTGCGACCTAGGCCCATCTTGTCCGCCGCCGCGCACCGGCGTAGGAAGCGGTATGTTTACAGTTTGCGCCCTCTATCATTTCGCCCGTTTCGATGACCCTGCGGCCCTTCGTGGCCCGCTGCTTGATCTGTGTCTGGATCAGGGGATCACCGGCACGCTCTTGCTGGCCCGTGAAGGCATCAACGGCACCGTTGCCGCGCCGAATGCTGCAGCCATTGACCGGCTCGTCGCCCATATCCGCGCCCTGCCCGGCTGCGCGGATTTCGAATACAAGCTGTCGACCGCCTCCGAACAGCCTTTTGGCCGGATGAAGGTCCGGTTGAAAAGGGAAATCGTGACGATGGGGCAGCCCGATGTGGACCCGCGTGCAGCAGTTGGCCATTACGTCGCCGCCGCCGATTGGAACGCGCTGATTTCCGCCCCCGATGTGGCCGTGATCGACACCCGCAATAATTACGAGGTCGCGATTGGCACCTTTGACGGGGCGGTTGACCCGCTGACCAAGAGCTTTGGTGAATTCCCTGCGTGGTGGGCCGAAAACAAGGACCGGTTCCATAACAAGCGGATCGCGATGTTCTGCACCGGCGGTATCCGCTGCGAAAAATCGACCAATTACCTGATCAGTCAGGGGATCGAGGACGTCTATCACCTCAAAGGCGGCATCCTGAAATATCTGGAAGAGGTCCCCGCCGATCAGAGCCTTTGGCACGGCGAATGCTTTGTCTTTGACGGGCGCGTGTCGGTCGGACATGGGTTGGTCGAAGGTCCGCATGAATTGTGCCATGCCTGCCGCCGCCCCATTTTGGCCGATGACAAGGCGCGACCGGAATTCGAAGAAGGCGTTTCCTGCCACCACTGTGCGGCCGAAACGTCGGAGGCGGACAAGGCCCGTTTCCGCGAACGGCAGAAACAGATCGCATTGGCCCGCAAACGCGGAGAACGCCACCTTGGCGCCTGACGCCGGACTTGTGGCCCGACAGGGCTTTGCGCTCGGGCTTGGGGCCATATCCGGCTATGTTTTCTATCGGGCGGGCATGCCTTTGCCGTGGATGCTGGGGCCGATGATCGCCAACACCATTGCCGCCGTCCTGCGGGCGCCCGTCGCCCCGCCGATGCGTCTGCGGCCCTTGGTCATTCCGGTGATTGGCGTGATGCTGGGGGCCTCGGTCACCCGCGATACCTTTGCGCATCTGGGGGATTGGGTCTGGACCGTTTGCATTCTTGCGCCGTTTCTGGTGACCGCCGCCTTTGCGTCGTTCATGGTCTATCGGCGGGCAGGCGGCTATGACCGCGTCACCGCGTATTATGCCGCGATGCCGGGTGGCCTGAACGAAATGTTGCTGATCGGGACTGCAGCGGGCGGCAAGGAAAAGCGGATCGCGCTGGCCCATGCCACAAGGATTCTGGTGACGATCGCCTTTGTCGGCCTGTTCTTTGGCCTCGTGCTCGGGGTTCGGTCGGGTGGGCCCGCGGGGCGCCCGTGGATCGCTCTCGATGCATTGGGGCTGATGGATTATCTCGTTCTGGGGGGCTGCGCGGTTTTGGGCGTGCCGATGGGCAAGATCCTCCGCCTGCCGGCCTATAATGTGCTTGGTCCGATGGTCCTGAGCGCAGTTGTCCATGTCACGGGGATCGTGCATGCCGCCCCGCCCACCCTGATCGTCAACTTTGCGCAAATCACGCTTGGGACTGTGATCGGGTGCAGGTTTTTGGGGTCCACGGCGCGTGAGATCGGCGCGGACCTGATCCTCGGGTTGCTGGCGACGGTGGCGATGCTGGGTGTCGCAGTTGCCTTTGCAGAGGTGACCAGCCGCGTGACCGGCATTCCGCTGCCCGAAGTGTTTTTGGCCTATTCACCGGGGGGGCTGACGGAAATGTCCCTTCTTGCGCTCGCGATGGGGCAGGACGTGGCCTATGTGTCGGTGATGCATATCCTGCGGATTCTGATGGTCATTGCCGCAGCGCCCGTGGTCTTTCGGTTCACGCGGGGCGACTGACCTAACCCGCCCGTAGGCCCGTTTCGACCAAAAGGCCTTGGCGCTTGGCCTCGTAATAATAGCCGCGGGCATACCAGCCGACTGCTTCGGCCTCGTCCCCACCCGATACCAGCCACGCGCCCCGCAAATAGCGGCCCGCGTATTGCAGATTGGTTTCCGCATCCAATAGCCCCGCATCCGCGCCCTGATACCCCATCGTGCGGGCCGTTTGCGGCAGGATCTGCATCAAACCGTAATAGGGGCCGTTGCGCGCTGCGGGGTTATAATCGCTTTCCCGCTGGATCACTCGGTGAAACAGGCTGCGCGGAACGCCATAGTGGTCGGCCCATTTGTTGATCAGGATACGCAGCTCAGCTGTTTCCCCCGGATAAAGCGGCAAAGGGTCCGCCGCCCCCAATGACAGAGGTTTCTGGCCACACCCAGCCAAGAGAAGGATCGGAACTGCCAGAAATGCGCGTCGTTTCACAAGAACACCAATGGGCTAAGGGTAGGCCCGCCAAATCTGGAGCGCCTTTGCGAGATTGTCCACAATCCGCTTGGGACGACCCCGACACGCGCAATAGACCGCTGATGCCCTCGGGTATTGCGGCGCGATGGGGTTATTGCGCCGGATTGTTCAGAAATATTTGAAGGTATTATAGGCCTAAGACCCGATTTTTGGCCCAAGAACCCCTTCAATCCACTTGGTAAAGCGATCCCGTGCACCATAGTATACGGAAAAATTGCGTATCCCGCACACGCACCCATTTAAGGAATGCCCATGTCCGCCATGACACCTTCCCGCTCTCGTCTGAACGATCTGCAAATCGACGACCGCCTTGTCCGCTTTGTCGAGGACGAGGTCCTGCCCGGTCTGAGTGTGACCGCAGATCAGGTCTGGTCGGTCCTTTCGGAAATCGCGCATGGTTACGGACCGCGCAATCGCGCCTTGCTGCAGATCCGCGACGACATCCAGACCAAGGTCGACGACTGGCACAAGGCTAATCGGGGCAAGCCGCATGACCGCGACGCATATAAGGCATTTCTGGAAAGCATCGGGTATATCGTCCCCGAAGGCGGCGATTTCAAAATCGAAACCGCCAACACCGACCCCGAGATTGCGACAGTCCCCGGCCCGCAGTTGGTGGTGCCTTCGACCAATGCCCGCTTTGTCCTGAATGCCGCAAATGCGCGCTGGGGCAGTTTCTATGATTGCCTTTACGGCACCGATGCGATGGGTGGGTTGCCGCCCAAGGGCGGGTTCGACAATGGGCGCGGCGCGCGGGTCGTCGCGCGGTCGGCTGTTTTCCTGGACGAGGTTTTCCCAGTCGAGGCCACCAGCCACGCCAAAGCCTCGAAATACCAGATCGTCGATGGCGCGCTGATGGTGGATGGGTCGCCTCTTAAATCGCCAGCCGCATTCGTGGGCTACACGGGCGAACCCGCTACGCCGAAATCGATCCTGCTGCGCAACAACGGCCTGCACGTCGAATTGGTGTTCGACGCCACCCACCCAATTGGCAAAACGACGCCATCGGGAATGGCCGATGTGGTGCTGGAATCCGCGATGTCCGCGATCATCGATCTTGAAGATTCCGTGGCCTGCGTCGATGCCGAAGACAAGGTTCTGGCCTATCGCAACTGGCTGGGCTTGATGAAGGGCGATTTGCAGGAAACGTTTGAAAAAGGCGGCAAGATGATGACCCGCCGTCTGAACGCTGACCGGACGTTTACATCTGCCACTGGCGGGGAAATGACGCTGAAGGGTCGCGCCTTGTTGTTGGTCCGTAACGTGGGCCACCTGATGACCAACCCCGCCATACTGGACCGCAACGGCGATGAGGTGTTCGAGGGGCTGATGGATGCCGTCATCACCGTCCTGATCGCGATGCATGACCTAGGCCGAACCTCTGGCCCGCGCAATTCGGTCATGGGGTCGGTCTATATCGTAAAACCCAAGATGCACGGGCCCGACGAAGTTGCTTTTGCCAACGAGGTTTTCGGCGCTGTCGAAAAGTTGCTGGGGCTGCCGCAGTTTACCGTCAAGCTCGGCATTATGGACGAAGAACGCCGGACCAGTGTGAACCTCAAGGAATGCATCCGCGCCGCCAAGAATCGCGTCTGTTTCATCAACACCGGGTTCCTTGACCGGACCGGCGATGAAATCCACACCTCGATGGAGGCAGGACCGTTCAGCCGCAAGGATTTCATCAGGCGCAAGGGCTGGATCGGAGCCTATGAAAACCAGAACGTCGATATCGGGCTGGAATGCGGGCTGTCGGGCAAGGCGCAGATCGGCAAGGGCATGTGGGCCGTTCCCGACAAGATGGCCGCGATGCTGGAACAAAAGATCGACCATCCCCGGTCCGGCGCGAATTGCGCATGGGTTCCCAGCCCTACCGCCGCAACGTTGCACGCGACGCATTATCACAAGGTGAACGTGCTGGCGACGCAGGCCGCTTTGGCCAAGGGTGGGCGCCGCGCCTATGTCGATGCGGTTCTTGATATTCCGCTGGCTGCCTATCGCCGTTGGACCAAGGACCAGATCCGGTCCGAGGTCGAAAACAACGCCCAAGGCATTCTGGGCTATGTGGTGCGCTGGATCGATCAGGGCATCGGCTGTTCCAAGGTGCCGGACATCAACGATGTCGGCCTGATGGAAGACCGCGCCACCTGCCGCATCTCGGCGCAGCACATCGCGAACTGGCTGCACCATGACATCGTGTCCAAAGACGAGGTCATGCAGATCATGCAGCAGATGGCCGAGGTCGTGGACCGCCAGAACGCGGATGACCTGACCTACAGCCCGATGGCCCCCGCATTCGACGGGATCGCGTTCAAGGCCGCCTGCGATCTGGTGTTCGAAGGCCGAGTTCAGCCGTCGGGCTATACCGAACCTGTGTTGCACCGCCGCCGGTTGGAGCTAAAGGCGCAGCGCAACAGCTAGGTTCGCGCCAGACCGCCAATGGCATAGGTCAATTCCCAGGCCGCCTCGATCACGGGGCGGCTTAGGTGTTCTGTAAGGGGCACACTGACGCGGCTTGAGGGGCCTGACACTGACAAGCCCGCGACCACCTCGCCGTTCATGTCGAACACTGGGGCCGCGATACAGCGCATGCCCGAATTCTTTTCCTCGTCATCCACCGCATAACCCGCCGCCCGCGCCGCCGCGAGATTGGCGCGCAGGGCATCGGGCGTGGTGATGGTCGCGTCGGTGAACCGGTCTAGTTTGGCGCGTGCCAGTTGCCGTGTCAGCCGGTCAGGGTCCATATGCGCCAACAGCGCCTTGCCAATGCCCGAGGCATGCATGGGCGACAGCGTCCCGGGCGGGAAAAAGGCGCGGATGCTGGCATGAGTTTCGACCTGACTGAGGAAGAGAACCGCGCCTTCCTTTTCGATCCCGAGGTTGGCGGTTTCGCCCGTTGCCTCCATCAATTTGCGCATGATGGGGCGGGCGCGTTCAACCAGACTGGTCCGGCGCAAGAAACGCGCCCCGATGACAAAAGCGCGGGGGCCGATATGCCAAAGCTGCGCTTCGGGGTCGAATTCGACCAACCCACGCCCTTGGAGCGTCACCAGAATACGATAGACCGTCGGCGGGGTTTGTCCCGTTTCATCGGCGAGCGCCGTCAGTGTCTTGCCCTGCGCCGCGCTGAGGTAATCGAAAACCTGCAGCGCGCGGTCGAGCGATTTGATTGTGTTCTGGGCGGTCTTGTCATCCCAACCCCGTGGACGCCCCCGCGCCTTGCGGGTGGTTTGTGGTTTCGACTCTGGCAACTTTTGCATCCTGTTTTTTAGTTTTGAAATTTACATTCACTATATGAAAAATTTAACTATATACAATCATTATATAATATTCGATCACTGCCCCGATCGTCGATGATTTCAAAAAAATTTCCTTGGCCCCCGGTCCGCCCTAAGGTGACCAAAGCCGCAAGGAGATCCCTGATGAGTTTTCAAAATCCTGTCTTTATTCCGGGGCCGACCAATATCCCCGAACATCTGCGCAAGGCCTGCGATATGCCGACCATCGATCATCGGTCGCCGCTGTTCGGGCAGATCCTGCATCCCGCCCGCGAAGGGGTCCGTAAGGTCCTGAAAAGCGACAGCGCCGAGGTGTTCATTTTCCCGTCGACCGGCACAGGCGGCTGGGAAACGGCCCTGACCAATACGCTTTCGGCGGGCGATACGGTTCTTGCGGCGCGGAACGGCATGTTCAGTCACCGCTGGATCGACATGTGCCAACGACATGGCCTGAAGGTCGAGATTGTCGAAACCCCTTGGGGGCAAGGCCTGCCTGCTGACCGCTATGCCGAAATTCTGACTGCCGATACATCCCACCGGATCAAGGCGGTTCTGGCGACCCATAACGAGACCGCGACAGGGGTTCGGTCCGATATCGCAGCCGTGCGGCGCGCGCTGGATGCGGCGGGGCACCCTGCCCTGTTGTTTGTCGATGGCGTGTCGTCGATCGGGTCGATGGATTTCCGGTTCGATGATTGGGGCGTCGATGTTGCGGTGACCGGATCGCAAAAGGGGTTCATGCTGCCGGCGGGTCTGGCGATTGTGGGCTTTAGCGCCAAGGCGATGGCGGCGACCAAATCCGCTGGTCTTCCCCGCACGTTTTTCGATGTGCACGACATGGCCAAGGGATACGCCAATAGCGCCTATCCCTATACCCCAGCGGTCGGGTTGTTGAATGGTCTGAACCAAGCTTGTTCGATGCTGCTGGCAGAAGGGTTGGACAATGTCTTTGCCCGTCATCACCGGATCGCCGAAGGCGTCCGCGCCGCGGTCAATGCTTGGGGACTGAGCCTTTGCGCGGCGGACCCGTCTGTCTATTCCGACACGGTCAGCGCCATCCGCACCCCCGGAGGGTTCAACGGCACCTCGATCGTGACCCATGCTGCCACGAAATATGGCGTCGCCTTTGGGGTCGGGCTGGGCGAGGTTGCTGGCAAGGTGTTCCGCATCGGTCACTTGGGCAGCCTGACGGATGTTATGATGCTGTCAGGGCTGGCAACAGCAGAAATGTGCATGGTCGATCTGGGGCTGGATATTCGCCTCGGGTCGGGCGTCGCTGCCGCGCAGGACTATTATCGCGGTCACAGCGTCGTGGCGCAACAAAACGCAGCATAGGAAAGACGATGTATATCCCGACCTACCAAGACATGCTGGACGCCCACGCGCGGATCGAACCCTTTATCCGCCGGACCCCGATCCGTGTGTCGGACTATCTCAATGACCTGTCCGGAGCGCAGTTGTTTTTCAAATGCGAGAACTTTCAGGAACCCGGCGCGTTTAAGGTGCGCGGGGCGACGAATGCGGTTTTCGGGCTAGAAGATGCGCAGGCCGCCAAGGGGGTCGCGACCCATTCCTCGGGCAATCACGCGTCGTGCCTGTCCTATGCAGCCATGTTGCGTGGCATCCCTTGCAACGTCGTCATGCCGCGCACGGCACCGCAGGCCAAAAAAGACACCGTTCGCCGTTACGGCGGGGTGATCACGGAATGCGAACCTTCGACCACCTCGCGCGAGGCGACATTTGCCGAAGTGCAGGCTGCGACCGGCGGGGATTTTGTCCATCCCTACAACGACCCACGCGTCATCGCCGGACAGGGCACCTGTTCGCGTGAGTTCATGGAACAAACTGACGGGTTGGATATGGTCGTGGCCCCCATCGGTGGCGGCGGCATGATTTCCGGCACCTGTCTGACCCTGTCGACGCTTGCGCCCGAAACGCAGGTGATCGCTGCCGAACCCGAACAGGCCGACGATGCCTATCGGAGTTTCAAGGCCGGTCATATCATCGCCGATGACGCCCCCAAAACTATCGCGGACGGTTTGCTGGTGCCACTCAAGGACCTGACGTGGCACTTTGTGTCGAACCATGTGTCGGAAATCTACACCGCGTCCGAACAGGAAATCATCGATGCGATGAAGCTGATCTGGAAACACCTGCGGATCGTGGCCGAACCGTCCTCGGCGGTGCCCTTGGCCACTGTCCTTAAGAACCCCGAGGCCTTTAGGGGCAAGCGGGTCGGCATCATCATTACCGGCGGCAACGTCGATCTGGACAAGTTGCCTTGGATCCAAGGCTAAGAGAGGAAAAGAGAATGAAAGACATGACCAATCTTGATGACTTTGAAGTCGGCTATGACATTCCCGCAAAGCCGGGCATGGCCGAGGCTGACATTCAGACGCCCTGCCTGATCCTTGATTTGGACGCCTTAGAACGGAACATCAAAAAGATGGGGGACTACGCCACGGCCCACGGCATGCGGCACCGGGTCCATGGCAAGATGCATAAATCGGTCGACGTCGCCAAGCTGCAGGAACGGCTGGGCGGTGCGGTTGGTGTCTGCTGTCAAAAGGTGTCCGAGGCAGAGGTTTTCGTACGGGGCGGCATCAAGGACGTGCTAGTGTCCAATCAGGTTCGCGATCCGGCCAAGATCGACCGGCTTGCGCGTTTGCCCAAACTGGGTAGCCGGATCATCGTTTGCGTCGACGACATCGCCAATGTAGCGGACCTGTCTGCTGCTGCCGTGAAACACGGCACAGAGTTAGAGGTTTTTGTCGAAATCGACTGTGGCGCAGGCCGCTGTGGTGTCACCACGACCGCCGATGTCGTCGCTATCGCCAAAACAGTCGAGGCCGCAGATAACCTGAAATTCACGGGCATTCAGGCCTATCAGGGCGCGATGCAGCATCTCGACAGCTATGAGGCCCGCAAGGAAAAACTGGATACCGCGATTGCCATGGTCAAGGACGCGGTGGATGGATTGGCGGCCGAAGGGATCGCCTGCGAACTGGTGTCGGGCGGCGGCACTGGGTCCTATTACTTTGAATCCAATTCTGGCGTTTATAACGAACTGCAGTGCGGGTCCTATGCATTCATGGATGCCGACTATGGCCGCATTCTGGACAAGGATGGCAATCGGATCGACCGTGGCGAATGGGAAAACGCGATGTTCATCCTGACCAGCGTCATGAGCCACGCAAAGGCCGACAAGGCCATCGTCGATGCCGGTCTCAAAGCGCAGTCGGTCGACAGCGGCCTGCCCGTCGTCTTTGGCCGCGACGATGTTCAATACGTCAAATGTTCAGACGAACATGGTGTAGTGATGGACCCGTCCCGCGCGCTAAAGGTCAATGACAAGCTTCGGCTTGTGCCCGGCCACTGTGACCCGACAGCCAATGTGCACGACTGGTATGTCGGGGTCCGCAATGGCGTGGTCGAAACGGTCTGGCCGGTTTCTGCACGCGGGCGGGCCTACTAGGATGCTGATCGTTCCCGAACGCGAGATTGCGGGGCTTATGACGCGGCAGGCAGCGCTCGACGCGGTCGAGGCTGTCTTTGCCGCCATGGCCAAGGGTGCCGCCTATAATTTCCCGGTCATCCGCGAAGCGATCGGGCACGAAGATGCGCTTTATGGCTTCAAGGGTGGCTTTGACGGGGTCGCGCCGAACCTCGGGCTCAAGGCCGGGGGATATTGGCCGCATAACCTGTCGCGGCGTGGGCTGATCAATCACCAGTCCACGATCTTTCTGTTCGATCCAGATACTGGAAAGCCGCGCGCCATTGTCGGCGGCAATCTGTTGACCGCGTTGCGCACCGCTGCTGCCTCCTCTGTGTCGATCAAGTATCTGGCGCGGCCCGATGCAAAGGTTCTGGGGATGATCGGGGCGGGCCATCAGTCCACCTTCCAGCTCCGCGCGGCTTTGGAACAGCGATCCTTTGAAAAGGTTATCGGTTGGAACAGGGATGCCAGCAAGCTGAACAGATTGGCCGAGGTTGCCGCCGAGGCGGGACTGCCGTTTGAATCGGTGAGTTTGGAGGGAATGCGGGCGGCAGACGTGATTATCACGATCACTTCGGCCTTTGCCCCGTCACTCCTTGCTGAACATGTCAGCCCCGGCACCCATATCGCCTGCATGGGCACCGACACCAAAGGCAAGCAAGAGGTCGAGGCCGCCCTTTTGGCGCATGCGACTGTCTTTACCGACGAGATCGCCCAATCGATCAGTATCGGCGAGGCACAGCACGCTGTGGCGCAGGGGTTGATCCGCCAAGACGCGATTGTCGAACTGGGCGCGGTGATCAACGGCACCCATATCGGCCGCAGCACCACGGATGAAATCACCCTGTTCGACGGCACCGGTGTCGGATTGCAGGATCTGGCGGTTGCCGCAAAGGTGGTCGATCTCGCGGTTCAACAGGGGGCGGCGATCGAGGTGGACTTTTGATTGATCCCAACTGGATATGTTGCGCAATCAGTCGCGATCAGTAACTTGGCCATTGAAACAGCCAAAAGGCCGCGCAGATGCCCCATCCATTGTTGACCCAATCCGATATCGACACCTACCAGCGGGACGGGGTTGTCCTGATCAAGGGCCTGTTCCGCGATCAAGTCGATCTTTTGCGCGCGGGCATTGAACGGAACATGTCGAGCCCCGGCCCCTATGCCGCCGAAAACCTTAAGGCGGGCGAGGCGGGCCGGTTTTTCGATGACTATTGCAACTGGGATCGCATCCCAGAATTCAAAGCCGCGATAGAAGCATCGCCCGTGGCCAAGGTCGCAGCGGACCTTATGCAGTCGAACTATGTGCAGCTGTTCCACGACCATGTTCTGGTCAAGGAACCGGGCACATCAAAGGCGACGCCCTGGCATCAAGACGGGCCCTACTATTTCGTCGAAGGGCAGCAGACGATCAGTTTCTGGTCGCCGCTGGACCCCGTTCAGGATGCAACGCTGCGCTGCGTAGCCGGATCGCATCTGTGGCCGAAACCGGTTTTGCCGACCCGCTGGGTGGCGGAAACGAGTTTCTATCCCAACGAAGACGATTACATGCCTGTGCCGGACCCCGACGCCGAAGGCATGGACATCCGCGAATTCCCGATGGAGGCCGGCGATGCCGTTGCCTTTAATTTCATGGTTCTGCATGGCGCGCGCGGGAACACGACGCAAAATCGCCGGCGAGCCTTTTCGCTGCGGCTGGTGGGGGACGATGCCCGCTATACCGAACGCCCCGGTCGCACGTCACCGCCCTATCCGGGGCATGATATGGTTCAGGGCCAAAGGCTCCGTCAGGATTGGTTTCCGGTTCTGCTGAACCGCGCTTAGCGACAAGAAACGAACGTTCAGGATGTGCGGCGACAGCCAGTCGCCGCAATGATCTTGGCTATTTCCGTCTCACCTTGGGACACCTCTTAGAGGTCTGTCGATTTCCTCGACCAGTGATCTTCAAAGGGGCGACCTAATCTTGGGCGCTTTCCGGCTCTGGATTCTTGGACCTGCCCAAAATGATCAAAAGACTCACGCAATGCTGCTTATAGTTGCGGCTTTTTGCCATCCAACTATTTTAAATAAATACCATTCCAAACGTCAATTTGCCATCGATTTGACCCGTTTCCATTTAAAGTTGAACGAAGTTTAGGCTGAACCACTGTGTTCAGATTGTTTTTCGTGGTGCAGGGGTTTGATCGAGAACGAACAGCTTGGGTGAGAAACCAAATGAATGTGCTGCGTAGATTTAGAGAAGACGTCGATGGCTCGGCGACTATCTAGGCTGTCCTCTGGCTTCCATTCTTTGTATTTTTTCTGGTCTTGATTGCTGACACTTCCTTTATTTTTCACAATCAGGCTCAGATGACTCGCGTCGTCCAAGACGCCAACCGCGCCCTGTCGGTCGGTCGACTAAATAGCACTGATCAAGTCGGCGACTATATTACTGCCGCGCTTTCGTCAGTTTCCGGGAACATCCAAACGTCAACCTCAATTGATAATGGCGTGATTTCGACCGAGGTCACTGTTCCCGTCGACGATCTGGTTGCTGTCGGATTTTTCTCTTTCCTGTCGAACTACCGGATCAAAGTCAGCAGCGAACATTTCGTGGAGTATTAAGGTGCTGAAACCATTTCGCGGATATATCGACCTACTTGATGCCGAGGATGGCGGCATGTCCATATTTGGTCTCTACATTTTTGCCGCGATGGCAATTCTGTCCGGGATCGCCGTGGATGTATCGAACCTCGTTTCTGCACGCAGTCAATTGCAGGTGACCGCAGATGCCGCGGCACATGCGGCGCTTTATAAACGTGATTCAATGGATGCTGACGACGCTAAGAATGCGGCGCTGGCTATCGTTGAGGACATGATGCCTGCTGCAAAGTTCGGAGTGGTCCTGACCGCTGATGACATCACTTTTGGTCGCTGGGATTACGCTTCGAGCGAATTCGAAGTCGATCCCGACTCTCGCGAGGCAGTTATGGTGCGCACAGCGCGCCTTCAGGAAACGTCCAATCCTGTGACCAGCTTCTTGATGCAATTTGTTGGAAAGCAAAACTGGGACGTTGCAACAAATGCGGTATACACGACCTATCGGCCAACCTGTTTCCGAGAAGGTTTCGTGGCCGAAGGTGTTGTGGACATTCAGTCCAACAACGGGTTCAGCAATGGGTTCTGTCTTCATTCGAACAGCTATGTTTCGATGAACAACAACAACTTCTTTGAACCTGGCACATCGTATCGATGCCGGTTTCAAGCCTGATCGATCTTCCCAACTCTGGCTGGGAAAAGAACGAAGGTTTGGCAGCCGCGCTTCGCGAAGGTGCGTATCGGCTGCGGATTATCAACAAGCTCGAAGAGATTATCGAAAGTCTCAAGGTCAACGATTCCCGTTATCGACCCGCATATGTTACCAAGACAGGTGTCTTTAATCGCAGCCTGAGCAAGATTTCGCAGTCTGACCTTGTCAGCAACACCGTTAACTATGTGACCTGTGGCGGCAGCGGAAAATTGACGATCCAGGGTGCCAGCATTTCGAATGTAGTGATCGTGACAGCGTGTCAGGTGACCCTCGCCAATAACCTGCAAGTCCGTGACGCGATCATTGCGACGACAAGCACATCTTCAAAGTCGATCTCTTCGTCGAGCGGCCTTGTCGTTGGCATCGATGACTCCTGTGCCGAGGGTGGTGGCTCTCAGCTTCTGACGCTCGGCAGCATGAATTTTGCGGCTGATCTACACATCTATGGAAGCCAACTTTTGGCAGCAGGCGATATCGAATTCGCCGCCAATGCCGATGGTGTGGAAGGTGCATCCATGATTGCTGGCGGGACGCTCAGCGGGACCTCAAACATGACTATGGGTTTTTGCGGCACCGGAATGGAAAGCAATTTCGAGGCCGAATATTTCAGGCTGGCCTACTAACCGCTATCAGGCCCGGATCGAATATCGGAGCGCCGCGAAAGACGCGGCGCCCCGGCCTGATCCACTATGCGAAATAGTCCTGCAATATCCGGCTATAAATCGCCTTGAGCTGTCCGATCTGTTCGACCGAAACCCTTTCGTCGACCTGATGCATGGTCTTGCCCACCAGCCCGAATTCGACAACGGGGCAGTGGTCTTTGACAAACCGCGCGTCGGATGTCCCGCCAGAGGTCGATAGTTCGGGCCTGCGCCCGGTTTCGGCCTCGACAGCGCTGGCGACCAGTGCTGATAGGTCGCCGGGGGGCGTGAGGAAACTTTCGCCCGAGATTTTCACCGACATCGCGATCTGCACGCCGAATTCGGCGGCGACGGCATCGGCCTCGCTTTGCATCCATTCGCTCAGGCTGGCGCCGCTGTGTAGATCGTTAAACCGGATGTTCACAGCCGCCTTGCATTGCGCGGGGATCACGTTCGTCGCGGGATTACCGGTGTCGATGGTGACGATGGCCAGCGTGGATTGGTCAAAATGATCGGTCCCCTGGTCGAGTTCGTGGCTCGCCAGCCGGTCCATCAGACGCGCCATGGCAGGCAACGGGTTCTTTGCGCGATGCGGATAGGCCGAATGCCCCTGCACGCCCGTCACGGTAAAGAACGCGGTCAGCGACCCGCGACGGCCGATCTTCATCGCCTCGCCCATTTCGTTGGGGCAGGTCGGTTCTCCGACAAGACAGACGGACATCTGTTCGCCATTCGTCTTCATCCAATCCAACAGCGCGGTTGTTCCGTCCAGCGCGTCCGCCTCTTCATCACCGGTGATCGCCAGAACGATCGCGCCGTCGGGCGGGGTTTCGGTGACAAAATCCACCGCCGCCGCCGCAAAGGCCGCCACCCCCGACTTCATATCGGTCGCGCCACGGCCCCAAAGGTAGCCATCCTTGATCTCGGCGCCAAAGGGGTCGACGGTCCAGTCTGCCGGATTGCCCAGCGGCACGACATCGGTGTGGCCATTGAACCCAAAGGTGCGGTTCGCACCCTTGCGGCCCCAGCGGGCATAAAGGTTTGAAATCCCGCCACGATCCACGCGGGTGCATTCGAACCCTGCGTTGGTCAATAGATCCGCCAGAAGGACCAGCGCGCCCCCTTCTTCGGGCGTGACCGAAGGGCAGCGGACGAGTGCTTGGGTCAGGGCGACGGGATCGGTCATTTTTGGCTCCGGTTTGGCAATTTCGGTAGGCGATGTGCTACCATAAATCACCTTTTGGTTGAATATTCTGTGTCACCAGAGTGACACTTTCATCTGTCATCTCGGCGCAAATTCAAGAAATGCTTATCGAATTTCAAGGATTTGTCCTAGTCTGACCATAATAAATGACCCGAGGCAGGGCAGCCCCAAAATGGGGTGTGGCGAGCAGAAAATGCCACAATATCTGGATGACCGGGATTTCCCGGCCGTTTGATGCTGTCATGACCTCGACAGAATGTTGGGGCACGAAATGGTTGCAGGCGTCGAACTGACGTATAACACCTCCGCTTCTGCGATGCAGATGGCGCAGACGATCTTTGGCGACGGGGTCACCGTGACCTCTGCAAGCTACACAGGCGCTACCGGATCGTCGGCAATCTATTCGAACGGGCAATTGTCGACTGGTGTGGTGCCGTCCACCACAGGGGTGATCCTGTCCACGGGCAATGCTGCCAGCTTTACGACGACGAACTGGTACCAGTCCAACACGTCGACAAGCACATCGACGAACACCTCTGGTGTGGATAACAACACCCAATTTAATCAGGTCGCGGGCGCCACGACCTATGACGCGGCGTGGTTGGATGTGAATTTCATCCCGACCGGAAATGTCATGACGATCCAATTCGTCTTTTCTTCGGAAGAATTCCCAGAATATTCCGGAACGATTTACAATGACACCGTGGGGGTCTGGATCAACGGGCAGGTCGTGCCTTTGTCCGTGGGTGATGGCGACGTCGCCGTTGGCAACATCAACCAGACCGAAAATTCGAACCTTTTCGTGTCGAACACCGGTGACCAATACAATACCGAAATGGACGGTTTTACCGTGACCATGACATTGACCATTCCGGTCAATCCGGGTGTGGTCAATTCGATCAAGATCGGGATCGCCGATGTGGCGGATACCCAATACGACTCTAACCTCTTGATTGCCGCCGATTCCGTTCAGACGACATTGGTGGCGCTGGATGACAATTTCACGATGCCCGCCGGCGGCACCCGCACCTTTGATCTATTGGCAAATGATGTGAACAACACATCAGGCACATTGAAAATCACCCATATCAACGGGGTGGCTGTATCTGTCGGGAGCACGGTCACGCTGGGGACTGGGCAGGTCATTCAATTGAATGCGGATGGCACGATTACGGTATTGAATGATGCCGACGTGGAAGAGTTCAGCTTTACCTATAAGGTCGAAAGCCTGAGCGGGTCCGGCGCGGTACTGCAAAACGATACCGGCTTTGTCAAAATCAACAGTGTGCCCTGCTTTGTCGCGGGCACCATGATCCTCACACCCGATGGCGAGGTTCCTGTCGAGAGTCTGGAACCGGGTGATCTGGTCATGACACTGGATGACGGGCCGCAGCCGCTGTGCTGGATCGGACGGCGCGAGGTCGCGGCAGAGGGGTCCTTTGCCCCGATCCGCATCCGCGCAGGCACCTTTGGCAACCACCGCGCCCTGACGCTTTCGCCGCAGCACAGGATCATGGTCCGCGACAGCCTTGCCGAATTGCTGTTTGGCGAAGGAGAGGTCTTGGTCAAGGCCAAGGACCTTGTGAACGGCAGTTCGATCCGCAGGCTCGAAGGTGGAACGGTCGAATACGTCCACATCCTGTTTGACAAGCATCAGGTTGTCTTTTCCGAAGGTCTCGCCTCGGAAAGCTTTCAGCCGGGGCCGGAAACCACCAAAGGGTTCGACCCCGAAGTCCTTGCCGAACTGGTGGCCATCTTCCCCGAACTCGATACCCAAACGGGTAGCGGTTATGGTCCTTCTGCACGCAGGACGCTGAAACCGTTCGAAGCTAAGGTTCTCATCCGCAACGTCAACGCGGCCTGAACGGAAAAGGATCAACGCCTGGTGACTTGGATTGGCCTCAGAGAACCGAACGAACCGGCGATTTTTCGTCCGGACGGGCTCGCGCCGTCTCATCCTGCACCTTTCCGCCCACAGCCCGCCTGGAACCCCGACAGTATACTGTCGCGCGGAACCTTGATGGCCGAGTTCTTTGTGGAACCGTCCAAGACCCGCCAAAACCTGTTGCGGTATTCCGCCCGGCATCCGTGGCTTAGCAGCCTGACGATCTGCATCGACCCTGACAACCGGCTGCACTTGCTGACCGGTCAAGCGGATCGTTCGGTTTCTGCATCCCTGCCCATCACGCTCAACGTATTCCGGCAACCGATCGTGCTGACCTATGCTTGGGATGGTCCAGCGCGGCGCGCGGTGTTTTCGGCCTATTTCCCGGACACCGGCGCCCTCCACTTTGCCGAAATTGCAGACCCCTTGCCGCTCTCTTTGCGGGACGCAGAGCGGATCATCACGCATCAGGCCCAAAGCCAGACAGCCGTCGGGCTCCGGTTTCTTGCGATCTCGGATCAAATGGAACCTATCGGTCCGCCTGCGACCTTGGGCAAAGATACGATCGTGACAACGATGGCCGGCCCCAAGACAATTCAAACGCTGCGGCCCGGCGATCTGATCCAGACAGCAGATGGCGACGTGGCCCAAGTGCGCTGGATCGGCCAGCAGGAGTTGCCTGCCCGTGGGAGTTTTGCGCCCCATATTGTCCGCGCACCTTATTACGGTCTAACGCGGGACATTCTGACATCACCGGAACAAAGGTTCAGGCTGGACGGATCGAGGATCGAGTATCTGTTCGGAGAAGAAGCCGTTTTCGCAAAAGTACGCGACCTCGCGGACGCGGTTTCAATCCTGAAGCCCAGAAATTTCAATACGATGCACTATTATCAAGTGCTCCTGGACCGGCATGCGATCATAAATGCTTCGGGCGGGTTTCTGGACAGTCTGGACGCATCATACCTTTATGACGACCCAGCCGTTCATCGCTATTCGATGTTGCGCGAATTGCCCGTAGAATTGATGCCTGACAGGAATACGCTCGAACTGCCGGTTCTGCGGAATTTCGAAGCAACGACGCTTGTGAACTGATCCGCTACTTGCCCGCCTCGTCAAAGAACGGGGTCATCTGGGCGACAATGACGCTGTTTTCTTCCAAGGCACGCGTCATCAAGGCCCGTTCCTCTTCGTCGATATCATGGCCATCGGCCAAGCGTTCATCGAGCGTCCCATACCCCGTAACATCTAACGGGGCGAGGTCGGCCTGTTTCAGGATCGCAACCGTTTCGCGCACAGCCTCGGCCTCGTCGATGCCTGAAGCATAACACATCAACGCGGCGCCGGTGCTGCCTTTGGGCAGGCCGTCCCCTTCTTTGCGACCGACTTCGACCAGCAATGTGTAAACCTGTTGCCGACTCACTTTATCGTTCAAAGTTCCAGCCCTTCCTGTTTTGGCCTGCTCGTTCCCGCAAACTACCACTTTCGGGTAAGTCCGCATAATCCGAAGAGACAAACTCAACCACTTCTAAACACGACACTAAGCTCTTGGCCAAGGGCGGAGAGTTCGGGCGCGTTGTATCTGTTGTCCAATAGCAAGGATAAGCACAATGCCAAAAGCTTCAGAACTTACCATTAACACCACAGCAACTGCACTGGACATGGCCAACTCGATGTTCGGTGCGGGCGTTACCGTGGTTTCGGCTACCTACACCGGTGCCGCGATTGCTTCGGGCGTGTATTCAGGAGCGAACACGACGCTCGGAGCAATCGCCCCTTCTGATTCCGGCGTTATCCTTTCGACTGGTGACGTGACGGACTTTACGAATTCGTCTGGGAAGACCAACGTTTCCGGCAACACAACGACTGAAAACGGCACGGCCGGTGATGCGGATCTTGATTCGGTTGCAGGTCAAACGACATTCGACGCGGCAATTCTGAATGTTGATTTCATTCCGACCGGTGACACGCTGACCATGCAGCTGGTGTTCTCGTCTGAAGAATATCTTGAGTTCGTCAACAGCGGCGTGAACGACGCGGTCGGGATCTTTGTGAACGGGGTCAAGGCAACGATCGCCTTCGGCGACGGGAACATCTCGATCGACAACATCAATAACGTCACAACACCTGACCTCTATCTTGATAACCCTGCTGGGGCGAACGTTTACAACACCGAAATGGACGGTTTGACTGTTACTCTGACAATCAAAGCACCAGTCAATATTGGCGTTACGAACACTCTCAAAATCGGTATCGCCGACGGTGGCGACTCTTCTCTCGACAGTAACCTCTTGATCGTTGGTGACAGTATTCAGACCGCCCTGATTGCGGAAGACGATACCGCTCGTTTGGAGGCTGGCACGTCCCAGACCTTTGACCTGATCAGGAATGATACCTCTAGTGACCCACTTTCAGTGCAGATCACACATATCAACGGCATGGCGATCTCGGTCGGAACACCAATGACGATCGCCACCGGCGAAACCGTTCTATTGAACGCCGATGGTACCATCTCAATGACGACATTGGCTGGCACCACCTCGACCATCTTCAGCTATTCGATCACTGATAGCACCGGTTCGACGGATACCGCCTTTGTTACACTGACCACGGCGCCCTGCTTTGTCAAAGGCACCCTGATCGACACGCCGAACGGCAAGGTCAAGATCGAGGAGCTGTCGGCAGGTGATCTGGTCCTGACCCGCGACCACGGCGCCCAGCCGCTGCGCTGGATCGGTCAAACCACCACCAAGGCCACCGGCAAACATGCGCCGATCCGCTTTGCCGCTGGTGCGCTTGGAAACCATGACGAGATCGAGCTTTCACCCAACCACCGCGTTCTGGTCGCAGACTTCCGCGCCGAACTGTTCTTCGGTGAATCCGAGGTTCTGGTGAAGGCAAAGGATCTGGTCAACGATCTTACGGTCCGTCCGCGTGAAGACGGCCAGGATGTTGTCTATTTCCACCTGCTTTTCGATCAGCACGAGATCATCGTCGGCAACGGGCTCGAAAGCGAAAGCTATCACCCCGGCAAAGAAACCATCGACAGCTTCGATGCCGAAGTCCGTGCCGAGATCTTTGATCTGATGCCACAGTTGGCAAACAAGATTGACGCCTATGGCCCGACAGCGCGGACTGTTCTCAAGAGCTATGAATCAAAGGTTCTTTTGGCAGGCTGACCTGAACAACGAATTGGATCCTTCGCAACTCTCACACTCAGCACACGCGATGTGATCCCAATGACCGACAATTTCGAAATCCCAATCTTTCGGAATTGTCGGGCGCCCACTCACGGTTCGTCCGGCGCAAACTGGCCCCGCTGTCTCTGGCAGCGGGGCCATCTTGTTTTTCTGAAAAGAAAAACCCCGCGCCGATAAGACGCGGGGTTTACACTCTTTGAACTACTGACTGGATCAGTCGCGCAGCAAATCGTTGATCGAAGTTTTGGACCGCGTCTGTGCATCGACGCGTTTGACGATGACCGCACAGTAAAGGTTGACCCCGTTCTTGGACGGCATCGAGCCCGCAACCACAACCGACCCGGCCGGGACTTCGCCATACATGACCTCGCCGGTTTCACGGTCGACGATTTTGGTGGACTGGCCGATATAGACGCCCATCCCCAGAACCGAACCTTCGCGGACGATGCAGCCTTCGACAACTTCGGACCGCGCGCCGATGAAACAGTTGTCTTCGATGATTGTGGGGCCTGCCTGCATCGGTTCAAGCACGCCACCGATCCCGACGCCACCCGACAGGTGCACGTTCTTGCCGATCTGGGCGCAGGACCCCACTGTGGCCCAGCCATCAACCATCGACCCTTCGTCGACATAGGCGCCGAGGTTCACGAAAGACGGCATCAGCACCACGCCCTTGGCGATATAGGCCGAACGGCGGACGATGCTGCCGGGCACCGCGCGGAAGCCCGCAGCGCGCCACTGGTTTTCGCCCCAGCCTTCGAATTTCGACGGGACCTTATCCCACCAGGTCGACTGACCGTTGCCGCCGGGGATGGTTTCCATGTCGTTCAGGCGGAAGGACAAAAGCACCGCCTTTTTCGCCCATTGGTTCACATGCCATTTGCCGTCTGCCTGACGTTCGGCAACACGCAGCGCCCCGCTATCGAGTGCGGTCAGCGTTGCTTCGATCGCGTTGCGGACTTCGCCCTTTGTTGCGGGGGAAATGCCATCACGCGCCTCCCATGCGGCTTCAATTGCGGACTCGAGGGCGGCGTTGGACATTGTGGTCTCCGTCTATGAAATGGCGTTAAAGCCCTATAGCGACGGATGATGCCGCAGACAATCCATCGCTGCGACCGTTCATTTTGCCAAGGCGGCGCTGGTAAGTCTGCGTCGGCACACATAGGTTTGGTGGAACGGAAAAAGACAAGGAACCAGTTATGTCGTTAAACCGCCGCCACCCATTCCGCGATAGCGGACAGGACCGCCGTGCCGCCAAAAAGATACCGGACACTGCACAAACGCGGTCGCCGACCTATGCCTTGGCCTTTGCGGACGACGATTTCCTGTGCCGCGAGGAACTGCGGCCGGTCCGGTTGCAGTTGGAGCTGCTCAAGACGGAAATGGCGATGAACGAGGCCAAGATCGAATCCACCATCGTTCTGTTCGGTGGCGCGCGCATTCCGGAACCGGCGAAGAAAAATACCGCCAAGACTGAAACCCTTGCCGGTCTGTCGAAATACTATGAAGAGGCCCGGAAATTCGCCAAGCTGATCACCGAAACCTCGGTCCGGAACGGTGGCCTGCAGGATGTCGTCGTGACTGGCGGTGGTCCCGGTGTGATGGAGGCGGGCAATCGCGGAGCGATGGAGGCTGGGGGCAAGTCCATTGGTCTGAACATTGTTCTGCCGCACGAACAGGCCCCGAACGAATATGTCACACCCGAGTTGTGTTTTAACTTCCACTATTTCGCGATCCGAAAAATGCATTTCCTGATGCGGGCCAAGGCGGTCTGTGTCTTTCCCGGTGGGTTTGGCACCTTGGACGAAATGTTCGAAAGCCTGACCCTGATCCAGACGGGCCGCATGGCGCGGGTGCCGTTCCTGTTGTTCGGCAAAGAATTCTGGGATGGCATCATCAACTGGCAGGCCCTTGCCGATGCGGGGACCATCTCGCCCGAAGACCTCGACCTGTTCCGCTATGTCGAAACCGCCGAAGAGGCAGTTGATGCAATCCGGAATTGGGAAGGCGCGGGCGAAAAGCGCGGCGTGATCCCCGGAAGATGAGCCGCGCATTTGTCGTGATGGGGGTTTCGGGGTCGGGCAAGTCGACCATCGGTGCCGCACTTGCCCAGCGCCTTGGGGCTGATTTTGTCGATGCTGACGATCTGCATCCGCCTGAAAACGTGGCGCATATGGCTGCGGGGTTGCCCCTTAGCGATGACATGCGCTGGCCCTGGCTGGATGCTTGCGGGGCTGTCTTGCAGAACCGCAGCGGCGACATCGTGCTGGCCTGTTCGGCCCTTAGGCGTAGCTATCGTGACAGGCTGCGGCAGGCGGTCCCTGATCTGGTCCTGATCTACCCCGACGCGCCGCGGGCATTGGTCGAGGCGCGGATGCGTGCCCGCACCGGGCACTTTATGCCGGTGGCGCTGCTCGACAGCCAATATGCAACGCTGGAGCCGCCCCAAAATGACGAAGCGCCGATCCCGGTGGGGATCGACGCCTCGGTTGATCAGATCGTAGACCGGATCTTGCAGGGGCTGGTCAGCGGCTGACCCAGGTTCCGCCTTTGGCGCTGCTTTCCTGACAGGCGCCGATAAACCACATGCCGTCGAGACCGGCATCGATACCGGGCAGCAACGCCCCGTCCCCTTGGCCAAGGATCATGTCGGCTGCATCGGAATAGAGGTTCGCAAAACCTTCCAGATAGCCTTCGGGGTGGCCCGGCGGGATGCGGGTCCAATTGCCGGCGCCGCCACCCAGACCTGCGCCGCCGCGAGTGATCATCAGCTTGGGTTCACCAAAGCGGGCAAATTGCATCACATTGGGGTTTTCCTGCCCCCATTCGATGCTGCCTTTGTCGCCATAGATGCGCAGTTGCAGGCCGTTTTCCTTGCCTACGGCAACTTGGCTGGCCCAAAGCATCCCTCTGGCCCCGCCTTCCATCCGCAGCAGGATGTGGGCGTTGTCATCCACCCGACGGCCATCAACCATCGAATGCAGATCAGCCAAGAGCGCCTCGGGGCACAGACCTGTCACAAAGGACAGCAGGTTGAAGGCATGGGTGCCAATGTCGCCAATGGCGCCGCCGCCCGCACGCGCGGGGTCTGTGCGCCAGTCGGCCTGTTTGTTGCCGGGATCGGCGGGCATGGTCAGCCAGTCTTGGGCGTATTCGGCCTGAATGATCCGGATCTTGCCCAGATCGCCCCGTTCGATCATCTGGCGTGCCTGCCGGATCAGCGGGTAACCGGTGTAGTTATGGGTCAGGATGAACTTGGCCTTGGTGCTTGACTTTACCGCTGCCGCAATCGCGGCTGCGTCTTCGGCTGTAGCGGCCAGTGGTTTGTCGCAGATGACGTGAATTCCGGCGTTCAAAAAGGCAATAGCCGGACCTGCGTGCATGTGGTTGGGGGTCACAATCGCAACTGCATCGATCCCATCTGGGCGCGCGGCCTCGGCCTTGGCCATTTCTTCGTAGGAAGCATAGGACCGGTCTGCCGCGATCCCAAGTTCAACCGCCGAAGCGGCGGCACGGTCGGGGTTCGACGACAGCGCCCCCGCGACCAGATCAAACTTGCCATCGATGCGGGCGGCGATGCGGTGGACGCCACCGATAAAGGCGCCTTGACCGCCCCCGACCATCCCGAGTTTCACACGTTTCATAGTCCCAACATCCTCTTGATTTGGGCCTGATCTGTTTGGCCACCTGCAAAATCGTCAAACGCTTTGCCTGCAACCTCGATCAGGTGACTTTCGATAAAGGGCGCCCCTTCGGCCGCGCCCTGTTCCGGAGATTTTATGCAGCATTCCCATTCCAGAACCGCCCAGCTGTCATAACCATACTGGGTCAGCTTGGAAAAGATCCCGGAAAAGTCGACTTGCCCGTCGCCCAGCGACCGGAAGCGACCCGCGCGGTTCACCCAAGGTTGATAGCCGGAATAGACCCCTTGGCGACCATCGGGATTGAATTCGGCATCCTTGACGTGGAAGGCGTTGATGCGGTCGTGATAGAGGTCGATGAACGCAAGGTAGTCCATTTGCTGCAGCAGAAAATGGCTGGGATCGTAGTTGATCATCGCCGCTTCGTTGCCGTTAACCGCGTCCAGGAACATTTCCCAAGTCGCACCGTCGAACACGTCTTCGCCGGGGTGGATTTCAAAACCGATGTCGACGCCGTTGTCTTTGTAATGGTTCAGGATCGGGGTCCAGCGGCGGCCCAGTTCGGCAAAGGCTTCCTCGATCAGACCAGCGGGGCGTTGCGGCCATGGGTAAAGGAACGGAAAAGCGAGCGAGCCGGTAAAGCCAACGGTATGTTTCAGCCCTAGGCGGCGCGCGGCGACAGCGGCCTTTTTGACCTGATCGGTCGCCCATTCCGTCCGCGCCTTGGCGTTGCCATGCACAGAGGCCGGGGCGAAGGCATCGAATGCCTCGTTATAGGCGGGGTTCACGGCGACAAGCTGACCCTGAAGGTGGGTCGATAGTTCGGTGATTTCAACGCCGGCGTCGGCGCAAATGCCCGCGACCTCGTCGCAATAAGTCTGGCTTTCGGCGGCTTTATCCAGATCGAACAGGGACCCGACAAAGGTTGGGATCTGGACGCCCTTGTACCCAAGGCCCGCTGCCCATTTCGTGATGTTTTCAAGCGTATCAAACGGGGCGTCGGCCCCTGCGAACTGGGCCAGAAAAATTGCTGGCCCTTTGATCTGTGACGGCATCATAGTCTCCGGATTTGGTGGAATTTGCTGGCCTAGGGCCATTTCGGGGTTTCAAGACCCTGCATCGGCGGTTCGTCCGGCGCGCGAATGGCGTGGATCGCGGCCTGTGCCAGAAAGGTGCCAGCCTTGCCGACGTCTTCTCTTACCGACAGAATTTCGGGCCGGAAGAATTTGAGGAACTGGATCGCTTCTTTGGAAAAGATGTCGACATCCTGCCCGAGCCTTAGGCCGATCGATTCCAGCGACGCGGTCGCGGCCATGGCGGCATTTGTCGATCCGGCGAAAACAGCATCCGCACCGGGGTGACTGCGGTAAAAGGCAATCATTTCCGCGCGGACATCGCGCGCGGCGCTGTCGGAATTCAGACTTTCCGAAACGATCACCTCTACCCCGGCCCGCGCGGCGGCGGCCTGTGCGCCTTCGATCATTTCGCGGCCATAGTTCTGGTTTTTCGGAGGGGCGATCATCAGGATCTTTTTGCGCCCCTTTTGGGCCAATGCCTGAACCGCCAGCCCCCCAAAGGCGAGATTGTCGAAATCAAAATAGGCATGTTCCGCGCAGCGGTTCGTCCGGCCATGGGTGGCAAAGGGAAAGCCACGTTCCAAGAGATAGTTGGCACGCGGGTCGTCGGGTTGGGTCTGGTTAAAGACAATCGCATCGGCAGACCCGGATTCGACGATGTAGCGAATGGGCTTCATGATGTCGTCGCCGGGGTAAAACGGGGTCACGATCATATGGTAAGGCGTGCCGCGCAGCCCCCCCGCAAGCGACGAAATCAGCCGCGCTGTGTGGTTCATCATGTCGTGTTCTGTCGACATGACCAAACTGATCACATTGGTTCTGCCGGTGCGCAAACGCACCCCGGCGCGATTGGGCACATAGCCGATCTCGTCAGCGATTCGGCGGACCAGTTTTTTGGTTTCCATCCCGATGTCCGGCGCATCGTTTAGCGCGCGACTCACCGTGGGAACGGCCAAACCACAGAGTCGCGAGATGGTTTTGAGGGTCGGTTTCTCCGAAGATTCGCTGCGCAGCGGCATGACTTCTGCTTTGTTCGGATCGCTGGCCACTTGTCGTTCGTCCCTAATTTTTGCTGTGCCATCAGGCACAAAAGGCCTTTTTGGTATGACACCACTCTTAGGCCAGATGCAACTTCATGCTGCGGCGCAGCTTTGTTGCAAATTTCCCGCCTGTAGAGTTGCAAAATTTCTTGCCACGTCAATCTAAATCGATATAGGACTTTCTACAACGATTTAGAACCAGGGAGGAAAGAATCGTGAAAATGACCACCAAACTGCTTGCTGCGACCGCTATTGTTAGCGCAACCAGCGCTGCAGCAACCGATCTCGAAGTAACACACTGGTGGACTTCGGGCGGTGAAGCCGCTGCCGTGGCCAAGCTCGCCGAAGCTTTTGACGCCTCGGGCGATAAATGGATCGACGGCGCAATCGCTGGTTCGGGCGGCACCGCGCGTCCGATCATGATTTCCCGCATCACCGGCGGCGACCCGATGGGCGCCACCCAGTTCAACCACGGCCAGCAGGCGCTCGAACTCGTCGAAGCAGGTCTGATGCTCGACCTGACCGACGTCGCCGAAGCCAACAACTGGGAAGCACTGGTGAACCCGCCCGCACTTCTCGATGCTTGCACCGTCGACGGCCGCGTCTATTGCGCCCCCGTCAACATCCACTCGCCCGAATGGCTCTGGCTGTCGAACAAGGTCTACAACGACCTCGGCATTCCGGTTCCGCAGAACTGGGAAGAATTCGTAGCTTCGGCCGATCAGGTCCGCGCTGCTGGCAAGGTGCCGCTGGCACTGGGTAACCAGCCTTGGCAGTCGAGCCTCGCCTTTGGTGCGATGCAGATCGCTATTGCCGGTATCGACGCTTGGCGCTCTGTGAACATCGACAAGAACATGGACGTGGCCGCTGGCCCCGAATTCGCTGCCGTGTTCCAAGCCGCTGCCGACGCCCGGGCGCTGGCAGAAGGTTCGAACGTTCAGGACTGGAACCAGGCCACCAACATGGTCATCACCGGTCAGGCCGCTGGCCAGATCATGGGCGACTGGGCGCAGGGTGAATTCGCTGTTGCCGGTCAGGTTGCTGGCGAAGACTACACCTGTCTTCCGGGTCTTGGCGTGAATGCCTACCTGTCGACCGGTGGCGACGCCTTCTACTTCCCGAAACTGGATGACGCAGACAAAGAAGCCGCACAAAAGCGTCTTGCTGCCCTTCTCCTGAGCCCCGAAGTGCAGGTTTCGTTCAACCTTGCCAAGGGTTCGCTGCCTGTCCGTGGCGACGTTGATCTGTCGGCTGCAAACGACTGCATGCGCAAAGGTCTGGCTGCCCTTGCTGCAGGGAACCTCGTTCCCGGTGGCGACATGGTCTGGACCCCCGACACTCAGACCCAGACCGGTGACCTGATGGTCGAATTCTGGAAATCCGACATGTCGGCTGCCGATGCGCAGGCTGCATGGGTTGAGATCCTCAAGAACGACTAATCTCACCTAGCTAAAACCGGGGCCGCCCTTTCGCGGGGCGGCCTCTTTTGTCTGGACTGCAATGACTGGGGGCAAGGATGGCAAGCGCAACAAAAGGTTCGCGACTGTTCAAGAATATCAACGCGAAAATAGCCGCTCTACCGATGATCTTTACCACTTTGGTGGTCTTTGTCGGCGGCACGCTATGGACGGTTCTTTACTCTTTCACGAGCTCGAAACTGCTCCCCAAATGGAAGTTCGTCGGCTTTGACCAATACGACCGTCTGTGGTCGAGCAGCCGCTGGGTCACCTCGATCGAAAACCTGATGCTTTACGGCGTCTTTGCCCTGTTTTTCACCATTGTGGTCGGCTTTCTTCTTGCGGTGCTTCTGGACCAGAAAATCCGGTTCGAAGACACATTCCGCACCATCATGCTGTATCCCTTTGCGCTGTCCTTTATCGTGACAGGGCTTGTCTGGCAGTGGATCTTGAACCCGCAATTCGGCGTGCAGCACATTGTCCGCAGTCTGGGGTTCGAAAACTTTGTTTTCGATCCGCTTTATAACCCCGATATCGTGATTTACGGCCTGTTGATCGCTGGGCTGTGGCAGGGCACCGGCTTTGTCATGTGTATCATGCTGGCAGGGTTGCGCGGCATCGACGAAGACATCTGGAAGGCCACGCGGGTTGACGGAATCCCGCGCTGGAAGACTTACATCCAAGTCGTCATTCCCATGATGCGCCCCGTGTTCATCACCGTTCTGGTGATCGTCGCTGCTGGCATCATCAAGCTTTATGACCTTGTCGTCGCCCAGACATCCGGCGGCCCCGGAATGGCGAGCCAGGTCCCTGCGATGTACGTCTATGACTATATGTTTACGGCCCAGAACCTTGGTCAGGGTCTTGCCGCGTCTACGATGATGCTGGTGACCGTTCTGATCGTTCTGATCCCTTGGGCCTATCTCGAATTCGGAGGCAAGAAGAATGGCTGATACAACACCCAAAACACGCCTTTCCGGCCCGAGCGGACCAAAACCCCGCAAAACCTTTTCGCGCGGCAACATCATGCTTTACGGCACGTTGTTCGTGGTCAGCGTCTATTACATCCTCCCGCTTTGGGTGATGGTCATGACCTCGCTCAAGGGCATGCCGGAAATCCGGATGGGCAATATCTTTTCCCCGCCCGTAGAAGTGACGTTCCAGCCTTGGGTCAAGGCATGGTCCGAGGCCTGCACGGGTCTGAATTGTGACGGCCTGTCCCGCGGGTTCCTCAATTCGGTCCGCATCCTGATCCCGTCGGTTCTGTTGTCCATCATCGTGGCATCGGTGAACGGTTACGCGCTGATCAACTGGAAATTCAAAGGGTCCGAGGTGTTCTTTACCATCCTGATCTTTGGGTCGTTCATCCCGTATCAGGTCATGCTTTACCCGATCGTTATCCTGCTGCGCGAGGCTGGCATCTATGGAACGCTGGGCGGGCTGGTTCTGGTGCATACGGTGTTCGGTATGCCGATCCTGACCCTGCTGTTCCGTAATTATTTCAGTTCGATACCCGAAGAGCTGTTCAAGGCCGCACGGGTCGATGGCGCAGGGTTCTGGGGCATCTATTTCCGGATCATGCTGCCGATGTCGCTGCCGATTTTCGTCGTCGCGATCATCCTTCAGGTGACCGGTATCTGGAACGACTTCCTTTTCGGGGTCGTCTTTACCAAGCCCGATCTCTACCCGATGACGGTTCAGCTTAATAACATCGTGAATTCGGTGCAGGGCGTTAAGGAATACAACGTCAACATGGCGGCGACGCTGCTGACCGGCCTTGTTCCCCTGATCGTCTACTTCATCTCTGGCAAACTCTTCGTCCGTGGCATCGCTGCCGGCGCCGTGAAAGGTTGATTTCCATGACCACCCAAAACTTCTCTGTCCAGATCAAGGACCTCGACCTTAACTTTGGCGCGGTCAAAGTGCTGCGCAGCCTGAATCTTGATATTGCCGAAGGTGAATTTGTCGTTCTTCTCGGGTCGTCCGGCTGCGGGAAATCGACCCTGCTCAATTGCATCGCGGGTCTGTTAGAGCCGACGGACGGGCAGATCTGGATCAAAGGCAACAACGTGACCTGGGCCGAACCTTCGGAACGTGGGATCGGGATGGTGTTCCAGTCCTACGCGCTCTATCCGCAGATGACCGTGCGTGGGAACCTCTCGTTCGGCCTCAAGAACGCCAAGGTTCCGGCTGCCGAAATCGAAAAGCGGATCGCGCGGGCGGCCGAGGTTTTGCAGATCGAACCGTTGCTCGACCGCAAGCCTTCGGCGCTTTCGGGTGGGCAGCGCCAGCGGGTCGCCATTGGCCGTGCGCTGGTGCGCGATGTGGATGTGTTCCTGTTCGACGAACCGCTGTCGAACCTTGATGCCAAACTGCGCGCCGATCTGCGGGTCGAGATCAAGCGCCTGCACAACCAGTTGGGCAACACCATGATCTATGTGACCCACGATCAGGTCGAAGCGATGACCTTGGCTGACCGCATCGCGATCATGAAGGGCGGCAATATCATGCAGCTTGGGTCGCCCGATGAAATCTATAACCGTCCGCAGAACAAATACGTGGCCGATTTCATCGGCAGCCCCTCGATGAACTTTGTCGATGGGTCCCTGTCCGGCGGCGTGTTCACGGCTGGCGATCTGGTCCTGCCGATGACCGGTTATGAATTTGTGGCCCCACAGGCCCCCGAGTGTGCCGCCACGATTGGCATTCGCCCAGAACACATCGTAACCGGCGCGTTGGTCGATACCGCACCGGTGCAAGTGGCGACCACGGTCGATCTGGTCGAACCGATGGGCTCTGACACTTTGGTCTGGGCGAATATTGCTGGGGCACCGTTCCGCATTCGTATGGATGGGCAGGCCCGCGTCCGTCGTGGCGATGCCCTGACGGTCGGGATCGACCCGTCGCGCGCTTCGCTGTTTGACCGCGAAACAGAGGTGCGTCTGTGATCCAAACCGGAACACCAGCCATCTCTTTGGCTGGGACATGGAAACTGACAGACCAGCACGCGGAATATTCCTGCGCGCTGGTCTTACCCGGCGACGGAATCACCGGACTATTCGAAGCTGGACTGATCCCCGACCCCTATTTCGGTCGCAATGAATATGATTTGCGCTGGATCGCTGAACGCGATTGGACCGCCCGCCGCACCCTGCATCTGGATGATCCAGATGTGGTGCTGATCCTGTCGGGGCTGGATACCGTCGCGACCCTTCGCTGGAATGGCGCTGATGTCCTGCACGCCCAGAACATGTTCAGGGACTACCGGATCGATCTGCGCGGTATCGCGACCAAAGGCGAAAACACGGTCGAGATCGTCTTTCATTCCAGCGTTCAGGCGGGCGCCGAACTTCAGGCGGCGCAACCGTTCTTTGTGCCCTATGCCGCCCAGAATTGCCCGATCCCTAACGGAAATATGCTGCGCAAGGTCGCCTGCGATTTTGGCTGGGACTGGAATATCGCTCTCGCGCCTTTTGGCGTTTGCGGAAAAATGGAATTGCTGCCCGCGTCGGAAACGATGGTCGAGGCGGTTCATATCACGCAGGTCCACGCTGATGGCGTGGTCCGTCTTGGCGTGTCGGCACGCATTCTGAACGCCCAAGGCCGTGACGCGGTTCTGGCCATCGATGGCCAGTCACTCACAACCGAGGTCGCAGACGGCACCGCCGAATTCGAGGTCACGATTCCCGACCCAAAGCTGTGGTGGCCCAACGGTATGGGGTCCCAGCCGCTGTATGACCTGACCCTGTCTGTTGGCAGCGCGCGCGCCAAACGCCGCATCGGTCTGCGCCAAATGGAACTCATCACCGAACCGGATGCGACCGGCGTCGGCTTTAAATTCCGCGTCAATGGCGTGGATGTTTTCGCCAAGGGCGCCAACTGGATTCCGGCCGATGCCCTCTCGGGCAGGATAACCGATGCCGCGACCCGTGCCCTGCTGCAGTCGGCGGCTGACGTTCATATGAACATGATCCGCGTCTGGGGTGGTGGGCGATACGAGGCGGATGATTTCTATGATGCCTGCGATGAACTGGGCCTGATGGTCTGGCAGGACTTTATGTTCGCCTGCAACCTGTATCCGTCGACCCCCGACTTTCTGACCGAGGTCCGGGCCGAGGTGCGCGACAATGTCGCCCGTCTGCATCACCACGCCTGCCTTGCGGTCTGGTGTGGCGACAACGAACTGATCGGCGCGCTGACATGGTTCCCCGAAAGCCGCGCGAACCGTGATCTTTATCTGGTGAACTATGACCGGCTGAACCGGGCCATCGAAGAAGAACTGATGGAAACAGACCCGAATGCTGTCTGGTGGCCATCGTCCCCATCGCCCGGCCCGATGAATTTCGGCGATGCCTGGCACGACGACAGTCAGGGCGATATGCATTTCTGGTCGGTCTGGCACGAAGGTCGCGACTTTGACCATTACCGCGATGTGTCGCCCCGTTTCTGTTCCGAATTCGGGTTCCAAAGCTATCCGTCGATGTCGGCGATCAAGACATTTGCCGACCCCAAGGATTGGAACATCGCGGCACCTGTATTTGAAAGCCACCAAAAGAACGCCGGCGGCAATGCGCGGATCGCGGAAACCATGTTCCGCTATTTCCGCTGGCCGGAAAAGTTCGAAGATTTCGTCTGGTTGTCCCAGATTCAGCAGGGCCTTGCGATCAAGACAGCCGTCACCCATTGGCGGGGGCTAAAGCCGCATTGCATGGGCACATTATACTGGCAGCTGAACGACACATGGCCTGTCTGTTCGTGGTCGTCGCTGGACTATGGCGGCAACTGGAAGATGCTGCATTACATGGCGGAACGGTTCTATGCGCCTGTTACGGTGGTCGCGGTGCCAACGGCCACAGGGATCGTGATTAAAGGGATCAATGACGGGCCCGAACCGGTTGACCTGACCGTCACCCTAAGCGCTGTGAATATGGGGAGCGAGATCCGCACGATCGGGACCGGACAGGCGAGCGTTGCTGGATCTGCAGAGATCCTGGCGACAGTGCCCGACAGCGCGCTTGCCGCCGACGAAATCCTGCTGATGGTCTGGGAAACCGCTGATGGGCGCCGTGGTGGCGACCACTTTGCGCCGCGCCCTTACAAGACTTATGACCTGCCGGATTCCGGCCTGTCGATGCAGACCGCCGGGAACCAGATCACCGTAACCGCACAGCAGCTTTCGCTATTTGCAACGCTGGAGGCTGATATTCCCGGTCGGTTTTCCAACAACGCTTTCGCCGTTTTCCCCGGACATCCCGCCGTAATTACCTTTACGCCGGATGACCCCCAAGCGGCCGCCAAATTTACGCTTCGCGATCTTTACCGCGCCACGACTGCCAGAACCTAAGGAAAGGACCCGTCCATGCCCTCGATCTCGTATCAACTATACTGCTCTCGGAATTTTCCGACCCTGGACGACACTTTGGCGATGCTGGCGCAGGCCGGATACAAGGACGTCGAAGGGTATGGCGGGCTTTATGGCGACGCCGCTGGGTTCAAGGCGTCGCTTGACCGTGCGGGTCTTTCAATGCCCACCGGCCACTTCGGTCTGTCCCAGATCGAAGACCAGCGCGACGACATGCTGGCCTTGGCCAAGATGCTCAAGATGGATGCGGTGATCGTTCCCTACGTCATGCCCGAAGACCGCCCCACCACCGCCGATGGCTGGCGCGCCTTTGGCAAACGTCTGAACGACGCTGGCAAGCCGTTCCTGGATGCTGGTTTCAAATTCGGCTGGCATAACCATGACTTTGAATTCGCCATGGTCGACGGGGTCCTGCCCGAAGATGCCATTCTGGAAGGCGGGCCGGATCTTTCGGTCGAACTCGACATCGGTTGGGTCAAGGTTGCTGGGCTTGATCTGGTGCAGACGATCAACAAATATTCGGGCCGGCTGATCGCTGCCCACGTCAAGGACATCGCCCCCGATGGCCAATGCGCCGACGAAAGCGGCTGGGCCGATGTCGGACATGGGATCATCGACTGGGCGCCGGTTCATGCGGCCCTGCAGGCGGCGGGCGTCGACCGCTATGTCATCGAACATGACAATCCAAACGATCACAAACGCTTTGCAACCCGGTCACTGGCCGCGGTCAAGGCATTCTAAGGAAGACAGAAATGGCAAAACTCGGTGTCGGGATCATTGGTGCAGGCAATATTTCAGGTGCCTATCTGAAACTTGCCCCTACCTTCAAATCCCTCGAACTTAGGGCCGTCGCGGACCTGAACAAATCCGCAGCCGATGCCCGCGCGGCGGAATTCGGCGTGCGGTCTGAAACGGTCGAAGACCTGCTCAAGGCGGGTGATGTCGACGTGATCGTCAACCTGACCATTCCTGCGGCGCATTACGATGTGTCCACCGAGATCCTTAATGCAGGCAAACACGCCTATACCGAAAAGCCCATCGTCCTGACCTTGGACGAGGGCAAGCGCCTGCGCGATCTGGCCGACAGCAAGGGTCTGCGGGTCGGCTCGGCCCCTGACACGTTCATGGGTGGCGCACATCAGTTGGCCCGTGCCGCAATCGACGAAGGCGCGGTGGGGCGGATCATCGGCGGCACCTGCCATGTGATGAACCACGGGATGGAACATTGGCACCCGAACCCGGATTTCTTCTACCAGCCCGGCGCAGGTCCGATCCTTGATCTTGGGCCCTATTACGTCACCAACCTGATCCAACTGATCGGTCCAGTGCGCGCGGTTTCGGCCATGACTGCCGCCACGTTTAGCACGCGCACCATCGGAAACGGTCCGCGGGACGGCGAACAGGTCGCTGTGACCACGCCCACTAACATCCACGCGCTGTTGGAATTCCACAACGGTGCCATTGTGACCTTGGGCGCGAGCTGGGACGTCTGGAAACACGACCACCAGAACATGGAAATCTATGGTGCGGACGGCACGCTTTATGTCCCCGACCCGAACTTTTTCGGAGGTGACGTGCAGCAGGCAGGATCGGACGGCGAACTGCACACGCTTGCAGAACGCGACCACCCCTTTGGCGTGCCGAACATGAAGGACGGACAGGGCAATGACCGCGCGAACTATCGCTGTGCGGGTCTGGCGGATATGGCCACCGCGATTGACGAAGGCCGCCAACATCGCTGCAACATCGACGTGGCCGTTCATGCGGTCGATGTGATGACCTCACTCCTTAAATCTGGCGAGACCCGTAAGTGGGTAGAGATGACCACCACCTGCGACAGACCTGACAGCCTATCACCGGATCAGGCCCGCGCCTTGATGGCATAAACTGAAAGGGTCGGCCCAGCGCCGGCCCTTTTACCATTAGACGGACTTGAGCCCGTCCCAATCGGTCTTGAGTTTTTCGATCTTGGCCCTGAATGCGTCGATGACAGCCGCGGGCGTGTCGGATGTGACGCGAGCCAGATTTGCTGTCTCTTCCTCGATCCGCTTTGCAATCGCCAGTTGGCGCAAACCAGCATTGGGTTTGGATTTGCTGGGAACAGGATAGGACAGCTGCCGTTCCCGCAGGTCGGGCATCTTTGCGATCAGCGCCTCATAGCCCGCAGGGTCTTTGACAGCGGTGATTTCGTGATGAAACGACACCGTTTCGGGCAGGCACAGATAGACCGTCAAATCCTGCGCCTGATCCCGCAATTGCAGAACAGAATGGGCTGTGTGCATTTTGATGCGATAGGACACATAGGGGTTGAGGTCTGAATAATCCGCCAAGGGCAGGATTTTCTGCGGCAGCTGGACCAAGGTCGTAATTGCCTTGGTCAAATCGTCGACCGTTTCCGCGCCAACGTGGTCCAGAAACCGCTGGCGCAACCGTTCGGACGCCGCAAGGTTTAGCCCCAGAATCCCGTTCGCCTGCACCTTTGGCACAAAGAACACCAATCCGTTCGGCAGGGCGGCGGCAGAGGCCGCTGTGACCTTGGTTTCGAACTTGCCCGACTGTTGGCCTGCGTCCCAATGATAGACATTCCGCCAGATCAGCCGCTGCATCGTGGGGTCGGTCAAAACCGCTGCCACCATATTGGATGCAACCGCCGCAACATCGAATTTGTTACCGCCGATCGTGATTGATTTACTCATGAACGACGCCCCTCCCTCAGGACTTTGCGCTTGCTTACGCTAGTCTTGGACGGGGCGCAAAGGGGTTATGCGCGCGGGGGCAGTCCGGCCTCTTGTTCGATTTCGCGGCGCGATTTGCGGGCGCGTTCGGTGGCCGATTTCAGCTGGCCACAAGCCGCCATGATATCCTCGCCGCGCGGGGTGCGGATGGGCGAGGCATAGCCTGCCTTGTAGATGATATCGGCAAAGGCCTGAATGCGGCTCCAGTCGGACCGCTGATAGGGGGCACCGGGCCATTCGTTAAATGGGATCAGGTTGATCTTGGCCGGAATGCCCTTGATCAGCTTGACCAGCCGCCGCGCGTCTTCGTCGCTGTCGTTCACGCCTTTGAGCATGACATATTCAAAGGTGATCCGTTCGGAATTCGACGCCTTGGGATAGGATTTCAGCGCCGCGAGCAGTTCCTTGATGTTCCAGCGCTTGTTGATCGGCACCAGCTTGTCGCGGATTTCATCGGTGGTGGCGTGAAAACTGATCGCCAGTTGGCAGCCGATTTCATCGGCGGTGCGGGCGATTTCCGGCACAACGCCACTCGTGGACAGGGTGATCCGGCGTCGCGACAGGGTCAGGCCCTCGCCATCCATCGCGATCTTCATCGCGTCGCGGACGTTTTCGAAATTATACAGCGGTTCGCCCATACCCATCAAAACGACGTTGGACAAAAGCCGGGTTTCATCCTTGGGTTCCCCCGGATGCGGCCATTCATACAGATCGTCGCGGGCCAGCATGATCTGGCCGACGATTTCACTGGCGGTCAGGTTGCGCACCAGTTTCTGGGTGCCGGTGTGGCAGAAGGAACAGGTCAAAGTGCAACCGACTTGGCTGGAAATGCACAGCGTTCCCCGGTCGCTTTCGGGGATATAGACGATCTCGACCTCGTGACCGCCAGCGATGCGCACTAAATATTTGCGCGTGCCATCGGCGCTGACCTGTTTTGTCACCAGTTCGGGGAGTTCGATCACAAAGGTTTCGGCCAAAAGCGCGCGATAATCCTTGGACAGGTTGGTCATCTTGTCAAAGTCGCGGACGCCCCAATGATAGACCCACTGCCAGACCTGATTGAGCCGCATCTTGATCTGCTTTTCCGGCGTCCCCGCATCCAAGAGCGCCTGCCGCATCCCGTCGCGGGTCAGACCGACAAGATTGACCTTACCGCCCTCGGGCAGTTTGCGGGGCAGGGTCAACACGTCTTGCGTGATCGGGGCGGTAGCTTCGGTCATGGCGATTCCCTTTTCGGAAGGTCAGGGCACATATAGGACAAAAGGCCGGAACCCAATACGGTCCGGCCCTTTGCAATGCAGTTTTATTTCAGGGCCCCGTATCAGCCGCCACAGCGGCGTGCGGCCTCTTCGACGGCAGCCGTAAAGCCACGGAGCGAGAATTTGTCGGATGTCATGGTGCCGCGTCCCGAACGACCAACGAGGGTCGCGTCGGCGCCACGTTTCATCGCAGCCACGAACCGCGCGTCATCTTCGGGGGTAGCGGGCCATGCGGTTTCGCCTTCGGTAAAGAAATCGTATTTCGTGCCGCCGACATCCATCTGCACGGTCGATCCGCCCGCAAAGGGATAACCGCCGGCAAACATCACCTGACCACGGATATTCTGATCAGGGCGCCAGAACACCATCAAGCGGATATCACCACGGCGCGCCGTTACGACCTGACCGTCGCGGGTGTTCACGGTTTCCACCGGTGCGGACACTGCCCAGCATTCACGCGGATTCTGCTCCTCGAAAACGCTCCAGTCCGTGTTCGCAGCCACGCGGTTGGTGGAATCTTGGGCATAAGCGGCGCTCGCGCCGACCAAAACCGCTGTCACGCCAAGGGCGCGTGCAATCTTTGAAATCATTCTTACAGCCTCCAAGCTGTCCTTGCCTCTGGTTACTCGCCATGGTGCATTCTTTTGGCACCTTTTCCTGCTAGCGAGATCGTTTTCAACTCGATAGGCAATAACATAGCAAGAATTCGCCCAAATGGGAAAGCCCATTCGGGGATCAAAACTGCGCGAAAACCTGCTTGCGCATCAAAGTGAGGCGAAAAATGACCGGACCGGTGGACCTGATTGAACTGTGGCGTGGCGATCTTTTGGAAAGCGTGCATCGCGGACATGCGGTGATTTGCGGGGCAGATGGCAGCATCGAGGCCGCATGGGGCGACCCGCAGGCGGTGGTTTACCCGCGTTCGTCGTCCAAGATGCTGCAAGCCCTGCCCCTGATCGAAAGCGGGGCCGCCGATGCCTTTGGCCTTCGGACCGATCAGCTTGCCCTGTCTTGCGCGAGCCACATTGGGGCGGCCTATCACACGGATCGCGTTCAGCACTGGTTGGGCGATCTGGGCCTGTCTGACGCCGATTTCCGCTGCGGCCCCCAAGAACCGAGCGACCGCGACGCCCGCGACCGGTTGGTCAAGGCGGGGTTCAGCCCGTGCCAATACCACAACAACTGTTCGGGCAAACACTCGGGCTTTTTGACTCTGACGAAACACCTCAAGGCGGGACCGGAGTATGTCGACCCGTCGCACCCGATCCAGATCGCGATCAAGGACGTTTTTGAAGAGGTCACCGGCGAGGCAAGCCCCGGTTTCGGGATCGATGGCTGTTCGGCCCCCAACTTTGCGACCACCCTACATGGCATGGCCCGCGCCATGGCCAATTTTGCGACAGCGGCGCAGCGGTCAGATCTGCGAGCCAAGGCGCAGGTTCGACTGATGGAGGCAATGATGGCCCATCCTGAATTGATTTCAGGCGAAGGCAAAGCCTGCACAGAATTGATGCGGGCCACATCCGGCAAGGCCGCGATCAAGGGCGGCGCCGAGGGCTATTACGTGGCGATGTTGCCGACGATTGGCAAGGGTGTCGCTCTCAAGATCGCCGATGGCGCAGGTCGGGCATCCGAGGCGGTGATGGCAGCACTTTTGGTCCGATTGGGCGTTCTGGCCCCCGACCACCCAACCGCCAAACGGTTCCTGAATGCGCCGATCACCAATTGGCGCGGGACCGTTACCGGATACATGCGCCCGGCCGCTGGCCTGATCTGATCAGACCATATCCCAGATCAGTTTGAGCGCGAGCGCAGTCGAGGCGACGACAAGAACCGGCTTGATCACTGCGGACCCGATCCGCATGGCAAGCCGGCTGCCCAATGTCGCGCCGGCCATCTGTGCGGCCCCCATGCAAAGCCCGGTGATCCACATTGGCTTGGCAACAAAAGCAAAGGCCAATAGCCCGCCGATGTTCGAAGCAAAGTTCAGCAGCTTGGTATGGGCGGTCGCCTTGAGCACGCCGAAACCCGCCAGCGCCACAAAGCCCAGCATATAGAACGCACCGGCCCCCGGCCCGACCAGACCATCGTAGAACCCGACAAGCGGGACCAACGTCACCCCGAAAACCGCAGGCGCGATGCGTTGGACACGGTCGATGTCGTTCAATCCGGGTTTGAACGCAAAGAATAGCGCGATTGCGATCAGCAGAACGGGCAGACCCATCCGGATCACCTGTGTCGGCAGATGACTCGCCAAAAGGGCCCCCGCAACCGCCGCCAGAAAAGCGCCCAACGCGGGCCAGAGCTGTTTTCGCGGATCGACATGGCCGCCGCGCGCATAGGACACAGCCGCCGCCGCCGCACCGAACGACCCTTGCAATTTATTGGTGGCCAGCGCCGTGACAGGATTGGCCCCCGTCAGGATCAGGACAGGCACCGTTATCAGGCCACCGCCCCCGGCTATGGAATCGACAAAGCCCGCGAAAAAGGCCGCTATCATCAGGATCACGAGGATCTGGAAGGAAACTTCGATCAATTCAGGTCACAAATTCGCTGCGGGCATAGCCCTGGATAAATAAAAGCGCGGTCAGGTCACCGTGGTTGATCCGCACCTTGCATTGCGCCTGCACCGATGGCTTGGCATGCAGCGCGACACCTGTCCCGGCACGCCCCAGCATCCCCAGATCATTGGCCCCATCGCCAACGGCCAGAACATCCGCCTCGCTCAGACCCAACCGCGCTGTTATTTCCTCGAGCGCAGTCACCTTGGCCTCGCGGCCCAGAATCGGGCGGGCAACCTTGCCTGTCAGCCGCCCGTTTTCGGACAAAAGCGTGTTGGCGCGGTTTTCATCAAAGCCCAGCGCGGCCGCGATACGCGCGGTAAAGGCCGTAAATCCACCGGACACCAAGGCCGCATAGCCGCCGTTCGCCTTCATCGTCTGGACCAGTTCATAGCCCCCCGGCATCAGGGATATGCGGCTATCCAGAACATCCCCGATCACCGAAACCGGCAATCCGGTCAAGAGCCCGACGCGTTCGTCCAGCGCCGCTTCGAAGTCCAATTCGCCATTCATCGCCCGCGCGGTGATCGCGGCGACGCGGTCGCCTACCCCTGCCTCGGCGGCGAGTTCATCGATACATTCTTGCCGGATCATTGTGCTGTCCATATCCGCCAGCAGCATCTTTTTGCGGCGCCCCTCGGCAGGCTGGATCACCAGATCGATTCCGTCCGATTGCAGGCTTTGCCAGACGCTATCGGCAGTGTCGGGGACGGCGGGAATGGGGAATTCGGCTGCTTCGCCAACCGATAGCCAGACAGCGTCGCCGCCGCCCCACGCATTGCGGAGGTTTTCGACAAGAGCAGGTTCCAACTGCCGTTCCGAAGGCGCCACCAAAAGGGTCACTGCAAACATGGTTCTGTCCTTTGTCGATTTCCTGCCCCTATCGCATGTTTGGCGAAGTATTGCCAAGCCAGTCATCCAATCAGGCATTTCGGACGTATCTATTCCGAAACCCCTTAAAAGGACATCACATGCTCCGCTCTTTCTTGTTGGTCATCGGGTTGGCCCTGCCGATCTCGGCAGCTGCCGGACCCATCTTTCCGACCGTAACCTCCGAAGACCTTAATGGTCGCACGGTGACCTTGCCCTCTGGCCTGCCCGGTGATCCGACCATCGTCTTTATCGCCTACAAGCAGCGGCAGCAGGCGGATGTGGACAGCTGGGTCAGGGGGCTGGGACTGGACCCGAACCGTGGCGCACAGTTCGTCGAACTGCCTGTAGTCGGCACCGCGGCATCAATGATGCGCAGCTATGTCGATAACGGCATGCGGTCCGGCATTGTTGATACCGCGCTGCGGGCGCGGACCATCACGCTTTATGAAAGTCCGAGCCTTGTGAACGATCCGCTCGGGTTTTCCGGCCGAAACGAAATCCGCGTTCTGATCGTGCGTCAAAACGGCGAGGTTCTTTGGTCAACCTCGGGGCCGGCGACCGATGCAGGTATTTCCGCGCTCAAGTCCGCCTTCGAAACGGCTGGGTGATCAACTTATCCAGCCACATCTCGCGCGCGCCCTTGAAGGCCCCGATGCCAAAGATCATCGTCTCCTGTCCCTTGGACGGGTCAGCGATATGGGTGCGAAACAGGTGATCCCAGATCGACAAGGCAAAGCCGAAATTACTATCGGCTTCTGCCTTGATTTCGGAATGATGCACGCGGTGCATGTCCGGTGTTACCACCACTTTGCGTAGGACCCTGTCCAGACCAAGCGGCAGGCGGATATTGGCGTGATTGAACATGGCCGAGCCGTTCAAGATGATTTCGAACAGGATCACACCCTCGGGCGGGGCCCCAAGCCCGGAGACTACGGCCATCTTGATCAACATCGACAGGAAGATTTCGATCGGGTGGAATCGCAGGGCGGTGGTCACGTCATAATCCGGGTCGGAATGATGCATCCGGTGGAGCCGCCACAACGCCGGAACCGCATGAAAAACCCGGTGCTGAAAATAGATCGCGAGATCAAGAACCACGACGGTCGCGGTGACAGCGGCCCAAAGTGGCAGGCCCAGCATCGGGAAAAGGCCATAGCCCTTTCCGCTGATCCATGCCGCCACCCCCACCGCCATGATTGGCAGGGCCAACCGCAAAATTGCGGTATCTAACACCACTAGCCCGAGGTTGTTCGACCAGCGCAGGAGTTTGGGCAATTCCAAGCGCCGCCGAGGCGTTGCAATTTCCCAAAGCGCCATGATTCCCAAGACACCCAAGAAAACCGCGGCGCGGATGAGTGATTCATGGGCCAAGAGAGACGACATGCGGACCTCCAATACATTAAGTTATTGCAATGTATTTCATAAAGGACGCATCTGCAATCCTCGTGTTTCCGATCTGCTACAAAGGGTGTCGCATTTGGCGCCGAAATATTCGCAAGCGCAGCATTTTGGCCATTGTGGCCCCCTCGGCGCCCCCGTATCTGTTGCGGCGGGACACCCTACCCCAACGTAGGGCGAATATCTGAGAGGGTACCAGAAATGGCACTGACCAAACCGGCCGCACGGCCTGCAAACCCCCGTTTTTCTTCGGGGCCTTGCGCAAAACCCCCCGTATTTACACTCGCAGCCCTTGCCGACGCTCCTTTGGGTCGGTCGCATCGGGCCGCCGTCGGCAAATCGAAACTGGCCGAGGCGATTGAACTTACCCGTGAAATTCTGAACGTTCCGGCGGATTACCGTATCGGGATCGTTCCGGCATCGGACACCGGCGCAGTGGAAATGGCGATGTGGTCGCTTTTGGGTGAACGCCCGGTCGATATGGTCGCTTGGGAAAGCTTTGGCGAAGGCTGGGTCACCGATGTGGTCAAGCAGCTGAAACTGGACGCCACCGTTCACAAAGCCGGCTATGGCGAAATCGTCGACATGACCCGCGTGAACTATGACAACGACGTCGTTTTCACTTGGAACGGCACCACATCGGGCGTGCGCATGGCCGATGGCAGCGCGATCCCTGCGGACCGTGCAGGCCTGACCATTTGCGACGCAACCAGCGCTGCCTTTGCGATGGACCTGCCTTGGGACAAGCTCGATGTCACAACCTTTAGCTGGCAAAAGGTGATGGGCGGCGAAGGCGGGCATGGCATGCTGATCCTGTCCCCCCGCGCGGTGGAACGGTTGGAAAGCTATGCCCCCGCATGGCCCATGCCCAAGATTTTCCGCCTGACGTCCAAGGGCAAGCTGATCGAAGGTATCTTTGTCGGCGAAACGATCAACACGCCTTCGATGCTCGCGGTCGAGGATTACCTCGTCGCGCTGAAATGGGGCAAGAGCATCGGCGGGCTGGACGCGCTCATGCATCGGTCGAATGCCAATGCCCGTGCGATCTGGAACTTCTGCGCCGCGCGCGACTGGATCGACAACCTGGCCGTTGATCCGGACACGCGGTCGAACACCAGCGTCTGCCTAAAATTCACCGATCCGCGGATCACAGATGGTGCCGCCTTTGCCAAGGCGGTCGCCAAGCGGTTGGAATCGGAAAAGGTCGCGCTCGACGTTGGGGCCTATCGCGACGCGCCTGCAGGTCTGCGAATCTGGTGCGGTGCGACGGTTGAGACCTCGGATATCGAGGCGATGCTGCCCTGGCTCGAATGGGCTTATCAGACCGAAATCGAAGCGGTTCTCAAAGCCGCATGAACAGGGATGGAACCCATAGGGGTTCCAGCCGTTTCACCCCAGAATTCACATCATGAAGGAGCCCACCATGGCCCCCAAGGTTCTCATTTCCGACGAACTGTCCCCCGCCGCTGTCCAGATCTTCAAAGATCGCGGCATCGACGTCGATTTCCAGCCCAAGCTGGGCAAGGACAAAGAGGCGCTTGCCGCAATCATCGGCAACTATGACGGCCTCGCGATCCGGTCCGCAACCAAGGTGACCGAAAAGATCATCGCCAATGCCACCAACCTCAAGGTCGTGGCGCGGGCAGGGATCGGTGTCGATAACGTCGATATCCCCGAAGCATCGAAAAAGGGGATCATCGTGATGAACACCCCCTTTGGCAATATGATCACCACCGCTGAACATGCCATCGCCATGATGTTCGCCGTGGCGCGGCAGATCCCCGAGGCCAGCGCCTCGACCCATGCGGGCAAGTGGGAAAAGTCGAAATTCATGGGCGTCGAACTGACCGGCAAGACCCTTGGCGTGATCGGCGCAGGAAACATCGGCGGGATCGTCTGCCAGCGCGCTGTCGGCCTGCGGATGAAGGTGATCGCCTATGATCCCTTCCTGTCGGATGACCGCGCGATGGAATTGGGCGTCACCAAGGTGGAACTGGACGAACTGTTCGCCCGCGCCGATTTCATCACGCTGCACGTCCCGCTGACGGATGCGACCCGCAACATCGTATCCGCCGAAGCCATCGCCAAGATGAAGGACGGCGTGCGTATCATCAACTGCGCCCGTGGTGGACTGGTGGACGAAGCCGCATTGGCCGAGGCGCTGAAATCCGGTAAGGTCGCCGGTGCCGCCTTTGACGTGTTCGAAGTCGAGCCCGCCACCGACAGCCCACTGTTCAACCTACCCAACGTGGTCTGCACCCCGCACCTTGGCGCGTCGACCACCGAAGCGCAGGAAAATGTGGCGTTGCAGGTTGCCGAACAGATCAGCGACTACTTGCTGACCGGGGCCGTGACAAACGCGCTGAACATGCCATCGGTTACCGCCGAAGAGGCCAAGATCATGGGGCCGTGGATCAGCCTCGCCGGTCATCTGGGGAACTTTATCGGCCAGATGACGGACGAACCGATCAAGGCGATCAATGTGCTTTATGATGGCACCGTATCGTCGATGAACCTGCGCGCGCTGGATTGCGCGGTGATCGCCGGGATCATGAAAAAGGCCAATCCGGATGTGAACATGGTGTCAGCCCCTGTGATCGCCAAGGAACGCGGCGTCCAGATCAGCACCACCAAACAGGACCAGTCTGGCGCATTCGACGGCTATATCAAAGTGACCGTCGTTACCGAAAAACGCGAGCGGTCGGTTGCGGGCACGGTATTCAGCGATGGCAAGCCGCGGTTCATCCAGATCAAAGGCATCAATGTCGACGCCGAGATCGGGGCGAACATGCTTTATACCACTAACGGCGACGTTCCCGGCATCATCGGGACGCTTGGTCAGACCATGGGCAAAAACGGCGTCAATATCGCAAACTTTACCCTTGGCCGCGCAGCACGGGGTGGCGAGGCAATTGCGCTGTTGTATGTCGATGAACCGATCGCACCCGCGGTTATCAAAGAACTGGAAAGCACTGGTCTGTTCAATCAGGTCAAGCCGCTCAGCTTTGATGTGAACTGATCGCATTCAAGCCATTATTGGCGGGCCGTCTGGAAACAGGCGGCCCGCTTCGTTTTTGGGGGTCTGCAGTGTCGGGAACGGTCTAGACCCGACCGCCAAAGGGTCGGCATATTCGGGCATTGTTTTTGCCAATCCCAAGGGCCACGGCCATGTCCGACATCGACCGCTATCACGACCTTTTGGCGCAGATCGCCGCAATCTACGACGCCGAAGGCCGCGAGGCGGCAACCGCCGCGGCCCGTGCCCTTGTCACCACGGCGCGGCCGGGGCCAGTCGATCGGCAGCCGCCCTGCGCCTTTGATGCCGAAATACGGGCCTGTCTGGCATCGTCGCCCCTGCCGGTGGCGCAGGCGGTTCTTGCGGCACAGGATATGATCGTCTGGGGCGTGAACCCAGTTGCAGGCCGGATGACAGATCATGCCGCGTCCATCGTCGCAGTTGCGACCCTGATGGACCCGGACGGGCCCATCTCGTCGCCTGATTTCCGGCTTGGCCTGTTGTTCATGGCGGGCGATTGTTACTATCCACTGCATAACCACGACGCCGATGAAACCTATGTCATCATCGCAGGCGGGGCCTTGTGGACGGCGGGCGACGACACGCGTGACCGTTCCGCCGGAGAGATGATCCACCATCCCAGCCTTATGCCCCATGCCTTTCGCACAAAGCCCCAAGGCATGGTCGCCCTTTGGCGGTGGAGCGGCGACATAAACGCCCATTCCTACACTTTCCTGCCTGATCCACTCGAACAGATCGCATAACGGCCCAGCCCATTGGACCTGACCGTTTGTCGTGCTAAGGCCCCACCGAAACGGAGGCCCAAATGATCTATGCAATCGGCGATATTCACGGACAAATCGAACAGCTGGAACGGGCGCTCGCTCTGGTCGAGGCGGACGGGGGCAAAGACGCAAGGATCGTTTTTGTGGGCGATTACACCGATCGCGGGCTGAACAGCCGCGCGGTGATCGACCGCTTGATCGCCAGCGATGCTACGGGCCGGAACTGGGTCATGCTGCGCGGCAATCATGACAGGATGTTTACGCGATTTGTGCGCGACGCCGTAATCGACGACGCGGCAATCGCTTCGGGCAAGGGCTGGCTGCACCCGCTTTTGGGTGGGCCTGCGACGCTCGCCGCCTATGGGGTAGAGGTGCCGGATTCGACCGTTGAAACCCGCGACGCGGATATCGTCGCAGCCCTGTCCGAACAGGCGCGTGCCGCCGTTCCAAAGGCCCATCTGGAATTCCTTGAAAGCCGCCCGTTGATGCATGTCGAGGACGGAATGGCCTTTGTCCACGCGGGCATCCGACCCGGCGTCGCGCTGGTGGAACAGGACGAAGAAGACCTGATCTGGATCCGCAAAGGCTGGCTCGAGGATGAACGGGACCATGGCGTTCTGGTGGTCCACGGGCATACGGCACTCGACACCCCTCAACACCACGGCAACCGCGTGAATATCGACGGCGGGGCCGGATACGGGCGGCCGCTGGTGCCGGTGGTGTTCGACGGGGGGCAGGCCTTTACCCTGACCGAAGGCGGGCGGATCGCCCTGAATCCGGTGTAACTCGGCCTCGCACCTGTCACGCGCTTGGGGTAAACCGCCGCTATGCCGGTATCTTTCGAGTCACTCTCTGCCCTGCTGAACCACGGTTTCGACACCGTGATCGACGTGCGTTCCCCTGCCGAATATGCCGAGGATCACATCCCCGGCGCGATCAACATGCCCGCCTTGTCGAACGAGGAACGGGCGCGGGTCGGGACGATCTACAAACAGGTGTCCCCGTTCGAGGCGAAAAAGATCGGCGCGGTACTGGTCGCCCGCAATGCCGCCGCCGCGATCGAGGCGCATATGCAGGACCGCGATGGCGGCTGGCGCCCGCTGGTCTATTGCTGGCGGGGCGGGCAGCGGTCAGGGTCGTTTTCATCGATCCTCGCCCAGATCGGCTGGCGGACGGACAAGATCGCGGGGGGCTATCAGGCCTTTCGGCGGCTGGTCTATGATGCTGTCTATCAGGCGGACCTGCCGCATCGTTTTGTCCTGCTGGACGGGTTCACCGGCACGGCCAAAACCGAAATCCTGAATCGTCTTCCGGATCATGGCGTGCAGGTGATCGATCTGGAAGGCATGGCTCGGCATCGCGGCTCGCTCCTTGGGGCCATGCCCGGCGGGCAGCCGACCCAGAAATCCTTTGAAACAGCGCTCGCCTGCGCCCTTGCGCGGCTTGATCCCACCCGCCCTGTCGTGCTCGAGGCGGAAAGCTCTAAAATCGGACGACTGATCGTGCCGCCGTCGGTCTGGGCAGGTATGGCGCGCGCGAAAAGGATCGAGATCACCGCAAGCCCCGAGGCACGCGCCAGGTATCTGACAGGCACCTATGCCGATATCATCAGTGACCCCGAAAGGCTCGCTGCGCGGCTCGATTCCCTTAGGCAATTCCGCGGACACGAGGTCGTGGACCATTGGATGGCGCTTTATGCCGCCGGCGACCATGTCGGTCTGGCCGGTGCCTTGATCCATGACCACTACGACCCCGCCTATGCCAAATCCCGCGGCGCCCGCACCAGCGCAATCGTGGCGCAGGTCGATGCGGGGGAGCTGGACGCAGCAGCGCTGGACAAAGCCGCGCAAGAGGTTGCCGCCAAAGCCGGATAACGCAGCGGAACCGATTGTGCCGCGGGCCAGAAGCCAGCCCAAAAGAATCACCCGACCCCGACATGACTTTGGACCGCGTGCAGGCCCCGCAAACGCGACACACCGCCCCAAAACGAAAAACGCCGCCCCCGAAGGCGCGGCGTATTCGTCACTGATATTTATCAGGAAAGTGGTGAGCCGTGCAGGATTCGAACCTGCGACCCACTGATTAAAAGTCAGTTGCTCTACCAACTGAGCTAACGGCCCACTGGCGGGCTATCTAGAAAGGTCGGCGCATGGGGTCAACCCCACAAATGCAGAGTGCACTGGAATAATTTTTCGGCA
>Ga0102812_10000058_pt1 | contig 77666 bp, 74 predicted proteins | sample ColrivemetaGS713_FD_79334 | JGI IMG/M metagenome (GOLD analysis project Ga0102812, IMG submission 79334) | Estuarine microbial communities from the Columbia River estuary - Flood tide ETM metaG S.713 | ecosystem: Environmental > Aquatic > Marine > Intertidal zone > Estuary | place: USA...
CAGATATTTGCGCCCCTCGGCATCCCACAGCCAGACGCCCTGACCTTTCACCAGATGGATTGGGTCTTCGTAAAAGGTGGGCACATTCGGGCCAAGAAGACGGGCGCGGCGTTCAATCAGAGATTCGGTCACAGGGCGATCCATGCGGTTTTAAGGTCGGTATATTTATCCAACGCATGGAGCGATTTGTCATGCCCGTTGCCGGATTGGCCGACGCCACCCAAGGGCACGGTCATGTCCGGCCCGCCATAGGTGTTCACATGTACGACGCCCGCGCGGATCGCTCGGATCATCCGATGGGCGCGGGACAGGTTCGCCGTCCAGACCCCGGCAGCAAGGCCATAGTTCGTGGCATTGGCGATCTTCACCGCCTCGGCTTCGTCTGTGAAGGGCGTGACGGCAAGGACGGGGCCGAACACCTCTTTCTGCGCCAGTGTCGCCTCGGGCGCGACATTGGTCACAACGGTCGGGGCCATGTAATAGCCACCCGTTTCCGAAAGGATGCGGGCACCACCGGTGAGGATTGTCCCGCCTTCGGCCGCAGCGGTTTCGACAAAGGCAAGGTTCTGCGCCAACTGCCGTTCGGAATTGACCGCGCCCATCTGGGTGGTCACGTCCAGCGGGTCGCCCACCTTCATCGCGCTAGCGTGACGGGCAACGGCGGCGGCGAAATCATCGTGGATCGACCGCTCGACAAGCAGGCGCGATCCAGCGACACAGACCTGACCGGAGTTGCGGAAAATGCCCATTGCGGCAATCTGGGCGGCTTTGTCGAGATCGGGCGCATCGGCAAAAATCACATGCGGGGATTTGCCGCCGAGTTCGAGGTAAACCCGTTTCAGGTTCGACCGGGCGGAGTATTCCAGCAAACGCCGCCCCACCGGGCCAGACCCCGTAAAGACCAGCACATCGACATCCATCGACAGCCCCAACGCCTCGCCCACCACCGCGCCTTCGCCTGTGACGACGTTCAGGACGCCGGGCGGCAGACCAGCCTCTAGCGCCAGTTCCGCCAGCCGAAGAAGGCTCAAAGACGCAGTCTCAGCCGGTTTCAGAACAACCGAATTACCCATCGCCAAGGCGGGGCCCAGCTTCCACGCACCGATCATCAGGGGAAAGTTCCAAGGAACAATCGCGCCGACAACGCCCACCGGTTCGCGGTGGATCAGCCCCAAAAATGCGGGATCGGTCGGGGCGATTTCGCCGTAAACCTTATCCAGCGCTTCGGCGTAATAGCGGATGGTGCCAGCGGCGGAAAAAGGTTCGGCCTTCAGCGCCATCGCGATTTCGGTGCCGTTGTCGCGCACGCCCAGAACGGCCAGTTCCAGCGCGTTGCGTTCGATCAGGTCCGCCCATTTGTGCAAAACAGCCTTGCGGCCAGCAGGGGCCATGCGCGACCAGATGCCCGATTCAAATGCCGCGCGGGCCGATGCCACGGCGGCGTCCACATCGGCCGCAGTGCCGCGCGCCATTGTCGTCAGCGCCTTGCCGTCGATGGGCGACACAACCTCCATCACCGCGCCATCGCTGGCTGGGACGCGCGCGCCGTCAATCAGGTGGCCTTGTGGTGGAATGGGCAGGGCGCGCAGCGCGTCGATCTTGGTCTGGTCCATCGCCTGCTCCCTAGCGCATTTGCGTGTCGTGCATATCGTGGTCTTCTGCGGCGCTACGGGCCCGATGTTCTTTGATCATCGTGTAGACATGTAGGCCGATCACGAACAGGATCGCGCAGAACAACAAGAACGCCACCGGGCGGTCGATCATATCCATCGGCGTGTTGATCCGGGCCATCGCCGCCCGCAGCTTGACCTCCATGATATTGCCCAGAACCATGCCGAGGATGATCGGCACGATCGGCAGGTTCAACCGCTTGAGGATCAGGCCGAATACGCCAAAACCCGCAGCCATCATGCAGTCGGTCAACGAATTGCGGAGCGAATAAACCCCGACAAAGGACATCGCCAGAACCAGCATCCCAAGGAACCGGGTCGGAATCCGAATGACCCGCGTCAACAGGTTGGTCGAAAACATTAGGAACACGATCACGAGCAGGTTCAGCAGGATCAGCGCGAGGTAGAGCGCATAGATGAAATCCATATGCTGACTGAATAGCTGCGGACCGGGGATCACGTTGTGGACATAGAACACCGAAAGCATCATCGCAGTCAGTGCCTCGCCGGGGATACCCAGCGCCAAAAGCGGGATCATCGCAGCGGCGGGCACGGCGTTGTTCGCGGCTTCGGATGCGATCAAACCTTCGGGCGAACCTTTCCCGAACAACTCGGGCGTTTTCGAAGTTTTCTGGGCATAGGTATAGCTGAGGAACTGGGCGGTGAATTCGCCTACGCCGGGGATAATGCCCATAAGCACACCAAAGCCAGAAGCAGCAGTCGCCACCCGTTTGTTCTGCAGGACTTCCCTAAAACCGCTCATCATGTTGCCATGCAGCGGCTGGGTATCGGGGCTTTCATCTTTCTGCAAAAGGAGCAGGAACGCCTGCGACAAGGCAAACAGCCCCAGCACCACAACAATCAGGTTCACACCCGAAGACAGCCAAGACATTTCGAACGTAAAGCGTTTGGTGTAGGTAACAGCATCGAGTCCGATGGTCTGCAGAAAGATACCGAACATGGCCAACATACCCGCCGCCATGACCTGACCACGGTGCGCCAGCACCACAAGGATAATGCCCAGCAAAGCGGCAAGGAAAATCTCTCGGCTACCGAACATCGGGGCGACAATCGCCAGAACGGGGGACAAAAAGATCAGGCACAGGATCCCGAACATGCCCCCCCAGAACGACGCGGAATAGGCGAGCGAGACTGCTCTTTTGGCCTCGCCATTTTGGGTCATGGGGTAGCCGTCATAGGTCGACAGGGCGTTGACCGCAGTGCCTGGCGTGTTGATCAGGACCGCAGGCAGGGCCCCGCCATACATCGACGACCCGTAGATCCCCAATAGCATGGTCAGACCAACGATAGGGTCCATCGAAAACGTGGCAGGCAACAGGATTGCAATCGCGACCGCCGGGCCAACCCCCGGAATGGCGCCGATGATGACCCCGCCAATCGATCCGATCAAAAGGGCGACAATCACGTCCCAACGGGCCAACATTTCGGCCCCGAGGAGAAGGTTTTCCAACATCGGCTTCCTTAGAAATAGGTGAGCATGATCTGACGAATGCCGTCAGGAAGAATTTCGTAGATTTCGCCTGACGGAATCTTGACCTGCAAAAAGGCCTTGAAAACGATGACGATCACGATGGCGGCCGCGACAGCGGAAACAAGCGCGGTCTTGCCGCGATATCCCGACCGCAATACCAACAGGACCGCAAACAGCAGCGTTGCAGGCAGATAGCCGATATAGGGAACGATCATCGCATAGACGATGAACCAGACCGCGTATTCGATCGACGCGCCCCACGTCGCCACCTCGCGCCAGCGCCCGGCGATGCGTTCGGAAAGAGCCGATCCCAAGAGATGAAGTGCCGCAAACAGCGCCATGCCCCATAGCGAAATGGTCGGCCAGAACCACGGCTGGGCAAACAGCTTGGCCCCCGGCTTGGACGCGGTCTGATGTCCGATCTGGGACAAAAGGAACAACGAAAAGACCAGAAAGAAGGTGGCAAAAACAATATCGCCGGGGCGGCGATAGCGTTTGAACAGGGCTTGAAGGGTTTTGATCCGCGCCATGCGCGAGGCTCCCAAATAAAGTTGGGGAAAAGGGGGCGGTCCGTCGCGGCCGCCCCCAGTCGCTTAGTTGCCGAGCATAGCGTCGATATTCCTGAGCGTCTCGATGTCGCTGGCAATCTGCGCGCGGACAGAATCCGCGTCTTGCCAATAAACCAATGCGCCGGTTTCCTGCGCCAGTTGTTGGGCGCGGTCGGACATCACCGTTTCACGAGCCACTTCGATGATCTTTTGCTGCACGTCTTCGGGTGTGTCGTTCCGCACGAAAAGACCATTCCAAAGCGAAACGTTCAGTTCCGGGACGAGCTCGGCCACCGTCGGCACATCCGGCGTCAGGGCAATGCGTTCGCCACCGATGGATGCCAGCACCTTTACCTGATCAAGGCAGGGAAGGATCAGCTGGAGCGTGGTGTTGATGATATCGACGTCGCCCGATGCCAATGTGTTGCAGTCCAGCGCGTCAAACGCGGCTTCGGACGCAAAGGCAAAGCCCTTTTGATGTGCCAACGCCATGGTCACGCGGGTCGGGGCAAGCCCGGCGCCAAAGTGGCCCAGAACGACATCGTTGTCCTGCGCATAGGCAGCCAGTTCATCGACGTTGCTATAAGGCGCGTCGCCAGATGCGGCGATCACAAAGGGATAGGTCAGGAAGTTGCCGAGGGGCGTAAAGGGATCGGGGTTCAATTCCGGAATGCCGATCTGCGGGCCGACAACCGGCACGGCAATGATGAAGGACCCGATCGTATACCCATCGGCGGGTGCGTTCGCGACTTCGATCGCGCCGGGGAAGGGGCCGCCGCCGCCGCCGGGCTTGTTCACGACAGCCGCAGGCACACCGTATTTGGCCTGGAATTCTTCGGCGATCATGCGGGTCAGCACGTCCTCAAGGTCGCCCGGGGGCCACGGCACAACGAATTCGACCGGTTTTTCCGGATATTCGGCCAGCGCAGTGGTGGCCATCGCAAGGGTCGCTAGGGCCGTCGCGCCCAGCAGTCGTCCAAGTTTAAGCATTCGAGTCTCCCTGACAGGTGGTTCATTATTTGAACCGTTGTTGCAGAAAATAGCTTGCTTTGTGAAATTTCACCTGTCAATCCTTTTCAAATCACCGAACCAATTTTCGCAGGTCCCATGTCCGTCATTGCAAAAGCTATGGAGTTGCTCAGCTTCTTTTCGGTCGACCGGCCGGAGTTGGGGCTGTCCGAAATCCGTGCGATGGCCAAGCGCGACAAAGCGACGACCTATCGCCATCTTGAAGCGCTGGAAGATGCTGGTTTGCTTGAACAAAATCCAGTGACCAAGGCCTATCGGATTGGCCCTGCAGTCCTGCGACTTGCCCATCTTCGCGAAACAGCAACCCCCCGAAAATCAGGTGTTCTGGCGGTGCTTCCCGGGCTTGCTGACCGCACTGGGGAAACGGCGCATGCGTCGATTCTAGAAGGTGCGCAACTCCGCAAACTGGCCGCAAACGAATCATCCCGCCACAGCACTCGCGTCGTCATGGACGATGAAACCTATCCCCTGCATGCCACAGCATCCGGTGCGGCGGTTCTGGGGTTTGGGGGTGCCGAACTTTTCAACAGCGCTGTTCGCGACATGGCGGCCTTTACCGAATTCACCCCGACAAACGCCAAAGCGCTGGAACAGATTGTCGCCGCGACGCGGGTCAGTGGTTTCGGGGTTTCCGCGCAGGGTTTTGAACGCGGTGTCTACGGGATCGCCGTGCCCTTGTTTGATCAAAGCGGTCAGGTCGCGGGCGCGCTTTCGGTCGCTAGCGTTGCCAGCCGGATGACCCCCGCATTGGAAAAAACCATTCAGACGGAGCTGACCAGCGCCGCCCGTGCAATCACAAAAAGCTGGGGAGGCTCGATCCCCGACGCTTTGGAAACCTTATGGGCCTCTACCCTTGCCCGCGCGACTGAACCGGAGCCCGCAGAATGAAAGATTCGAACTTTCTAAAAGAAAACAACGCCCGCCATATGTGGCACCCTATGACGGCGCCGGCCGACAGTCTGAACAATCCGCCCAAGATCATCACTGGGGCGTCGGGAGTCAGAATTACAGACATCGACGGTCATCAGGTGATCGATGCCGTGGGCGGGCTTTGGAATGTAAATCTGGGCTATTCCTGCCAGCCGGTAAAAGATGCGATTGCGGCGCAGTTAGACCAGTTGCCCTATTATTCGACTTTTCGCGGCACGTCGAATGATGCGGTTATCGAACTGTCCTATGAACTCGCACGGTTCTTTGCGCCAGACGGGATGACACGGTCATTCTTTACCTCGGGCGGGTCCGATTCCGTTGAAACCGCGCTGCGCCTTGCGCGGCAGTATCATAAACTGCGGGGTGAAGCGGGCCGAACCAAGTTTCTGTCGCTGAAAAAGGGGTATCACGGCACCCATATGGGCGGGGCGAGCGTTAACGGGAATGCCAATTTCCGCACTGCATACGAACCGCTTTTGCCCGGCTGCTTTCACATCCCAGCGCCCTATACCTATCGCAATCCGTTCAACGAAACCGACCCGGCAAAGCTGGCCCAGCTGTGCGTCGCGGCGCTTGAGGATGAAATCGCATTCCAAGGGGCAGGCACGATTGCCGCTTTCATCATGGAGCCGATCCTTGGCGCGGGTGGCGTTATACCACCCCATGAAAGCTTTATGCCGATGGTTCGGGCGGTTTGTGACAAACACGGGATCCTGCTGATCGCGGACGAGGTGATCACCGCCTATGGCCGGACAGGGGCATGGTCCGGTAGCCGGCTTTGGGGCGTCCAGCCCGACATGATGGCGACCGCCAAGGCGATCACCAACGGCTATTTCCCTTTTGGTGCGGTGATGCTGCATCAAAAGGTTGTCGAGGTATTCGAATCCGATCCGACCGCAGCGATCGGCCATGGTTACACCTATTCCGGCCATCCCGTGGGCGCGGCTGCGGCTTTGGCCTGTCTGGTGGAAACCGAAAGGCTGAACGTCCCAGTCAACGCGGCGGCACGCGGCGCGCAGCTTTACGAAGGTTGCAAGGCGCTGATGGAAAAGCACGACATCATCGGTGACGTGCGGGGCGGCCATGGCCTGATGACCGCGATCGAGATGGTAGGCGACCGGACCAAGAAATCCGCCCCAGACAAGGCGATTCCGGCCCGCGTGCAAGAGGTTGCCTATCAAAACGGTACGATGGTCCGAGTGTCCGGCCCCAACCTCATCCTTTCGCCGCCTCTTGTTCTGACTGAATCCGACGCGAACGATATTCTGTCGGCATTGGACGCGGGCTTCGCGTCAATCTAGTCAGGGTAATGTCCAGGGTCGGGTATACCCGACTTGCGAGAATCCCTAGTATTGGGTCTCCTCTCATTTGAAAGGAGGACACCAATGCGCGATTTTCTCGTAAGATCCTTGAACAAGATTATCTGGATCGTCTTTTTTGTAATACTTATTGCTTCCGCAATTGGCGGGCTGATTGCCTTTTTCAAAACGCCAATTCTGGGAATCGCTATCATGGTTGGCGGTTTGATACTGGCAACCTTTTCGGCAGGATTGTTTTTCCTAGCGACCGGTCTCTATGAACTGGCCATCGGAATTTACAACAATACACAACGGACTGCGGCTGCTCTCGAAGCGCTGGCAGGAGCATCCCAGCCAGAATAAGGCTGCGGGACTTCAATAATTTATTTCTTGGGCGATGTCGCCCGAACACCTGTCGGGTGAACCGAATACTTTGCCCGAATTTCAAAATTCAAAGAGGACAAAATGTATATCATTGATCAAAATTCAGGAGAGTTGGGCCGCTGGGTCCGTGACGAAATTGAATTCCCCGGAGAAATCAAAAAGGGGAAACGCGGCGCCGCTGCAAAACGCGTGCAGGAATGGCTGACGCTGCACGGATTGGGGCTGGTCATCGATGGTGACTTTGGCCGCGTGTCCGAAGGCACGTTGCAGCTGTTCCAGTTCAATCATGGGCTGACCGAAACCGGGATTGTCGACGAAGAAACCTGGGCGGCATTGGTCCAGCCGATGGTGGACACATTGGTCAATCCGCTCATCGCCTCGGTCCCACTGGGCGATGGTGTGGTTGAATTCGCGTCGCAGCATCTAATTGCCCATCCGCGCGAAGTCGGCGGCGCCAATGCGGGGCCTTGGGTGCGCCTCTATATGAAGGGATTTGACGGCCCTAGCGCACTTTGGTGTGCAGGTTTCGTCACCTTTTGTCTCAATCAGGCCGCCGAAGCACTGATGCATCCGATGCCCATCGGCGGAAGCTTTTCCTGCGACACGCTCGCTCATCAAGGGCAGCAAGCGGGTACCTTCTTGTCCGAACGGCACGCGACCCCGGATCGGATCACCCCCGGATCCATCTTCCTGAAACGATCCGATCCGTTTGACTGGACCCATACCGGCCTTGTGACCTCGGCGGGCGATACGCTCTATCAGACCATCGAAGGCAATACCAACGATGACGGCTCCCGCGAGGGATACGAGGTCTGCGCGCGCCGTCGCGGGTATTCGAAAACCGATTTCATCATTCTCTGATCTCATTTCAAAGGAGCATTCAAAATGGCAAAGCCAACTACTCTACAATCCCGCGTCGCCAATCGTGCCGCCCGTGCCGCAGGTCCCGCATTTGTCGGTCAGGTTATGTCCCGCGTTGTCGAAGACGACGAAGGCGGAAAACATGAAATTGTTTTTCTTCCCGACAAGAACAATCCTGAACTTCGTGCAGCGGGTCGACCTGTCCACTATTATTTCCTGCCGCAATCAAATCGGTTGGCCAAGCATTCGGCGGGGGACTTTATTTTCGGCGTGCAGCGGTTTTCCGGCATCATGGATCCTTCCAAGAACATCGGTGAAGACGGCTATTCCGAATTGGCAGGCGGTGTGATGAATTTCACCGCGACAATGGCCCCGCCCCCGGGTGTGGTCGAAAAGGCATTCGACGAGGTCAAGAAAGATCTCCAGCTGACCCAGAACAAGCACTATTTCTGGAAGCAGGACCAACCCATTGTTGCCATGCCTGCGCCTGTGGCGCTTCGGTCGAATACAACCGTTCTTCACAGTCTGAATTACAAGAATTCCGATGTGGGCACGGAAGGTGAAGTCACCGATAACCCCGATGCTTGGGCATTCGAAATTCAGGGCGCGGGCGAAGGCACGCTGAACATTATGGCCACCAATGCCTTTACGGTCATGATGGGGCGGCGCCCGATTGAACTGGTCTGGGGCGCGGCCAAAGGCGGGACTTCTCCGCTGACCTTGGAAAACCACATTTCCTATGACGTGTGGACCGTCCCATTCAAGCTGACCATCACTGGGGACTGGGAACGCATCCGTACCCATTTCTCGGCCTCGGCGGGGGTGCAATACAGCTGGTTCAATGCCTCTGCCTCGCATGAGGTGAACAAGCTGATCGAAAATGGGGCCATCGACGTCAAGATCGAACTCGGCGCCGGCATGTCGATGGAAGAAAAAGAAAAGCGCGAGATGGCGGCGGAATCCATCATCACGACGATTTCGAACATGGTGATGGAAAAGCTCAAGCAGGCGGGAACGTCGGTCGACGAAGCGGTCGAGGCCGCGACCCACAACATGTCGCCAAGCGAAAAGTCAAAGATGAAGATGCTTGGCGGCCTCGTTTCGGTCATCGAAAAGTTCAAGGTCGGCGTCGGTGTCGCGGTCAAGAACCGCAAGGATATCTTTTCCGGCAGCTTTACCTTTACCAAGCAGATCGAAGAACAAGTGACCCGTTCCGAAGTGATCTCGGCCCAGATGGAAGGTGTGTTCGACCAGATCAAAGCCGACGAAACCGCGCTCGATCGGTATTTCACCGAAGTCTTTATGGAAGAAGGGTTCCGCAAGGTTCACGTCATTGGTTCGGCGATTGCGAACTGGCCGGAAAACCAGGTGGGCGATCCGATCCATTCTCTGCGGGTTCAGGTCGGCTATCCAGACAGCCAGGGCCAGATCAACTGGAAGGCCGCTGGCCGCGTTCTGGATGGTCCGACGGATGACACTATGTCCACGACGACGCTACCTGCGATCTGGGTCGCAGGAAACAAGGACGCCCGTTTTGTCTTCGACTTCACCCGTCATGACGATAGGGGCGAAGACAGCGAAAAGATCTGGGTCCGCAAAACCATCGCCTTTAAGGAAAGCCCCGATGTCGCGGTGAACGAGATCACCGAAGAATACGAAACGAATGAACATACGCTCGATATCCGCGCGGAAAGTTCAGGGCAGTTGCTGGTCGGTCCGATCAGTCTCGACATGACCATTCCCGAAGGGGACAACCAGATCGACGTGATCGTTCACGTCAAGACGCCCAAGTTCGGCGAAAAGACCTACCGGTTCAACGGCACAACCCTGAATACCGAACGCTACTACAAGGTTTGGTATGCCAGCCCTGATGACGTTGAATCCTATGACTACAAGGTCGAGGCGACGGTCAAGGGCAAACGGTTTGGCCAGAAAGCCGTGCGCTGGGAAAGTGGCTGGACTCAAGGGAATGGAAACGGTCCGCTGACCATCGCCATTCCCGAACCGCCGGCCGAGCTTAACGACACGCTCGACGCCTATCTGTCCTGACCGATGTGTTGTCGCTTGGCCCGGTATCCTCCGGGCCAAGCCCCTTTTCCCGAACGGAGGCAACGATGCCTGTAAATCCCCTCTTGGCGGCGCGCGCCGCCACCCGTGTCGAGGCTGGCCGGATCATTCCTTCTGCGCGGTTCGCGCTCGACCCCGGGAGCCTTCGCGGCGCGATGGTCAACGTGAAACCTAAAGATCGGCCCCAGATCGCAGTTAGCGAAGTAAAGGGCCAGAAATTTGTCATGGCGGAGCTCAAGCATCCGATCCTGACCTCGATCCAGCTTACCGCTGGCCCGATTGCCACCGCCGAAGAGATGAACGGACCGATCCTTTTGGCATCGAATGCGATGGTTCTTCCCGACAAGTCAGATCAGAAATTGCGTTGGGTCAAAACCGGATTTGTGGTCGTGGCGACGGACGAGATGATCACGCCGCCCTTTGTGGCCCAAAAAGTCGGCACCGCCCAAAATGGGAGCGACCTTTGGCGCGCCGATTTGACCTTGCCTATTCGTAATGTCCGTTTTGCCGCCACGCAGAGCCAGATTGACCAGATGTCGACGCGTGACCCCTCGCTCACGTTCCGGGACATTCCAATGACCCTGCGCGAAGCGACCTTGAAATTGCCCTATGACACCGCCGAGGGCCCCCGCGTGATGGAGCTCAAGGGCGAAGTCGCACCTGACCAATCCTCGGTCAGCTTTTCCTTTACTGGCGACGGGATATCACTCGCGTGGCGGCTCCTGCGCGAGACGGACTCGGTTCGGTTGGAACTACTGTCCGACTACACCGGCTTTGAACCCGTCGAGGCGCCGCAGGGCGTCGAATCCGTGAAACCGGAACCACTGGGGCCCATCGGAGCGCGACCAGAGTTGCGTCCGATGTTTGGGCACCGCATTCGGGCGGCTGAAATAAATGCGCGCGCTGCGGATGTTCCGGCCCGCGCGCGGCGGCTGGACCACAGCGCAATCACTGATCCGCGGGCGATCCGGTTGGCTGCGCTTAAGGATCGCAAGGCCCTTGTCACCGGATTGCGGATGCAGGCGATCGCTACCGCACCTGCCAAGACTTTTGCCAAACAGCGCATGGTCGCCAGCCTCGTGCATACGCTGGATCTGCGCGGCCCGAATATGCCGGCGCTTTTTGTGGTCGAGGATGCCACAACTGGCCGACAGATCCCGATCACTCACGCACCTTGGGCGCAAACAAGCGGCCCGATCCGCGAGATCGAGGAAATTGATCCGGCCAGCCTTGGTCTTGGTCCCGTTCTGGCGACGCGGCTTCGCATTTACGGATCGTTGGTTGATATCGGTTTGTACTATGTTGTGCCTTCGGCCTATGTGCTGGGCCGCGAACCAGAAACCGGTCGGCTGCAATTCTATGCCGAGGTCATCAGCGACCCTGTGAACCCCGAAAACTCTGCCGTTCGGGTGTCCTTGGGTCTGGTGCCCGAAATCAGCCCCATGGAAGAAGTCGAATTGCGGGCCGCGCTGGAACGCCATCTGGAAGGAATGCATTTGGGGGCAGGGGCCACCAAACTGACCATTGGTTATCCAACCGATTTGGGGAACGCGCCGAACCTGTCGTGGGGGGATCCCCTGTCGCAGGTGGCCGCGCCCGTGATCGATGGGCGCGCTGTGTTGCTTTCGATCACGACAACGACGCTGGGCTTTGCCAAGGCGATGTTTGACACGCTCGCGACCAAGGGGCGGGTTCTGACGGGGCAACTGACCTTTTCCATGCCGGACGGCCTGATCGCCCAACCCTCTGTCCTGATTGGCCTGACCCGCACATGCGGCCCGACTGTGCGTGCGGTATCGGCGGGCGGTGACCTGCAATTGTCAGAACTGGCCGGATATATGCAAACGGTTCTGGCCGTGGCACGGTGCCTTGGCGCGGGACAAGTTGAACGCATCGCGATGCCGGCCCCGATCCCCTTGTCGCCCAATGCGGCGGTAAACGCGCGACCAGCGGGTCTGCCAGACGGCGACTGGGCAAGCGAAACGCGGATCACCATCCCAGACAAGGTCGAACTCGATCCGCAGCGGATCAACGTCGATGAAATGGTGACGCCCGTTATCATCTCAACCGCGCTGTCGCGGAACGCTGATTTTGCGGGGCGCAGTTTGCAAACTATGCTCGTTGAACTCAAACTGCCGCAGCAGGACGTAATCGGTGTCAGCCTTACAGCCGACCCGCAGGACGACTTTTTCGATGCCCAGATCGTCGATTTTTCGGTTCCACTCGGGCGGGCTTTGGCGTCGGACGGGCGGGTATTGGATTATCGTGTGACGCTTCGCTTTGACGATGGCGGCAGCCTGCAATCCGCTTGGCAAAGCCATAACTTTGGCGCCAATCCCGATATCAGCATCCGGCGCGATCTGTTCGCCTGATCAACGGTAGGGCCGTTCTCTGCAGCGGCCCTATTTGTTCACGTTTCGAAGATCTTCGAGTAGGTCCAAAAGCTGTTCAAGCTTTTCAGACCCAAAGGCCGTTTCCAACCTATGCAATATCGCGCGGCTTTCAGCGGCATGGGCCGCGATAAGGCTGCGGCCACTGTCGGAAATTGTGACGATCGTCTTGCGGCGGTCCGCCGGATCACTTTGTCGGCCAACCAGTCCTTCAGACTCCATCGACTGAAGCATCCGTGTCAAGGAAGGCAAAAGGAGACATGACGCCTCGGCAATCGCCTTTTGCTCCATCGGGCCGCTCTCATCCAAGACCCGCAAGACCCGCCATTTCTGTTCGTTGATCTGGCTTTCTGCCAGCATTTCGCGGATCGGTCCCATCACCGTTTCACGCGCCCGCAAGAGTGCGATCGGAAGCGAACGGCCCGTCTTGGGAAAGCTATTCTGTGACTCTGACATGAATCCTATATCGCGCCTTTCCCTCCTTTGCTCAAGCCAGTGATTGACAGACGGTCAAATTTGCTTAACAAAGCAATTAAATGACATGGGGAGGAAGCCATGCCGCATTTCCACATCGACTATTCTGCCAATCTTGAGGATCGGCTGGATATTGCGAGTTTGTGCCGGGCTATAAGGGACGCTGCTGCGGAAACCGGTGTGTTTCCCGTCGCGGGGATCCGCGTCCGTGCAACGGCCTGCACCCATGTCGTTATGGCCGACGGCAACCCTGATCATGCGTTTCTTGACCTGTCCGTTCGCCTGCGCGATGGTCGCACGGCAGAGGCAAAACAGAAGGCCACCGCCCATATCTTTGCCGCGCTCGAGGCCTTTTGCGCCGACGCCATGGCAACCTCTTCCCTGATGATTTCGATGGAGATGCGCGACATCGATCCCGACTTGTCGCCCAAGGCCAGTTCCATCCGCGACTATCTGCCAAAGGACATGCAATGACCGATCTTGCAACCCACCTTGCCCAGCTTGAAACTCACCTTGCCCGGTTCCGCGACAAGGGCATCCTGAACCTGATCGACGGGCAAGATGTGGCCGGGGCCAGCACATTTGAAACCCGGTCGCCGACCGATGACAGCCTGATCTGCACTGTCGCGCGTGGGACTGCCGCCGACATCGACGCCGCCGCCCGCGCGGCCAAGGCAGCCTTTCCGGCATGGGCGGCCAAATCGGGCGACGAACGCAAAAAAATCCTGCACAAGATTGCCGATGGGATCGTCGCACGGGCCCATGAAATCGCGCTTTGCGAATGCTGGGACACAGGGCAGGCCTATCGCTTTATGTCCAAGGCCGCGATCCGAGGCGCGGAAAATTTCCGCTATTACGCTGATCTTGCCCCCACCGCCCGCGACGGGCAAAGCCTGCCGACGAACGACCATATGAACATCACGACCCGCGTGCCGCTTGGCCCCGTGGGCGTTATAACCCCTTGGAACACGCCCTTCATGTTGTCGACATGGAAGATCGCCCCTGCGCTGGCTGCAGGTTGCACTGTGGTTCATAAGCCTGCCGAATTTTCCCCGCTCACCGCCCGCATCCTTGCCGAAATCGCGCATGAGGCCGGGTTGCCGTGGGGCGTCTGGAACCTTGTGAACGGCATGGGCGAGGAAGCCGGCAAGGCCCTGACCGAACACCCCGACATCAAGGCAATTGCTTTCGTGGGCGAGTCAAAGACGGGGTCCATGATCATGAAACAGGGGGCCGATACGCTCAAGCGTGTTCATTTCGAACTGGGCGGGAAAAACCCCGTGATTGTGTTTGACGATGCCGATCTGGACCGCGCTTTGGATGCCGCCGTTTTCATGATCTATTCGCTGAACGGCGAACGCTGCACCTCGTCCTCGCGGCTTTTGGTGCAGGATACGATCGCGGCCGATTTCACCGCAAAACTCGCCGCCCGCGCCAAGGCGATCAAGGTGGGCCACCCGCTCGACCCCAAGACCGAGGTCGGGCCGCTGATCCACAAGACTCATTTCGACAAGGTCACAAGTTATTTTGGCATTGCCAAGGCCGACGGCGCGAAAACCGCCGCTGGTGGGGCACGGCACGGGGACACAGGCTATTTCGTCCAGCCGACCCTCTTTACCGAAGCCACCCCCGACATGCGCATCGCGCAAGAGGAAATCTTTGGCCCCGTCCTGACCGCGATCCCGTTCAAAAATGAAACCGACGCCTTGGAAATTGCGAACTCTACGGCCTACGGCCTGACCGGTTATATCTGGACCAACGACCTTACCCGGGCGCTGCGGATGTCCAATGCGCTCGAGGCCGGGATGATCTGGGTAAATTCCGAAAACGTCCGCCACCTGCCCACACCCTTTGGCGGGGTCAAGGCCAGCGGCATCGGCCGCGACGGCGGGCAGTGGTCATTCGATTTCTATATGGAACAGAAAAACGTGGCCTTTGCCTTGGGGGCGCATAAAATCCCCCGACTTGGCGTGTAAGGAGGACCCCATGCCCATTCCCGCCCCCAACCTTTACCCAGATTTCAATATTGTCCGACTGAGCCATGTCGAATTGAAAGTGACAGACCTGGCTTGGTCGCGCGGTTTCTACGTTGACACCCTTGGCCTGCAGGTGACGCACGAAGACAGCGAAACTATCCATCTTCGCGCGCTCGAGGAACGTGGGCACCACTGCATGATCCTGCGCAAAGCTGCCGAACCGGGCGTGGGTGTGCTGGGTTTCAAGGTCTGGGACGAACCCGATCTGGACCGCGCCGAGGCATGGTTCAAGGCCCGCGGCCTGCCCACCGCATGGATCGACCGCCCCTATATGGGCCGTGTCCTTTCGGCGCGCGACCCCTTTGGTGTGCCACTGGAATTCTACGCCAAAATGGACCGCCTGCCGCCGATCCATCAGAAATACAAACTCTACCACGGCGTCAAACCGTTGCGGATCGACCATTTCAACCTGTTCTCGTCGAACGTGGATGACAGCGTTGCCTTTTATAACGACATGGGGTTCCGCGTGACGGAATACACCGCCGACGATGAAACTGACCGGACTTGGGCCGCCTGGATGCATCGCAAAGGCGGGGTGCATGACATCGCCTTTACCAACGGCACCGGCCCGCGTTTGCACCACACGGCCTTCTGGGTGCCGACGCCGCTCAATATCATCGACCTGCTCGACCTCATGTCCACCACGGGCTACCTCGAAAACATCGAACGCGGGCCGGGGCGGCACGGGATTTCCAACGCCTTCTTCCTTTATATCCGCGACAAAGATGGCCACCGGACCGAGATTTATTGCTCGGACTACCAAACCTGCGACCCCGACCTTGAACCGATCCGTTGGAGCCTCAAGGACCCGCAGCGTCAGACCCTTTGGGGTGCGCCTGCGCCGCAGTCATGGTTTGAACTCGGGTCGGTGTTCGACGGGGCAGAGTTGAAGGACAGCGACCTCAAGGCGCAACCGATCATCGCACCATAGGGGCATATCATGAACTGGGACGACTTCGCCCATTGGGGCGCCAAGATCAGCGATTGGGCAGCGGATTATCACCGCACAATCCGCGACCGGCCCGTGCGCGCCCAGACTAAACCGGGCGAGATTGCCGCGCAGCTTCCCCCCGCCCCGCCCGAAGGGCCAGAAGGGATGGAGCAGATCATGGCCGATTTCGAGCGGGTCGTGATGCCGGGGATCACCCATTGGCAACACCCGCGCTTCTTCGCCTATTTCCCGGCCAATGCCGCCCCACCCTCGATGCTGGCGGAAATGCTGGTGAGCACCATCGCGGCGCAAGCGATGCTGTGGCAGACCAGTCCGGCGGCGACCGAGATGGAGACTGTCATGCTCGACTGGTTGCGGCAGGCCATCGGGCTGCCGGACCGGTTCAAGGGGGTCATTCAGGACAGCGCTTCCAGCGCCACCCTCGCCGCCGTTCTGGTGATGCGCGAAAAGGCACTGGAATGGCAGGGCAACCAGCAGGGTTTGGCCGGCCAGAAACGTCTGCGCATCTATGCCAGCACCGAAGTGCACACCAGCGTTGACCGCGCCATCTGGATCGCGGGCATCGGGCAGGACAACCTGATCCGCATCCCGACCAAAGGCCCCCTGCGGTCGATGGACCCCGAGGCGCTGCAAGCCACCATTGAGGCTGACCGCGCTGCTGGGTATCTCCCCGCAGGAGTCATCGCCTGCACCGGCGGCACCGGGACGGGCGCTTGCGACGATCTGCAGGCGGTGATCGCCGTCGCCAAGGCGCAGGGGCTATACACCCATATCGATGCCGCATGGGCCGGGGCGGGCATGATTGTGCCGGAATTCCGGCACCTTTGGGCAGGAGTGGAGGGTGCGGATAGCGTCGTGTTCAACCCGCATAAATGGCTGGGTGCGCAGTTCGACTGTTCGGCCCATTTCATCGCCGACCCCGACGCGCTGGTGCGGACGTTGGCGATCCAGCCGGAATATCTGAAGACCCATGGCGCGGACGGGATCATCAATTATTCCGAATGGTCGGTGCCCTTGGGGCGGCGGTTCCGCGCGCTCAAGCTGTGGTTCCTGATCCGCAGCTATGGACTTGACGGTTTGCGGCAGCGGCTGCGCAACCATGTCCGTTGGTCTGTCGCGCTCTGCGATGCCCTACGCCATACCTCCGATTTCGAGATCGTGACGGATCCTGTTCTGTCGCTGTTCACCTTTACCCTGACTGGCAAGACCGACGACCAGATGATCGCCTATGTCAACGCGATCAATGCCGATGGGCGTATCTATATCACCCAAACCCGGGTCAAAGGTCGGGTCGTGGTGCGGTTTCAGGTCGGCCAGTTCGACTGCACCGAAGCCGACGTTCAGGCCGCCCGGCCCGTCCTGATCCAATTCGCGAAAGAGGTTTGAATGTTCGCCACCTTCACTGCCAATGGCCAGCAATTCTGGGGGGTGGAGACCCCCAACGGGATGATCGCGCTTTCCCCCGATTTTCCGCAATGGCGCACGTTGCGCAACGTGATCGAGGCAGGCGCGCTGAAACAGATGGCGCATGAGGCGATGGGGCGGGCGGTGACCCACCCCAAGGGCAGTTTTACCTATGACATCCCGGTGCCTGACCCGGAAAAGATCATCTGCGTCGGCGTGAATTTCCCGGACCGCAATGCCGAATACAAAGACGGGCAAGAGGCGCCGCCGAACATGTCGCTGTTCATCCGCTTCCCCCGGTCCTTTGTCGGGCATGACCAGCCCCTGACCCGCCCCCCCGAAACCCCACAACTTGATTACGAGGGCGAGATCGCGGTGGTGATCGGCACAGGCGGGCGGCGGATACCAGAGGCCGAGGCGCTGGGCCATATCGCCGCCCTGACGCTTTGCAACGAAGGAACGCTGCGCGATTGGGTGCGGCATGCGAAATTCAACGTGACCCAAGGCAAGAACTGGGATGGATCAGGGGCAATGGGCCCTGCGCTGATCCCCTTTACCCACCCGGCGCAGCTGGCCGATGTGGGTCTGCAAACCCGGGTGAACGGCGAACTCAGGCAGGACGACCGCACCAGCCGGATGCTGTTCCCCATCGCGCGGCAAATCGCCTATATCTCGACATTCACCACCCTTGTCCCGGGCGACATCATCGTCACCGGAACGCCGACCGGGGCAGGGGCGCGGTTCGATCCGCCGAAATTCCTCGTGCCCGGCGATGTGGTCGAGGTCAGCGCCGAAGGCATCGGTACCCTGCGGAATGGAGTGGTGGACGAATGACCCCCGAACAGATCAAAGCCGCTGCCGCGGCCCTTGTGCAGGCAGAGGAGACGCGGGCGCAAATCGGCCTCCTCTCGCTCGCCCATCCGGGCATGACCTTGGACGATGCCTATGCCGTTCAGGCCGCGTTGGTCGATCACAAACTGGGGCAGGGGCGCAAGATCATCGGCTGGAAGATCGGCCTGACCAGCCGCGCGATGCAAGAGGCGCTCAAGATCACGACGCCCGACAGCGGGGTTCTTTTCGATGACATGTTGTTCCAAAGTGGCGACACCGTGCCCAACGGGCGGTTCATCCAGCCAAGGGTCGAGGCCGAGATTGCCTTTGTCATGCGCTCGCCGCTGAAGGGTGCACAGGTGACGCGGGCAGATGTCATTGCGGCGACGGCACATGTGATGCCGAGCCTTGAAATCCTCGATACCCGTATCCTGCGGGCCGATCCGGCGACGGGCAGGGCGCGGATCATTACAGATACCATCAGCGACAATGCCGCCAATGCGGGGATCGTTTTGGGCAACGCGAAACATGGGCTGACCGATCAGGACCTGCGCTGGGTGGGGGCCATCGTCAAGCGCGACGGAGTGGTCGAGGAAACGGGCCTTGGCGCTGGGGTTCTGGACGATCCGGTAACGGGCATCCTGTGGCTAGTTCATCGGCTGGCGCAATACGGGCAGGGGATCGAGGCCGGGCAGGTCGTGCTGTCCGGGTCCTTTATCCGTCCAGTGGAGGCCCCAAGCGGCAGCAGGTTCGAGGCCGACTTCGGTCCCTTTGGACAAGTCGACATCAGCTTTGCTTGACAGTTCCTCGGGCCTTGGGTCTGGTTACCGAATAGCAGGAGGAAACCATGGCCAGACTTTCGGGGAAAACCGTTTTGGCGACTGCCGCAGGGCAGGGGATCGGCCGTGCGTCGGCGTTGGCGATGCATGCAGAGGGTGCGCGGGTCGTCGCCACCGACATCAATAAGGATGCGCTGTCCGGTCTGTCCGAAATCGGGATCGAAACCCGCTATCTGGATGTCCGCAACCCCGAGTCTGTCGCGGCGGCGGTCGATGCGATAGGTGCGGTCGATGTGCTGTTCAATTGCGCGGGTTTCGTCGCGCATGGGACCATTCTGGACTGCGACGAAGACCAATGGGAATTTTCCGTCGATCTGAACATGAAGGCGATGTACCGGATGTGCCGCGCTTTTCTGCCCGGCATGATCGCCTCGGGTGGCGGGTCGATCGTAAACATGTCGTCGGTCGTGTCTTCGGTCGTCGCGGCGCCCAACAGGTTTGTCTATGGAGTGACCAAGGCAGGAGTGATCGGGCTGACGAAATCCATCGCCTGCGATTTTATCGGGCAGGGTATACGCTGCAACTGTATCTGCCCCGGGACGGTCGAAAGCCCGAGCCTTGAACAGCGGCTGATGGCAACGGGCGATTATGATGCGGCTCGTGCGGCCTTTGTTGCGCGGCAACCCATCGGGCGGATCGCCAGCGCCGAAGAGATCGCGGCGCTGGTCGTCTACCTCGCCTCTGATGAATCCTCCTATACCACCGGTGTCGCGCATGTGATCGACGGCGGTTGGGCAAATGTCTGATCGAAAGGGAATGATATGAAACTCCTCCGCCACGGACCCGCTGGGGCCGAAAAACCCGGTATCCTTGCCGCTGACGGATCGGTGCGCGATCTGTCGGGGCTGGTGCCCGATATCGGCGGCGTGGTTCTGTCAGATACCGGCCTGACAATGCTACGCGGGATCGACCCTATGGCCCTGCCGGCTGTTCCTGCGGACACACGGCTCGGCCCCTGCGTCGCGGGCACGGGCAAGTTTATCTGTATCGGCCTGAACTATGCCGATCACGCGGCCGAAGCAGGAATGGCCCTGCCGACCGAGCCGATCATTTTCATGAAAGCCACAAGCGCCATCGCCGGACCGGATGATCCCATCATCATTCCCCGTGGGTCGGAAAAGACCGACTGGGAGGTAGAGCTTGCCGTAATCATCGGAACCACCGCCAAATATGTGTCCGAGTCCGAGGCGATGAACCATGTCGCCGGATACGCTGTCGCCAATGACGTGTCCGAACGCGCGTTTCAGACCGAACGTTCAGGCCAATGGACCAAGGGCAAATCCTGCGACAACTTTGGCCAGATCGGCCCCTATCTTGTGACGCGGGACGAGGTCGCAGACCCGCAGAACCTGCCGATGTGGCTCAAGGTGAACGGGCAGACCATGCAGAACGGATCGACGCAAACGATGGTATTCGGGGTCGCTCATCTGGTCAGCTATCTGTCGCAGTTCATGACGCTTTATCCGGGGGATGTCATTTCGACGGGCACACCGCCCGGTGTTGGCATGGGCATGAAGCCGCCGCGCTATCTGCGCGCTGGTGACGTCGTCGAACTGGGGATCGAGGGGCTTGGGGCGCAGCGTCAGGAGGTCGTCGCCGACTGACATGTCGGTTTTCGATCGCAAAGTGCCGAAACCGGTTTTGATAGGCTATGACTATCGTTTAACCGAACTTTGATATTGAAATCAGTCGTAAACAGGCTCAGACCTCCGGCCAACACGCGTCCGGAGGTCCCATGCCCGAATCCACCCGCATTTCCGAGATCATCGAAGGCCAGATGGGCCTCGAAGGTCCGCTCTTGCCGATTTTCCACGCCTTGCAGGCCGAATTCGGCCATGTGCCGGAACAGGCGCTGCCGATCATCGCAGAACGGCTGAATATCGGCCGCGCCGAAGTGCATGGGGTGATGTCCTTTTATCATGACTTCCGCGAACAGCCTGCGGGCAAGCGCGTGGTCAAGCTGTGTCAGGCAGAGGCCTGCAAGGCCGTCGGGTCAGACGCACTTGCCGCGCGGACCAAGGCCAAGTTGGGGATCGATTTCCACGAAACGACCGCCGATGGCCGCGTGACGCTGGAACCGATCTATTGCCTTGGCCTGTGCGCCTGTGGCCCAGCTGCGCTGGTGGATGGCGAAGTTGTGGGGCGGATGGATGACGCCAAGCTTGAAGCAATTCTGAAAGGGGCGAAATGATGAAGGTCTATGTCCCCCGCGATGCCGCCGCCCGCGCCCTTGGCGCGGATAGCGTTGCCGCAGCCGTAAAGGCCGCAGCGCCTGACGCAGCGCTTGTCCGCAACGGATCGCGCGGCATGGTCTGGCTGGAACCGCTGGTCGAGGTTGAACAGAACGGCGAACGCATCGCCTATGGCCCTGCCACCGCCGCCGATGTGCCCGCCATTCTGGACGGAACCAGCACGCTGAAACTCGGCCCTGTCGAAAGCATCCCCTTCTTCGCCAACCAGACCCGCCTGACGTTCCAGCGCGTCGGCCTGATCGACCCGCTGAGCCTTGAGGATTACAAGGCCAATGGCGGCCTCAAGGGGCTGGAAAAGGCGCTGACCATGGACAGCGCCGGTATCGTGGCCGAAGTCACCGAAAGTGGCCTGCGCGGTCGTGGCGGTGCGGGCTTTCCCACCGGCATCAAGTGGAAAACCGTGGCCGAGGCGAAGGCCGATCAGAAATACATCGTCTGCAACGCGGACGAGGGCGATAGCGGCACCTTTGCTGACCGCATGTTGATGGAGGGCGACCCCTTCTGCTTGATCGAAGGCATGGTCATCGCGGGCATCGGTGTAGGCGCGACCAAGGGCTACGTCTATATCCGATCTGAATACCCCGACGCGATCGAGGTGATGGAGGCGGCCGTTGATTTGGCCCGCAAGGCGGGTATCCTTGGCAAGTCGGTCCTCGGCTCGTCCCACGCATTTGACATGGAGGTCCGCGTTGGTGCGGGCGCTTATGTCTGTGGCGAGGAAACCTCGCTCCTCAATAGCCTTGAGGGCAAGCGTGGCACCGTTCGCGCCAAACCGCCGCTGCCCGCGCTGCAGGGTCTGTTCGGCAAGCCGACCGTGGTTAACAACGTGCTGTCGCTCGGCACCGTTCCGGTGATCTTTGAAAAGGGCGCTGGGTTCTACAAGGATTTCGGCGTTGGCCGTTCGCGCGGCACGATGCCCCTGCAAATCGCGGGCAACGTGAAACACGGCGGACTTTATGAAACCGCCTTTGGCCTGACGCTGGACGAAGTGGTAAACGGCATCGGCGGCGGCACGGCCTCGGGCCGTCCGGTCAAAGCGGTGCAGATCGGCGGGCCGCTTGGTGCCTATCTGCCTGCGTCAAAGTTCGACACGCCCATCGGCTATGAAGAGGTCGACAAGGCCGGTGGCCTTCTGGGCCACGCGGGCTTTACCATTTTCGACGATACCGTCGACATGCTGGGCATGGCGCGCTTTGCGATGGAATTCTGCGCGGTCGAAAGCTGCGGCAAATGCACCCCCTGCCGGATCGGCGCGGTGCGCGGGGTTGAAACCATCGACCGGATTGCCAAGGGCGATGCGGCGGGTATCCCGATCCTGACCGACCTGTGCGAAACCATGAAAGACGGATCGCTCTGTGCGCTGGGCGGGTTCACCCCCTTCCCGGTCATGTCCGCGCTCACCCATTTCCCCGACGATTTCTCCGCCGCCAAGGAGGCCGCAGAATGAAAGACTTCATCATCCCATGGGGCGACGACCGCGACTATGGCACGCCCGCGTCGAAATCGGAAAACACCGTCACCCTGACCATCGACGGGTTCCAAGTGACCGTGCCCGAAGGCACGAGCGTCATGCGGGCCTCTAGCATGGTCGGCATCCAGATCCCGAAACTTTGCGCCACCGATAACATCGAAGCCTGGGGATCCTGCCGTCTGTGTCTGGTGGAAATCGAAGGGCGCAAGGGCACCCCGTCCTCCTGCACCACGCCGGTTGCGAACGGGATGGTTGTCCATACCCAGACCCCCAAGATCAAGAAGATGCGCAAAGGGGTGATGGAGCTTTACATCTCGGATCACCCACTGGACTGCCTGACCTGTTCGGCCAATGGCGATTGCGAATTGCAGGACATGGCGGGCGCCGTCGGCCTGCGCGATGTCCGCTACGAAGCTGTCGATACCCATTTCACCGTCAAGAATAACAGTGGCGAAGCCAACCCGCTGTTCATCCCCAAGGACGACAGCAACCCCTATTTCACCTATGACCCCGCGAAATGCATCGTCTGTTCCCGCTGCGTCCGCGCCTGTGAAGAGGTGCAGGGCACTTTCGCGCTGACCATCGAAGGGCGTGGTTTTGACAGCCGCGTCAAGGCGGGTCTGAAATCCGACACCTTCCTGACCTCGGACTGCGTGTCCTGTGGCGCCTGTGTGCAGGCCTGCCCGACCGGGACGCTGCAGGAAAAATCCGTGGCCGAAATTGGCACGCCGGATCGGTCCGTCATCACCACCTGCGCCTATTGCGGCGTTGGCTGTTCGTTCAAGGCGGAAATGCGCGGCGATGAACTCGTGCGCATGACGCCCTACAAGAACGGCAAGGCCAACCGCGGGCATTCCTGCGTCAAGGGTCGCTTTGCTTGGGGGTATACCACGCACAAGGACCGGATCCTGAACCCGATGATCCGCGACACCATCGACCAGCCGTGGCGAGAAGTGTCTTGGCCCGAAGCGATGGAATTCGCCGCCAAGCGGATGCGCGGGCTGCAAGAGAAATACGGGCAAAAGTCGATCGGGGTTATCACCTCGTCCCGCTGCACGAACGAGGAAACCTTCCTTGTACAGAAACTCGCCCGCGCTGTGTTCATGAACAACAACACTGACACCTGCGCCCGCGTGTGCCATTCGCCCACCGGCTATGGCCTTGGCCAAACCTTCGGGACCAGCGCCGGCACGCAGGATTTCGATTCTGTCGAAGACACCGACGTGGTGATCGTGATCGGGGCCAACCCGACCGATGGGCACCCCGTCTTTGCCTCGCGCCTGAAAAAGCGGCTGCGTCAGGGGGCCGATCTGATCGTGATCGACCCGCGCCGCACCGATATGGTCAAGTCGAACCACATTCAGGCAGCCCATCACCTTGCGCTGAAACCCGGCACCAACGTCGCCGTCGTCACCGCGCTGGCCCATACCATCGTCACCGAAAAGCTGTTTGACGAGGCGTTCATTCGCACCCGGTGTGACTGGGATGAATTCCAGGATTATGCCGCCTTTGTCAGCGACCCACGCCATAGCCCCGAAGCGACCGAACTGCTGACCGGCGTTCCGGCAGCGGAACTGCGGGCCGCCGCGCGTCTGTTCGCCAGCCGTCCGAACGGCGCCATCTACTATGGCCTCGGCGTGACCGAACACAGCCAAGGGTCGACCACCGTCATCGGCATCGCCAACCTTGCCATGCTGACCGGCAACGTCGGTCGGCGCGGTGTGGGGGTGAACCCGCTGCGCGGCCAGAACAACGTGCAAGGGTCCTGCGATATGGGCAGCTTCCCGCACGAACTGCCCGGCTATCGGCATGTGAAAAACGCCGATGTCCGCGCGATCTTTGAAAACGCCTGGGGCGTGACGATTGATCCTGAACCGGGTCTGCGCATCCCCAACATGCTCGACGCGGCCGTCGATGGCACCTTCAAGGGCCTCTACTGTCAGGGCGAAGACATCCTGCAATCGGACCCCGACACCAAGCATGTCGCGGCCGGTCTCGCGGCGATGGAATGCGTGATCGTCCACGACCTGTTCCTGAACGAAACCGCGAACTATGCGCATGTGTTCCTGCCGGGGTCGACCTTCCTTGAAAAGGACGGGACCTTTACCAACGCCGAACGCCGGATCAACATGGTGCGCAAGGTCATGGCACCCAAAAACGGCTATGCTGATTGGGAAGTGACCATGATGCTGGCTAATGCCATGGGCGCGGGCTGGACCTATACCCACCCCAGCCAGATCATGGCCGAGATTGCGGCGACAACGCCGGGCTTTGCCAACGTCACCTATGAGATGCTCGAAGAAAAAGGGTCCGTTCAGTGGCCCTGCAATGACAGCGCACCCGAGGGCACGCCGCTTATGCACGTTGAAGGTTTCGTGCGTGGCAAGGGGCGGTTCATCAACACCGAATACGTCGCCACGGATGAAAAGACCGGTCCGCGTTTCCCGCTGTTGCTAACGACTGGTCGCATCCTGTCGCAGTATAACGTGGGCGCCCAGACCCGGCGGACGGACAACGTTGTCTGGCATGACGAAGACGTGTTGGAAATCCACCCCCACGATGCCGAAGTGCGTGGCGTCAAGGATGGCGATTTCGTGCGCCTTGCCTCGCGGTCGGGCGAAACGGCCCTGCGCGCGCAGATCACCGATCGGGTGTCGCCCGGCGTGGTCTATACCACCTTCCACCACCCGACGACGCAGGCCAATGTCATCACCACCGACTATTCCGACTGGGCCACGAACTGCCCGGAATATAAGGTGACCGCGGTGCAGGTCAGCCCGTCCAACGGCCCGACGACCGAATGGCAAGAAGACTATAACGCGCAGGCCGAACAGTCGCGGCGTATCCTTCCGGCGGCGGAATGATGGCAGCGCGGGCAATCAGCCTGTCGGGAACGTCCTTTCGGGACCGCACGGCGCAGGACATGCGCCGCGCCTTGCCCGAGGAAACCCCGGTGGCGATTGTCTATAACGGCTCTACTCAGGCCGTAATGATGGCCACGCCCGATGATCTGATGGATTTTGGGCGCGGCTTTTCCCTTTCGGAAGGCATCGTTGATAGCCTGTCCCAGATCGAAGGGATCGAGGTTGTCACTCATTCCGAAGGTTTGGAAATCCAGATGTGGCTGGCCGAGGACAAGGCAGAGGCGCTTGCGGCCCGCCGCCGCACGATGACCGGGCCTGTCGGCTGTGGTTTGTGCGGGATCGATTCCCTGTCCGAGGCTGTTCGGGCGCTGCCCGTGGTCACTGCCCCCCTGACCTTTACCCCAAAAGATATCGACGACGCGGTCAACGGCCTGACTGCAAACCAACCCCTGCACGACCAGACCCGCGCCGTGCATGGCGCGGCGTTTTATGTTCCGGGGCAGGGCATCGCACTCGCCCGCGAGGATGTCGGGCGGCACAACGCTATGGATAAACTGATCGGCGCGATGGCGGCAGCGGGGGTCGACCCAACCAGTGGCGCGTTTGTCCTGACCAGCCGCGTTTCTGTCGATATGGTGCAGAAATGCGCGATGGCGGGGGTTCCCGTCCTGATCGCTGTTTCCGCCCCGACCGCCCATGCCGTCCGCACGGCGGACGCCGCCGGTATCACCATCGCCGCCCTTGCCCGTGGCGCGGGCTTTGATCTTTTCACCCATCCCGAACGCATAGACGGAGGCCATAATGTCGCCTGAAAAACTCACCTATATGGCCAACCAGATCGCGACCTTTTTCAAGTCGCAACCGGGAACCGATCAGGCCGACAAGGTCGCCGCCCATATCAAGGATTTCTGGGAGCCTCGTATGCGGGACCAGTTCTACACCTTGGTCGATGCAGGCGGCAAAGGCATGGATCAATTGGTGATCGAGGCCGCTGCAAAACTGCGGACCGCAGCCTAACGCCGCGCCCGATAAATGGCCTGTTTGGCGTAAAGCGTGAGCAGCGCCTTACCAATCGCAAAAGCGATTTGCGTCCGATGATATCGAAACCGCGCCGCCAGACTGGGCATGTTCGCCAGGCCGCGGGGCGGCCATTTTATCCGTTGTCGCTGGACATTCGCCCGCAGCCCGCAAACCAGTGTCGAATAACCTGAAATGCGGGCATTTTCTGCCATGCCGAAATGGTATTCCTTGGCCAAAGCCAAAGCGTAAAGATCGCACAACATATCCAGATTATCGGCAATCGTTGTGCCATCATGGTCGTGGCGGGGGTCTGATCCCCGACCAGTCAGATCCGTCACAAAATGCAGCCTAGCGCCAAACAGCTGTGACTTTCGAAACTTTTCTTGAAGCGCGCCGTCATCGGTCGCGATCAGAACGTCCCGCCCCGCGATACGGGCCTGCAGCGCCTTGAGGATTGGGACATGACTGGTCCTTAGGTCCGTATTCCTGAAGTGCAAGCCAACGTATGCCGCAGGAAGCCGCGCAAGCCTCCTGTCCAGTTCCGCCTGAAGAAACGCGGTGGGTCGCAAGAATGGCAAAATCCGAAACGACGATATCCCGCCGCCATAGGCTTCGTGCACCAGAACCGGTGCATCGTAGTCTGTCTTGAAATCGATATATAGCGGTTCACGGCTGATCGGTTCGACAGGCCGGATCTGGACCGGAAAAGTGATCTTGTAACTATCAAGCGCGCCGCGAACCGAAGCCGGTCTTGTTTCAAGACTGTTCAGATGATCACGCACCTTGGGATCGGTCCAATGCAGAACTGTAAGCCCCTTTAGGTCGATCAGGTCAAAGTAGCGAAAAATGTCATCGCGCAGACCTGACCGCATGGTGTCGATGACAAGTGTCCGGCGATGTTTCTGGCAATACCGGACAGCGTTCGCAATTTGGCAAAGGGTGTCGTTCAAACCGCCCCGCGGTCGACACAATAGAAAGCGATCTGACTGCGACTGGGGCATGATTTGTGGCCGTGAAACTTTCCGCTCTTCGCGACACTTGGTATGTCATCGGTTGAATATTGAACACTCTAGCCGTGCCCAGAATTCTAACAAGTCCGCCCGTCCATAATTCTTGCTATGCGAACTCGGGGTCGCAGAGGCTCTGCAAAGTAAGGACCAAACCCCGCAAGCGGCTATTTGACCCCTCGGGCCCAACCGAGCATTCGCAGAACCTCGCGTGGGGCGGGCTGTCGCCAGATCGTTTGAAAACTTTCAACGACATTCTCGTGCGAAACACTTATCCCCGGCAGGGCGATCCATGCAGGGACAGGTCTGCCAAGCAGGCACAGGATCACCGTTTGGGCAGCGGATGTGCCCTGCATAAAGGGCTGCTGCGCGGCAATACAGCGAATGCTGTCATTTTGCGCCAATGCGATGGCGGCTGTTTCGCCCAGATCAACGGTCGCCATAGGCAAGGTCGCGTGGTTTTCGGCCAGATACTTTGCAACGGCTAGGGCGGGGGTGACCGGCAAGAGCCGACCTTAACCGTCTCCCCAAAGCCACCGTTTTTGGAAGGGGTCGCCAAACCGGACATTTGCGCAGTTGCAGTGAATGTCTCGGAAGTCCGCATATCTGACGGCCATGTGGGTTTCGACAACGGCTGGTTTTGCCCGAGGTCGTTGATGGACAGTCGTTTCAACACCACAGTGATGATGGCCTGACCGACCCGTAGGATCATTGACGTTCGTAACACTTGCAGCCAAGGTCGGCTTGGAGCCCAAAGTGCAAGTTGCTGCGCTCGCCACGAAAGTCCGCTCTGCTCCACAGTGAGTTAACTGTGTGCGATACCCCGGCTGAGGATACGTTCGAACAAATCTTGTATCTCCGCGTCGGACTTTAGGTCTGTCAAAGCAGCCAGAACACCCGCTCCTTCGATCAAAGCCGCAATTAGTTCCTGTTCCGCGATCCCTTCGCCGCGCAGTTCGGGCTCTGGAACCTTGATGTACCCGTCTCTGATCATGGTCCAGAGAAAGGCCTGATAGGCAATCAGGGAAATGCCCTCGGATCGCAACTTTGCGAGAATTTCGACGTACGCTTGCGACGTAGTTTGGGCATACTCATGCGCGGAAACGCCGGGTTCCCACGGTTGCGGCAGACCGTCATTGAAGTAGGCCTCCAAGCATGCGTTGAGAATGTCGTGCTTGCGAGGATAGTAGTGGTGGAAAGCACCCTTTGAGACACCCGCCGCTTTTGCTAGGTCTGACATCGAGGTGCGGTCATAGCCTTTTGCCACAAACTGGCGGAAGGCTTCGCTTAGCAATTTCTCTTTGCTCGTCACCATGCGGGCCGCCCCTTCGATTCATGTGTCTGACTTGTGCATCTGATAGATGGTGTTGGCTTCCCAATCCACCTTGTTGACCAAGGCGTACCCCAGCTTTTCGTAGAAACTAACGTTCTTAGGATTCTCGGTATCGAGTGACCACCCGTTCTTTGACCCGACTTCCCTTTCCAAAAGCTCGATGAATTGCCAGCCGAACCCGTTGCCTTGTTGGTCCGGAAGTATGCCGATCATCGTGAGGTAGTTCGAGCGCTTGTTGCCGCCCTGCCGCGCCAACGAACGGTAAGTGTTCATGCGTCTGATGCATCCTTTCGGGAGTCGCCGCCACAGCCGCCAACTCCGCAGAAAACTGAGTATCTCTCCTACGGGCGACCGCCTGACTTCCACGAGAACCGCTCCGATGGCTTGCTGGTTTTGGCGCAAAAGGAAGATCGGTTCATGGGCCCGAAAGTGGGCGTGTGTGATTGCAGTGACAATGTCGTGACGCGTGGTGTCGGGGTTGCGGGCATCCCCGACGAAGTGCACCATTGCCTGATCTTTGACGAACGAGGCCTCAATGATGCCAGCGGCAATGCTGATCTGGGCGTGATCAGTGCATTTCATCAGCGTCAATGCGGCGTCAGGGCTACGCTGCATAGTGATTGACCCCAAAGCTGTAAGTCACTTTTAGAAAGAACATCGCTGAAAGGCTAAGTTGGACACCCTCCATTCCCAATTCGGGTAGAAAAATCAACCCCAGGGCCAAACACAAGCCACCGATAACGGCCCGGTTGCCCGTTAGGTTGACGATACTGACGCAGGCGATGGTCCCCAGCCACACGAGAAAGACAGGCCCCATGTCCCACCCCATCAACCAACCGATGACCAGCAGATGGACATGGATGGCAATAAAACCCCAGCGGTTGGTCGGTCGTTGTGCATAAAAATCACTCGTACCCCGCGTAAAATTTGCAACGGCTCCAGCCACGATATCAAGAGCGATAATTCCCGCGAGCCACTGTTGCCACTCGTTATCGCGTGCAAACTCGCCGCCCCACACAATGCCAAAGGCGATCACGGCGACGATGACAGCCAAGACTCCTCCGACCGTTTGCCGTTGCCCCATCACATCGTGGAGGGCTGACGGAACTGCAAATTCCCGAGTTGATACGGAATAGGTCAGATTTTTCATTGGCTTCCTCACAATACATACCGGACGACTGGTATGTATTTTGTAGATGAGAGAACCACGACGGTCAAGGCTGACTTCTAAACACATGAACCGGACATTCCTTTTCCAGACGCGGATGGCGGCTTTGTCCGCATATCTGACGGCCATGTGGGTTTCGACAACGGCTGGTTTTGCCCGAGGTCGTTGATGGACAGTCGTTTCAACACCACAGTGATGATGGCCCGACCGACCCGTAGGATCATTGAGGGAACAAAACGGTCCCACTTTCTACAGGTCTTGACAAAAGTGGGACAGTTTTTGTCGCGAACTCCTTGATATCCTTGGATATCAAGAGGCGATTGGTGCCCAGAAGAGGACTCGAACCTCCACGACCGTTAAGTCACTGGTACCTGAAACCAGCGCGTCTACCAATTCCGCCATCTGGGCTGATGTCGATGAAGCGCCGTTTAAGCGGGCTGCGGGGGACTGTCAACGCGATTCCTACGAAGATTTTGCAGTTTCCATTTGCGCCTTGTCTGCCACGGGCCCCAAGGGTAAACCGACGCCATCATTTCGCGAAAGAGGTTCTCATGACCAAGCTCGTTACCATATTCGGCGGTTCCGGTTTTGTCGGGCGTTATGTCGCCCGCCGCATGGCCAAAGAAGGCTGGCGGGTGCGTGTCGCGACGCGGGATCCCAACGCGGCTCTTTTCGTCAAACCCTACGGCGCGACGGGGCAGGTGGAGCCGGTGTTCTGCAATATCCGTGACGATGCGAGCGTTTCGGCTGTTCTGAACGGTGCCGATGCGGTCGTGAATTGCGTGGGCACCTTTGACGCCACGGGTAAGAACAATTTCGACGCCATCCAGCACGAAGGTGCCGCCCGCGTGGCGCGCTTGGCCAAGGCTGCGGGCTGCGGTCGGCTGGTGCATATCTCGGCGATCGGGGCCGATGTGAATGCCGCCTCTGAATATGCGCGGACCAAGGGCCTGGGTGAAGCTGCCGTTCTGGAAAGCTTTGCGGATGCGGTGATCCTGCGTCCGTCGGTGATTTTCGGCACCGAAGACGAATTCTTTAACCGCTTTGCGGCAATGACCAGCTTTGGCCCGGTTTTGCCGATTGCCGGTGCCGATACACTGTTCCAGCCGGTTTGGGTTGACGATGTGGCGCAGGCCGCTGTCAAAGGCGCGACCGGCCAGATTGCTGGCGGCGTTTACGAACTTGGCGGGCCTGATGTCCGCAGCTTCCGCGACCTGATGGCCGAAATGCTGACCGTCATCCAGCGCCGACGCCTGATCGTGAATCTGCCGTGGTTCGTGGCCCGTCTGGTCGCCACCTTTGGCGGCATCGCCCAGACCCTGAGCATCGGGATCATCAAATCCCCGTTGACCAAGGATCAGGTGATCAGCTTGCAATCGGACAACATCGTGGCCGAGGGCGCCAAGGGCTTTGCCGATGTCGGCATCACCCCGACCGCGACCGAGGCGATCCTGCCGGAATACCTGTGGCGATTCCGCCCGTCGGGTCAGTATGCGGCGATCAAGGATTCGGCAAAGAACCTGCGCAAAGCCTAATCCGCGCCAGAATCCCATTACCCTGATCGGAGCCTCCCTTGTCCTATCTGACCGACGTCGTTTTGGGTGTGATCGAGGGTATAACCGAATTCCTGCCGATCTCGAGCACCGGACACCTGCTGCTGGCCGAATACTGGCTGGGCGCGCGGTCCGAGATGTACAACATTGTCATTCAGGCCGGTGCCATTCTGGCGGTTACGGTGATTTACTGGCGCCGCATCGTCGATCTGCTGACGCGCTGGCAGGACCCGCAGAACCGCGATTATCTGTTCAAGCTGTCGACGGCCTTTCTGATCACGGCTGTCTTTGGCCTGATTGTGAAAAAACTGGGCTTTGAACTGCCAACGACGATCCAGCCTGTGGCCTGGGCCTTGGTCATTGGTGGCGTCTGGATGCTGATTGCCGAACGCATGGCGGATGGCATGGACGATCGTGTCGCCATCACTTGGAAAGTGGCAATTGCCGTTGGGCTGGCCCAAGTCGTTGCGGGTGTTTTCCCCGGAACGTCACGATCGGCGGCAACGATCTTTGTCGCGATGCTGTTGGGGACCTCGAACCGTGGGGCCGCAACCGAATTCGCGTTTCTGGTCGGCATTCCGACGATGTATGCCGCAAGCGGCTATGAGATCCTCAAGCAGGTCACGGGCGGGACCGTGGCTGAGGATTGGACGGGCCTAGGCATTGGCTTTGTGGTGTCGACCCTGACCGCCTTTGTCGCTGTAAAATGGCTGCTTGGCTATATTCGCACCCACCGGTTCACCATCTTTGCTTATTACCGAATTCTGTTCGGTGGCGCCCTGTTGGCCCTATCGGCCGCAGGTCTAGTCGCCTGATATCCGAATCGGCTCTGAGGGGCATTTGACCCCGTAAAAAGCGTCGATTTGGCATATAGGTAAATCATGCTGACCTAATATATGAAATTTTCTGGCAGATTTCTATTTCATGCCCGCATTTTTCATATTATAGGTCAGCAATACTGACTTTTCATTCCTTTCAAGTCCTCGTAAAGGACGGAACGAAATAAATGCCGGAGGTTTGCCCGTGGCCACGCAAAAGATGCTCAAGTTCGTAACTGTTGGTCGCGCCATGCCTGAAAAGCGCAAGGCGGATCAGCGTCGCGAGGATTTCAACGAAATCTATGCAGAATACGCCGCCGCCAAAGCGGAGGAGCAGGCAAGCCGCTGCAGCCAGTGTGGTGTGCCCTATTGCCAGTCGCATTGCCCGCTGCACAACAATATCCCGGATTGGCTGCGCCTGACCGCCGAAGGCCGCCTGCAAGAGGCCTATGAGATCAGCCAGGCCACCAATACCTTCCCCGAAATCTGCGGTCGCATCTGCCCGCAGGACCGCCTGTGCGAAGGCAATTGCGTCATCGAACAATCTGGCCACGGCACCGTGACCATTGGGTCGGTCGAAAAATACATCACCGACACTGCCTGGGAACAAGGCTGGGTCAAACCGATCACTCCGGCCTCCGAACGCTCTGAAAGCGTTGGCATCATCGGCGCAGGCCCCGGCGGGCTCGCAGCGGCTGACATGCTGCGCCGCGCAGGCGTGCAGGTCACTGTCTATGATCGCTATGATCGCGCGGGCGGTCTGCTGACCTATGGCATCCCGGGCTTCAAGCTGGAAAAAGACACCGTAATGGCGCGGGTCGATCAGCTGGCACAGGGCGGCGTCGAATTCGTTCTGAACTGCAACGTTGGCGAGGATCTTTCCTTCGATGCGATCCGCGGCAAGCATGACGCGATCCTGATCGCGACTGGCGTATACAAGACCCGCGATCTGGATGCCCCCGGGTCCGATGCTGCCGGCATTGTCCGCGCCATCGACTATCTGACCGCCAGCAACCGCAAAAGCTTTGGCGACGATGTCCCGGAATTCGATACCGGCGAGCTGAACGCCCAAGGCAAGCGGGTTGTGGTTATCGGTGGTGGCGACACGGCCATGGACTGCGTGCGCACCGCGATCCGTCAAGGGGCGACCAGCGTGAAATGCCTGTATCGCCGTGACCGCGCCAATATGCCGGGTTCGCAGCGCGAAGTGCAAAACGCCGAGGAAGAAGGCGTTGAATTTGTCTGGCTCGCAGCCCCCAACGGGTTCGAGGGCGACGCTGTCACCGGTGTGAACGTGCAAAAGATGCGTCTTGGCGCACCGGATGCAAGCGGTCGTCAAATGCCCGAACTGATCGAAGGCGCGGACTATGTCGAAGACGCCGATCTGGTGATCAAGGCGCTGGGCTTTGAACCCGAAGACCTGCCCAAGCTTTGGGGCGTCGACGGGTTGGACGTGACACGCTGGGGCACGATCAAGGCCAAGTTCGGGTCGGGTGAAACCAGTCTGGACGGGGTCTATGCTGCCGGCGACATCGTGCGCGGCGCGTCTCTTGTGGTCTGGGCGATCCGCGACGGGCGCGACGCCGCACAGGCGATCCTGACCTACCTATCCCAATCCGCGACAGTCGCGGCCGAATAATTCCTGCCCCCGATGTTTCGGGGGTCGTTTCCGAGCCATCCGTCGATCAAAAAGGCATCTGCCACATGATACGCAAGGACATTTTGTTGATCGGGACTACCCTGCTGGCGGTTGTTGGCGGGGCGGCTATGGCCCAGACTTCAACTTTTGCCCTGCCGTCAAACTGCACCGCCTACCTGACCGTCCAAATGAAAAGCTGCACTGTCAGCCATCATTTCACCTGTGCCGATGATCCGCAGGGACACCAGCGCCGGGTCGATCTGGATGAAACGGGCATGACCTATATCGGCACCATCGACGCCGAAACCCAGTGGATAGCGTCGTTCCATCCGATGGGCGGTTATAATGAAAGCCTCGCTGATAACCCGCAGGACCCTGCGTCCTTGACCGAGCTTTTGGCAACCGGGCTGGATACCTTTGACTTCCGCACCAATTCGCCCGAAGTCGGCCAGTTCCACTTCATCGGACAGGATAGGCTGACCGGAAATCAAGTTGTGATCGACGGGGTGACGCTGGACGAAACCGAATATTCCATTCGCGCGCTTGACGGCACGGGAACGGAAATGTGGCGTTCGGCAGGGCGCGAATTCGTCAGCCGCGACTGGAGCATGTTCCTGTCTGGTAAATCGACCTATTCCACTTCGGAAGAAAGCTGGGAAAGCGACGATTCACCGGTTGAATTCATCTTTCCGGGTGAAACCGGCTTTCTTTCCGCCAATCCGAAATTCGGCTGTGGTGCCGTGATTTCTCAATTGCTTCCGCTTCCTCAAGACAAGGAGACCAACCATGACCATCTATGACGAAACCTGGGTCGCTGCCGAGGAAGCAAAGCGCAAATGGATGGCCGAAAACGGCCTTTGGCGCGAAGAGGATGAACATTCCTCCTGTGGTGTCGGCCTTGTCGTTTCGATCAACGGTAAACCTTCGCGCAAGGTCGTTGAAAACGGTATCGCCGCGCTTCAGGCAGTCTGGCACCGTGGCGCAGTTGATGCCGACGGCAAAACCGGTGACGGCGCGGGCATCCATGTCCAGATCCCTGTTCCCTTCTTTTACGATCAGGTCCGTCGCACCGGTCACGAACCCGACATGTCAAAGCTGATCGCGGTGGGTCAGGTGTTCCTGCCCCGCACCGATTTCGGCGCGCAGGAACGCTGCCGGACCATCGTGGAAAGCGAAGTTCTGCGGATGGGCCACTATATCTATGGATGGCGCCACGTTCCGGTGAATACCGAGGTGCTGGGCGAAAAGGCCAATGCGACCCGCCCCGAGATCGAACAGATTCTGATCCGCTGTGACAAGGACATCGACGAAGACCAGTTCGAACGCGAACTCTACATTATTCGCCGCCGGATCGAAAAAGCCGCGCTGGCCGCACAAGTGCCGCAGCTTTACTTTGCATCGCTGTCCTGCCGGTCAATCATCTACAAAGGCATGATGCTGGCCGAACAAGTCGCGGTCTTTTACCCCGATTTGATGGACGAAAGGTTCGAAAGCGCCTTTGCGATCTACCACCAGCGCTATTCGACCAACACGTTCCCGCAGTGGGCGCTGGCCCAGCCGTTCCGCATGTTGGCCCACAACGGCGAGATCAACACGCTCAAAGGCAACGTCAACTGGATGCGCAGCCATGAAATCCGCATGGCGTCGTCGACCTTTGGCGACATGGCCGAAGACATCAAACCGATCATTCCGGCAGGCACGTCGGATTCCGGCGCATTGGATGCCGTGTTCGAGGTGATGGTGCGCTCCGGTCGGTCTGCGCCGATGACCAAAACCATGCTTGTCCCCGAAGCATGGTCCAAGCAAGCGGTGGAAATGCCGCAAGCTTGGCAGGACATGTATGCCTATTGCAATTCCGTCATGGAACCATGGGACGGACCTGCCGCCCTTGCCATGACCGATGGTCGCTGGGTTTGCGGCGGTCTTGACCGCAACGGCCTGCGTCCGATGCGCTATGTCGTGTCCGGCGACGGTTTGCTGATCGCAGGGTCGGAAACCGGTATGGTCCCCACCGACGAAGCCAACGTGATCGAAAAAGGCGCTCTTGGCCCTGGCCAGATGATCGCGGTCGATATGCGTGATGGGAAACTCTACCACGATACTGAAATCAAGGACCGTCTTGCCGCCAGCCAGCCCTTTGGCGAATGGGTCGAAAAGGTTGTCGATCTGAACGCAATCATGCGTGACGTCCCCGAAAAGGCACTGTTTGGCGGTGCCGAACTGCGCAAGCGTCAGATCGCGGCGGGCTATTCCATCGAAGAACTGGAACAGGTTCTTGCCCCGATGGCCGAAGACGGTAAGGAAATGATCGCGTCGATGGGCGATGACACGCCTTCGGCGGTTCTGTCGGCGCAGTATCGCCCGCTGTCGCACTTCTTCCGCCAGAACTTTAGCCAAGTCACCAACCCGCCGATCGACTCTCTTCGCGAAAGCCGGGTCATGAGCCTCAAGACGCGGTTCGGGAACCTCAAGAACGTGCTGGATGAAAGCAGCGCCCAGACCGAGATTCTGGTGCTGGAAAGCCCCTTCATCGCCAACGCTGAATTCGACGAGATGGTGAAAACCTTTGGCGACAGCGTGTCGATCATTGATTGCACCTTCCCCGCCACCGACGACCCCGAGGCCCTGCGCCACGGTCTGGAACGTATCCGGTCCGAGGCAGAGGACGCCGTGCGGTCGGGCGCCGGCCATCTGGTTCTGACCGACGAACGCCAAAGCGCGGATCGCATCGCGATGCCGATGATCCTTGCGACCAGCGCCGTCCACAGCTGGCTGACCCGCAAGGGCCTGCGCACCTTTACCAGCGTCAACGTCCGGTCCGCCGAATGTATCGACCCGCATTACTTTGCCGTCCTGATCGGCTGCGGCGCGACCACGGTGAACGCCTATCTGGCGCAAGACAGCATCGCGGACCGTATCGAACGTGGCTTGCTCGAAGGGTCGCTGACCGATGCCGTCCGCCGCTATCGCGACGCGATTGATGCCGGTCTGCTGAAAATCATGTCCAAGATGGGGATTTCGGTCCTGTCGTCCTATCGTGGTGGCCTGAACTTTGAGGCTGTCGGCCTGTCCCGTGCCATGGTTGCCGAGTATTTCCCCGGCATGCAGTCGCGCATTTCGGGGATCGGTCTGCACGGCATCCAGCGCAAACTGGAAGAGGTCCACACCCGCGGCTGGAAAGCAGGGCAGGACGTGCTTCCCATCGGTGGGTTCTACAAGGCCCGTCGTTCCGGTGAAAAGCACGCGTGGGAAGCGCAGACGATGCACATGCTGCAGGCTGCCTGTAACCGCGCATCCTATGAGCTGTGGAAGCAGTATTCCTCGGCGATGCAGAACAACCCGCCGCTCCACCTGCGCGACCTCCTGGCGATCAAGCCGCTGGGCAAGGCCGTGCCGATTGAAGAAGTGGAAAGCATCACCGCGATCCGCAAGCGCTTTGTCACCCCCGGCATGTCCCTTGGCGCCCTGTCGCCCGAGGCGCACAAGACGCTGAACGTGGCTATGAACCGGATCGGTGCCAAATCCGACAGCGGCGAGGGCGGCGAGGATCCGGCGCATTTCGTGCCGGAACCGAACGGGGACAACCCCTCGGCCAAGATCAAGCAGGTTGCCTCGGGTCGTTTCGGCGTAACTGCCGAATACCTGAACCAGTGCGAAGAGCTGGAAATCAAGGTCGCCCAAGGCGCCAAGCCCGGCGAAGGTGGCCAGTTGCCCGGTATGAAGGTGACCAAGCTGATTGCTCGGCTGCGCCACTCGACCCCCGGCGTGACGCTGATCAGCCCGCCACCGCACCACGACATCTATTCGATCGAAGACCTCGCGCAGCTGATCTATGACCTCAAGCAGATCAACCCGCGCTGCAAGGTGACGGTCAAACTGGTGGCATCCAGCGGTGTCGGCACCATTGCTGCGGGCGTGGCCAAGGCCAAGGCCGACATCATCCTGATTTCGGGCCACAACGGTGGCACGGGTGCATCCCCTGCAACCAGCATCAAATATGCGGGTCTGCCGTGGGAAATGGGTCTGACCGAGGCGCATCAGGTTCTGTCGATGAACAACCTGCGCGACCGCGTCACCCTGCGGACCGATGGTGGTCTGCGGACCGGTCGTGACATCGTCATGGCCGCGATGCTGGGCGCCGAAGAATACGGTATCGGCACCGCCGCCCTGATCGCGATGGGCTGCATCATGGTCCGCCAGTGCCAGTCCAACACCTGCCCCGTTGGTGTCTGCACCCAAGACGAAAGCCTGCGGGCAAAGTTCACGGGCAACGCCGACAAGGTGGTCAACCTGATCACTTTCTACGCGACCGAAGTCCGTGAAATCCTCGCCTCAATCGGGGCGCGGAGCCTTGATGACGTCATCGGGCGTGCCGACCTTCTGACACAGGTCAGCCGTGGGTCTGCGCATCTGGACGACCTCGACCTTAATCCGCTGCTGATCACCGTCGATGGCGCGGACAAGATCGTCTACGACCGGAACAAGCCGCGCAACGTGGTGCCCGACACGCTGGACGCCGAAATTGTTCAGGACGCAGCCCGCTTCCTCAATGACGGCGAAAAGATGCAGTTGGAATATGCGGTGCAGAACACCCACCGCACCATCGGCACCCGCACCTCGAGCCACATCGTCAAGAACTTTGGGATGCGCAATAGCCTCCAGCCCGATCACCTGACAGTCAAGCTCAAGGGGTCGGCAGGTCAGTCGCTGGGTGCTTTTGCGGCACCCGGTCTCAAGATCGAGGTTTCGGGCGACGCCAACGACTATGTCGGCAAAGGTCTGTCGGGTGGTCTGATCGTCGTGCGCCCGCCGATGCATTCGCCTTTGATCGCTTCTGAAAACACGATCATCGGGAATACCGTTCTTTACGGTGCGACGGGGGGGTATCTCTTTGCCGCCGGCCGTGCAGGCGAACGCTTTGCCGTGCGCAACTCGGGCGCATCGGTGGTGGTCGAAGGCTGCGGATCGAATGGTTGCGAATACATGACCGGCGGCGTGGCCGTTGTGCTGGGTCAGATCGGGGCCAACTTTGGCGCTGGTATGACCGGTGGTATGGCCTATCTCTATGATCCCAAAGGCACCTGCGCGCCCCTGATCAACATGGAGAGCCTTGTCACCTGCCCGGTCACCGTCGACCATTGGGAAACACAGCTGCGCAGCCTGATCGAACGCCATGCCAAGGAAACCGGCAGCCGCAAAGCTGCTGATATCCTGCAGCACTGGGAAACGGAAAAGGCCAATTTCCTACAGGTTTGCCCCAAGGAAATGCTGATTCATCTGCCCCAGCCGCTGGCCATCGAACCAAAGGCAATGCCCGCAGAATAACGGCGAAAACGTCACATTCCGAGGCAGCGCTGCCTCGGAATGACCCTGAAATGGAACCAATCCGCGCGGTTTGTTTCAAATTAACGGCTCAATTCCCCCGCATCTATTCACTGTTTCGTAAACGTGTTCAGTGCGGGGGCCTTGATGCCTACAACTTATACAGACCAGTTTTATGTGATCGATCCGGGCAATCCACCCGCGAGCGGGACAGTTCTGAATTTTCAGGTCTACACGGTCATAGATCAGGATAATAACGGGCGTATTCAGGCCTCTGGGAACGACTTCGTCGGTGGTCTTGACGTAACTTCGACGTGGCGGAACGATACGATTACGGTCGAATGGCCGGACGGGTCGGTTCATACGATCACTGGCGTGACCTTCTACCGCGCTGGCGGCCCTGCAGTGTTTACGCCGAACGACGGTTCGATCCTGCAAAATGGTGTCAAATTCCTAAGTTCGACTTGGGTCAATACATCGACCTTTATGCCTGTCAGCACCCTTGGACCGGCGTGTTTCGTAAAGGGCACGCTGATTGAAACCGATACCGGGCCGCGCCTGATTGAAGAATTGCGCGAAGGCGATCTGGTTCTGACGCGTGATGCTGGCCCGATGCCGATCCTTTGGATCAGCCACAGATTTGCAGACGGAACGGGCGAACACGCGCCAATCCGGGTCATGAAGGGCGCCTTGGGGAATGACCGCGACCTATTTGTCAGCCCGCAACATCGTCTGATGATCGACGGTTGGCGCGCCGAATTGTTCTTTGGCCAAGACGAGATTCTGGTCGCTGCGAAACATCTGGTTGGCAGCCACGACAAAATCCATGTCCACACTCAGCGCGAGGTGGAATATTTCCACCTGCTGCTGGACGGGCACCATCTGATCTGGGCCGAAGGCAGCCTTTCCGAAAGCTTTGATCCCGGTGGCGATTTTGCCATGCAGGACCCTGTTGTCCGCAAAGAGGTCGAAGAACGGTTCCCCGGGTTTCTGGAAACCAAAGGCGCCAAATTAGTCACGGCACGTTCGGTGATCCGCGGCCGGGAAGCCTGCGTTCTCTACGCCTGATGTGACGAAGAATTTAGCTACCACGCTGTTGCATAGGATACTATTGTCCACCCAATACAGAGTTTGGGGAGAGACAAAAGTGGCACTCACAATTCGGCAGAAAATGGGGTGGGGCCTCGCGGATATGGGCGTGGTCGTCTTTGTCGTGGTCAAGCAGATGCTTGTCCTGAATTTCCTCACGGCGTTCTTGGGCGTGCCGGTCGGTCTGGCCGGACTCGTCACCACTTGCGTGCTGGTGTTCGACATGGTGACCGATCCAGTGGTCGGTGTCTTGTCCGACCGGACCAATAGCCGATGGGGACGGCGCGCACCGTGGATGTTCCTTGGTGCGGTGATCATGGCGGGCGCGATTGTCGGGTTGTTCGCGGTGCCCGACGGCTTTGCCATGGCTGGCAATATCGCTTGGGTGATCGGGTTCTTTGGACTGGCGACCATCGGCTTTACCTTCGTCGCGATCCCCTATGGCGCGCAGGCGGGCGAGCTTACCTCTGACCCAAAGGAACGATCGGTCATGACAGGATGGCGCATGGGGTTTGCAAGCCTCGGCATCCTTATTGGCGGGGCCTTGGTCCCTGGGCTGGCGGCGGGCATGGGCCATGCGATGGCGGCCCTTGTTGTCAGCCCGTTGATCATCGGGTCGATCTGGCTTTCGCTTTTCGCGACGCGCAACGCGCCACGGATCGAAAAAAGTACATCATTGGGATTCAAGGGTGCCTTTGGGCTGGTCCTGCGCAATCGGCCGTTTGTCGTTCTGACCGCGCTATATGGCATCATGACACTGGCCGTGGCGATCCTGACGGCGGGTTTGCCATTTGCAGCGACCTATTTGATCAACGATACGGGCGACACGCTTTTGTCAGGCGCAGCGCAGGCGTTGACCCTGCTCAGCGTGCTGTTCGCGGCTTTTGTGATCGGGTCGATCCTGAGTCAGGCGATTTGGGTTCTGCTGTCGCACCGTATCGGCAAATTGGCGGCGCTGATCCTTGGGCTGGTGTTCTATGTCGGCGTCTTGTTCGTGATGCGGTCGATTTTGCCATCTACCAATGTGACCGCGATGGCGGGGCTCTTTGTCATCGCCGGAATGGCAAACGGGTCCTATCAACAGATCCCTTGGGCGATTTACCCCGACCATATGGACCAGACCCGCGCTGAAAGCGGCGAGGCCGTCGAAGGCGCCTTTTCCGCCATCTGGCTCTTTGGACAAAAGCTGGCCAATGCAATCGCCCCAGCGCTGTTGGGCGCCGTTCTGGCGCGGCAGGGCTGGCAGGAATCCACGGGCGGCGTGGTTCCGCAGTCCGATGCCGCGCTTGAGGCGTTGCGCATGTCGATGACCCTGATGCCGGCTGCGATTTTGGCGGTCGCGATCCTGGGCCTGTTCCTGATCTACCGACCTTTGCGTGCCAAAGCGGTTGCCAGCTGACATATTTTCCGTCTTGCCGCTTTTCACGGTCTGCGGGGGAGCCTAAACAGGGGCATGGCGAAACCCACGCGTAAACCCTCCTCCCGCAGGCGCAAAGCGACCTCGGACACCCAGCCCCCGCAGGGCGGGTTGCGGTCGCGGCTGCGCAAGTACTTTGTGAGGGCGGTATTTGGTCTCGTGGGGTTTGTCCTCTTGGTGGTGCTGCTGTTCAGCGTCGTGAACCCGCCCATCACCCCCTATATCGTTGGGGAACGGAACCGGCTGGGATCGGTCCAGCAGGAATGGGTCGCCTTCGAAGATATCGCCCCCGTCATGGCCCGATCCGCAGTTGCCGCCGAAGACGCGAATTTTTGCCTGCATTGGGGTTTGGATCTGGCCGCGATCCGCACCGCGCTAGAGTCCGGCGCATCGCGTGGGGCGTCGACGATCAGCCAACAAACGGTCAAAAATGTCTATCTTTGGCACGCAAGAAGCTGGTTCCGCAAAGCGCTCGAGGCTGGAATGACCCCGCTGGTCGAATTGTTCTGGACCAAGCGCCGCATTCTCGAGGTTTATCTGAACGTCGCCGAATTTGACGAAGGCGTCTTTGGGGTGCAGGCCGCCGCGCGCCATTATTTCGGGGTCGACGCGGCCGATCTGACCGCCGTTCAGGCGGCGCGTCTTGCCGCCATCCTGCCCGACCCGAAAGGCAGGTCTGCCAGTCGACCTTCGGCATTTGTTCGCCAAAAAGCGGCTCAGGTGCTTGATGGGGCAGCGACAATCGAGTCCGATGGCCGCGCAGCCTGTTTCCAGCATTGATCCCGCGCGTCCTGTCGGGCATTGAAGATCCAACCCAACCATCGAAGACACGCCATGAACCGTCTGTATCACTTTCCGATCTCTCCGTTTTCCCGCAAGGTCCGGCTGTGCCTTGCCGAAAAGCGGATCGAGGTCGAATTGGTCGAGGAACGCTATTGGGAACAGGACCCGGATTTCATGCGCCGCAATCCGGCCGGCAAAATCCCGATCCTCAAATACGGCGATAAGATTCTGACCGAAAGTCAGGCGATCTGCGAATATCTCGAAGACAAACACCCGACCCCGGCGTTGATGCCCCTTGATGCCGAAGGACGATACGAGGTGCGCCGCTTGATCGGGTGGTTCGACGACAAGTTCTATGATGAATGCACGTCGAAACTCCTTGGGGAACGGCTGTTCCGCAAGGTCAAGGGAACCGGCTATCCCGATAGTGCCAACGTCAAATCCGGTGCCAAGGCGATCAAATACCACCTCGACTATATGGCGTGGCTTTTGGAAAAACGGCGCTGGCTGGCCGGGAATGAAATGACGCTTGCCGACTTCACTGCGGCGGCGCATCTGTCATGCCTTGACTACATTTCCGATGTGGACTGGAACCGTTCGGAAATCGTCAAGGACTGGTATGCCAAGATCAAAAGCAGACCGGCGTTCCGGTCCATTCTGGCGGACCAGATTTCGGGCTTTCCACAGCCCGCGCATTATGCCGACCTCGATTTCTAATAACCGCGTTCTCTCGGGTGCGCTGGTATGAAACAGCGTATCGTGGATCATGCGCTGCAAGCGGGGTTTGCCAAGGTTGGCATATGCCGCCCCGACGCGGCACCGGAAACCGCCAAACGCCTCAACGACTTTGTCGAAAAAGGGTATCACGGCCAAATGGGCTGGATGGCCGAGCGGATGGAATGGCGCGGCAATCCCGCAGCCCTTTGGCCGCAGGCGCGGTCGGTCATCATGCTGGCCGAACCCTATACCCCCGAACACGACCCGATGGCGGTCATCGGTCAATCCGACAGGGCCGCGATATCGGTCTATGCCCAGAACCGCGACTACCATGACATGGTAAAAAAGCGGCTCAAGGCTGTTGGACGGTGGATCATCGAACAGGCCCCGGGAATCGAGATAAAGGTTTTTGTCGACACCGCGCCCGTTATGGAAAAGCCGCTGGCCCAAGCGGCGGGGCTAGGTTGGCAAGGCAAACATACGAACCTTTTGGGCCGCGATCTGGGATCGTGGTTCTTTCTGGGCGCGATCTTTACCACACTTGAATTGGAACCGGACCCGCCCGAGGTCACCCACTGTGGCAGCTGCACCGCCTGTCTGACTGCCTGCCCGACGGATGCGTTTCCGGCCCCATACCAACTCGATGCGCGGCGGTGCATTTCCTATCTGACGATCGAACATGCGGGGCCTGTCGATCTGGACTTGCGCGCAAAGATGGGCAACCGGATCTATGGTTGTGATGATTGCCTTGCGGCCTGCCCGTGGAACAAATTCGCCGTGGCCGCCCGAGATATCCGCTATGCGGCGCGCCCCGACCTGATCGAACCCCGTCTGTCGGACCTTGCCCAACTTGATGATGCGGCCTTTCGCGCCATGTTTTCAGGTTCCCCGATCAAACGGATCGGGCGGAACCGCTTTGTGCGAAACGTGCTATATGCCATCGGAAATTCTGGCGATCCCGCATTGTTAGAGTCTGCAAGACCGCTGATATCGGACCCCGATCCGACTGTGGCCGAAGCGGCGGTCTGGGCCGTTTCCCGCCTGCAGGGGTGAAATCTGGTCAGATCCGTGGTATCAATGGGTCCCGATGATCCGTTGGAGGACCCAAAGATGGAACGTCACATCACCGATAAACCCCATGCCCACGACGATGGCCCGCGCCTGCGCGAATACCTGCGGGTCGAGCGGGAGTCCGGCCGCCATCCGGCCTTTGATGCCCTGCATCGCAAACCGCGTGGCGGGTCGGACCGCAAGGTGGTCGAATATACCCGGATCGAACGCGGCCAGACCGCCTAAAGGCTGACGCTCATCCCGCCATCGACGAACAGCGTCTGGCCGTTGACATAGCTGGACGCATCCGAGGCCAGAAAAATACAAGCCCCCCGCAATTCGGGGAGCTGCCCCCAGCGCCCTGCCGGCGTGCGTTTGCCGATCCAGGCGGTGAATTCGGCATCCGCGACCAGCGCGGCGTTGAGCGGTGTGTCGAAATAGCCTGGCGCAATGGCGTTGCACTGCAACCCGTGCCGCGCCCAATCTGTGGCCATGCCCTTGGTCAGGTTCGTCACCGCGCCCTTGGTCATCGTGTAGGGTGCAATAGTCTGACGGGCCAATGCAGACTGGATCGAGGCGATGTTGATGATCTTGCCACGCCCGCGCGGAATCATATGGCGCGCGGCGGCTTGGCCTGCGTTGAACACACCTTTGATATTCAGGGCGATCAGTGCGTCGAACCGGTCTTCGGGGAAATCTTCCAAAGGGGCACGATGTTGCATGCCTGCATTAGCGACGAGGATGTCGAGCGGGGTTCCGGCAGCCTCCAGCCCGTCGATGGCAGCTTTCGTCGCTGTGTGATCGGTCACGTCGAAGGCGAGAGTTTCAATGCGGTGGCCAGCTGCCCGCAAGGGCGCTGCGGCAACCTCCAATTTGGCTGGATCGCGTCCGTTCAGGATCACTTTGGCGCCCGCCTCGGCCAGCCCTGTGGCGAGCGACAGGCCAATACCCTGCGACGATCCGGTAATCAGCGCGGTGCGACCGGACAGGTCGAAAAGATTGTGCGACATACAAAGGCTCCTCTTTTGTCCGGCAGATCATGCGCCTAGGGTCGGGACGAAAGGAAGCCCAAACATGCAACCCCTTCGCGGTATTCTTCTCAAGATCTTATCGGTCTGTGTCTTTGTCGGAATGGCGTCGCTGATCAAATCGGTATCGGGGCATGTCCCGCCGGGCGAGACGGTATTCTTCCGGTCGTTCTTTGCCATTCCGGTCATTGTGGTTTGGTTGATGATGCGGCGGGAACTGCATCTGGGGGTCAAAACCGCGAACCCGTTGGGGCATTTCTGGCGCGGGTTGGTCGGGACCTCGGCCATGGGGCTGGGGTTTGCGGGGCTGGGGTTGCTGCCATTCCCCGAAGTCACAGCGATTGGCTATGCCGCACCTTTGCTCGTCGTCGTCTTTGCGGCGATGTTTCTGAACGAAAAGGTTGGCATATTCCGGCTGGGTGCAGTCGCCTTGGGGATGGCGGGGGTAATGATCGTCCTGTCACCCCGCCTGTCCGTGGGCCCCGGCGAGATGGAGGTTTCCGAACAACTGGGCGCCGTCGTCGTTCTGGGCGGGGCATTCTTTGCGGCCTTGGCGCAGGTTTTTGTGCGTAAACTCGTGATGACCGAATCCACGGCGACAATCGTTTTCTGGTTCTCGGTCACCGCTTCGGCGCTGTCTTTGCTGACGCTGCCCTATGGCTGGGTCTGGCCCACCCCGACCGAGGCGGCGCTGCTGGTTCTGGCAGGGATATTGGGCGGGGTCGGGCAGATCTTGTTAACGTCGAGCTACCGTTTGGCGGACGCAAGCGTCATCGCCCCCTTTGAATATACCTCGATGATCCTGTCGCTGGGTGTCGGGTATTTTGTGTTTAGCGAAGTTCCCACGCTGGTGATGCTGCTGGGGTCTGCAATCATCATTTCCGCAGGGGTGATCATCATCCTGCGCGAAAGACATCTGGGCCTCGAACGGGCGAAACAGCGCAAGGCGATGTCGCCGGGTGCAAACTAAAAAGGGCCGGAAATCCGGCCCTTTCTGTTGCAATTGGGGCGGCGGTTATGCGCGCACCAGCCGCTCATAGCTTTCAGCAATATCCCGCGTCAGAGCGCCGACCTCAAAGTTATAGGTGTCACCGATCGACCCGACGGGGGTTACTTCGGCGGCGGTGCCGGTCAGCCAGCACTGTTCAAAGCCTTCCAGTTCGGCGGGCATGATGTGGCGTTCATGGACGGTGATACCCTTTTCCTTGAGCATGCCAATCACCGTCTGGCGGGTCAGACCGTTAAGGAAGCAGTCGGCCAGTGGGGTGTGCACCTCGCCATCCTTGACGAAAAAGATGTTCGCGCCGGTCGCCTCGGCCACATAGCCGCGATAGTCGAACATCATGGCGTCGGAACAGCCCTTTGCCTCGGCGGCATGTTTGGACATGGTGCAGATCATATAAAGACCGGCGGCCTTGGCGTGGCTCGGGATTGTTTCGGGGCTGGGGCGTTTCCATTTCGAAATATCGAGCTTGGCGCCCTTCATCTTTGCATCGCCGTAATAGTTGCCCCATTCCCAAGCGGCGACTGCCAATTGGACAGGGTTACGTTTGGATGCGACACCCATGTCTTCGCCCGCGCCGCGCCAAGCGACAGCACGGACATAGGCATCGGTGAATCCGTTCGCGGCAAGAACAGACTGTTTCGCAGCTTCAATCTCGTCCACGGTATAGGGGATCTGGAAATCCAGCTGGTTGGCCGAAAAATGCAGGCGTTCCGAATGCTGGCGGCTTTTGAAGATCTTGCCGTTATAGCAGCGTTCGCCTTCGAATACCGACGACGCATAATGGAGCGCATGGGTCAGGATATGAACATTCGCATCCCGCCACTCGACCAGCTTGCCATTCATCCAGATTTTGCCGTCGCGGTCGGCATATGATCCAGCCATGATATTACCCTTTGATTTCCATTTGTTACGCAATTAGGTCCGATACGGACATAAAGTTGCGCAATTCCCGATTTTCGCTAGCAGTTGAGTCTTGGAATGTCAACAAGGCTGACGTATCTTGAAGGCCAGACCGGAGGATATCCATGGCCGAAAACACCGCTTCGCAATCGTCCCAGGCACTGCTTTTTCTGACCGACGAACAATTGCGAAAAGGGATCGAGGCGATGTTCTTTGCCTATCGTGGATTCACCGCCGACCCTGACCGAATTCTGGCTGGCAAAGCCTATGGCCGCGCCCATCATCGGGCCATTCACTTTATACACCGCAGCCCCGGAACCACGGTCAATAACCTGCTGGCGATCCTTGGTGTTACAAAGCAATCCCTTAATCGTGTGTTGCGAACCCTGATCGAGGACGGTTTGGTGCTGTCCAAGGTTGGAAAAGCAGACAAACGTGAAAGACACCTGTATCTGACCGAAGCGGGGGCCGCGCTCGAGAGGGAACTGTCCGACGCCCAACGTGACCGCATGCGCGCCGCCTATCGCGCCGCAGGGCCGGTTGCGGTTGCTGGGTTTCGGCAGGTGCTCGAGGCGATGATGGACGAAGATATTCGCCGACAGTACGAGGCGATCAGGGACAAAAGTGTATGAGTGTAGATATTGCCCATCTGTTGATCGTCGATGACGATGAACGCATTCGCGGGTTGCTGCAAAAATTTCTGGTGCGGCACGGTTTTCTGGTATCGACGGCCCGGGACGCGGCCCACGCCCGACGCATCCTGTCGGGGCTGAAATTTGACCTGATCGTGCTGGACGTGATGATGCCCGCCGAGGACGGCATGACCCTTTGCCGTGATCTGCGGTCCAAGATGGCGACGCCCATCCTGTTATTGACGGCCAAGGCCGAAACCGCCGACCGGATTGCGGGATTGGAATCTGGGGCGGATGACTATCTGGCTAAACCGTTTGAACCCAAAGAATTGTTGCTGCGGATCAATGCTATCTTGCGGCGCGTGCCACAGGCGGAACCCTCCGTCGTTCGCCCCAAGGTGTTGAACCTTGGCCCCGTCCGATACGATATCGAACGCGGCGAACTTTGGCAGGGCAATGATCTGATCCGTTTGACCGCAACCGAAAGCCAGTTAATGCGGATATTCTCGGCCATTCCGGGCGAGGCGATCAGCCGTGGAAAGCTGGTCGAAGAACTTAGCCGATCTGGCGGTCAGACCCAGGAACGCGCGGTCGATGTGCAGATCACTCGACTGCGACGCAAGCTTGAAGCCGACCCGAAACAACCGCGCTATCTGCAAACCGTGCGCGGTGCTGGATATATGCTCCAACCGGATTGAGCGGCCGCTGCAAACGATAATCGGTCTTGTGGTCGGATGTGTTTTTGGGTTCCTTAACGGGCATGAAAACAGCTTTGATCACCCACCCCGATTGTCTTGAACACGTCACGCCCGATGGCCACCCCGAACAGGTGGCCCGCCTTTCCTCGGTCTTGGCCGCGATTGACGATTTACCTTTGGCGCGGCACGCGGCCGAAATGGCAACTGATGCCCAGTTGGCGCGCGTCCACACTGACGCACATATCGCGGCGATCAAGGCGGCATCGCCCGCCACTGGCCAACGCCAGATGGACGCCGACACATGGATGTCGCCGGGGTCGCTGACAGCGGCCTATCGCGCGGCGGGGGCTGCTGTTCAGGCGGTGGATATGGTTCTGGGCGGTCAGGCGCCGAACGCATTCTGTGCTGTCCGTCCGCCGGGGCATCATGCCGAACGGGAACAGACCATGGGGTTTTGCCTGTTCGGGACCGTCGCCGTCGCCGCCAAACATGCGCTTGACCATCACAGGCTGTCCCGTGTCGCGATCGTCGATTTCGACGTGCACCACGGCAATGGCACGCAGGACCTGTTGCAAGACGATCCCCGCGTTCTGTTTATTTCGTCCCACCAGATGCCACTGTGGCCGGGGACCGGCGATCCGTCCGAGGTCGGGCCGCATGACACCGTCGTCAATATTGCCCTCCCCCCCGATACCAAGGGCCCCGATTTCCGCGCCGTGTACGAGGCCGAGGTTTTCCCCAGAATCGCGGCTTTTGATCCTGAACTCCTGCTGATTTCCGCTGGATTTGATGCACATCAGGATGATCCATTGGCAGGGCTGGCCCTGACCGAGGCAGATTTTACCTGGGTCACGGAACGGTTGTGCGATTTGGCCGCAGAACATTGCGACGGGCGCGTGGTATCCTGCCTCGAAGGGGGCTATAACCTGACAGCCCTCGCGAAATGCGCGCGTGCCCATGTCAAAGTGCTGGAGGAAAGAAGCAGATGACCGAAAAAGCTGTCGATACCATGTCCTTTGAAGAGGCGATGCGCGAACTCGAACTCGTGGTCCGCAAGCTCGATGGCGGGGACGTGGCGCTGGACGATTCCATTGCGCTTTATGAACGGGGTGCGGCACTCAAGGCCCGCTGCGAAGCCAAACTGAAAGAGGCGGCTGAAAAAGTCGCCAAGATCACGACCGGACCGGATGGTCAGCCGACAGGAACCGCCCCGCTGGACGCTGGCTAGGATGCCGGAATTTTCCGAACTGGAAACGGCGCTTGCCCGCGCACGGGACCGGACCGAAGCAATCGTTCGGGCGGGTTTGGCGGATGTTGATCTGCCGACGGCGCGGGCGATGGGCTATGCGGTTGCCGGCGGCAAGGGCCTTCGCGGATTTCTGGTTCTGGAAAGCGCGGCACTGCATAGCATTGCACCGGAACAGGCGCAGAATGCAGCGGCGGCGATTGAATGCATCCATGCCTATTCGCTGGTCCACGACGATTTGCCTTGCATGGATGACGATGACCTCCGCCGTGGCCAGCCCACTGTTCACCGAAAATGGGACGAGGCGACAGCCGTGCTTGCTGGCGATGCCCTGCAATCAATGGCGTTTGAACTGGTTCTGAGGTGTGACTTGCCCGCCGACCGGTTGGTTGCCTTGTCGCGGTCCTTGGCCGCCGCCGCTGGTGTTCGTGGTATGGTCGGCGGACAGGCGATGGATATGGCCGCTGAAACGGCCCCCGTTCCCCTGACCCTGCCCCAGATTGAACGGCTACAGGCGGGAAAGACGGGCGCCTTGCTGACATGGTCTGCCACGGCGGGCGCCGTCATGGCCGATGCCAATCCCGCCGCATTGCGCGCCTATGGCGATGCTCTCGGCCTTGCTTTTCAGATATGGGACGACGTTCTGGATGTGACAGGCGACGCAGACCTGATGGGCAAAGCCGTTGGCAAAGATGCCGATGCCGGAAAGGCCACTTTCGTGTCCTTGCTGGGTCTGGAAGAGGCAAAGCGCCGCGCGGGTGACTTGATCGCGACCGCATGCGATGCTTTATCGCCCTATGGCGCAAAGGCCGATATTCTGCGATCTGCGGCCAAATTTGTAATTGCTCGGAACAAATGATGTCAGTTCGCCCCGCCACCCCTGTCTTGGACACCTTGCAATCGGTCGCCGATCTGCACCAGCTTTCCGACGCCAAATTGCGTGTGCTGGCAGACGAGGTGCGGGCCGAAACGATTTCCGCCGTGTCCGAAACCGGCGGACATCTGGGCGCGGGTCTGGGTGTCGTGGAACTGACCGTTGCGCTGCATGCGGTGTTTGACGCGCCCAAGGATAAAATCATCTGGGACGTGTCGCACCAATCCTATCCGCACAAGATTCTGACAGGACGCCGCGACCGCATTCGCACCCTGCGCCAAAAAGACGGGCTGTCGGGTTTCACCAAACGCAGCGAAAGCGTCTATGACCCCTTCGGCGCGGCGCATAGTTCTACGTCGATCTCTGCCGCGCTAGGCTTTGCCGTTGCTCGCGATCTGGGCGGTCAATGCGAAGGCGGGCTGGGTGATGCCATCGCCATTATCGGCGACGGGTCGATGAGCGCGGGCATGGCGTTTGAGGCGATGAACAACGCGGGCCACCTGAAAAAGCGCCTGATCGTCATCCTGAACGACAACGAAATGTCGATTGCCGAACCGGTTGGGGCGCTGTCGTCATACCTGTCCCGCCTATACGCGGGCGAACCGTTTCAGGAATTGAAAGCCGCCGCAAAAGGCGCGGTGAGCCTTTTGCCCGAACCCTTCCGCGAAGGCGCGCGCCGGGCCAAGGATATGCTCAAGCACATGACCGTGGGCGGCACGCTGTTCGAAGAACTGGGCTTTTCCTATGTCGGGCCGATTGACGGGCATGACATGGACCAGCTTTTGAACGTGCTGCGCACCGTCAAAGCGCGGGCCACGGGGCCGATCCTGATCCATGCGATCACCAAAAAGGGCAAGGGCTATGCCCCAGCCGAAGCCGCCCGTGACAAGGGCCATGCGACCAACAAGTTCGACGTGCCCTCGGGCAAGCAGGTCAAGGCCCCGTCGAATGCGCCAAGCTATACCAACGTCTTTGCTGATGCCTTGCTGAAAGAAGCCGCAAAGGACCCGCGCATCGTTGCGGTCACCGCTGCGATGCCCGATGGCACTGGACTGTCGAAATTTATGGAACGCTATACCAGCCGCTGTTTCGACGTGGGTATTGCCGAACAGCATGCGGTGACGTTCAGCGCCGGTATGGCGGCAGGGGGACTTCGCCCCTTCTGCGCGCTCTATTCCACCTTCCTGCAGCGTGGTTACGATCAGGTCGTGCATGACGTGGCGATCCAGCGTTTGCCGGTTCGCTTCGCGATTGACCGGGCCGGGCTGGTGGGGGCCGATGGCGCCACCCATGCCGGATCGTTCGATGTCGCCTTCCTCGCCAACCTGCCCGGCATGGTCGTGATGGCCGCCGCGGACGAGGCCGAGCTGACCCGGATGGTCGTGACCGCCGCCCGACATGACGATGGCCCGATTGCTTTTCGTTTCCCGCGGGGCGAGGGCGTCGGAGTCGAGATCCCCGAAGATGCCCAACCGCTGGAAATCGGCAAGGGCCGTATGATCCGTGAAGGCAAGGGCGTCGCGATCCTGTCCTTTGGCACGCGTCTGCAAGAGGTAGAGCGCGCCTGCGAACGGCTTGCCGCCAAGGGGATCAGCCCGACAGTGGCGGACGCACGTTTCGCCAAACCGCTGGATCGGGACCTGATCCTGAAACTGGCAGAAACCCACGACGCGCTGATCACCATCGAAGAGGGCGCAGTCGGCGGCTTTGGCAGCCATGTGGCCCAGCTGTTGTCTGACGAAGGCGTCTTTGACCGTGGCCTGATCTTCCGGTCCATGGTGCTGCCCGATACGTTTATCGACCAATCCTCGCCTGCCGATATGTATGCGACCGCGGGCCTGAATGCCGATGATATCGAGGCAAAGGTTCTGTCGGTGATGGGTGTCGCAAGCCTCCACAAACGTGCCTAACGTCAGGTTCCGCTGGACCTGAATTCGATCCCCCCACATGATGCCCCGACAATCCGGGCAAAGGGGCCGATGCATGGCAATCAAGGTTTGGCGATGGGCGGTATTCTTGCTGACCCTGTTTTATGTCCTACGCATGATCGTCTTGGGCGATTGGGGGGCTTGGGGCGGGCCGCTGCGGTTTCTGACGCTTTGGGCGCTTTTGATGTCCTTCCTGTCTGCTGGGTTCATGCTGGCGCGGACGCTGGGTTGGTCACAGGCGCGGCGCGACCCTTGGGTCAATGCGACGGCGGTGGTCAACCTGATGGTCGTCTTCCTGTATTGGCGGCTCTACTTCGCCGATCCGACATCGGTCACCCAGAATGGTGAATTGGGTGTCTGGTGGAAAGAATACTATCTGCACCTGCTCGGCCCGATGCTGCAGTGGATTGATGCGCTGTTCCTGCACCGCGCTTTCCGGCGGTTGCGGGCTTCGGCGGTGTTGTTGATCGGGGTGATCCTTTCCTATGTCGTCTGGACGGAACTTCTGGTCGGGCCGATGAACGCCTCTCCGGTCGGATCGGTGACCAGCGGTCTGCCCTATCGGTTTCTGAACAATCTCGACCTTATGGGGCGCGGCACGTTTTATGCCAGCAACCTGATCATCGCTTTGGTGGTTTTGGCGGGCTTTGCGGCTGCGGCTTGGCTTATTCGCCGTCTTCTTCCGCAAGAAGCGCCCTAAGCCCTGACCGATAGTCGGGATATTTCAGCCGGACACCCAATTCGTCCTTGATCCGGTCGTTCCGGACCTTTTTCGATTCAGCGTAAAAGCTGCGCGCCATCGGGGTCATTTCGGCGGTCTCGAAATCCTCGGCAGGGGGGAGCGGGAGGCCCAGCAATTCCGCCGCATATCCGATGACATCCTGCGGCGGCGCTGGGTCATCGTCACAGACGTTGTAGGCAGCACCGGGGTTCGGGCGGGCAATGCTGGCCGCCAGAACCTGCGCGATATCCTCGACGTGGGTTCGGGAAAATACCTGCCCTTGTTTGATGATCCGGCGCGCGGTTCCATTGCGCACCTTGGCAAAGGGTCCGCGACCGGGGCCATAGATGCCCGCCAGCCGGAAGATATGCAGTGGCAACCCCGGAATTGCGGCCCATGCCGCCTCGGCCTCTACCCGCGCTTGTCCGCGCTTGGTGGCAGGGGTCAGGGGGCTGTTTTCATCGACCCAATCGCCAGAATTATCGCCATAGACACCTGTGGTCGACAGATAGCCGACCCATTGAAACCTGCTGGCCCGTTCCGCGATTTGCGGTGCCAGTTCGCGCAACACAGGGTCGCCCCCGTCATTGGGTGCGGCGGAAATCAGCAGATGCGTCGCGCTGTCCAAAGCCGAAGCCATATCCGCGCCCGGCCAGATCGCAGGTATCACCCCCGTAGCCGCCAAAGCTTCGGCCTTGGCACTGGTCCGCGTTGTGCCAATAACCGTCCATCCCTGCGGTAGCAGGAGCCGGGTCAAAGCCTGTGCCGAATAGCCGTGGCCAAAAGAAAGAAGTGTGCCTGTCATAACGTTTTGATGTAGCCTTGCGCGGGGAAAGGCAATGGGGGGCAGCATGTCAGACAAACCGGGACTCAACGCGGCCTATGGTCTGAACGGCCCTGACGACAACCGCCGCCTTTATGCCGACTGGGCCGGAACCTATGACAGCGATTTCGCCCAAGGCATGGATTATCGGCTCCCCGCCCTTGTGGCAGAGGGCTTTGTTCGCGCAGGTGGGTCAGGTCCTGTTCTGGACATTGGGGCCGGAACGGGGCTCTGCGGTCAGGCGCTCGCCGCGCTGGGGGTTGGGCCAGTCGATGGCACAGACCTATCGCCCGAAATGCTAGCCCGCGCAGCGGAAAAGCGGGTCTATCAAAGGCTTTTCGAAGGGAATGTCCTGACGCGGCTGGATGTGCCGGATGGGCATTATCGGGGGGTCGTCAGTTCAGGAACCTTCACCCTCGGCCATCTCGGACCCGAGGCGCTGGCCGAAGTTGTCCGCGTTCTGGGCTCCGATGGCGTCGCCTGCCTGTCGATCAACGCCGCGCATTACCACGCGGCGGGGTTCAAGGATGCCTTTGCTAACTTTGGGCCGCAAATTGCGCAACTGGACCTGACCGAAGTGCCGATCTATGGCGCAGGCGCCAAAGGGGATCATGCCGCCGACAAGGGCTATCTGGTGACCTTTCGCAGGGCCTGACCCTATTTCCCCTTCCACACCGGATCGCGTTTTTCCGCGAACGCGCGTGCGCCTTCCAGTTGGTCCTCGCTGGAATAGAGTTTGTCGACGGTCGCAAACTGCCGTTTGGTGATCCGATTCAAAGCGTCCTGAAACCGCATATCTTCGGCTTCGCGCACGACTTCCTTGATCGCGGCATAAACCAGCGGCGGACCCGAGGCGAGGAGGCGGGCAAGATCCCATGCCTTTGGCAGCAAATCCTCTGGCGTCGTAATCTCGCGCAGCAGACCCCAGCGCAGGGCCTCTTCTGCGTCAAACCAGCGACCCGTCAATAAAAGATCCATCGCGACGTGATAAGGGATGCGCTTGGGCAGCTTGATGCTGGCCGCATCCGCCACGGTGCCGGACCGGATCTCTGGCAAGGCAAAGGTCGCGTTATCCGACGCAAGGATCAGGTCGGCGCTCAGCGCCAGTTCCAGCCCGCCACCGCAGCAAATCCCGTTCACGGCAGCAATGACCGGCTTGTTCAGGTTTGGCAGTTCCTGCAATCCGCCAAAACCACCGACGCCATAGTCGCCGTCAACCGCATCACCATCGGCGGCGGCTTTCAGATCCCACCCGGGGCAAAAGAATTTCTCGCCCTCTGCGCGTAGGATGCAGACACGCAGGGCATCGTCATCGCGAAAGGCGCGAAATGTTTCGCCCATGATCCGGCTGGTCGCCAGGTCAATTGCATTGGCTTTGGGGCGGTCCAGCGTAACCTCGAGAATGGCACCATCGGTGCGGGTCTTGATCGGACTCATGGTGCTTTCCTTATCAGGGCGTCGACGGCGATTGCATCGGTCGCAGTGCAGATCAACGGGTTGATCTCAACCTCTTCGACTATGGTACTATTGGCAAGAACATAGGCTTCCACTGCCCGCACAGCGCGCAAAATCGTGGGCAGATCGGCGGGTGGTTTGCCGCGATATCCTGCCAGCAATTTTGCCACTTTCAGCTTGTTTAGACACTGGATTACCGTGTCATCCGAAGCAGGCAAAAGGCAGGACGCGGCATCCTGCAAAACCTCGGTCAAGGTGCCGCCCATACCCAGTGTCAGCACAAAACCATGCACCGGATCCTTGACCACGCCGATAAGCAATTCGGCCACCGCGCCGGTGATCTGTTCCTCTAGCAGAAAACTTGTGCACGGCATCGCCTGCGCCTTGGCTGCGGCATCATCGGCCGACATCACGCCCAGAACGACAGCGCCTGCATCGGATTTGTGGGCAATCCCTTCGCCTTTTAGGACGAGTGGAAACCCGACCGTTTCGGCGGCCTTTGCAACATCGGCCAAGGTCGCGGCATGGTGGTTGTTGGGCACACGCAGGCCAAAGTCAGACAGGGCAGCCTTGGCTTCTGCTTCGGTAATGGTCGCGGTTTCGGGCAGTGCAGGCCTATGCAACACGTCGATGTCCAGATCAGGGGCCGATCTGACAACGGCCGCCTCGGCCGCCGCAAAAGCTTCGGTCAGGCCATGCATCGGAACGACACTTCCGGCCATCAGCCGTTCACTGACGTCCTCGGGCAAAAGCTCTGGCAGGGTGGTGACCATCGCCACATTGCCCCCCGTCGCCGCCCGGGTTCCCAGTGCTGCCTGGATCGTGCATTCCCAATCCGAAGGATCGCAGCGGTCGGGGCGCGGGAAATCCACGATCAGAAAGGTCAGCGCCAGATCAGGGTCTACCATAGCGGAAAAGGCCCGCGTCATCGCCGGCGTGTCGCGCCAGATATAGGTGTGGTAGTCCAATGGATTTGCCAAAGTCACCTTTGGCCCAAGAGCGTCGAAAAGGTCGGACTTCTGGCGCGGGTTCAGCGGCGGAAACTCCAGCGCACGGCCATGGGCGGTATCGGCTGCAATCGATGCTTCGCCCCCCGAACACGAAATCGAGGCGATCCTGCCCGACGGTAAAGGCCCGCAAACATGGAGGAGTTTCAGCGTCTCGAGAAAGGTCGGAATGTCATTCACACGGGCAATACCCAAGCGATCCAATAGCGCTTGCGCGCCCGCATCCCCGCCGGCAAGGCTCGCGGTATGCGAAACCGTGGCGGCCTGCGCCTGCGCCGAGCGCCCCACCTTGATTGCGACCAAGGGCACCCCCTTGTCCCGCGCCTTGCGGGCAAGCGCCTGCCAGGTCGCCAAATCGCCAAACCCTTCGATATGGAGCCCGATGGCCGTGACACGCGGGTCATCCAGCAAACCGCTGGCGATTTCTGCCTGTGTGGTCTGGGCCTGATTGCCACAAGTCACCACATAGGCAATCGGCAGCCCGCGATGCTGCATGGTCATGTTGATCGCGATGTTCGAGGATTGGGTCAGGATCGCGACCCCGCTCTCGACCGGTAGACAACCATGTTGGTCGGGCCACAAAAGCGCCCCGTCCAAAGCGTTGATCATGCCATAGCAGTTCGGCCCAAGGATCGGCATTCTACCCGCTGCCAGCAACAGACGGGCGTTCAGCTCTTGCCCATCCTCGACCTCGGCAAAGCCGGAGGCAAAACAGACAGCGCCACCCGCCCCCATCGCGGATAGTGCGGCCACCGTGTCGATCGTTGCATCGCGATTGATCCCGACAAAGGTCGCGTCGGGGGCCGCTGGCAGATCGGAAAGTGCCGCGAATACCGGAATACCCGCAATCTCGCCGCCCTTTGGATGAACGGGCCAGATATCCCCCGCAAAACCTGCCTTGCGAACCTGTTCAATCACCGAACGACACCATGCGCCGCCACCGACCACAGCGATGGTCTTGGGCCGCAAAAGCCGCGACAAATCACGGGGCATGATCTTCAACCTCTCTTTGGCCCAAAAATATCCCGGGGGAGTCCCGGAACGGGACGGGGGCAGCGCCCCCACTGGCGGCCTGCCGCAGGCAGGGCGCAATGCCTCACGCGCCCAAGGCCCGCAAAAGGTCGCGACTGATGATATGGCGCTGGATCTCGCTGGTGCCATCCCAAATCCGTTCGACCCGCGCATCGCGCCAGAACCGTTCGATGGGATAATCGTCCATCAACCCCATACCGCCATGGATCTGCAAAGTGGCATCCGTCACTCGCGCCAGCATTTCCGAGGCGTAGAGCTTGGCACTCGCGATCTCTCGGTTTGCGGGCAGGCCCTGATCCAGCCGATCGGCGGCAGCCAGCGTCAACAGATCAGCTGCATCAATCTCGGTCACCATATCGGCGATCTGGAAACTGACGCCCTGAAACTTGCCAATCTGTTGGCCGAACTGTTCGCGGGTTGCGGCATAGTCCAGCGCATAGTCGAACACACGGCGCGCGCGGCCGACGCAAAAGGCGGCGACAGTGATACGGGTGGCATAAAGCCAGGTGTTCATTACCTCGAACCCGCCATCGACCTCGCCCAGAACCTGCGCATCGGGCAGGCGGCAATCGTCGAATTCAAGGATCATGTTCTTGTAGCCGCGATGGCTGACCGACTTATATCCGTGCCGGATCGTGAACCCCGGCGTGCCACGGTCAACGAGGAACGCTGTGATCCGCTTTTTCGGGCCCTTCGGCGTCTGGTCCTCGCCGGTTGCAATAAAGACGATGATGAAATCGGCATGGTCCGCGCCTGATATGAAATGCTTGGTCCCGTTCACCACCCAATCGCCACCGTCGCGGCGGGCCGAGCACTTCATGCCACGTACGTCCGACCCGGCACCCGGTTCGGTCATGGCCAGCGCATCCATCCTTTCGCCCCGAACCGCTGGCAGCAGATAGCGTTCGATCTGTTCGCCCTCGCAGGCCATCAGGATATTCTGCGGGCGGCCAAAGAAATGGGTCAAAGCCATCGATCCACGGCCCAGTTCCCGTTCGACCAGCGCGAATTCACGGTGGTTCAACCCCGCACCCCCAACGCTTTCGGGGAAATTACAGGCGTAAAACCCCAGCTCTTTGGTCTTGCGCATGATGTCCTGCGCAATTTCTTGCGGGACTTCGCCGGTGCGCTCGACCAGTTCCTCGTGCGGATAGATTTCGTTTTCGACAAAGGCGCGAACAGTCGCCGCGATCATTTCGTTTTCTTCGGTCAATCCGTATTGCATGTGCCTGTTCCCAGCTTGGTTTCCGATAGACTAGGGGGCTTGCGGTCAGGCATCGTGCAGAGTTAGTCATAATCATGCAGAAAATACAGAATCCGGCACAACTACCCCACCGCGTCGATGTGCTTTTGTTCGACGATTTTTCGAACCATTGTCTGGCAAATACGGTCGAACCGCTGCGGGCCGCCAACAGCCTGTCGGGGCGGGCGCTGTATGAATGGCGGTTCCTGACCTTATCAGAGGCCGAAGTGACATCGTCCAGCGGGCTGCGGGTGGCTGCGCATGGCACCCTTGGCGGCCAGTCCGGCGACATCCTGATCGTCATGCCCAGCTACCGGTTCCGCGACCACGCGAGACCCCAGGCGCGGCGCGCGCTGATCGCGGCACAAAAACGGTATCGGGTGCTGGGCGGTTTTGACACCGGTAGCTGGCTCTTGGCCGATGCGGGGCTTTTGAATGGCTATCGCGCGACGATCCATTGGGAAGAACTGGAAAGCTTTGCCGAACGCTTCCCCGAGGTTCAGGTCGAACGCACCCGCCGTCTGATCGATCGTGACCGGATCAGCTGCGGTGGGGTCTCGACCGCTTTTGAATTGATCCTTGATCTGATCGGGCAACAACACGGTGCAGCGCTCAGGCTAGAGGTCGCGCTGCTGTTCATGGTTCCCGATGCGGGCATCCCGCAGGACGCCCCGCTGCGGCGTGGCCGGATCGCTTCGCGTGCGGTTGCGATGATGCAGGAAAATCTGGAACAACCGCTGTCGATCCCCGAAATCGCGAAACGGCTTGGTCGCCCCCAGCGCGATGTCGCGGCCCGCCTGTTTGCCGACTATGGATCCACCCCGCAGGCAGTCTATCGGCGAATGCGGCTGCTTGCGGCGCGCAAGATGGTGCAAGAAAGCAGCTTTGCCGTCTCAGAGATTGCATTGCGCTGCGGGTATCAGGACGCGAGCGCCCTGACCCGCGCCTTTCGTGCCGAATTCGGGACAACCCCACGCCAGTTGCGGCGCGATTAGGTCGCGTAGTTCGACCCTTCACCATCCAGAATTTCCCTAAGTTCGGCCAGATGGCGCGTCGCCTGTTCAGGATAGGCGTCGAGTTCCTGCGCGGTCTTTTCGGCGATGTCGTCAGGGAGAACGCGGAGCGCCTGTCCCGTTTGAAGGGCGCGAATATAGGTTTCGGCGGCCCGTTCGAAATAATACATCCGGTTGAACGTGTCCGCGACACTGTCCCCGATCACCAGAACGCCATGATTGCCCATGATCATGACCTTTTTCTTGGGGTCCGAAAACAGCCGCGCACAGCGTTCGCCTTCATCCTCGAACGCCAGACCGCCATAGTTTTCGTCGATCACATAGCGGTTGAAAAAGGTGGTGCAATTCTGGTCGATCGGGGGGAGCCTGCTATCGGCAAGGCTGGCCAAGACAGTTGCGAAAATCGAATGCACATGCATCGCGCAACGGGCATGCGGGCAATGCCTGTGAATACCGCCATGCAGGCCCCAGGCGGTCGGGTCGGGCGCATTTGGCCCGGTCAGCGTATCGGGGTCATTGGCATCGACAACGATCAGATCGCTCGCCTTGATCCTCGAAAAATGCATCTGGTTCGGGTTCATGAGGAACCGCGTCCCGTCATCGTTGATTGCCAGCGAAAAATGGTTCGCCACGGCCTCGTGCATATTCAGGCGGGCTGTCCAGCGAAAAGCTGCGGCAAGGTCCACCCTTTCGGGCCAGTTTTCTGGCAGATTGCGTTGGGTCATCGTCGGTGTCCTGTTTGTAGTCTTGCAGAGGTTACACTGATGGTGTCAGATTTGGCGATGGAACATATCAACCACATCAAGCAATCAATCCGTGCCCGGACCGTCCGGTTGCGTCAGAATTTTGCGCATTTGCACCAAGAGGCCAAGACATGAATGCCCAAGACACCGTGCCCACGCTGATCACACCCGAAATAGCACCGCACCAGAACTTCACCGACCCCAAAGCAGCGGTTCAGCGGCTTGTCGAACTTTACGATGAAGCCGCCCAGTTTTTGGGGGCGAAATTCGCCGAGGTCATTAAACACGGCAAACCGGAGGCGCGGTATCGCGCGTTCTATCCCGAAATCCGGCTGCAAACGACCAGCTTTGCCGCCACTGACAGCCGGCTTTCCTTTGGCCATGTGGCGATCCCGGGAAATTACTCCACGACGATCACGCGCCCCGAATTGTTCGGGCACTATCTCGAACAGCAGATCGGCTTGTTGATCCAGAACCATGGTTTGCCGGTGCAGATCGGTCCGTCGCAAACACCCATGCCTGTGCATTTCGCTGTTGCGAACGAACAGGTCACTGTGCCCCAAGAGGGCGCGATGGACTTTACCCTTCGGGACATCTTTGATGTGCCGGATCTGTCCACGACCCACGACGACATCGTCAATGGTTTCGGGTTTACCTATCCCGACGGGTCCCACCCCCTTGCCCCGTTTACGGCTCAAAGGATCGACTATTCCTTGGCGCGGCTCAGCCACTATACCGCGACGCGGGCCGACCATTTCCAGAACCATGTTCTGTTTACGAACTACCAGTTCTACGTCGAAGAATTCGAAAGCTACGCGCGCCAAATGCTGGCCGACAAATCCAGCGGCTACACCAGCTTTGTCGGTCCGGGCAATGTCGAGATTACTGACCCTCAAACGCCGATGCCTGCGCCTGCCAAGCTGCCGCAGATGCCGACTTATCACCTGAAACGGGCAGGGGGTGCCGGAATTACGCTGGTCAATATCGGGGTTGGGCCATCGAACGCAAAGACTGCAACCGATCATATCGCCGTGTTGCGCCCGCATGCATGGCTGATGGTCGGGCATTGCGCAGGGCTGCGCAACAGCCAGCGGCTGGGCGATTTTGTTCTTGCCCACGCTTACCTGCGCGAAGACCATGTGCTGGACGATGACTTGCCGGTCTGGGTGCCTATTCCGGCCCTGGCCGAAATCCAGATCGCGCTGGAAACCGCTGTGGCACAAGTGACCGAACTGGAAGGCTATGACCTCAAGCGGATCATGCGGACGGGGACAGTTGCCACCATCGACAACCGCAACTGGGAACTGCGCGACCAATCGGGTCCGGTCAAGCGCCTTAGCCAGAGCCGCGCCATTGCATTGGACATGGAAAGCGCGACGATTGCAGCCAACGGGTTCCGGTTTCGCGTTCCCTATGGCACGCTTCTTTGCGTGTCGGACAAGCCGTTGCATGGTGAACTAAAGCTGCCGGGGATGGCATCGGATTTCTACAAAACTCAGGTCGCGCGCCATTTGATGATCGGAATTCGGGCGATGGAGCGGTTGCGCGAAATGCCACTAGAGCGCATTCACAGCCGCAAGTTGCGCAGCTTTGAGGAGACCGCCTTCCTCTGAAACAAAGAAAAATGGCCCCAATTGGACGTTTTTCGCTTGCCATCGACCACAATTCGTTGTGGTGATGCACAATATACCGTTAAATGACGGGCAATGAGGCCCAAGATCGGGCAGAATTAGGGAGACCATAAAGATGGCAAAACCGATGACCAAGGCACAGCTCGTTGCCGCACTTTCCGAAGCTGCAGGCACCGACAAGAAAACCGCAGGTGCTTCGATCGACGCGCTGATCGACATCATCACCAAAGAAGTTTCCGCTGGCGGCGCAGTGACGCTCCCCGGCGTTGGCAAGATCTATTGCCGTGAACGCCCCCAGCGCACCGTGCGCAATCCGGCAACTGGCGAGTCGATCACCAAGCCCGCCGACAAGGTTGTGAAGATGACCATTGCCAAGGCGCTCAAGGATAGCGTGAACGGCTAATCTTGCGTCTGATCGCAGAATAAGAAAGGGTCGCCCGAAACGGCGGCCCTTTTTCTTTGGCAGGAGACAGTAATGGATTTTCGCGCGATCCTGATGGGGCTTGCCTTTGCCTTTATGTGGTCTTCTGCCTTTACCTCGGCGCGGGTCATCGTTGAATACGCGCCGCCGATGGCCGCGCTGTCGTTGCGTTTTCTGATCTCGGGCCTGTTGGCGCTACTGATTGCGCGATTGATCGGCCAGTGGGGCAAGGTCACAAAACGGCAATGGCTCGCGATTGCCGTGTTCGGGATTTGCCAGAACGCGCTTTACCTCGGCCTCAACTTTGTTGCGATGCAATGGCTCGAAGCCTCGCTTGCGTCGATCATCGCTTCGACCATGCCGCTGATCGTGGCACTGATCGGATGGGGGCTGATGGGGGAAAAACTGCGCCCGCTGGCAGTGGCCGGGTTATTGGCGGGCGTTGTGGGCGTGTCCATCATCATGGGCGCACGGTTCAGCGGCGGGGTAAGCCTGCCCGGCGTGATCCTTTGCGCGATCGGGGTGCTGTCGCTTGCGATCGCCACATTGACCGTCCGCAACGCGAGCGCGGGCGGAAACCTGTTGATGATCGTGGGTCTGCAAATGCTGGTCGGGAGTGCAGCCCTCGCCGTTCCCGCCGCTTTGTTCGAGGTTCATCAGGTCGATCTGACGTGGCAATTGGGCGTGGCCTTTGCCTATACCACGCTGGTTCCCGGACTGGCCGCCACATGGCTATGGTTTGTGCTGGTCAGCCGGATTGGGGCAGTCAGGGCCGCGACCTTTCACTTCCTCAACCCGTTCTTTGGGGTTGCCGTGGCGGCGGCCCTCTTGGGCGAACATCTGGAATACTGGGACATTATCGGCGTGATCATCATTGCGGGCGGCATTCTTGCCGTCCAGCTGTCGAAACAGCCGGCCAAGCCCGCCTGATCAGCCGATCTTGCCGCGTATCCCGCCCGTCTGGCCGCGATCCAGCAGCAAGTGGTCAAGTATGACTGCCGCCATCATGGCCTCGCCCACGGGCACGGCACGGATGCCGACGCAAGGATCGTGGCGCCCCTTGGTCACGACCTCGGTCGGAGTGCCGTCGATGCGGATCGACTGGCGCGGCGACAGGATGCTGCTGGTAGGCTTTACAGCGAAACGCACGACAACGTCCTGACCGGTGCTGATGCCGCCCAGAATGCCGCCTGCGTGGTTCGATGTGTAAACAGGGTGGCCATCGTTCCCCATGAATATCTCGTCGGCATTGTCACGGCCCGTAAGATAGGCAGCCCCCATGCCTTCGCCGATCTCGACGCCCTTGACGGCGTTGATCGACATCATCGCAGCAGCAAGGTCGGTGTCCAGTTTGGCATAGATCGGCGCGCCAAGGCCCGCAGGCACACCCTGCGCCACGACCTCGATCGTTGCACCGACCGAATTGTGGTCCTTGCGGATGGCTTGCAGGTAGTCTTCCCATTCTGGGGCCGCAGCGGCATCGGGGCACCAGAAATCGTTTTGGTCGATGGCATCCCAATCGAACCTGTCGCGGTCGATGGTCTTGGCCCCCATCTGGACCATATATCCTGTGATCTTAACTTGCGGGGCTAGGGTCGCCAGAACCTGACGTGCTATGCCGCCGGCCGCAACGCGGGCAGCAGTTTCGCGGGCCGATGATCGCCCGCCGCCACGCGGATCGCGCAGACCGTATTTCTGGTGATAGGTGATATCGGCGTGTCCGGGGCGGAACGTCTGGACGATGTCGCCATAGTCCTTGGACCGCTGGTCGGTGTTTTCGATCATCAGCTGGATCGGGGTGCCAGTCGTCTTGCCTTCATAGACACCAGACAGGATACGCACCGCATCGGGTTCGTTGCGCTGGGTCATATTCTTGTTCTGGCCGGGGCGGCGTTTGTCCAGCCACGGCTGGATGTCCGCCTCGGACAGCGGAATGCCGGGCGGGCAGCCGTCAACAGTAGCGCCAAGCGCCGGCCCGTGGCTTTCGCCCCAGGTGGTGACACGAAAAAGGTGGCCATAGGTATTGAACGACATGCTGTCCCCCTGTTTGTTCCCCCGATAAGATAATTCGAAACAATATGGAAGGAGGCCGCGCAATGCTGAGCAATTCCGATCTGGTGGAACTCGTCGCGTTTCGCCGCGAGTTGCACCGTTGGCCCGAGGTGTCGGGGAAGGAGTCCGAAACCGCAGGGCGTGTCGTCAGTCAGCTGACCGCCCTGAAACCGACCGAGATTTTGACCGATCTTGGCGGGCATGGGGTGGCGGCGGTATTTGTTGGCGCGGAATCGGGGCCGACTGTCCTGTTCCGCTGTGAACTAGATGCGCTGCCCATCACCGACATCGGCGCGGTGGACTGGAAATCCAACATGCCCGGGAACGGGCATCTATGTGGGCACGACGGGCATATGACGATGATCCTCGCCTTGGGCCGGATCCTGTCGCGCAACCCAGTGGCACGGGGGCGAGTCGTGCTGATGTTCCAACCCGCCGAAGAGGACGGGAGCGGCGCGCGTGCAGTCGTCGCAGACCCGGCCTTTGATCAGATCAAACCGGATTGGGCCTTTGCCATCCATAACGTGCCGGGCTTTCCGATTGGCCATTTGGGTTTGCGGGCGGGGCTGGTGAACTGCGCGTCGCGGGGCCTGCGGATAACCCTCAACGGAAAGACATCGCACGCGTCAGAACCCGAGGCCGGGGTGTCCCCCCAAGCTGCGCTAACCGCGCTAATGCCGGCCTTGTCGGCGCTGGGCACGGGCGGGGCACTGGACGATACTTTCCGACTGGCCACCATAACCCATGCACAACTGGGCGAACCCAGTTTCGGGATTTCACCGGGGGCCGCGGTTATTCAGGTCACCCTGCGCGCGACCACCGATCCGGATCTAGAGGACATGACGCAGAAAGCCATGGCCCTGGCAGGGTCCGAGGCCACCCGCCATGGGCTGGAACTAAGCGTCGAAGACTGCGATATTTTCGCAGCCTCGATCAATCACCCCGACGCGGTTCAGATTGCGGCACGGGTGGTCGATTCACTCGGGTTGGATCGAAACGAAAACGGACTGCCGATGCGCGGGTCCGAGGATTTTGGGGTCTTTGGATGGGATGCCAAATCGGCCATGATGATGCTGGGTGCAGGACTGGACCAGCCCGCACTCCATAACCCGGACTATGACTTTCCCGATGACCTGATCCCCATCGGGGCCGCGATCTTTGACGGGATCGCGCGGGAAATTCTGGGTTAGACCCAATTCTGGCTAGATTGGAAAACGCGCGCCACGTGATGGCGCGCGTAAACTTTCATTTTGGGTGCTGGGGGGTCAATAAAAGAACAGCATATCCCCGAGGTTTGACCGTTCCTTTCCAAATCCTCGCGACGTAACATTTCCGGACCCACCTAGCGGGAAGGTCACCGTCAAAGCGACTGTATCGTTGTCAAAGACGAAGAGCGTGTTGGTACGGTATTCGAAGCCCACTACGATTGGGCCCATGCTGCTTCCCATGCCGTCGACTGTATAATCGAACCCGAATGCGGTTGAGTTCATTTGATAAGGAACCTCGTCGAAAGCGCCGGTCGCGGTTCGTAAATAGGTGGTCATCTTCGGCGAGATTGCATAGCTGGCTTCGAGTCCCCACGCAGTGGCACTTTCGAAAAGCTCGCCGTCACCTATTGTCGTGCGTCCGATATACGCCTCTGCGCCAAAGCCACTTTCGTCCTCGTAATTAAGTTCGATACCATAAGCATTCGCGGTGAAACTGCTTTTGCCCTCGGAATTTCGTTGGGTCTGGTAATATGTGCCGACAGCCAGACCGTTCCCCAAGTCCATATACGGGTGGATCGTGAAACCTGTCGTATTGAAGGTGAAAGAGTCCAACGTTATGCGGTACAGGTCCAAATCGGCCTGAACATGGAAATTCCCTCCCAGCGAATAGCTGGCTCTTGCTGATAGCGAATAGCCTGATCCATTGACATCAAAGTAGGCGTGTCTTGACGCGTCATAACCGAGAGTTACTTGCGCGAAATCAAGACCTTGGGCGAAAGCACCCGAACTGGAACACAATAACACCGCCAAGATTGAGAGTTTTTTCATTGGACTTCCCCAGTGTTGAATTGAGCCTTGATCATATCTGCATTCTCGGGACCAACTGTTCCCAGGGGGCCAATTTTTCAAATGTTTTCAAAGCGTTGCAAAATTGAGCCAATATCGCTATGCGTGTTTTTTACGGCGATTATCGCCCACTTGTCATCGCGATGAACCTCGCTATGTTTACCGACACCTCGGGGTGCTCTGGCAACAGGGCTGAGATGCAGCGATGCGAACCCGTCGAACCTGAACCGGATAACACCGGCGGAGGGAAGGTAGCGGGATCACCCCATGCCCCCATCCGTCCGGCGCATGATGAAAGGATGATCCGAATGAAACATCTCCTCCATGTCGCAGGACTTTGCCTATGTGCCACTGGCGCTTTGGCGGAAACACCTGTCCTGACAGTCTATACCTATGACAGCTTTGCCAGCGAATGGGGCCCCGGCCCAGCGGTCGAGGCGGCGTTTGAATCGTCTTGTGGGTGCGACCTGCAGTTCGTGACCGCAGGTGATGGTGCGGCCCTGCTGTCGCGCTTGCGGCTAGAAGGGGCGCGGACCAAAGCCGATATCGTACTGGGGCTGGATACCGCGCTTTTGGCGCAGGCGCGCGCATCGGGTTTGTTTGCGCCAAGCGGGATAGTTGCGGAATATGACCTGCCGATCCCATGGTCGGATGATACCTTTGTGCCGTTTGACTGGGGCTGGTTCGCCTTTGTCGCGGGTAAGGAAACCCAAGCCCCCAATACCCTTGCCGACCTGGCCGCCAGCGATATCAAGATCGTCATTCAGGACCCCCGTTCCTCGACCCCCGGTCTGGGTCTGCTGATGTGGGTCAAGGCCGCCTATGGCGACGGTGCGGCGCAGGTCTGGGCCGACCTTGCCGACAACATTGTAACCGTAACTCCCGGCTGGTCCGAGGCCTATGGCCTGTTCCTGAACGGCGAGGCGGATGCGGTTTTGTCCTACACCACCTCGCCCGCCTATCACCTGATTGCCGAGGGCGACGATACCAAGACGGCGTGGGCCTTTGACGAAGGCAACTATATGCAGATCGAAGTAGCGGCAAAATTGGCCACGTCGACACAGCCGGAACTGGCCGAGGATTTTCTGGCGTTTCTGGTGTCCGATGCGGTGCAGTCGGTCATTCCAACGACCAACTGGATGTATCCTGCGGTAACGCCCGCCGATGGTCTGCCGGAAGGTTTCGAAACCCTTGCCCAGCCTGGGAAATCCTTGCTGATGTCCGAGGATGAAACTGCCGCAACGGTTGACGCAGCAATCGAAGAATGGCGCGCAGCGCTGTCGCAATAAGCCTGCCGCGGTGGCCAGCGCCCCTCGCGGCGGCGCTGGTCGCATCGGCAATCTTGGGGCCCTTGGTGGCCCTGCTTTGGCTTGTGCCATCGGTCGGGGGGATGGGTCCCGCCGATTGGGCGGCGGTACGGTTTACCGTGCTGCAGGCGGCGGCATCAGCGACGATTTCGATCCTTTTGGCGGTGCCGGTGGCGCGGGCCTTGGCGCGGCGGGAATTCATAGGCAAGGCGGCGGTGCTGACCCTGCTGGGTGCCCCTTTCGTCTTGCCGGTGATCGTGGCGGTTCTGGGTCTATTGGCGGTTTTCGGGCGGTCGGGGCTGGTCAACCAGTCGCTGGCAATGCTTGGTCTGCCCGCGGTCGATATCTACGGGGCCCAAGGCGTGGTGCTTGCGCATGTGTTCCTGAACCTGCCTCTGGCCACTCGCGTGCTTGTGCAGGGCTGGGCTGCGGTTCCGGCTGAACACTTGCGGCTGGCCGCGTCACTGAACGGGTCAGTGTTCCGGTTGATCGAATTGCCGATGCTGCGGCGGTTGGTTCCGGGCCTTTGGCTGGTAATCGCGCTTTTGTGCCTGTCGTCCTTTGCGGTGGCGTTGATCCTTGGCGGTGGGCCAAAGGCCACGACCATAGAACTCGCGATCTATCAGGCAATCCGGTTCCAGTTCGATATCGGCCATGCTGCGGTGTTGGCCATCGTCCAACTTGCGATCAGCGCAGGTCTGGCGCTGGCGGTGACCAAATTGGCGACCGGTGTGATCGTGGACGGGGCTCGGGGTCGCACCATAGGCAATTGGCAGCGGGATAGCCTCGCAAAACAGATCGTCGATATGATCTGGATCGGGGCTGCGGTGCTATTTGTAGCGGGGCCGATCCTGCTAATCCTGTTGCGGGGCGGAGTCATGATGGGGGCTTTGCCCGATGCCTTTGTCGGCGCGATGATCCGGTCGCTATGCGTTGCGGGTGCTGCTACGGGCATCGCTTTGGCGCTTGGTATGGCGCTTTGCATCGGGGGCGGGCGCTGGGCGGCGCTGGCGGGAGTCTTGCCGCTGATGCTGTCCGGTCTGGTGTTAGGAACGGGGATGTTCGTGATCGCGAACCGCTTTGTCGACCCCGCCCTGATCGGCCTCCCGGTCACCGCGCTGGCCAATGGCTTGGCCGCACTTCCGTTTGTTCTACGGTCAATCGGTCCCCAGATCGACAAGGACAGGTTACAGTTCGGTCGGCTGTCAGCATCCTTGGGGGTGCAAGGCTGGCAGGCTGTCCGGATTGTCCTGCTGCCGCGCTTGCGTCGGCCGCTTTGCTTTGCAGCAGGGCTGACTGCAGCGATGTCGATGGGGGATCTCGGGGTCATAGCGCTGTTTTCCGGCCATGATCAGGCGACCCTGCCGCTGTTGATGCTTCAGCTTATGGGTAGCTATCAAAACGATGCCGCTGCGGCGGTTGCTGCGGTCTTGGTGCTGGCAAGTCTGCTGATCATCTGGGTTCTAGATTGGGGAGGGCGCAGTCATGCTGCACCTTGACGACATGGCGATCCGTCAGGCGGGGTTCACCCTGACCGCTGATCTGACGCTTGCTGCGGGTGTGACCTCTGTCATTGGTCCGTCCGGTGGGGGGAAATCGACGCTCCTTGGCGCCATCGGGGGATTTGTGCCGCTTGAACGCGGGCGGATCACCTGGCAGGGAACTGATCTGGCCAAGCGCGGGCCTGCGGATCGTCCTGTCAGCCTGTTGTTTCAGGACAACAACCTGTTCCCGCATCTGAGCGTGCAAAAGAACCTCGCCTTGGCCTTTGGCCCGCGGCTAAGGGTGACCGCCGAACAAGCTGACCAGATCGCCGTTGCCTTGGATCGGGTGGGGCTGACCGGATATGCCGACCGGCTCCCGGGGAGCCTATCAGGCGGGCAGCAAAGCCGGGCAGGATTGGCGCGGGTTTTGTTGCAGGATCGGCCCATCGTTTTGTTGGACGAACCCTTTGCGGCACTTGGCCCCGCCATGCGGGCCGAAATGCTGGCGCTGGTGGCCGAGGTTTTGAAAGGGCGGACTGTGTTGATGGTCACCCATGACCCGACAGATTTGCGGCGCATCGGGGGGGATCTGATTGTTGTCGCGGATGGTTCGGTGTCTACACCTGCCCCTGCGCAGGAAATGCTGGACAACCCGCCGCCCGCGTTGCGGGATTATCTGGGTCAAGGACAATGAAAAAGGCCCGCTTGTGACAAGCGGGCCTTTTTGTTCGTCTGGGGTCGAAGACCTTAGTCTTCTTTGCGACCACGGTTCTTGTGGGGTGCCCAGATCCGTTTGTTGGTCAGATAGAGCAGCACCGACAGAACGGTAAGGAAGATGACACCTTTCAGACCAGCGGTCTTGCGAGCGTTCAGCTTGGGTTCGGCTGTCCACATCAGGAAGGCGGCCACGTCCTGCACTTCGTGGTGCAGTTCGTTGGAATGGCCATCGTCGAATTCGACGTCTTCGCCCACCAGCGGCTGAGCCATAGCGATCCAGCTGCCCGGAACGGTGTGGTTGCCATGTTCATCCTTGCAGGAGTCGGGATAGCCGCCGTTCGGGAAAGCAACGTTATAGCTGCCTGCCATATCCACGCCTTCGGCGCAGGCCGGGGTTTCTTCGTAGCCGTGCAGGATCGACGCGATGTATTCTGCACCGCCCATGCCCTTGAACAGCTGGTTCAGACCAAGGCCATAGGGGCCATGGAACCCTGCACGCGCCTTGGCCATCAGGCTAAGGTCAGGTGCACCGGCGCCGGTGTTCGCGGGGAACTTGTCGGCGGGGGTGGCGGGGCGGAAATCGCCCTCGCCATCGTTCAGAGCCGGGTCAAAGACTTCGATGCCAGCCGCATAGGCAAGCACCTGATCTTCGGGGAGCATCGGGCCGCCTTCGTCACCAAGGGTGCCGATGCGAACATGCTCGAGCCCGTGGCACGCAGAACAGACCTCGGTAAAGATCTTGAGACCGCGCTGGAGCTGGTTCTGGTCGTAGGAGCCGAACGGACCTTCGAAGGGGAAGGCAAAGTCTTCGACGTGGGCTTCTGCACCAGAGGCGAAGGCGCCGGTTGTCGACAGGCTCAGGGCGACTGCCACGGAGAGTGTGAGTTTGCGGATCATTTTCGTAAGGTCCTTTCTCACTCGGCCGGGTTGCCGTAGTGGGCGTTAAAGTCTTCTTCGATGGTGGCCGGCTGCGGCAGCGGCTTTTCGATCACACCCAACAGCGGCAGGATCACGAAGAAGTAGGCGAACCAGTAGGTCGCAGCGATCAGCGAAATCCAGTCATAGGGGAATGTCGTTGCCTGCGCACCGACCCACATCAGGACAAAGAAGTCGACAACCAAAAGGGCGAACCACATCTTGAACATCGGGCGATAGCGACCGGACCGGACCGACGACGTGTCGAGCCACGGGGCCAGAGCGATCGCGACGATCGCGCCGAACATTGCCAGCACGCCAAAGAACTTGGCGTCAACGATCCCGAAGGTGATGAACTGGACGAACTGAACAGCCCAGACATCGGCGGTGAACGCACGCAGGATCGCGTAGAACGGCAGGAAGTACCATTCCGGAACGATATGTGCAGGCGTCGCCAGCGGGTTCGCAGGGATGTAGTTATCGGGGTGGCCAAGGTAGTTCGGCATGAAGCCGACAACAGCCATGAACACCACGAGGATAACAGCCAGCGCAAACAGGTCCTTGATCACGAAGTAGGGCCAGAAGGGCAGGGTGTCTTTCTGCGCGTCTTCTTTCGAGGTCCGGCGGACTTCAACACCTGTGGGGTTGTTGTTGCCGGTCGAGTGGAAGGCCCAGATGTGCACGGCAACAAGGCCAGCAATCACGAAGGGCAGCAGATAGTGCAGCGAGAAGAAGCGGTTCAGCGCGGGCTGACCGACAGCATTCGCACCCAACAGCCAGGTCTGGACAGCGTCACCGATGAACGGGATCGCGCCGAACAGGCCGGTGATCACGGCGGTGCCGTGGAACGACATCTGACCCCAGGGCAGAACGTAACCCATGAACGCGGTGCCCATCATCAGCAGATAGATCAGCATACCGATGATCCAGGTCACTTCGCGCGGCGCCTTGTAGGAACCGTAGTAGAGACCGCGGAAAATATGGGCATAAACCGCCACAAAGAACAGCGATGCGCCGTTCATGTGGAAATAGCGGATCATATGGCCGCCATTCACGTCGCGCATGATGTGTTCGATCGACGCAAAGGCCATATCGACATGCGGGGTGTAGTGCATGACCAGCACAACGCCGGTGGCGATCTGCAGGACAAGGGTAAAGGTCAGGACAATGCCCCAGATCCACATCCAGTTGAGGTTCTTGGGGGTGGGGATCATCAGGGTGTCATAAAGAAGACCGACAATGGGGAGACGGCTGTGAAGCCACTTCTCGGCCCCGGACTTCGGTTCATAGTGATCGTGCGGAATACCGGACATCGGGGGCTCTCCTTAACCGAGCTTGATCGTCGTCGCGTCGACAAATTCGGCGACGGGAATGGGCAGGTTGCGCGGCGCGGGACCTTTGCGGATACGGCCCGACGTGTCGTAGTGCGACCCGTGGCAGGGGCAGTACCAGCCCCCAAAGTCCCCAGCTTCGCCCAGCGGGATACAACCCAAATGGGTGCAAGACCCCATCTGAACGAGCCACACACCGTCTTCGGACAGGGCGCGGTTTTCGTCGGTTGCTTCGGCCTCGGCGCCGATATTGGCGTTCTCGGCGTTCCGGTCGACCAGATCGTCAAGGTTCACGGCGCGGGCCGCGTCGATTTCATCCTGCGTGCGGGCGCGGACAAACACCGGCTTGCCCTGCCACAGCAGCGTCAGCTGCGTGCCGGGTTCGACGGCGCTGATATCCACGCGGATCGAGGCTAGTGCCCGAACGTCTGCGGAAGGGTTCATCTGATTGACGAGCGGCCAGACAGCAGCCCCGGTCACCACTGCGCCGGCACCAGCCGTGGCGTAGTAGATGAAATCGCGGCGTGTGCCCTGGTGTTCTTCGTGATTTGACACGGGGTGCATCTCCGATTTTCTTCGGGCCGGACGGCCCATGCGCAAAGGACAGAAGGCGGTTTCCCGCCTGCCGTTCGCGGGCTGTTTAGCCATTCAAACCGCTTGCGTCCAGCGGACATTAGGGCGCAGGCTGCAGATAGATGCGACATATTCATCGAAAGAGGAAAGAATGTTACATGGAAAATGCCACTGCGGTGCGGTTTCATGGACATTTTCGGACACGCCCGAGTCGGCGACTGCCTGCAATTGCACGGTCTGCCGACGCTATGCAGCCCTGTGGGCCTATGACTATGAAGGCGAAGGCATCAAGGTGGATGGCCCCACCAGCGAATACACCTGGAAAACCAAGTCCATCGGGTTCCATTTCTGTCCGACCTGCGGCTGCGTTGCCTATTGGCGCGGTGTTCGGCCCGATAGCGAGGGCCGACGCAGAATCGCGGTGAACCTGCGCCTGGCAGAACCTGCCGATGTGGCGGCGATTCCCGTTGACCGCTTCGACGGGCTGACCACTTGGACAGATCTGCACGACGACGGGCGGCGTGTGAACGACTATTGGGGGTAACGGGCCTTAGGCAGGTCGCGTCGCCTGCATAGAGGGGCGCTGGGCAAAATCCGCCTCCCATGCGGCCAGTTCCGGTCGGCCCTGTCGCCAATTACGGGCGTCGTGGCGCAGGTCCAAATAGGCCAAGGCACATCCGACAGCGATTTGGCCCATGTCGACTGGGCCTTTCAGGTGGCTGATCCAGCGGGTTTCCAGCGTATCTAGGGCGCGGGAAATCTTTTGCCATTGGGCATCCATCCATTCAGGCATTTGCAATTCGGGCGGCCGATGGCGCTGTTCGTAAACGACCCCGACCCCGGCCTCGCAAATTGCGTCGCCTGTCGCCTCCAGCGTCAGGACCTCCCACAGACGGTGTTCAGGATAAAGCCCTGCATTGAATTTGGTATCAAGGTAACGGGTAATGACGCGGCTGTCATAAAGGGCGGGACCGTCCTCGCGGATCAAGGCCGGTATCTTGCCCAAAGGATTAGCGGCCACAAGATCGGCGGGGGTATCCATCGGATTGGCCGCAACGGCCACCTCTTGCACGGCGTCAGTTTGCCCCGCTTCCCGCAAAAGAACCCGAACCTTGCGAACAAAGGGAGAGGCAGGCGACATCAGGAGTTTCATGGACGATCCTTTTGGTGGCAGGTTTGGCGGACTCAGGCGGGCGGGGTGCGCATAAGATCGGCAAGAGAGGCGTTGCCCGATTTCTGCAAACCCTCTGCCGCCCCGTTCCGCGCAGCATCGGGTTTGTTCTGCCCAAGTTTCCAAGTACTTTGGATGTCGTCAACCATCATTCTGCAGGGGACGATCTGACGCATCATCCGGTCCATGACCCCTTCTGACATTTTGTCATCGGTCCAGGGTGTCTTTGGCAATAGGCGGGATTCGAACTGGGCGGACAGGCGGGCAAGGATCGGTTGCAGTTCGGACTGGTCCAACAGTTCCAGCCTGCCGCGCAAATGGACGGCGACATAGTTCCATGTTGGCACCTGATCGGGGGTCCCATACCAATCCGGCGAAATATAGCCATCGGGTCCGACCACGGCGATCACGGCCTGTTGCGGGGCGGTCAGGGCGCGGGCAATCGGGTTTGAGCGGACCAGATGCAGCTCGACCGAAGTGGCATCCTCGGACAGGATAAATGGAATATGCGACAACAGCGGCCCGTTGTCCGCGTTGATCGACAGCATGCCGAAACTGATGTCGCGGATAAGGTCGATACTTTTTTCCGGCGCGACACCGCGAAAGGCGGAATTTGGGTGCATCGTGGTCTTGTCCTTTTGACGGCCCGCCATCCTAAGACGGTCAGCCCGACGCTAGGCCAAGAGTTGCCCTTGGGCAAAGCCTTGGATTGTAGCTAGGACAATCGCGCCTTCGGGCTGTGGGGTCGCAAAGCGGACTTCGGTAAATTGTTCGGTGCGCCCCATCAACGGACCTTCGACCAGAATCCGGTGGCTTTGGCCGACCTGCATTTCAAGGTGCCGGTTCAACGCAGCATCACCCACAGCCCTAAGCCGCGCAGCACGATCCTTGACCATGGCACCCGCAACGGCAGGCATCCGTGCAGCAGGGGTGCCTTTGCGGGCGGAATAGGGGAAGACGTGCAGGAATGTCAGATCACAATCGGCCACCAACCGGACCGAGTTTTCGAACATCTCCTCGGTCTCGGTGGGAAAGCCCGCGATAATGTCGGCGCCAAAAATCATGTCAGGGCGGAGCTTGCGGGCATCTTCGCAAAACCGGATCGCATCGTCACGCAAATGGCGACGCTTCATCCGTTTGAGAATCATGTCGTCCCCCGCTTGCAAGGACAAATGCAGATGCGGCATAAGACGGGGTTCGGTCGCGATGGCCTGCATCAGGTTTTCATCGGCCTCGATGGAATCGATCGAGGATATCCGCAAACGACTTAGGTCAGGCACCAGCCGCAGGATGCGCATCACCAGATCGCCCAGACGCGGGGTCGCTGGCAGATCAGCCCCCCAGGACGTCAGGTCGACACCGGTCAGCACGACTTCGTTGAAACCCTTGTCCACGAGCCGCTTGATCTGATCGACGACAACCCCCGCCGGAACCGAACGCGAATTGCCACGGCCATAGGGGATGATGCAAAAGGTGCAGCGGTGGTCGCAGCCGTTCTGGACCTGAACATAGGCGCGATGGCGGCCAAATCCGTCGATCAGATGACCCGCCGTTTCGCGAACGGACATGATATCATCCACCAGCACGGGTTCGGTCGTGCCGATCAGGTTCGGGGTCAGGCCCTGCCATGTTTCGGCGCGCATCTTTTCGGTATTGCCAATGACCTTTGTCACCTCGGGCATCGCGGCAAAGGTTTCGGGTTCGGTCTGGGCCGCGCATCCCGTCACGATCACCGGCGCACCGGGATTTTCGCGGGCGAGCCTGCGGATTTCCTTTTTAGCCTTGCGCACGGCCTCGGCGGTCACGGCGCAGGTATTTACAACGACGGCGTTATCGACCCCCGCAGCGGCGGCCATTTCGCGCATCGCTTCGGTTTCATAGGCATTCAGGCGACAGCCAAGGGTGGCAAAAACCGGGGCGCTCATCCGCGCCATATCCCGTCAAAGACATGGGCCGTCGGGCCCGACATCCAGACCCCATCCTCGCGCCAGTCGATCATGAGCGTGCCGCCGTCCAGATCGATCCGCACCGCCTTGCCCGTCAGGCCGCGCCGATGCGCCGCGACCGCAGTTGCGCAGGACGAAGACCCCGACGCCAGCGTAACCCCCACGCCCCGTTCCCAAACCCGCATGCGGATATGATCGGGACCGACGACAGTGGCGAACTGGACATTGGTGCGCTGCGGATAAAGCGGATGGTGTTCGATTTCAGCGCCGCGCGTCGCCAGATCGACCGATTCAGCATCCGGCACGAAAAAGGTGCAATGCGGGTTGCCCATGCCGGTCGCAGTCGGCGCGCCTTCGATCGGCAGCTCTAGCGTCTCCATCTCATGCGCCAAGGGAATCTCGTGCCAAAGGAGTTGCGGCGCGCCCATGTTGACCGAGGTAAGCCCATCACCCAGATCGCGGGCAAAAAGGGTGCCGCGGTCCGTCGTGATCGTTAGGTCGGTTTTACCGGTCCGGTCCATTTCATAGCGGGCGATGCAACGGGTGGCATTGCCACAGGCCGCGGATTGGCTGCCGTCGGCGTTCCAGAAAGTCAGGTGAAGGTCGGCATTCCCGCGGCTGGTGATGGTGGCCAGCTGGTCAAAACCCACGCCGAAATGCCTGTGCGCGATGGCTTTGGCCAAATCGGCATCCACGCGCGGGCCGGTGTCCCGTTCGTCGATCACGACAAAGTCGTTGCCCAACCCGTGCATCTTCATGAACGGCAGGCCGCTATCCGTTTTGGTCTGCATGCGGCCCACATAGACCCTGCCGAAAAATTATTCCAGTGCACTCTGCATTTGTGGGGTTGACCCCATGCGCCGACCTTTCTAGATAGCCCGCCAGTGGGCCGTTAGCTCAGTTGGAAGAGCAACTGACTTTTAATCAGTGGGTCGCAGGTTCGAATCCTGCACGGCTCACCACTTTCCTGATAAATATCAGTGACGAATACGCCGCGCCTTCGGGGG
>Ga0102812_10000060_pt1 | contig 76863 bp, 78 predicted proteins | sample ColrivemetaGS713_FD_79334 | JGI IMG/M metagenome (GOLD analysis project Ga0102812, IMG submission 79334) | Estuarine microbial communities from the Columbia River estuary - Flood tide ETM metaG S.713 | ecosystem: Environmental > Aquatic > Marine > Intertidal zone > Estuary | place: USA...
GCAATTTTCGGGGATCGGACCGCAGTCTAGCCTTCGGTCGCGCGGCGCGCCGTTTTCGACCCCGGACGATTGGTGATCCCAAAGGCCTTGCGGGCGGTGACCAGTAGCAAGTCTTCGGGGTCCATCCCGAGGCTGAGCATCGTTTCGCGGTCAAATCGCGCGCGGGCCTTTTCCTTGTCGTGGGTGGTCCCGAACAAATAGTCGACCCAGCCCGCACCAAGGCTGACGTGAAACGTCGCGTGATGGTCCTGATAGTGGTGGGCCAGGTGATCACGGGTGATCTTTTGCCCGAGCCAGCCCTTGGGCACGTTCAGATGCGCCAGCGTGTGACAATACTCATAAAAGGCAAAGGCGCTGACCGACCCCACGAAAAGCGCGACCGCCGACCAGACCGCCGCCGCTTGCAGCCCGACGAACGGCCACAGTGCCAGTGTGTGCAGAACAACGGACATCAAACCGAACCGAACTGCATACCAATGGTCGCCGCCGGTAAAGAATTCCGGGTCGGCTGGATATTCGTGGTGGCCGATGTGGGTCCGATACAGGTCGTTGAACACGCCTTGATCGGTCGGCGGTGCCCGATGATACAGAAACCGGTGCATTACATATTCGACGATAAATTGCATCGCGATCCCGTATCCGATCCCAAGGATCAGCCATCCCGAAAATTGCGTCGCCAGCAACCAAATGCCGACCAGCCACAGCGGAAACAGCCGGTGAAGGCTGGGCATCAGGATCAGAATTCGCAATGCAGGGATCATTCGCACCTCCAGATTTTGGCGAAAGGTGCGGTGCGGCTGGCGGCAAATCAATGGAAACGTCGCGTAAACGACTGCGCCTCACGTGATGATAAGACGCGAACCTGGGCTGATCCGACCAGCGATCCAATGCAGACTCCTGCGCGACAGGGCCACGCATCCGGCTGTCGGCGCACCCGGCCGCCGCCATTGGTGGACAAAAATCGCGGACCCTTTGTTTGGTTCGGCGTCTGGATAATTCCAGTCGGTGGCAAGGATCAGGTCATACATCGGATCCGCCCGCCGCAGGTTTTCGTGGCTATATATATAGGGGGCGCGCACAAGGTGGTTATAGTCCGGCTGATCCGGTGCGTCCGACCACAAATCGCGCGGCCCGATAGGCTCGGCCCAAGCGGCGGGGCGCGGCAATCGGTCGGGGCGGTAAAGCATCCCGACGATCCGGTGTATCCCGACGGGGCTGGCCCCATCGCCTTCGGTCTTGGTGCATGTGGTTCCCGTGCGGCCGATGGTGCAGGGAAATTGCCGCCCCGCGAAACGCAGCCCCATCGGCGTGACCACCATATCGGCAGGGGACATCGGCCTAGCCCTTTGCTGTGAGGAAACGGTCAAAGGCCGCGAGCGTGACGTCCGAAACGTGGTGTTCGATGCCTTCGGCGTCCAGTTCTGCCGCCTCCGCAGGAACGCCCACTGCAATCAGCAGATCGACAACTGTCCGGTGCCGCACCCTGACCTTTTCGGCCAAGGCGATCCCTGCATCGGTCAGAAAAACCCCGCGATAGGGGCGTGACGTGGCCAGACCTTCGCGTTTAAGACGGGCGACGGCCTTGGTCGCTGTGGGGTGGGCGACGCCCATGCGGCCAGCGATTTCAGTGATCCGCGCCTCGCCAAACTCCCGCGTCAGGTCGTCAATCATTTCGGCATAGTCTTCCAGCAAGGCCATCGACTGGGCGGCGCGGGCCTGATTGAACCGCTCGGGGCTGTCATCATCGGTCTGGGGCGGGGCGTTGACTTTGGAATCGGTCATTGGCTGTCCTTGGCTAAGACCGTGGCCACGACAGCGGTCGGTCGAATGTTCAGTGACAGAATAGAGCCTAGGGTTGAAATTGAAAACCGGTGAAACATTACCTCAAAAGCAGACGATTGACAAAAATGTAGCCAAGGCTTTATTTCTGTGCCTCGGCAACAAACCTCTGAGGGCACTATGGCCGACACGATCACAACCCGGACGCAAATCGCGATGGACGAGGTGCTGCAAGGGCGCAGACGCGGATTGCGGGCGGTTCTGCCGTTTCTCGGGCCGGCGGTCATTGCCTCTGTCGCCTATATGGACCCCGGCAACTATGCGACGAACATTCAGGCGGGCGCGGGCTATGGCTATGCCCTCTTGTGGGTCGTCGTGGTCGCTAATCTGATCGCCATGCTGTTTCAGTCGCTTTCAGCGCGGTTGGGGATCGTGACGGGCAAGAACCTTGCCGAATTGTGCCGCCAAGAATTTTCTATGCCCGTTGTGATCCTGATGTGGATCGTGAGCGAGATTGCAGCCATGGCCACCGACCTCGCCGAATTTCTGGGCGGGGCAATCGGCCTTGCGTTGTTGTTCCAGATGCCACTGATGCAAGGGATGATTGTCACGGCGATTGTGACCTACGGCATCCTTCTGTTCGAGGCCCGTGGATTTCGCCCGATGGAAATCGTCATCGGGGTCTTTGTCGCGATTATCGGCCTATGCTATCTGCTGGAACTGATCATTGCGCCTATCGGGTGGGGTGATGCCTTTGCCGGCATGGTCACGCCGCAGATCCCCGATGCGGCCGCTTTGACGATTGCTGTCGGGATCGTCGGCGCGACTGTCATGCCGCACGCGATCTATTTGCATTCCGGGCTAATGCAGTCGCGGGCGCGGATCCGGTCCGAGGCCGACCGTCGCAAAATTCTGAAATTTTCAAATATCGAGGTTGTCTGCGCGCTCGCGATTGCGGGGATGATCAACATCTCGATGGTCATGATGGCGGCCAGCGCGTTTAGCCAAGGCCATAGTGAAGTCGCCGAAATCGAAACGGCCTATCACCTTTTGACACCACTTTTGGGCGCGGCAGCTGCGGCAGTATTCCTGACATCGCTGATTGCATCCGGTGTGTCGTCGTCCGTTGTGGGAACGATGGCCGGACAAATGATCATGCAAGGGTTCATCCGCTATCGCCTTCCAATCTGGTTCCGCCGTGCGGTGACGATGATCCCTGCCTTTGCGGTGATCTGGGCCGGGGTCGAACCGACACAGGCCCTGGTCCTGAGTCAGGTTGTCCTGTCCATCGCACTGCCTGTGCCGATGATCGCGCTGGTGATTTTCGTGTCCCGCCGCGACATTATGGGCGAATTCGTGGCGGGTGGCCTGCTGCGGACCTTGGCCATAATCGGCGCCACGGTGGTGTTGTCGCTGAATTTCGTTCTTTTGGCCGATTTCTTTGGGCTCAGCTTTTTCGGCTAAGGCGCCGATCGCTAAAGCAGGTGGCCCGACTTTTTAGCCTTGGTCGCAAGGTAGTGGTGGTTGTGGCGGTTTTCACCGACCTTCAACGGCACGCGTTCGGTCACTTGAATACCGGTTTCCTGCATCCGCGCGACCTTGGCGGGATTGTTGGTCATCAGGCGGACTTGGGAAAATCCCATTTTGCGCAAAATTTCCGCGCCGATCCGGAAATCCCGTTCGTCGTCTTCGAACCCAAGACGGTGGTTCGCCTCGACCGTGTCAAAGCCCTGATCTTGCAGGGAATAAGCGCGCATCTTGTTAGCCAGGCCAATGCCGCGGCCCTCTTGGTTCAGATAGAGCAGAACCCCTTGGCCCTCGGCCCCCATCTGGGCCAATGCGCCCCGCAGTTGCGGGCCGCAATCGCATTTCAGGCTGCCCAACAGATCACCGGTAAAACAGGCTGAATGGAGCCGCGAAAGAACGGGCAGCGACCTATCCGGCTTGCCGATCTCGACGGCATAATGTTCCTCGGCACCATCGTCGGGGCGGAAAATGTGCAGACGGCCCGCTTCGGACACCTCCAGCGGCAGGCGCGCCGAAATGACAGGGCGAAGCGGAGACAGGGCATCGTCCAACACGCTCGACATCGGAACCAGCGTCAGATCATGCGTCGCCGCAAATTCGGCGGGCCTGTCCAGCAGCAGGACCAAGGCTGCGGGCAAAAGGCGCGCGGCCTTGCACAGCCGGATCGCGGCGCGGTGCAGGTCTGCAGGCCCATCGCGCAGGGTGGTCAACGGGCCCTTCATCGGGGATCGCAGATCATCGGCTGGGTCAGCAAGCGACCGGACCAGCGAAAGCGATGCATCTTCTGGCAGCACAATGCGGGCGATATCACCATCATAGGCGCGCGCCTTGAGCGTTTCTGCCCGCCAGACGGTCACCGCCAGAACAGCCGATCCCGACAGCGCGCGCAAATCGGCCAAACGGGCCGCGTCCAGCGTTTCGGCGGAAAGCACCAATGCGCCTTCGGCCAAGACGACAGGCACCCCCATGCGCAGGTCGGCACGGGCGCGGGCCAGTCGTTCGGTGATATCGGGGGCAAAGGACATAGGCGGCCAAATCAGCTTCTACGATCCAGATAGCCCTTTCCGTCACAGATTGAAACATTTCAGCCCAAGATCACACGACCGTGTGAGAAGTTTGCAGCAATACTTGTCATGCCCCCCCAACAGGCACACATCTGACACAAACGTGATGGAGGCCGAAAATGGCACAACTCAAGAAAATTCTGCTTGTCGATGACGATGACGACCTGCGCGAAGCGCTGGGCGAACAATTGGTCATGACCGAAGATTTCGACGTGTTCGAGGCCGGGTCCGGTGCCGAAGCAATGGCGCGGGTCAAGGAAGGGCTTTACGAGTTGGTGATCCTCGATGTGGGTCTTCCAGATACAGACGGGCGCGAGTTGTGCCGCTTGATGCGTAAACAGGGTGTCAAATGCCCGATCCTGATGTTGACTGGACATGATACCGACAGCGACACCATTCTTGGTCTTGATGCCGGTGCAAACGATTATGTGACCAAGCCGTTCAAGTTTCCTGTGCTGCTGGCCCGTATCCGCGCCCAGCTTAGGACCCACGAACAATCCGAAGACGCGGTTTTCCAGCTTGGCCCCTATACCTTTAAACCCGCCCAGAAATTGCTGGTCACCGAGGCTGACAAAAAGGTCCGGTTGACTGAAAAAGAAACCAACATCCTCAAATACCTTTACCGTGCGCCCGAAGGCGTAGTGCCGCGCGACGTGCTGTTGCACGAGGTTTGGGGATATAACGCAGGCGTCACCACCCATACGCTGGAAACCCATATTTACCGCCTACGGCAAAAGATCGAACTCGATCAGTCGAATGCGCGGCTCTTGGTTACAGAATCTGGCGGCTATCGTCTGGTCGCTTGATCTGGGTCAAATCCGGCCATTGCGTTGCGTGTTATGGCTATCCCAATCCCAGATGGCGGGGTTGCGCCATCATCCTCCCTGTTGGACTTGCCCGGGCCTTGCGCCTGGGCTTTTTTCTTTGTGCCATTGCCACAGATCGTCCAACTGCCCAGCTTAATTTTGACAAGAATTGGCAGTAGCCCAGATCCAACCAAGAATCCGGAGCAGCTATGAAATACTCTGTCCTTTCCATTGTTGCGCTAGCCGCCCTCGTTGCGGTGCCCGCTGGTGCCCAAACCGCCGATGATCCTGCGGCGGCACCCGAACCGATTGTTCTGCGCGACACGCAGGCCACAATTGTCAACCAGTCGGCCGAGATGATCATGCGGCTGGAATTCGCACCGGTGTTTGCGCCCCAAGAAGGCACTGATGGTGCCGAAGCGGCCCCTGATCCTCGTGCCTCCGCAGGTGGCGAACTGTTGCGCGGCGCGGTGATTTCCGCTGGAAACTATGGCCTTTTGACCGTTCCCGGCGGGGCTACCGTCTGCACCTTTGTTGTGTCAGTCGGACTGCAAAGCGGGACAACGGTGCAATTGAATGCGGATCTTTGCCTAAATCCCGTTATCGCCGTCATGGCAACCAATGCCGCTGGCGATACTGGCGATGGATCAGGGCCGATGGATCAAAGTGGTCTTTTGGAAGGTGCAGACACAGTTCTGTCCAACTGATTTCACGGTCCAGTTCTGATCTTGTGACCGGCACCCAGCACCGATAGGCTTTGCGGACCCTCAAATCAGGAGCCGTGGATGCCCTTTACCCTTGCCACTTGGAACATCAACTCTGTCCGTCTGCGCGAAGCATTGGTTGCCAAGCTGATGACAGAAGAGGCCCCCGATGTCCTGTGCCTGCAGGAATGTAAAAGCCCCGTTGAAAAGATCCCTGTCGAACAGTTTCAGGCGCTGGGTTACACCCACATGATCGCGCGCGGGCAAAAAGGCTATAATGGCGTCGCAATCCTGTCCAAACGCCCAATAGTCGAGGTCGAAGCCCATGATTTCGCAAACCTCGGCCATGCCCGCCACATCGCAGGGCGGCTGGATAACGGGGTGACGATCCACAATTTTTATGTTCCTGCAGGCGGCGATGAACCCAACCGCGAAATCAATGAAAAATTCGGTCAGAAGCTCGATTACCTGACCGAAATGCGGGACCACTTCCACAAACAAAAGCCGGAAAAATCTATTCTGGTTGGCGACCTCAATATCGCCCCGCGCGAAGATGACGTTTGGGATCACAAAAAGCTTTTGAAAATCGTCAGCCACACCCCGATCGAGGTGGACCATCTGGCGGCGGTTCAGGAGGCGGGAGACTGGGCCGATGTGACGCGGCAAGATATTCCCGAAGGCAAGCTTTATAGCTGGTGGTCCTATCGCGCCGCCGATTGGGATGGGGCGGACAAGGGCCGCAGGCTCGACCATATCTGGGCAACGCGGGACATTTCGAACGCCGGCCACGGCAGCCGTGTGCTGCGCAGCGCGCGAGGCTGGGAACAACCCAGTGACCACGCGCCGGTGCTTGCCAGTTTTGATCTATAGCGCAGCCACAGCTGCAGCCACCGCCTGACCCAAAACCGCATGCGCGGCTTCGTCAAAATGCACCCCGTCCTGCGGGCTTACGGCAATATGGCTGCCTGCGTCCAAGAACCCGACACCCCAATGCGCGGCAAGGTCGCGGTATAGCGGGACCAGCGCCGGACCTTTGGCATCGCCGCCATAAAACACATCCGCAATCGGCCCCTGCACCAAAACGGGGGGCGGACAGATCACCAGCACTTTGAAACCGCCATGGCGGGTCTGCATGTCTTCACCCATGGCGATACCCAGCAGCCCCGCCATCCCGCCCATGATCTGTTCCGGCGTGGCCCCGAACATGGCCTTGGTGTCATTGGTGCCCAACATGATCGTCAGCACATCCAGGGGTCCGTGGCTTTCCAGCGCGATGCGCAGCCCCGTTTGCCCGTCCATATAGGGACCCATCAGCGGATCGGAAAAGCAGGTGGTCCGACCGGGCAGCCCTTCTTCGACGAGATGCCAGTCAGGGCCGAGCGACGCCGCCATGACTGTGGGCCAGCGGACACCGGCAGGAAAGCGGGCGTAAAGGCCACGGGTTACGATCGGCGGGGTACCATGCGTGTTGCTATCCCCGAATGTCATGATCGTCGGCATCTGTGATCTCTTTCCCTGTTGTTCGGCGCAACGCTAGCGCCGCACAAGAATTCGGTAAAGCAGCTATCCCCTCCCCCCTTGGCCTTTCGCGGTCAAAGGCACATATAGGGGGCAACATATCTTGAAGGAGAGCCCGATGCTCGAACTTGGTGCAAAATCCGAACCCGCTGGCGATCTGATCAAAGAAGGGTCCGACGCCACTTTCATGGCCGATGTCGTGGAAATGTCCAAGACGGTGCCAGTCATCGTCGATTTCTGGGCAACGTGGTGCGGGCCTTGCCGGACGCTCGGTCCTGCGCTCGAGGCGGCGGTGACCATGGCGGGCGGCAAGGTCAAGATGGTCAAGATCGACGTCGACAAAAACCCCGGCTATGCGGGGCAATTGCGCGTGCAATCCATTCCGACCGTCTATGCCTTTTGGCAGGGTCAACCTGTCGACGGGTTCCAGGGCGCAATCCCCGGCAGCCAGATCGACCAGTTCATCGCGAAACTGTCGGCCCTTGCCGGTGACGACACTGACGGTCTGACCGAAGCGTTGGAAATTGCCGAAACCATGCTGGCCGAAGGCGATATCGCTGGCGCCGCCGAAACCTTTGGCGCCATCGTGCAAGAAGCCCCCGACAACGCGACCGCCTATGCGGGCCTTGTGCGCTGCTATCTGGCAACGGGCGATGTGGATCAGGCCGAAGCGGCACTGAACGGTGCCCCCGCCGAAATCGCGACCGCTGCCGAACTTGATGCGGTGCGCGCCCAGATCGCGTTGGCGCGGGCTGCGGAAAAGGCCGGGCCTTTGGGCGAACTCGAAGCGGCAGTTGCCGCCGATCCGGCCAATCATCAGGCGCGGTTCGATCTTGCCACAGCGCTGCACGCTGCTGGCCGCACCGAAGAGGCGGTGACCCATCTTTTGGATCTGTTCAAACGGGATCGGGACTGGAACGAAGGCGCTGCCAAGTCCCAGCTTTTCCAGATTTTCGACGCGCTCAAACCGACCGATCCAATCGCGCTGAACGGGCGGCGGAAACTTTCGTCGTTGATATTTGCCTGATCACGTTCGCGCCCTAGGTCTAAGCCATGAAACAAATCGCTGACCTGCCCGAAATTATTCCCGTCTTTCCGCTGCCCGGGGCACTCTTGCTGCCCCGGTCGCGGTTGCCATTGCATATCTTCGAACCGCGTTACCTCGCGATGATTGATGACGCGATGAAAACGCCGGAACGACTGATTGGTATGATCCAACCTGCCGAAGGGCGGACAGGGGGATTGCATCTGATCGGATGCGCCGGGCGGCTGACCGCGTTTTCCGAAACTGACGATGGCCGTTATATGATCACCCTTGCAGGAGTGTCCCGGTTCCGCGTGATCGAAGAGATCGAGGGCTTTACCCCCTATCGCCGTGTCCGCGCAAACTGGAAAGGCTTTGAACGCGATCAGGGCCCGTCCGATGTCGACGCAGAATTCGATCGGGAAAAACTGATGCGGCTTTTGTCGCGGTTTTTCGAAACGCGCGGCCTTTCCACCGACTGGGACGCCATGAAAAACGCGGACGAAGAATTGCTGGTCAATTCGCTGTCCATGCTGGCGCCCTTTGCGCCAGAAGACAGACAAGCCCTGCTCGAGGCTCCTTCGCTCTCGACGCGGCGCGAAACACTGGTCACATTGATCGAATACGCCCTGCATTCGGGCGACAACGAAGGCCCGGTTCAATGAACGAAAACGAATTCGACCCAAAGATGCTAGAGGCGCTGATCTGCCCGCAAACCCACGGACCGCTGTCCTACGACGCGGAAAAGCAGGAACTGGTGTCAAAATCGGCGCGTTTGGCGTTTCCGATCCGCAATGGAATCCCCGTGATGCTGGTGGATGAGGCGCGGCAGATCAACTAGCCGCGCATCAAACGGGGCAGGTCGCCCGTCAATCCGGCCGCTTCGCGGATAAAGCCGCGCCGCAGCGGCGCAACCCTGTTCACAAAACCCATCCCAAGGTCCCGTGCCGCCCGCAACAGCGGGTTGTCGTTTGAAAACAAACGGTTGAAGAAATCGGTGGCCAAGGCAAGGCTTGCCGTGTCGAACCCGCGCCATTGTTGATAGCGGGCCAGAACAATCGGGCTGCCGATGTCTTCGCCCATGCTCCGCGCGGTTTCGAGCACTTCGGCCAGTGCCGCGATATCGCGCAGCCCCGCATTCAGCCCCTGTCCGGCAATTGGATGCATCCCATGCGCGGCGTCCCCGACCAGCGCGACCCTGTCGGCGACAAAGGAATGTGCGATGGTCAGCCCCAGCGGATAGGTGAACCGTGCACCATCTAGCCGGATATCCCCCAGAAATGACCCGAATGCAGGTTTCAGCACCTCTAGGAATTCCGCATCCGACATTGCGGCACAGGCCTGTGCGCGATCGGATTTTTCGCTCCAGACGATCGAGGATCGGTTGCCGTTCAGGGGCAGAATCGCGAGCGGGCCATTGGGCATAAAGAATTGATGGGCGATGCCACCATGAGGCTTTTCGTGGGCCACCGCGCAAACAATCGCGGTTTGGTCATAGCCCCAACCAGTGCGGCCAATCCCTGCGCGTTTCGCGGTGCCCGATGCCCGCCCGTCGCATCCCACGACAAGCCGCGCCGATATCACGCGACCTGATGCAAGGGTAACTGTAGCCGCTTGGGGGGTGACGGTCTGTTCCGTTACGGTTTCGCTGGAATACTGTGTGATCCGGTCAGAGGCCTGCATCGCGGTCAGGACGGCGCGTCGCAGATACCGATCCTCGACCATGAACCCCATCGGGCCTTCCTCGATCTCGGCATGATCGAAATGCAGCATCCAAGGTGCCGCACCTTCGCCGGCGCGCCCGTCGGTCACCTTGATCTCCAACATCGGCTGAGCATGCGGTGCGAGTTCCGACCAGATCCCGATGCCGCGTAACAAACGCTGCGAAGCCAAGGCCAAGGCATAGGCCCGTCCGTCGAATTCAGGGTCGGTTCTGGTGTCCTGTGGCAGGCTGTCGACAATGCCGATGTCAAAGCCCGACTGCGCAAGCGCAAGCGCGAGTGTCGGGCCATTCAGCCCGCCGCCGACAATTAGGATATCGTGATCATGGGTCATGGTCCAAATATGGCCTATGCGGTGGGATTGTCCATGCGCCGCTTGGCCGCTACCGTGACCGCAAATCACCGGAGGAAAAGATGCAGGATTGGTTGTGGGCAAGTGCTGCGGATCTGGGGCGCGGAATAGGGGCGGGGCAAATTGACCCCATCGACCTGACGGAAACCTATCTTGCGGCCATCGCCGCACACCCGATGACCCATCGGATCTATGCGCGGGTCACGCCGGAACGGGCACGGGCCGAGGCTGCAGCCGCCTCTGCCCGCGCGAAATCCGGACATCGCCTTTCCCCGTTGGACGGCGTACCGGTTAGCTGGAAGGATCTGTTTGACACCGCAGGCACAGCGACCGAGGCAGGAACCGCCTATTTCAAGGGACGTATTCCCGATCAGGACGCAGCCGTCTTGCAAACCGCGACGCGGCTGGGGTTGGTCTGTCTGGGCAAGACGCATATGACCGAAATCGCGTTTTCGGGGTTGGGTTATAACCCCATCACCGCGACGCCGCCCTGCAAATCCGATCCTGACGCAGCACCAGGCGGGTCTTCTTCGGGGGCCGCAGCCTCGGTCGCCTTTGGATTGGCCGCTGCAGCGGTCGGGTCCGACACGGGCGGATCGGTGCGCATACCTTCGGCTTGGAATGATCTGGTCGGGCTCAAGACCACCCATGGCCGGTTATCGCTGACGGGCGTCGTGCCCCTGTGCCAGACCTTTGACACCGTGGGCCCCCTGTGCCGCACTGTCGAAGATGCCGCGTTGATGCTTTCGGCGCTAGAAGGATCAAAACCCGCCGATCTGTCGGGCGCCACCCTTGCGGGCAAGCGGTTCGCCGTTTTGGAAACCGTCGCGCTGGATGGGGTCGAGGATCAGCCCAAAGCCGCCTTTGACGCGGCGGTTGCGAAATTGACTGCTGCGGGTGCCACAGTTGAACGATTGACCTTTGATCCGCTGCGGCGGGCCTTTGAACTTGCGGGCATGCTGTTCACCGCCGATGCCTATGCCTATTGGCGCCCGATTATCGAGGCTGACCCGTCCTTGATGTTCCACCAGATCCTGACGCGGATCCGTGCCGGAAAGGACTGGATGGCGACCGATTACATCGCAGGCTGGAACGAACTGACGGAAATCCGCAAAGCCTATGCCGCGGCAACCGCCGGATATGATGCCGTTTTGATGCCGACAGCCCCTGTCATGGCCCCGAACCTTGAAAAACTGATCACTGATGACGCCTATTTCGTGTCGGTCAATCTGATGGCGCTACGAAATACCCGCATCGGAAATCTGTTGGGATTGTGCGCCTTGACCCTGCCCACGGGAGTTTCGGGGGCGGGGCTGATGATCAATGCCGCAGCGGGGCAAGAGGCTGCCTTGTTGCGCATTGGGGCAGCCGCCGAAACCGCTTTGGCCTGACGCGGCGCTTCCCCAACGGCGAAAATGCCACAATTTTTGCGGGCTATCCTCCTGATTCCATCCGTTTTTCTGGACAGGGACCGCTTGGTAGGGTTAATCTGGGCCAAAGCGGGGCGACAATGATCCCGCAGTATTGAGGCAGATATGGTGTACCCCGAGCGGTTTTCGAACCTACCGGAAGCTACGTGGCCGCGTTTGCGGTCGCTTCTCGACGCCCATGAACCGGGCGGCGAACCGATTGCGATGACAATCGGTGAACCCCAGCATGCCTTTCCTGCATGGGTCGGCGATGTGCTGGCTGCCAATGTCGGCGAATTCGCGAAATACCCGACGAACGAAGGCACACCCGAACTGTTGTCTGCCATCGCGGGCTGGGTGTCGCTGCGCTATGGCGTGTCGATGACGCCCAACCGGGTTATTGCCCTGAATGGCACCCGCGAAGGGTTGTATAACGCCGCTATGTCGTTGTCGCCCGAGGTAAAGAACGGAAAACGCCCTGTCGTTTTGATCCCGAACCCCTTCTATCAGGTCTATATGCTGGCGGCCATGTCGGTCGGTGCCGAACCTGTGTTTCTGCCTGCCAGTGAAGAAACCGGGCATCTTCCGGATTTCTCGGCGCTTTCCGATGATATTCTGGATCGCACGACAATCGCCTATCTGTGCAGCCCCGCAAACCCGCAGGGTGCGGTGGCGGGCGAAGATTATTGGCGCAATCTGATTGCTTTGGCCGAAAAGCATGATTTCCGCATTTTTGCGGACGAGTGGTATTCGGAAATCTATCGCGATGCGCCGCCCGTCGGTGCGCTCGAGGTGGCGGCGCGGATGGGCGCGAACCCCGAACGCGTGCTGGCGTTTCATTCGCTGTCCAAACGGTCGAACCTGCCGGGGCTTCGGTCCGGCTTTGCAGCGGGCGGGCCTGAAACGATCAAGGCCATGCGCCAATTGCGCGCCTATGCTGGTGCACCGCTGCCGCTGCCTTTGCAGCGTGTCGCCGAAAAGGCTTGGGCGGACGAAACCCATGTCGTTGAAAACAGGGCGCTGTATCAACAAAAGTTCGTCATTGCCGACCGCATTTTCGCAGGCGTGCCGGGATATATGCCGCCACAGGCGGGATTTTTCCTCTGGCTGCCAGTCGAAGATGGCGAAGCGGCGGCTGTGAAGTTGTGGAAAGAAACCGGCGTTCGCGTGCTACCCGGGGCCTATCTGGCCCAAGAGGTGGACGGCAAGAACCCCGGCAAGGGATATATCCGGGTCGCTTTGGTGACCCCAACACAAGAAATGCAGCGCGGGCTGAAACTGATCCGCGACTGCCTGTATAACTAAGGGAACAGACGTATGGCCTCCTATTCCACCCGTCAGCGCGATCCGCTTTTGGACAGCACCACCCAAGCCGCGATTGAAAAACGCAGCAAGGAATTGCTGGGCATCGGATTGGTGGCACTCGGGGTCATGGCAGCGATGCTGATCGGGTCCTATAGCCCCGATGATCCCAATTTCATGCTGGCTTCGGATGCGCCGGTGCAGAACTGGCTGGGTCATTTCGGCGCGTCCATTGCAGCACCGTTGTTCATGATCGTGGGCTGGGCGGCTTGGGGGCTGTCGTTGACATTGATCACATGGGGCGGGCGTCTTGCCATGCACTATGGCGAAGACCGGGTCATGTCGCGGGTGATCTTTGCCCCGATTGCAGTGGCGATTGGCGCGATCTATGCCTCGACCCTGTCGCCCGGCGCGGAATGGACCCATAGTTTTGGGATGGGCGGGTTGTTCGGGGACACTGTTCTGTCGATCATCCTGACCGTTGTGCCGCTACCCGCGGCGATCGGGATCAAGCTGTTGTCGTTGGTCTTTGGCGTGCTGACCCTCGCCATCGCGGCTTTTGTTCTGGGCTTTACCAAGGTCGAACTGCGGGCGGTTGGGCGGTTCCTTTTGATCGGTCTGGTCGTTCTTTATACCATGCTGCTGCGTCTTTTGGGGCAGGGGGCAGGTGTTTCGATGAAGGCTGCCCAAGGTGTCTATACAAATATGCAAGACCGCCGCGAACAGCTGCGCGTCGAACGCGCCGAGGCGCAGGCCGAAGCCGCTGCCATCCGCGCGATCCCCGACCCGACGATTTATCGCGCGCCGCCCTCTGATCCGGCGACCAAGGCCCGCGTAGCGGCAGTCGTGCGTGCCAATCCGGTCATGGCCACGGGGCGTGAACACGTCATGCCGACACATGCCCCGATGCCGATGCGAAACGAACCGCCGCTTGCTGGCGGGGCGGCAGTGCCGCGCGCCCCCGCTCCCTTGGCGGCGCCACCTCGTGCACAGGCGGCCCCCGAGGCACATGTTGCCGGTGGCCTGCGCGCCCTGATGCCGAACCTGCTCCGCCGTGCGCCCGAACAGGCGATGCCGGAACCGGAGTGGGTCGAAAACCCGCCGATGACCGCGCATGTCCCCGCGGCCGATGGCGACCGGATCAAGGCCCGCATTTCCGATGCAATCCGTAGCCGTGCCGCCCCGCCGCCGCCGCCACCGCCGGTCACCAAGACGGCCAACGGTCTGCGGATCGAACCGACCCTGACCGCTGGCAAAGGTCCGCGTCCGTTGGTTTTGAACCCTGTCGCGACCCGCGTCATGGCCGAGCCCACCTTGCAAATGGCCGCTGATCGCGCGCCGATGCAGGAATGGGTCGATGACGAACAATTGCTCGAAGAGGTTGATGGCTTTGACCAAGTAGCCGACTACGCGGACGACCTTGCCCAGCCGGACTATCCCGTTCAGCCTGCCGCCCCGCAGGTTCTGAACCGCCGCCCCATGCCTGCGGTCGAGGCGCAGCCGCTTGTTGCGGAACCACTTTTCGACGCAGAGCCGCAGCAGGCAGCGCCGATGCAAAAACCTTTTGTCGCAACACAGGCGATGCAGGTCCCTGTGCCAGAACCCAAAAAGGTTGTTCAGCATTCGCTTAAGCGGTCGGTCCTGCCGTCGCGCCAGGCGCAGGCCGAAGCACAGCCCAAGCTGAAATTCGATGACAGCCGGCCCGAATATGAAACCCCGCCGTTGAACCTTTTGATGAACCCCATCGAAATCCAGCGGCATCACCTGTCGGACGAAGCGCTGGAAGAAAACGCGCGAATGCTGGAATCGGTGCTCGATGACTACGGCGTCAAGGGAGAGATCGTGTCGGTCCGCCCCGGCCCTGTTGTCACGATGTATGAACTCGAACCGGCACCGGGTCTCAAGGCCAGCCGCGTGATCGGTCTGGCCGATGATATCGCGCGCAGCATGTCCGCCCTGTCTGCCCGCGTGTCCACGGTTCCGGGTCGGTCTGTGATCGGGATCGAATTGCCGAACGCAAACCGTGAAAAGGTCGTGTTACGCGAAATCCTCGCCGCCCGCGACTTTGGCGACAGCGCGATGAAGCTGCCGCTCGCTTTGGGTAAGGACATCGGCGGCGATCCGATTATCGCTAACCTTGCCAAGATGCCCCACCTGCTGATCGCGGGGACTACGGGTTCGGGCAAGTCGGTGGCCATCAACACGATGATCCTGAGCCTCCTTTACAAGCTGACGCCCGAGGAATGCCGGCTCATCATGATCGACCCCAAGATGCTGGAACTGTCGGTCTATGATGGTATTCCGCATCTGCTGTCGCCCGTTGTGACCGACCCGAAAAAGGCGGTTGTCGCCCTGAAATGGGTCGTGGGCGAAATGGAAGAGCGCTATCGCAAAATGTCTAAGATGGGCGTCCGCAACATCGAAGGCTACAACGGCCGCGTCAAAGACGCGCTGGCCCGTGGCGAAATGTTCAGCCGCACCGTGCAAACCGGATTTGACGAAGAAACCGGCGATCCGATTTTCGAGACGGATGAATTCCAGCCCGAAGCAATGCCCTATATCGTCGTCATCGTCGACGAGATGGCAGACCTTATGATGGTGGCGGGCAAGGAAATCGAAGCCTGCATCCAGCGCCTTGCGCAGATGGCCCGCGCCAGCGGTATCCACCTGATCATGGCAACGCAGCGTCCGTCGGTCGATGTTATCACCGGCACGATCAAGGCCAACTTCCCCACCCGGATTTCGTTCCAGGTGACGTCAAAGATCGACAGCCGCACGATCCTTGGCGAACAGGGTGCCGAACAGCTTTTGGGCATGGGCGACATGCTTTATATGGCTGGCGGCGGGCGCATCACGCGTATCCACGGACCGTTTGTGTCGGATGAAGAGGTCGAAGAAATCGTCAACTTCCTCAAAGGTTTCGGCCCGCCGGAATATTTCTCGGGCGTGGTTGACGGGCCGGACGAAGACAAAGAGGCCGACATCGATCTAGTCCTTGGTCTGGGTTCGGGCAGCTCTGACACCGAAGACGCGATGTATGACACCGCTGTCGCCATCGTGGCCAAAGACCGCAAATGTTCGACCAGCTATATCCAGCGCAAACTTGGTATCGGCTATAACAAGGCCGCCAAGATCGTCGAACAGATGGAAGAACAGGGCGTCGTGTCCCCTGCCAACCATGTCGGCAAACGCGAAATTCTGGTGCCCGAAGCGCATTAGAACCCGCCTGCGATCAACGCATGCGAAAATAGGGCGGACCGAATACGGGCCGTCCTTTTCGTTTCGGGTCTGGCGCGATAGCATCCCGAAAAACCTGACCGGAGCATGAATATGTCTTTGCTGATCCGCCCACCAACCGCCGCCGACCGCGACCGCTGGAACGAACTCTATGCAGGATACGCCGATTTTTATCAGGTCGAACAAACGCCCCAGATGCGGGACCGCGTTTGGGGATGGATCAATGATCCGTCACATGAAACCAACTGCCTTGTGGCGGAACTGGACGGTCGGATCATCGGGTTGACCCATTACCGCCCCTATGCGCGTCCGCTGGCAGCGGCCACGGGCGGGTTTCTGGATGATCTTTTTGTCGATCGCGCCGCGCGCGGAACCGGTGCCGCGCGGGCCCTGATCGAGGCCGTTGCCGATGAGGGCCGGAAACGGGGATGGACTGTCATTCGCTGGATCACAGCCGACAATAACTACAGGGCGCGGACGCTTTACGACAAACTCGCCGTCAAAACCCAATGGGCGACCTATGATATCAAGCTGACCTAGGCAGGCTATCGCCTGACAAGGGGCTTGTTATCGCCTAGCGCTTGGCTTTGGGGCCAACTATGCCCATCTGACCTATGCAGGTTACGACAATAAAGGGTAACGATCCATGAACCGACTTCGCCGCCTCATTCTTGCAGCACCATTATTGCTGGTCGCGCTTGGGGGGCATGCCTATGCCCAGACGATCCCGCTGTCAGAAATCTCGCGGTATCTGAACGATCTTCAGACTGCGACTGGGGAATTCACCCAGATCAATTCCGACGGGACCATTTCGACAGGCACGATCTATATCAAACGCCCCGGCCGGATGCGGTTTGAATACAACCCGCCTGAAAAGTCGCTGGTGGTGGTGGGTGGCGGATCAATAGCTGTGTTTGATGGCCGGTCGACGTCCGAAGGGGCCGAACGGTATCCGCTGAACCAAACCCCGCTTGGCCTGATCCTGCAGCGCAACGTCAATCTGGGTCAGGCGCGGATGGTGACTGGCCATACCTCGGATGGCACGACGACGACGGTGCAGGCGCAGGACCCTGACCACCCTGAATATGGCAACATCCGGCTGGTATTTACCGCCAACCCCACCGAACTGCGTCAGTGGATCATCACCGACAACGGCGGGAGCGAAACCACCGTGATCCTTGGCGATCTCACAAAAGGCGGCAATATCCGCGAGTCTCTGTTCAACATTCAGGCCGCCGAACGCGAATGGCAGAATTGATTGATTTCGGACCTTGGCGGCGTTCAAGGCGCTGAATCCTCGGACCTTGGTCCGATGCAGGAACGGGGCCATCGGTGTCATAAAATAGACTGTCGACCACCAATGATTCCCCCGTCCCGAGTCCGGAACATGAACCTTTGTCTGCCAAAATCCGATTTACTGAAAGCGCTCCGCATTGTGGCGCTCGGGATCGCCCTTGCGGTGGCACCAGTTGGCTTTCATTTGGATTTTGGCAAAGGTTTTTCCGTCTTTTCAGTGATGCCGGCCTATGCCAGTGGCGGGGATGACGACGACGATGATGACGACCGGCGCGGTCGTGGTCGCGGCCGTGGTGGCGATGGCGACGATGACGATGACGAGGACGAGGACGAGGATAGATCTGGAAGCAATAGCGGCAGCAGTTCGGGGTCGGGCGGCGGCGGTGGCGATGACTCGGGCGGGTCCAGCAATTCGACTACTCCCAGCACCAAGTCCAACAATGGAACTGCGGTCTGGACAGTCGCGTGGTATCGGGTGAACGGTCAGGACATCGAAGTTCATTACACAGATGGCTGGACCGAGATGATCCGCGGGAACAGATATGTGCTCTTCGATGAACGCAACCGCGTGGCCATCGACCGGAACGTCAGGGCCTCTGACAGGGCGCGCCTTGCACCACTGATGCGCTGATCACCGCCCAAACCGGTCCCGCGCCAGCAATGCGGCCTCGGTCCGGTTCCTGACCTGTAGTTTTTGCAGGATCGTCGTCATGTAGTGTTTGACGGTCTTTTCCTGCAGATCGAGGGCGCGACCAACCTCTTTGTTGCTTTTGCCTTCGGACACGAGCCGCAAGATATCTTCCTCGCGCTTCGTCAATCCGTCCAATTGGTCATCGTCGGCAGGGGCAGCGCGGGGGGCGTTCATCGCGGCAAGAACCTTGATGGCAAGGGATGGCGCCAGATAGGACCGACCCGCGGCAAGATCGCTGACGACCGAAACCAGTTCCTGCGCGCCGACGCCTTTGAGAAGGTATCCCGTAGCACCGGCCTTGAGCGCCTGCATCACGTCATCATCTTCTTCCGAGACTGTCAGCATGGCGACCCTCGGGGGTTCCGGGCTGGTCATGACTTGGGACAGGGCCCATAATCCGCCGTCCGGCATGGATATGTCCAATAGCGCGATATCAGGCTTGTGCGCGGCGATCATGGCGACCGCCTCGCGGCCCGTCGACGCCTGTCCCACCACCTCGAACAGGTCGCTTTCAACGAGTGTTCGCGCAACCCCGTCCCGAAACAGCGGATGGTCGTCGGCAAGCACAACGCGGATTTTCCGATCAGTCATTCTCAGCTTCCTGTTTCAAGGGTCATGGTCAGCACCGCGCCGCCCTCTGGGGCATTCTTGGCCGAAAAGACGCCGCCAAGGCTTTCGACCCTGTCACGGAGCCCGATAAGACCCAGCCCCTTGCGGGTATCCTGACCGGCGATGTCGGGGTCTTTGTCGAACCCGGGACCGTCATCCCCAACGGTCAGCCGCAAATTTGTATCTGAACAAGTCAGTTGAACGATCACCTTGTGGCCCGCCGCATGTCGACTTGCATTGTTCATCGCCTCCTGAACAAAGCGGAAAACACAAATGCGGATCGCTTCTGTCAAAGGAAACGCCGGATCGCATTCGACGATCAGTTCGGCGGATTGACCGCTTCTCAAACGATGTGTTTCAACGACCCGCGTCACAATTTCATCCAAGGCGAGCCTGGAGATCTGGGGTAGAGAGAGACCGCGCGACAGGCTTCTGACTTCGTTCAGCGCGTTGTCGATAGCGCCTTTGACGGCCCTGAGTTCCTCTTGATCGTTCGAATTCGCTATTTTGTTTTGCAGACTGTCCAATCGCAGTGCCGCAAAAGCGAGGTCTTGTGCCGGACCATCATGGAGATCGGCCCCGATCCGCCGCATAGTCTCTTCTTGTGACGCCGCCGCACGGCCCGCGGCCGACTGAACGCGAAGACGCAATTCCCGATTCCGCTCCGATAGCTTTCGCACTTCGTCCAGCTTGGCATCCAAAGCGACCCGTTGGGTATCAATGGTGTGACTCCCCCCCAAGACAATGGTGTAAAGAATTAGCCCAAGTCCCAGGCTGACAGCCGAAACGGTTGTCCATGTCCCTAGGCGGGCCTCGTCCAGATCCTGTCGCAGCTGTTCATTGATTTCATAGAACTCGGCGACAGCGGCTGTTTTGCCGGACCATGCTTCGTGGATGGGCGAATAGATTTCCAAAAGCGGCAGGCCAAGGCGCGCCTCGCCCATATCTTCGGCATCCCCGAGTTCTTCGAAATCGGCCATGACCTCGCCCGCCCATGCCTGAGTCAGGTTCTCGGTCATCTCGAATTTTTGCCCCTCGAGCGACTTGTCCGATGCCGCAATCACCGTCCCGTCCGCACTCCAAATTTTATAGGACGCGACGCGGTCGCCCATCGATGTATTGTCGAAAATTTCATCCAGCGCGCGGCGGGCTCCGGGCGACAGTGTTCCGGTTTCGGCCAGTTGGTCGGATATCGGGGACAAGACGCTGTCCATATAGTGCGCCGTGGCATTGGCCGAATTTCGGACCACGCTTTCTTCGATCCGGTCGACGATGAATAGACCAATGATCAGCGTGGCGATCACGAAAACCATACCGCTGACCAACGCAAAACGGTTCGCAAGCGAAAGCCGCGACCAGAAAGAAGACGCAGAAAAAAGGGACATGAGATTCGTCATGTCCCTTTCTAACCCACCTTTGACCGTCCGCTACGGGCTTTGGTCTGAATTAACGCCGCATTGCGCGGCAATTCTGCAGCTGGCTTTCGTACATTACAGCACGATCCCCGACCTCGTTCGCGATCCGAACCAGCCATGATTTGGAATTGTAGGTGCCGCGCAGATACCCTGTGCGTCCTTCGTGGTAGGCCAGATATTGATTGCGCGTATCGTTGATCGGAATGCCGGTTTCTTCGACGGTTTGGGTCATATACCAGCCCATGAAATCGGTGGCGTCAGCAATATCATCGCGCCGCGCGCCGCGATGTCCGGCGCGTTGGTATTCTTCCCAAGTGGCATCAAGCGCTTGTGCATAGCCAAAGGCCGAAGACTGGCGCCCGACAGGGATCACCCCCAGAACATACTGGTGCGGGGTCCGGTTGTTGGCGATAAATTTGCTTTCCTGATAAATCATAGCCATCAGGACATGGGTTTTGACCCCATAACGGCGCTCGGCAGCCCGAAACGCGCGGCTGTAATGCGAACGCTCGGTCAAAATCGAACAGGCATTATCAAGGTTCCGCGGCGCCGAACCTTCACGTTCGCCGCAGCTGCCCAATACCAGCAAGATTACCAAAGCGCGAAAGAGTCTGCTCATCTGCCTCTCGCCTTTTATTTGTTATTGGAAACAGTCTAGCGCAACTTGGATCGACTGCAAACTGGAAAGGAAAGAATGGCGCAATTGGCAGGACATTTCGGCGGTTTTCCCCACCACTTTTCGATTCGAATAGACACAGATTGTTTCCTGTAAAAGGCCTCAATCAAAGTGGACAAATATGCTTTGGGATTGTTAAAAGTAGGCGTCGGGGGACATATCTATGCTGAAGACGCGTGCGAAATATAACTTGGGCCAAGTCGTAAGGCACAGAAAACATCCGTTCCGGGGTGTCGTGTTTGACGTAGACGCGATCTTTTCGAATACCGACGAATGGTACGAAGCAATCCCCGAAGATAGCCGCCCTGCCAAGGACCAGCCTTTCTACCATCTTTTGGCGGAAAACGATCAGAGCTACTATGTCGCTTATGTCAGCGAACAGAATCTGATCGCTGACTACTCGGGTGAACCTGTGGACCACCCCGATCTTGATGATCTGTTCGGCCCGTTCGAAGACGGGTCCTATCCGCTGCACTTCAATATGAACTAGGATCGGCGCGCGCTAGTACCCCAGCGCGCAACCATCTTTGCGCGGATCCGATCCGCCGACCAAAACCCCGTCTTCGCCAATCAGGATCGCCTGTCCCCCGCCCAGTGGTTCGCGGGGAATTTCGATTTGGTGCCCCATTTCAGCCAGTGATGCGCGGGTTTCTTCGCTATAGCCGCGTTCGATTTTCAGAACTGTGCGGTCCCCAAAGGATCGCGGCAGATCGATGGCCTGCTGCGGGTCCATGCCGAAATCGGTTATGTTCGAAACGAACCGGGCGTGGCCAGCAGGCTGATAGCCCCCACCCATCACGCCAAACGGCATCGTCACGCGGCCGTTCTGCCGGATCATCCCGGGGATGATCGTATGCATGGGGCGTTTTCCGCCGCCGGCCTCGTTCGGGTGTCCTTTGGTCAGGGTAAAGCCGGCCCCGCGGTTCTGGAACAAGATCCCGAATTTTTCCGACGCCATTCCGGTGCCAAAGCCCCAAAAGATCGAATAGATCAACGAAACCGCCATGCGGTCGCGGTCGACGACCGTAATATAGACGGTGTCTTTGTGCACGGCCTCGGCGCCCGGCACCGCGGCGGGCAAAACCGCGTCGGTGCGGATCAGGGCGGCCAGCCGCGCAGCGGTTTCGGGGGCCAGCATATGCTGCAAACGGGTCGTTTGGTCAGGATCCGCGATGATCCGGTTGCGGGCATCATAGGCCAGTTTCGCGGCCTCGGCCTCGAGATGGACGCGCATCGCACCCAAGGGGTCCATCGCCGCCATATCGAAATGTTTGAGAATATTGAGCATCAGGATCGCCGTCGCGCCTTGACCATTTGGCGGGTGTTCCAACAACTCGACCCCCTGATAGACCCCCGCGACGGGGTCGGTATAGGTGCAGGCGGTGCCCGAAAGATCATCAAAGGTGTGACTGCCGCCCAGCGCCGCTAGGCTGGAAATCAGGTCCTGCGCGACCTCGCCTTCGTAAAAACCGGCGCGACCTTCGCGGGCGACGCGGCGCAGAACCTCGGCCTGGCCTGGCGCGCGGAATTTCTGACCCACGGTCGGGGACTTTCCGCCAAGTAGATAGAATTCTCGGGCGCAGCCTTTCAGATCCTTTTCGTCATCCTGCCAGTCAAAGGCCACGCGGGGCGCGACAGGGATGCCCTGTTCGGCATAGTGGATTGCCGGTGCCAGACATTGGTCGAGCCCGAGCCGCCCCCAATCCTGCGAAAGCCTGCAAAACGCATCGACGGCGCCGGGCATCGTGACAGCCTCGATCCCGCGCAGGGGAACGGCATCCAGCCCGCGCGCGCGCATGTCATCGGCATTCAGACCTGCGGGCGAACGGCCCGATCCGTTAAGGGCGATGACATCTTCGGAACCGGCTGGTGACAAGAGAACGAAACAATCGCCGCCCAGTCCGGTCATCTGGGGTTCGCAAATGCCCAAAAGCACCGCACCCGCAATCGCGGCATCGACAGCATTTCCGCCGGCCTGCAAAATATCCAGCGCGACCTTTGCAGCTATGGGATGGGACGTCGCGCACATGCCGTTTTCGGCATAAACTGCAGACCGGCCGGAAAAATGAAAATCGCGCATTGTCTTGACCCTCGTTGCCTTGAACGGAGACTAAAGCCAAAGTGGCCAGAGGCAATGGGGAGAAGATGAACCTCGGCGCCGCGCAACTGGGTGGGGGCATTTAGTACACGGCGCCGAGGGAAGCTTTATGCAGCTACAGGGACTTGATCGCCTCTGATGGGGGCAGGAGCATGATTAGATAATGGCTCTTTTGCGGCGAACGGGATGGTTGGGAAACAATGATCGCGCAAGAGAGTGGAATGTGTCGGGAGAGGAATAAAGATGGGCAATGTTTATATCGCAGGGGCGGCCAGAACGGCCATGGGCGGCTTTCAGGGCGTATTTTCGGGGCTTGATGCCGCAACACTTGGCGGGGCGGCGATTCGGGCCGCTGTCGAACAGGCCGGCGTATCGGTGGACGAGGTTCTGATGGGCTGCGTTCTTCCGGCGGGGCAGGGGCAGGCTCCTGCGCGTCAGGCCGCTTTTGCCGCTGGTCTGGGCCAAGAGGTTCCCGCTACGACCCTGAACAAGATGTGCGGGTCGGGGATGAAGGCCGCGATGATTGGCTATGACCAGATCGCGCTGGGCCACACCAGTGCCATGGCTGTCGGCGGAATGGAAAATATGACCAACGCCCCCTATCTTTTGCCAAAAATGCGGGGCGGCGCACGGATTGGTCATCAAGAGGTGCAGGATTCCATGTTCCTCGACGGCTTGGAGGACGCCTATGACAAAGGGCGTCTTATGGGCACTTTTGCCGAAGACTGCGCCGAACATTTCCAGTTCACCCGCGAAGAACAAGACGCCTATGCCGTGGTGTCGCTGGAAAATGCACTTGCCGCGCAGGGCAGTGGTGCCTTTGCCCGCGAGATTGTTCCGGTTTCTGTCTGGGCCAAGTCGGGGGATATTTCGGTGTCCGAGGATGAACAGCCCGCCAAGGCGCGCCCAGACAAGATCCCGTCATTGAAACCCGCGTTTCGCAAAGGGGGCACTGTCACAGCTGCAAATTCGTCGTCGATTTCGGACGGTGCGGCGGCGCTGGTTCTGGTGGGCGACGATGTGGACGCCCCGCGCAGGGCAAGGATCGTTGGCCACGCAAGCCATGCACAAGCCCCCGGATGGTTCACGACAGCGCCTGTCCCTGCGGCGTGCAAACTGTTGGACCGGATCGGGTGGCAGGTGTCCGACGTCGATCTGTGGGAGGTCAACGAAGCCTTTGCCGTTGTTCCCATGGCATTCATGCGGGAAATGGGGATTTCGCGGGACAAGATGAATGTGAATGGCGGTGCCTGTGCATTGGGTCACCCCATCGGGGCCTCGGGCGCGCGGATCATCGTGACGCTTTTGAACGCGCTAGAGGCGCGGGGGCTCAGGCGCGGGGTCGCTGCGATCTGTATCGGTGGCGGCGAAGGCACAGCCATCGCAATTGAAAGGGTCCCCGATGCGGGTTGATTACGCAGAACTTGCCAAGATCGTTAAGGCCCTGACCGAAGGCGAGGAGGATGTTGTGTCCTTGATGGCCACCGTTGCCTGCGAAGTCCATCACGCCGACGACCGTTTCGACTGGACCGGTTTTTATCGTGTGGTCGGGCCCGAGTTACTCAAGATCGGGCCATATCAAGGTGGGCACGGCTGCCTTGTCATTCCGTTTTCGCGGGGCGTTTGTGGCGCTGCGGCCCGCACCGGCGAGACCCAGCTGGTTGCGGATGTCGAGGCCTTTCCGGGCCATATCGCCTGTTCGTCGTCAACCCGGTCCGAGATTGTCTTGCCGGTCTGGGACAAAAGCGGGGACTTGATCGGTGTGTTCGATATCGACAGTGACCAACCCGATGCTTTTGATCAGGCGGACAGTGACGGGCTGTCTGCGATATTGGCAGCGGTATTTTCCCGCTGACGGCGCCGGGGGCGCTTCGCCCCCCGGACCCCCCGAGGATATTTATGGGCCTCTGAGAAAATCCGTGAAATTTTGCTTGGAATTTTCATAGACTCGGAGCATTGATGAAATTCGAGGGAGAAATTTCACGATGCTGCATGAATTGCCAGCGGAAAGCCGGACACTGGGCGCGGACCTAAGGGCCTTGCGCAAGGCGCGTGGCCTGACATTGCAGGGGTTGGCGGACAGTCTGGGCCGTTCGGTTGGCTGGCTCAGTCAGGTCGAGCGTGATCTTTCCTCGCCGTCGATCAATGATCTGCGCGATATGTCCAAGGTTCTGGATGTGTCGATCTCGTCGCTATTTCGCGCCAGTGCCGCCCCCGAAGAAGCGGGCCATATCGTGCGCAAAGGTGCCCGTCGCCCGATTGGCAGCCGCGAGGCCGGATTGGTCGAGGAATTGCTGTCGCCTGACCTGACCGACGATTTCGAGGTGGTCCATTCTACCTTTGAACCCGGCGCCGCCTTGCCTGATTTTGTGACCCGCCCGACGCAAGAAGTGGGTTATGTCACATCGGGCCATCTTGATCTGTGGATTGGGGATCGGTTGTTCCACCTAAACCCCGGCGACAGCTTCCGGATCAAGGGCGAGCCGTTCCGTTGGCACAATCCCCATTCCACCCCTTGCGTGGTGATCTGGGTGATCGCCCCACCGGTGTATTGATGAGTTTTCACGCCTGGACCATTTTTGCGGTGTTCTGGCTGGTCTTTGTGACCTCGCCCGGTCCCAATGCTGTCAACTGTGTTACCAATGGCATGACCTATGGATTTCGCCGTGCCTTTTGGGGGGTCGTGGGGATCCTGACGCAGGCAAGTCTGTTTCTGTGTCTGTCGGCCTTGGGCGTGACCGCCCTGATCGCCGCCTCGCCGCAGGCATTTTTTTGGGCGAAACTGGTCGGCGCCGCCTTTTTGATTTGGACGGGTATTCGCGGCTGGATCAACGCGCGGCGGCCTCTGGTGGCTGAATCGCACGCGGGGTCGATCTATGGGCGTGCCTTTGCCATCGCGACGATCAATCCCAAGAGCGTGGCGGGATACCTTGCTGCGTTTTCGACATTCGTTCAGGCAGATGTTCCGATTGGTCAGCAGATGTGGGTGATCGTGCCAACAGCGCTGACGCTGACGACCCTGTCGTATTCCGGCTATACCGCCTTGGGCGCGGGGCTTGGCCGTGCGGCGTTGGGTGCGATTGCGCAGGTTTGGCTTCGGCGGGTGCTGGCGGCGTCATTCGTTGTCTACGGCGTTCTTTTGGGCGGTTGGTCAGCGGGGAGGGCGGTATGAAAACCGGAAGTTGCCTGTGTGGGGCGGTAACGTTCGAACTGGACGCAGTGCCACCGCAGTTTCGTGCCTGCCATTGCAGCCAGTGTCGCAAGACCAGCGGCTATTACTGGGCAGCGTTTTCGGTGCCTGAGTCTGATTTGCGCCTGACTGAAACGGCGGGGCTGCGATGGTTCAAATCCTCGGATTGGGCGCAGCGCGGGTTCTGCAAAGAGTGCGGATCCTCGCTGTTTTACAAACTTGATGATCAAGCGACGATCGAGGTCGCGCCGGGCTGTATCGATGGCCCAACCGGAACCCGCGTGGCGGGGCATATCTATGTCGCCGACAAAGGCGACTATTACGACATCACCGACGGCTTGCCGCAGTGGGTGGACTAGGGAGAAAGCAATGAACGATTTTCCGACAACGGCCCGTGTGGTCATCATTGGCGGCGGCGCCGTCGGGGTTTCGACCCTGTATCACCTTGCCAAGGCCGGCTGGACGGATTGTGTCCTGCTGGAAAAGAACGAACTGACAGCCGGGTCCACTTGGCATGCTGCGGGCAACTGTCCGTCATTCAGCACGTCTTGGGCGGTGATGAACATGCAGCGTTATTCGCTGCAATTGTATCGCGGGTTGGCGGCCGAGGTTGATTACCCGATGAACTACCATGTCACCGGGTCGGTCCGCCTTGCCCATTCCAAGGAACGGATGCAGGAATTCGCCCGCGCCAAGGGCATGGGTCGCAGCCAAGGCCTGAGCCTTGAGACCATCGGTCTGGCCGACATCAAGGCCCGCTATCCGTTTATCGAAACCCATGATCTGGCGGGCGCGCTTTACGACCCCGATGATGGCGACATTGACCCGGCACAGTTGACCCAAGCCCTGGCCAAGGGTGCGCGGCAGATGGGCGCTCAGATTTTGCGCTTTACCCCGGCCACAGGTGTGACACAGACCCCGGAAGGCTGGATCGTGCATACCGACAAGGGCGATATTGCCTGCGAAAAGGTGGTCAATGCGGCCGGTTACTATGCCCAACGCGTGGGCGAGTGGTTCAAGCCCTATGGCGGTCGCACGGTCCCGATGGCGGTGATGAGCCACCAATATCTGCTTACCGATCCGGTCCCCGAGATCGAGGCTTGGACCGCCGAAGTTGGGCACAAGCTGCCGCTGTTGCGCGATGTGGATACGTCCTATTACCTGCGGCAGGAAAAGACGGGGTTCAACCTCGGCCCCTATGAACGCAACTGCAAGGCGCATTGGATCGACCCGTCCGACCCGATGCCCGAGGATTTCAGTTTCCAGCTATATCCCGACGATCTGGACCGTCTGGAGTTCTATATCGAAGACGCCATGGCCCGTGTGCCTGCGCTGGGCACGGTCGGCGTCAGCAAGGTCATCAATGGCCCGATCCCCTATGCGCCGGACGGGTTGCCCCTGATGGGGCCGATGCCGGGGGTCAAGAACGCCTACGAGGCTTGCGTGTTCACCTTTGGCATCACCCAGGCAGGTGGCGCGGGCAAGGTCATGGCCGAATGGATCACCGAAGGCCAGACCGAATGGGACATGTGGTCTTGCGACCCCCGCCGTTACACCGATTACACCGATCCGCAGTATTGCATCGACAAGGCGGTCGAGACCTATGGCCACGAATATTCGATGCACTTCCCCTATCACCGTTGGCCAGCGGCACCTGACCGCAAACTTTCCGCCGTGCATGACAAGGTAAAGGCGCAGGGTGCCGTATTCGGGGCCTATAACGGCTGGGAACGCGCGAATTACTACGCCAAGCCGGGCGATGATCTGTCCGAGGTTGCGACCGAGACCTGGGGGCGCAATGGCCCGTGGGCGCCGCGTGTGCAGGAAGAATGCGAGGCCGTGCGCGATGGCGTCGGCGTTCTGGACCTGCCGGGATTTTCGCGCTTCCGGCTGAAAGGTCCGGGGGCGGCGGCGTGGCTTGATACGCTGTGCACCGGGCGCTTGCCTTCGGTGGGTCGCATCGGTCTGTTGTATTTCGCAGATGACCGCGGCCGTGTGGTGACGGAAATGTCGGCCATGCGTCTGGACGAAGATGATTTCTTTCTCATCACCGCCGCAGTGGCGCAGTGGCACGATTACGAATGGCTGGCGGGGCAAATGCCCGACGGCGCTGCGTTCGCATTGACGGATGTAACGCGCGACTTTTCCTGCCAGATCGTGACGGGACCGAAATCGCGTGACCTGCTTGCCGGGATATCGGATGCCGACCTGACCAAGGGTTGGCTGACCCATCAGTCCTGCCAGATCAACGGCACTTGGGTCCAACTTGTCCGCGTATCCTTTGCCGGGGAACTGGGGTGGGAGGTCCATTCCAAGGTGGCCGATACGCCCGCCATCTATGACGCGATCCTTGGCGCGGGGGCGAAACCCTTTGGCATGTGGGCGCTGAACAGCCTGCGGCTTGAAAAGGGTTACAAGGCATGGAAGGGCGATCTGTCGACCGACTATTCCGTGCTGCAGCTCGGCCTTGACCGGTTTGTCAAATGGGACAAGGATTTCCGGGGCAAGGCTGCGCTTGAGGCCGAGCGGCAGCAGGGATCGTCCAAGCGGTTCGTCACCCTGACACTGGATGCACCCGGTGATTGCGACGCGCCCTATATGTCCTGCATCTGGCACGACGGCAAAATCGTCGGTGAAACCCTGTCGGGCGGTTGGGGCTATCGGGTCGATGCCTCGGTCGCGCTGGGCATGGTGCCACCGGCCCTGACCGCGGAGGGCACCAAGGTAGAAATTGAAATCTACGGGGAAAGATATGCTGCAACCGTGCGCGGTGAAGGGTCACTTTGGGATCCGGAGAATGCGCGTATCCGCGCATGAGGGGGCGCTGCCCCCGACCCCTTTCGGGGTCTCCCCCGAGGTATTTTTGACGAAATGAAGGTAAAACAAGATGGCTGAGATCGTGTTGCTGGATGGTGGACTTGGACAGGAGCTGACCCATCGGTCGGGCGAGACCCCGACCAACCTTTGGTCGACAAAGGTCATGTTCGACCACCCCGGCATGGTTGGTGACTTGCACAGCGATTACTTTGACGTCGGGGCGAGCATTGCCACGACCAATACCTATTGCATCCATCATGACCGCCTGCACGGAACCGAGTTGGACGGGCATTTCCACGGGTTACATGAGGCTGCTTTGAAAGAAGCGAACGCGGCCCGGCGGCCCGGCAAGCGTGTCGCAGGGTCGATTGGTCCGCTTGAAGCCTCTTATCGCCCGGACAAGCATCCCGCCTTTGACGAAGCGGTTGCGAAATATGCCGAGGTCGCCCGCGAAATCGGCGGCCAAGTTGACCTGATCATCTGCGAAACCGTGGCGTCCCTATTGCACGCAAGGTCGATCCTTGAAGGCGCCAAGGCGGCGGGCAAACCCGTCTGGCTGTCGGTTACCGTCGATGACGAAGACGGGTCAAAGCTGCGGTCGGGCGAGGATGTGGCCGATATCTGTGCCATTGCGATTGCTGGGGGGGCGCAAGCCGTTCTGGCCAATTGCTCTGCACCCGAGGCGATGTCCGCCGCGTTGGAGGCCCTGAAAGGCGCGGGCCTGCCCTATGGGGCCTATGCCAACGGTTTCACCCAGATCACCAAGGATTTCCTCAAGGACAAGCCCACTGTTGACGCGTTGCATGCCCGCGATGATCTGACGCCGGAACGCTATGCCGATCACGTCATGGCCTGGGTTGAACAGGGCGCGACCATCGTCGGCGGCTGCTGCGAAACCGGCCCCGCCCATATCGCCGAACTTTCCCGTCGCCTGCGCGCGGCGGGCCATACCATTGCATAAGGTGCTGAAATGACCCTTCCTTCTCATGCTCGTGTCGTCATCATCGGGGGTGGCGTTGTTGGCTGCTCTGTCGCCTATCACCTGACCAAGCTTGGCTGGAAAGACGTGGTGCTGCTGGAACGCAAGGCGCTGACGTCTGGCACGACTTGGCATGCTGCCGGCCTGATTGGCCAGTTGCGTGCGACTGCCAACATGACCAAGCTCGCCCGTTATTCGGCCGTGCTCTATGGTGGGCTAGAGGCCGAGACGGGCTTGGCCACGGGCTATCGTCAGGTCGGGTCGATTTCCACCGCGCTCACGGGCGAGAGGCTGGAGGAGTTGCGCCGCACCGCTGCAATGGCCCGCGCCTTTGGCGTGCCCGTTGAGGATATCGGGCCGGAGGAGATCAAGGCCCGCTACCCCCACCTGAACATCGACGGCGTGACTGGCGGCGTCTATTTGCCCACCGACGGGCAGGGCGACCCCGGCAATATCGCGCTGGCGCTGGCCAAGGGCGCGCGGATGCGCGGGGCCCAGATCGCGGAACGCACCAAGGTCACCGGCGTCGTCCGCGAGGACCGCCGCGTTACCGGCATTGATTGGGAGGCCGAGGATGGCAGCGCGGGCCACATCGCCTGCGAGATGATCGTGAATTGCGCGGGCATGTGGGGGCACGAGGTGGGTCGCATGGCGGGCGTCAACGTGCCGCTCCATGCTTGCGAGCATTTCTATATCGTGTCCGAACCGATTGCCGGGTTGGAACAGCTTCCCGTTCTACGCGTGCCGGATGAATGCGCCTATTACAAGGTTGATGCGGGTAAGCTGATGCTGGGCGCGTTTGAACCCAAGTCCAAGCCCTGGGGCATGGACGGCATCCGCGCCGATTTCGAATTCGATCAACTAGCCGAGGATTTCGACCATTTCGAACCGATCCTCGAGGCGGCGGTGAACCGTGTCCCCCTGCTGGGTGAGGCGGGCATCCACACCTTCTTTAACGGGCCCGAAAGTTTCACCCCCGACAACGCCTATCACCTTGGCCTCGCGCCCGAGATGGACAATGTCTGGGTTGCTGCCGGGTTCAATTCCATCGGCATCCAGTCGGCAGGGGGCGCGGGTATGGCGCTGGCCGCGTGGATGGACGCGGGCGAAAAGCCGTTTGATCTGGGCGATGTGAATATCGGCCGGATGCAGCCCTTTATGGGCAATCGGCGTTACCTAAAGGATCGGGTGAGCGAGACGCTGGGCCTCCTTTACGCAGACCATTTCCCCTATCGGCAAAAGGCCACCTCGCGCGGGGTGCGGCGGACGCCCTTCCACCATCACCTGGATGCGCAGGGCGCTGTGTTTGGTGAACTGGGCGGTTGGGAACGTGCCAACTGGTTTGCGAAACCGGGGCAGGAACGTGAATATCAATATTCCTGGAAGCGGCAGAATTTCTTTGAAAATGTCCGCGACGAATTGATGGCCGTGCGCACCAATGTCGGCATGTATGACATGTCGTCCTTCGGCAAGCTGCGGGTCGAGGGGCCGGATGCAGAGGCGTTCCTGAACCGCGTCTGCGGCGCCGACGTGGCGGTGCCAGTGGGCAAGATCGTCTATACCCAATTCCTGAACAGCACTGGCGGGATCGAGGCGGATGTGACCGTTACCCGCCTGTCGGAAACCGCCTATCTGGTCGTGACCCCGGCGATCACCCGGCTGGCGGATGAGACATGGATGCGCCGCGCACTGCGTGACGAGCGTGTCATTATCACCGATGTGACAGCGGGCGAGGCGGTTCTGGCCGTGATGGGGCCGAATGCGCGGAAACTCATGCAGGCGGTGTCGCCCAATGACTTTTCCAACGCGGCCAACCCATTCGGGACCGCGCAGGACATCGAACTCGGCATGGGCCTCGCCCGCGTGCACCGCGTGTCCTATGTGGGCGAGCTGGGGTGGGAGGTCTATGTGTCCTCGGACATGGCCGGCCACGCGTTCGAAACGCTGTGGGAGGCCGGGGCGGATATGGGCCTCAAACTCTGCGGTATGCACATGATGGATTGCGGGCGGATCGAGAAAGCCTTCCGCCATTTTGGCCATGATATTTCCTCCGAAGATCATGTGCTCGAGGCAGGCCTAGGCTTTGCCGTGGGGATGAAGAAACCCGATTTCATCGGGCGCGAGGCGGTCTTGCGGAAGAAAGAAGAGGGGCTCAAGCGCCGTATGGTGCAACTTCGGCTGACCGACCCGGAGCCGCTGCTTTACCACAACGAACCCGTGTTGCGGGACGGCAAGATCGTCAGCTTCGTGACCTCGGGCGCCTATGGGCATTCCTTGGGCGGCGCGATGGGGATGAGCTATATTCCGTGCGAAGGGGAGAGTGCCGATCAGGTCCTCGCCTCGACCTACGAGGTCGATGTGATGGGCACGCGGGTCAAGGCCGAGGTGTCGCTCAAGCCGATGTATGATCCGACTGCGGAGAGGGTGAAGGCCTAGAGACCGGGAGAGAGGGCAGCGCCCGACCGCGGGTGGGCGCCCGACATCTGTTCCCGGACACTTTATGGTGCGTGCCCGCCGGACGGTGCGCTGCTTGAGACGGTGCAGGAGCGCCCGCCCAGGGGGCGGTCGGGCGCTGCCCGGGGCCGCTTCGCGGCTGTTCCCGAGCGGAGTCAGCCCTTCGCCTTCAACCCCTCCTCCCAACCCCTTATCGCCGGGCACGCCTCCATAGTGCGGCGATACCCGTCCCGGTCCAGACAGCGGGCGATATAGTCGCCGAGCGCGCCCTCGTGCGTGATCCCGGCCGTGCGGCGGGCATTGTCCAGCGCATAGACGACCGAGACATCGGCGGCTGTAAACCGGTCACCGGCTAGATAGGGCGTCTGTTCGACCTGCCGCCGGATCAGATCGACGCGGCTTTCAAACTGATACCGCATGAAGCCTTCCCAGCGGGAACTTCGGTCCCCCTCGGGGACAAGGCGGCGGTAATTGCCTTCGTAGAACATGGAACTGGAAATCGCGGTTTCCCCCATCAGCAGAAATTGCAGAAATCGGGGATAAGTCGGATCACTGGGAAGAACGGCGAGAGGTGTAGGGGCATAAGCCGCAAGTAGATACTGCATGATCGCAACCGACTCGACCATGCGCACATCACCGTCGACCATTGCAGGAATGAATCCGGCCGGATTGATCGCCAGAAATTCGGGGCAGTGTTCGACCCCTTTCAACAGGTCGATATCCACCAGCTGATAAGGCAGACCCATTTCCTCTAGCAGCCAGATAACCCTGAACCCGCGGCCTTCGCCGTATATGGTGATCATTGCAACCTCCGTCCTTTGAGGCAGTAGGCGATTGGCCACCGCGAAAGGCAACCCCTTGCCCCCGACCGCGGGTTCTGACACGACAGCCCCATGACCGATACACCCGCCCCCCGCGCCGACAGCGGCGACAGCCCCGCAGGACTTGGCTTTGCCATTTCGGCCTATGTCCTTTGGGGGTTTCTGCCCCTTTACATGAAACTGCTCAGCCATATCCCGCCTGCCGAAGTGGTGGCGCATCGGGTGGTCTGGTCGGTGCCTATTGCGGGGGTCATTCTGGTTTTCCTCGGGCGGACATCCGATCTGCGGACCGCGCTGACGACGCCGCGCACGCTCGCGATGGGCTGCGTCACGGCGGCGCTGATTTCGGTCAACTGGGCGATCTATGTCTGGGCGATCACCTCGGGCCACGCGCTTGAGGCGGCATTGGGCTATTACATCAACCCGTTGTTTTCCGTGCTGCTCGGCGCTGTGCTGTTGAAAGAACGGCTCGCACCGCTGCAATGGGGGGCAATTGCGCTGGCGGCGGCGGCTGTGTTGGTCCTGACAGTGCAGGGCGGCAAGGTGCCCTATGTCGCGCTAAGCCTGACAGTATCTTGGGGGTTTTATGCATTCTTCAAGAAATGGCTGCCAGTCGGCCCGAACCAGGGTTTCATGCTTGAGGTGTTGATCCTGCTTTTGCCCGCCTTGGGGTATTGGGCCTATTTGACGGGAACCGGTGCCACCCATTTCGGCGGCACAACGCAGGATACGCTGTTGCTTTTGGGATGCGGGGCGGTGACGGCCATTCCGCTGATGCTTTATGCCAATGGGGCCAAACGGCTGCGGCTGACCACAATCGCGATCCTACAATACATCGCGCCTACGATGATTTTTCTGGTTGCGGTCTTTCTGTTCGATGAACCCTTTGGCACGGCACGGGCGATCGCTTTCCCGATGATCTGGACGTCGGTCGCGCTGTATCTGCTGAGCGTATTCCGGACCAGACGATGACCGACAGCTATAACCCGCCGCAGGATCCGCTGGTGATCCTGCATCACGACCACGAAGTCCTGCTGGTGGACAAACCCGCAGGTCTTTTGTCGGTGCCGGGCAAGGGCGAACATCTGTCCGATTGTCTGATTGCGCGGGTGCAGGCCGCCTTTCCTGAGGCCCTGCTAGTGCATCGACTGGACCGCGACACCTCGGGTGTCATGATCTTTGCCCTGACCCCCCATGCGCAGCGGCATCTGGGTCTGCAATTCGAAAAACGCATGACCAAAAAGACCTATGTCGCGCGTGTCTGGGGCGAGATGGCCGTGAAACAGGGGACAGTGGATCTACCGCTGATCGTTGATTGGCCGAACCGCCCGCTACAACATGTCGATCATGTCAACGGCAAACCGGCGGTGACCGATTATCGCGTGATGCGGGTCGGCAATGGTGAAAGCCGGGTGCGGCTGAGCCCCAAGACAGGCCGCAGTCACCAGTTGCGGGTTCATATGCTTTCGCTTGGGCACCCAATCCTCGGGGACCCGTTCTATGCCACCGGTCCGGCGCGGGAATTTCCGCGGATGATGCTGCATTCAGAAACGCTCCAGTTCCGCCATCCTGATGGTGGGGCAGGGACACGGGTCACGGCCAAGGCGCCGTTCTAGACGGCCTAGGCGTCTGGCAGCGGAACCAGCTTTTCCTCCAGATCGTGGCGCAGATGTTCATGCTGGGCAGGCAGCCGCAATGCATTCCCGAGGCTGGCGGCAGGTTCGTCCACGGCAAAACCCGGATCATCGGTCGCGACTTCGAACAGCACACCGCCGGGGGACCGGAAATAGATCGCGTTGAAATAGGTCCTGTCGCGAACCTCGGTTACCTCGTATCCGTCATCAATCAGGGCCTCGCGAACCTCCAATTGGCGGGCGCGGCAGGCCACGGAAAATGCGATGTGATGCACCGCGCCGCCGCCCTGTCGCGCAGGCGGCAGGTCGGATGCTGTCAAATCGATCAGCGCGGGGCGCTTGGCATTTTGCAACACCATTCGGGTCGTGTCCCCGTCGTGCCCTGCGATCTGGTATCCCATGAATTCCAGCAGGTCGCGGGTCGGCCCAATGTCGGCAAGACGCAGATCGACGGAATGAAAACCGGTGATCGCAGGGTCAACGCCGCCGTTGGGAATCAACGCAAGGTCATCGCCATCAACGCCCGTAAAAGTCAGGATGTCTTGGTCAAAACGTTTGGCCAAGGTCACATCCGTGGCCCCTGCCGCCCCGAGCCGTTCGGGCCAATCTGCAAGGGTCCCTACCGCAAAACAGGTGCGGCCAACCTCGCCCGTGCCGGCCGTTCGGGGTCTGGCGTTCGGGCGGGGGAAATAGGTCAGGATCGTTCCGGGGTCGGCATCGGCGTTGCCAAAGTAAAGGTGATACACGTCCGGTGCGTCGAAATTGACGGTCTTTTTGACACGCCGCAGCCCCAGGCCCAAGCGCACAAAGGTATCATTGGCAAGCGGCGCGCGGCCCAATGTCGTGACATGGTGGAGGCCTTGGATCTGGGTCAGCATGGGAAAACTTTCGTCAGGATACCCCGCAAAGATAGTGCGACGACGCTGTTTTGCGAACCCGAACAGCCGCAGACCTGCTGTGCGCAGGTTGACAGACTTGCCCAAGACGCAAAACGCCCGACCGAATGGCCGGGCGTTTGCAGTTCGGACTAATGGGGCCTTATTCGGCTGCCCAGCCGGAGATTGCCTTGACCTCGAGGAACTCCTCGATCCCCCAGACGCCGCCTTCGCGGGCACGACCCGAGGCTTTGACCCCGCCGAATGGCATACCAGCGGCGCGGCTTTGGCCGTTCATTTCGACCATGCCGGATTTCAGCGCACGGGCCAGCCGGTTGCGGCGGGCACCATCCTGTGTCTGCACATAGTTGGTCAAACCATAGATCGTGTCATTGGCAATCTGGATTGCTTCTTCTTCGGTGTCGAAAGGAATGATCGAAAGGACTGGGCCAAAGATTTCCTGCTTTTCGATGGTCATGCCGGGTTTGACATCGGCAAAGACGGTGGGACGGACGTAATAGCCTTTGTTCATGCCTTCTGGCAGACCAAGGCCACCGGCGACCAGACGCGCGCCTTCGTCGATACCCTTTTGGATCATGCCCTGAATCTGGTCCCACTGGCGTTTGTTCACCACGGGGCCGATGTGCCGACCGGGTTGGCTGGCAGGGCCAACGGCGGTCTTTTCAGCGACTTCGCGGGCGATTTCGACAGCTTGGTCATAATAGCTGCGTTCGACCAGCATCCGGGTCGGTGCGTTGCAGGACTGACCCGAGTTGTAAAAGCAATGGATCGCGCCGCGCTTGACCGCTTTTGCATCGGCATCTGCAAAGATCACATTGGCGCCTTTGCCACCCAGTTCCAGCGTGACGCGCTTCATCGTTTCGGCGGCGGCGATCGAAATCGCGCGGCCTGCGCGGGTGCTTCCGGTAAAGGAAATCATCTGCACATCGGGGTGCGACGACAATTGGCTGCCAACGCCCGCGCCATCACCATTCACAAGGTTGAACACACCCGGCGGCACGCCTGCGTCATGGACGAATTCCGCAAACAATAGCGACGACAGCGGCGATTCCTCGGACGGTTTCAGGATGCAGGTGCAGCCGGCCAAAAGCGCAGGGATCACCTTGAGCGTGACCTGATTCATCGGCCAGTTCCAAGGGGTGATCAGGCCAACCACGCCGATCGGTTCCATCGCGACCATTGCGGTTGGCGTGTCAGCTTTATAGGGGCGGACCCATTCGATCTCGTCAAACGCTTTGACGAAATTCTCAAGGTGCCACGGCAGGCAAGGGGCCTGGTCGGCGCGGCTCATGTCGATGGGGGCACCCATTTCGATGCTGATGGCTTGCGCCATTTCCTCGGCCCGCTTGTTGTACTGTTCAAGAATGCCTTTGACATAGCCCAGACGAACCTGCGGGTCGGTTGCGGCCCATGCAGGGAAAGCGGCGTTCGCGGCAGCGACGGCCGCATCGGTGTCAGCCTGATCGCCAAGGCTGATCACGGCACAGACTTCTTCGGTCGACGGGTCGATGACATCACAATCTCGCGCCTTGGCCGGAGCGACCCATTTGCCGTTGATATAGAATTCGCGTTTCTCGATCATGACGAGTTCCCTGAATTTGATCAAATTTGCGGGCACATTTGCACTGCCTGCGACAATTTGCAAGCCGGTCTGGTGCTGACCCCAAGGGTTCATATATGGGTCCTGAGATCAGAAAAACAAAGGAGCACCGACATGGGCTTGCGTATCAACGACACCATTCCGAACCTGACCGTCGAAACCGACCATGGGACCTTTTCGCTGAACGACTGGCAGGGTGATTCCTGGGCGATCCTGTTTTCGCACCCCAAAGATTTCACCCCCGTCTGCACCACCGAATTCGGTGCCGTCGCGCAGCTGGCCGATGAATGGGCCAAGCGCAATACCAAGGTGATGGGTATTTCTGTGGATGGTGTCGAGGAACACAAAAAGTGGAAAGCCGACATCGAAACCTTTTCGGGTGCCAAGGCTGGTTTCCCGATCATCGCGGACAAGGATCTGGCCGTTGCCAAGGCGCTGGATATGCTCCCCGCTGAGGCCTATCTGCCCGATGGCCGCACCGCGAATGATACCGCGACCGTGCGGTCGGTGTTCATCATTGCGCCGAACAAAAAACTGCAGCTGACCATGACCTATCCGATGTCGGTTGGCCGCAACTTTGCCGAGGTTTTGCGCGCGCTTGACGGTCTGCAGGCAACCTTTGGCGTGCCGATCGCGACCCCAGCAAACTGGACCGTTGGTCAGGACGTAATCGTGGCCCTGTCCCTGAATGATGATCAGGCCCGCGAAAAATTTGGCGAAATTGACGTCAAACTGCCCTATCTACGGACGACCAAGCACAGCGCCTAAGGTCTGTCGAATTTGGAAAAGGCCCCGCCATAACGGTGGGGCCTTTTTCGTTTGGGGCGTTTTATGTGGTGCAAGGAATTGCGTCACTGAGCAAAGAAAAAGGGGTCGGAAAACCGACCCCTTTCCTGAAAACCTGTGCAGGTCGCCGGATTAGCGGCGGATCCCCAGACGTTCGATCAGGCTCTGATAACGGGCAACGTCCTTGGCTTTGACATAGTCAAGAAGCTTACGACGCTGGGCAACCATCATCAAAAGACCACGACGGCCGTGGTTGTCTTTCTTGTGGGTCTTGAAGTGTTCGGTCAGGGTCGCGATGCGCGACGACAGGATAGCGACCTGAACTTCGGGCGAACCAGTGTCGCCTTCTTTGGTCGCGAATTCTTTCATGACGCGTGCTTTTTCTTCAGCAGTAATCGACATCGGGGTCTCCTTTCAAAAGATCAAAGGGTTATGGCACGAGCCGGGATGTCGTCCAGCAAGGCCCATGGAGGTGTCCAATGGGCCAAAGCCCAAAGGATGCGTGCGTTTAGAGGAAATATCCCGTTTTGGAAAGCTGATTCTGCAACGGGTTACGCCGCGAGTAGTTTGACGGTTGAAAGGTCAAATTCAGTTATCCCCTGGAGGTCGGCGACCGGCTGCCCGTCTGCGAGGATTGTCACGCCCGATTCTGTCATGGTCAGCCCGAGTGTCGGTGCAGACCCGCTGTAGACGATCACGATCGCATCGTCGGCGAATTGATAGTCGTCGATAATCGCTGCGCCATCTTCATCGTCCCAAAGTGTGAATATATCCTCGCCAGAGCCGCCGTTCAGAACGTCGAAGGCCCCCCCGAACAAAACGTCGTCACCTGCGCCGCCGTTGACGTAATCCTTTGTTGGGCCATCGCCGCGCCCGTCGACGATATCGTTTCCATAGCCGCCGTGCATAACGTCCTGGCCGTTGCCCCCGATCAGCGTATCGTCCCCCAGATACCCCAACAGGCTGTCGTCACCATCCTCCCCAAGCAGCAGGTCATTGCCATCGCCGCCGATCATGGTGTCGTTTCCGTCCCCGCCGAACATCGTGTCGTCGTCGATATGACCTGCCAGATAGTCATCGCCGTTGCTGCCGACGATCACATCATTGCCGCGCCCGCCTTCTAGGCTATCGTCACCATCTTCACCCCAAAGTGTGTCGTCACCGTCACCGCCGTGAACTGCATCATCGCCGGCCCCCGATGCGATTAGATCAGCGTCGTCTGATCCAAGGATTTCATCTGCGTCGTCGGTTCCACGTTCTGCGCTGTCATCAGGGATGGGAGGGGTCGGAAGGATGGCCACACTCAAAAGCGCGGCGCTGAGAAGTCCAAGAATCAAAAACATTGATGGGTACTCGTTTGACTGCGTTGTGCCCGCCCCCGGGACCAGTTGTCGGAAGGAATACCACGCAATCCCCATCAAATGGGTCAAAATCAGGGAAACTGGTTAATGGCCGGATTGGTCGGTAACCCAGGTCATCGGCTGTTGATCATACCCGATGTAAAGCGGGTGTTTGGGATGCCCCGCCTTGGACAGGCCCAGCGTCGCCAGCGGCTTGCCGATCCGGCGCAATTCGGCCTCGACAACTGCGCCGCGATCCAAGAACGCGCCATGGGTGCCCCAGGCGCAGATGATCCGGTCCTGATCCGACTTGATCCAATTTGCGGCGCTGTCGATGATGGCCGCATCATTGTCGGGCCCGACCGGATCAGGGGCGGCGCGCATGTCGCGGGGGTCCGTCGCCCGATAGGCAAAGATATTGGTCACGCGAAAGGCCCCGAACCCCAGCGCGCGCGCCCGCCTTTCGCAGCGTTCGACGGTGGGGTCATTCTGGACCTCGGTCGCGGTGGACGGGTTGAGCATAATGAAAAGCGCTCGCGGACCCTTGCTGTCCCAAGTTCGGGTCAACAGATACCGAAACGCCATGCAATCGGAATATACGGCAACAGAGGGCGCATCGCCCTTGAGATGGGTGCGAGTGATCATGGGGTGGCTTATGCCAAAATACCGCCCCGCGCGAAAGTAGATCAATCGGCCGAAACAAAGACCCTGCTAGGGTGCAGTTCGCCGCCGCGGTATTGGCCGACGGCAATCGCGCGGCCTTCGAAACTGGCCCAAGCCTCGTCGCCGTATTCGGCATCGCCGGGGAAGACCATCGCGGGGTTGCCGTTGCGCAGTTTGGTCACGCTGTCGGTAGGGCAGCGCAGCTCTGGCAGATCAGCCAACCCGAGTTCCAGCGGCAACAGGTGTTTGTCCAATTCAGGCGTCCGCGCCATGGCATCAATCTGTTCAAGGCTTAGACCCTGTTCGGCGGTAAAGGGACCAGACCAGATCCGGCGCAGGTGGTGAACGTGGCCGAAGCAGCCCAGCGCTGCGCCAAGATCGCGCGCGATTGACCGCACATAGCCACCCTTGCCGCAGGTCATTTCCAGCCGGACATGGTCGGGGTCGGGGCGGTCAGTCATCACCAGTTCCTCGACCCAGAGCGGACGCGCGGCGATTTCGAATTCCTCGTCATCCCGCGCCAGTTTATAGGCCCGTTCGCCGTCGATTTTGACAGCGGAAAACTTGGGCGGGACCTGCATGATGTCCCCCACAAACTGCCCCAGCGCGGCCTTGATCTGATCATCCGTAGGGCGGAGATCCGAGGTCTGCAAAATCGCGCCTTCGGCATCGTCGGTGTTGGTGGCAGCACCGAGGGTGACCAGAAAATCATAGGCTTTCAGGCTGTCGGTGATGAAAGGAACCGTTTTCGTGGCCTCGCCCAATGCCACGGCCAGAACGCCGGTCGCATCGGGGTCGAGCGTGCCAGCGTGCCCTGCCTTTTTGGCGTCGAATGCCCAGCGGACCTTGTTGACCACAGAGGTCGATGTGATGCCTGCGGGTTTGTCTACGACGACCCAGCCCGAAATATCGCGGCCCTTGCGCTTGCCCATGTCACTCTCCTGCGGTCAAAGACCGCCTGCTATCGCGAAGTCCGCCATATGGTCAAGCATTGGGTCGGGTCCGGGGTCACTCGGCAGGGGCCAAAACGGCAACCATCGGCCCCATGAGAAAGCCGAAATCGCTCCGCCCAAGCGAGGGGGCGTAAAGGCGGCTGATCTTGCCATCAAAATATAGCGCGTTATGCACCTTGAGATGGTCGCGAAAGAACCGCGCGAAATCGTAGAAATTCACTGGATCGTTCGAAATCACGAAATAAACCTCGTCGTTCCAACTCATCCCGACCCCATTGCGGATAAACCGCGAGGTGCTGTCAGGAATAAATCTGGGATGGATCTGGTCGCCCATCAGCAGCATTGGGCCGGATTGCGTCGCGTAGCGGCAGGTCGGGGTGTCGTTCAGATAATCACCGGTTTCCAGAATGCGCACATCGAAATCGGTGATGCACATCAATCCGTTGGGCAGCATTCCGAAATTGCCCTTGGACCCGCCGGTGACAAGCCTTTTGATCTGTTCGCCGTCCTCGATATATAGCCCCACTGGCTGACGGTCGGGATGATACATGCCCGCGTTCATCGCGAACAGAACCTGTCGCCCCGTCGCTTTTTCGATCGCAGCAAACGACCCGAGCGGCGTTCCGTCCGGCCCGTTCAGGAACAGACGCAGGTCATCGTTTTTCTGGCTGACCACGCAGGTGGTATAGGACTGGTCCTGCCAGATGTCTTCGCGGCAGGTCACGGCGGCGGCAGGGGTGGCGCAGACTGCCAGCAGCGCCAGCAGGATATGTTTCACTCTTCGATGTCCCGCCGGACGTTTTCAGCAGCAAAGAGCCTGCGGGTTTCGTCCATCCGGTCAAAGGTATCGTCGATTTCGAACCGCAGGTCCGGCGCGGCCTTGAGCGTCATTCCCTTGACCACCAGATGCCGGATCGCGACTTTGTTGCGCCGCAATGCTTTCAGACAGGCCTCGGCGTCGCCGCCACCCAAAGGCAGCACAAAGGCGGTTGCAATGCTCAGATCGCCGGTCATCCGGACCTCGCCCACGGTGATGGACATCCGCTGCAATTCGGTGTCGTGGATTTCGCCACGGCTCAGCACCTCGCTCAGCGAACGGCGGATGACTTCGCCAACACGCAGTTGACGCTGGGATGGGGCTTTGCCCTCGGGGGAACGGTTCTTTGCCATGTAGCAGCACATAAGCCGCTTCCGCCCCCTTGCCAAGCGAGCCTTTCCTGTGCAGGCAGGAGAAAGCCGATCAAATGGGGAAAACCGATGCAAAACACACCCGGAATCGTGATCACCGGCGCCTCGGGGCGCATGGGGCAGATGTTGGTCAAAACGGTCCACGCGTCAGATCAGGCGCGTCTTGTGGGCGCGCTTGAACGGCCCGGGCATCCTTGGATCGGGCAGGATGTCGGCGTTGCAATGGGGGGGGCTGCGCTGGGCGTTGTAGTCACCGATGACCCGCTCGAGGTTTTTGCACAAGCGCAGGCCGTGATCGATTTCACCGCCCCGGCCGCCACAGTCGAATTCGCCGCCCTCGCCGCGCAGGCGCGCGCAGTGCATGTCATCGGAACGACGGGGTTAGAGGCCGAACACCTGGCCAAAATCAACGCCGCAGCCCGCCACGCCACCATCGTGCGGGCGGGCAACATGTCGCTTGGCGTCAATCTTTTGACCCTGCTGACCAAAAAGGTCGCGGCGGCCTTGGGCGAAGATTTCGACATCGAAATCATCGAGGCGCATCACAACAAAAAGGTCGACGCACCCTCGGGCACCGCCCTCATGCTGGGCGAGGCTGCCGCCGAAGGGCGCGGGGTGTCCTTGGACGCGGTGCGCGACAGTGGCCGTGACGGGATCACCGGCGCCCGCAAACGGGGCGATATCGGCTTTGCCGTGGTGCGCGGCGGGGACATTGTGGGCGAACATGACGTGATGTTCGCGGCCCCCGGCGAACGCATCATCCTGCGTCACATCGCGACTGACCGGTCCGTCTTTGCCCGCGGCGCGCTTCAGGCCGCGCTTTGGGGGCAAGGCAAGGCACCCGGAGAATACAATATGGCGGATGTCTTGGGACTTTGATCCAAAACGCGTGCAGCACCGTATCCCTTGAAATTACATTTCGGGGGACATGTGATGTTTCGTCTTGCGGCCTTGTTTTCTGTCCTTGCCCAGCCGGTCTTTGCCGACTTTTCACCAGTGCGGGACAGGGACTCCTTTCTTGATCTGCTGGCAGACCGCCAATTGCGGCACGGGGTCTTGGGTATCACGATTGCGGTCCTGCCCGACGGGGAAATAACCGGACGCGCCGTGAAATGGGACCTGACCGGCAGCTGGTCATGGCAAGACGGCTATTTCTGCCGCGAGATGGACTGGTCCGGAATGGAAATCCCTTTTAACTGCCAATTGGTCGAGGTGGACGGAAACCGAGTCCGCTTTACCGTCGACAAAGGCGCAGGCGAAAGCGCGACGTTCACGTTGAAATAGGCGAGGGAGCGGGAGTTCGCTGCGGCATGAAACAAGGTCAGCAACGCGGACAAACTGCTGTCGTCTTTCAGGCCACCCGTTCAAAGATGTAAGCAAAAGCTGGGTTGGTGTAGGCAACTCCGCGATTGGTTGAGAACAAGAACTCTCGGGTGATCTCGACGTTCTTCTTGGGCTGCAAATAGTCGGCCAAGTTGGTCTGCACGACACGATAGTCACCTGATTTCGAAACAACAGCACCAAAAAGCTGGAACCGTTCGTCAATGGACGCAAGGGCTGCGTCACCGTGGCTCGGATTTACGAGCAGATGACCGCCTACTTTGAGAAAGTTGGTGCAGTATTCCGAAATGAACCCCGCATAGAGTGAAATCAGCAGATCAAAGGACTGCTCAGGGAAAGAGAGCTTTGTGTAGTCGGAATGAATGAATGAAAACTGGACATTGGAGGCGGCGGTATTCTTAGTTTCAACTATTTCCTTGACGCCAACTTCGTCTTCAAAAAAGCGTTTAGCACGTCGATCCATGTCAACATAAGTGACATTTGGGAAGATAAACGACGGCGTGACATCGACGTAGCTGCCTGCATAGAGAACTGTTTTCGGCATGATGACTTTTCCGACAGCGCGAAAGAGCCGAAATCTGTCGTCGGGATGTTGGTTTTGCTTTTCCCAAAGCTTCTTGGTGAATTCCTGCAAAACACGCTCCGTTTCGTGCTGGCTAGGATTGAAGAATGACAAAGCGTCGACGGGTGATCAAGAACACTTCTGGACGGTTTCATTGTGTAGCTTTGGACTACTTCCCGACTTTCGCTGCTCTTATCACAGTCGTCGGCTCAGGGCCTGCTTAAACATCGCCTCCTACTCAAATCACCGCGATCCGAGCATCCTATCGCGACCCGATTTTCCCCAAATCAAAATGCACGCACCCGCCCCGCCTAGAAATCGACCGCGATTCCCTTTTTCTCCCAGTCGCCAAATCGGACGGGTTCGGGGCCTTTGCGGCCGCCCAGTTCGGGGGGGAGGTCCAGCCCTTGTGCTGCTTTCCGACGCTCTTGAGCTTCGGCGAGCGCGCGTTTGGCGGCTTCGGGAATGTCGCGTTCGGGGGTATCGGTCATGGGTCTGGTCCTTGTGGCCTTGGTCCCCTTGATATACGGGCTAGGGCGCCCGCCTCAAGAGGACCAGATGACACAATCCGGACTAGCCCCCCGCCTTGCCGCATTTTCGATGATCGAACAGGTTACTGGCGAAGGCCTTTTGCTGCCTGAAATCATCGGCGCTGGGCAACTTGCGCGGCTTGCGCCGGATGACAGGGCGCGGGCCCAGCGTCTGGCTGTGCAGACCCTGCGCGGGCTGGATCGTGCGGACCGGATGCTCAAACCATTCCTGCAAAAACGCACGCCGCTGTCGGTGCGCAATGCGCTGCGGCTGGGAACGGTGGAAATCTGGGTTGGCCAAGAGGCCGCGCATGGTGTGGTGAACGCCTATGTCGAAATCATCGGGCGCAACCCGAAAACGGCTGGCGCCAAGGGGCTGGTCAATGCGGTCCTGCGCAAGATCGCGGCTGAACGCCCCGGTGCTTGGGATCGACTGCCGGTTCCGCGTTTGCCCGACTGGCTCCGCCTGCCGTTGATCGAGGCTTGGGGTAAATCCGCAATTGCCGGGATGGAAGACGCCCATTTTGCCGGTGCCGCACTAGACATCACGACCAAGGGCGATGCGGCGGCGCTTGCGACGGTGTTGGGTGGGTATCTTCTCCCGACGGGGTCTGTTCGGGTCCGCAATGCGGCTCAGGTCTCCTCCCTTCCCGGATATGACGCTGGCGACTGGTGGGTGCAGGATGCGGCGGCAGCCTTGCCTGCGCGGCTGTTGAATGCCCAAAAGGGCGAAAAAATTCTCGACCTGTGCGCGGCGCCCGGTGGCAAGACCATGCAACTAGCGGCGGCTGGCGCAGATGTGACCGCGCTCGATGTGTCGGAAAATCGCGTCAAACGGTTGTCGGAAAATCTGGCGCGGGCTGGGCTACAGGCGCAGGTCGTCGTGGCGGATGCGATGGAATACGATCAGGACGGTTGGGATGCGATCCTGCTGGATGCCCCCTGTTCGGCAACGGGCACGATCCGGCGGCATCCGGACCTGCCTTGGGCCAAGGACGGATCGGAGTTCGGGGCCCTGATCGACCAACAGGCCGACATGATCGACCACGCGCTTTCGCTTTTGAAACCCGGCGGCAGGCTGGTTTTCTGCACCTGTTCGCTGCTGCCCGATGAGGGCGAGGTCCAGATCGAAGAGGCGCTTGCCCGTCATTCCGGTATCGAGGTCGTCCAGCCCCTCGACATTCCGGGTGTCGACCCTGCATGGATTTCTCCCGAAGGTGGTCTGCGCCTGCGCCCCGATTACTGGCCTGACCTTGGCGGCATGGATGGCTTTTACATGGCTCTGTTGCGAAAGGCCGCGTGACTTTGGCTGCGACTTTTCGTATCGTCGCGACCAGAATAACATGCGGCTACCGCAGACAGAGGCAGCAGATTGGCCAGATCGCAAACATGGCGTGCACGGCGCACGGATTTCATGAACAGCCTTCACGCGCGAATGGCTGCCCGTGCCCGCACGCCCAAAGGCTTTGCATCGCAACCTGAACCCCGGTCCATCGGTCGCTATGCCCGTGGGCGTCAACTGACCGCCGGAAATTTCCAGTTTGGCGGCCAGTTGTTCGAGGCGCCGGGTCAGTCGATTTGGGACCTGATGGGCAAAGACCATATGGTCGATGATGAAATTCAGGGCTGCGCTTGGCTGGATGATCTGGCCGCGGTTGGCGATGCCAAGCCCCGGGATCGCGCCCAGACCTGGGTGTTCGAATGGATTGATCGCTATGGCCGTGGCATCGGCCCCGGTTGGACCCCTGATCTGACTGGACGGCGTTTGATCCGCTGGATCAATCACGGGTTCTTTATTCTGCGGGGCACAGATCGTGCAGGCGCGGACAAATTTTTTGAAAGCCTTGCTCGTCAGACTGTTTTTCTGTCGCGCCGCTGGAAAGCTGCCCGCCCCGGTCTGCCCCGGTTCGAGGCCTTGACCGGAATGATTTATGCTGGCCTGTCGCTGGAAGGGATGGCCGACCATGTCGATCTGGCGGCCCGCGCGCTGGCCTTGGATTGCGAGCGCCAGATTGATGCCGAAGGCGGCATCGCAACGCGTAATCCTGAAGAGTTGCTAGAGGTTTTCACCCTTTTGAATTGGGCCGCGCAGAGCCTGTCTGAATCCGAAAGGACCCCGCCAGAGGCGGTCTTGGAAGCGATTTCTCGGATCGCACCGACCTTGCGCGCGCTGCGTCATGCCGATGGCAGTCTCGCTCGGTTCCATGGCGGCGGCCGCGGGATCGAGGGTCGGCTTGACCTTGCACTTGCGCAATCGGGATCCCGGGAAAGGCCCGAGGGGACGCGGCACATGGGATTTGCGCGCCTTGCGGGCGGGCGAACCAGTGTGATCGTTGATGCGGCGGCCCCGCCGCTGGGGGATGCGTCTTATGACGGGCATGCCTCGACGCTTGCGTTCGAACTGACATCGGGCAGGCGGCCCCTGATTGTGAACTGCGGTTCTGGGCGGGCTTTTGGCGCCGAATGGCGTCGGGCAGGGCGGGCGACGGCCAGTCATTCCACCCTGTCGATTGACGGCTATTCATCGTCCCGTCTGGGCGCGCCGAGCCGGTTGAACGGGATCAAGCATGAACTGCTGATAGACGCGCCCAAAAATATCGTGGCAGAACAATCCAGCCTTGCCGATGGGGCGCGACTGGAATTGGCTCATGACGGGTATCGGCGCACCCATGGGCTGACCCATGCCCGCACGCTCGACCTGACGGTCGACGGGCGCGGGCTGGTCGGAGAGGATCTTTTGACTACGCTCACCGACGCCGACAAGGCGCGGTTTGACAGGGCAATGGACGACGAGACACTTCAGGGTGTCGCCTTCGCAGTGCGATTCCATCTGCACCCCGAGGTCGAAGCGAACCTTGATCTGGGCGGCGCGGCGATTTCGCTGACGCTCAAAAGCGGGGAAATCTGGGTATTCCGGCACGATGGGGCGGCAGAAATGCAGATCGAACCGTCTGTTTACCTTGAAAACGGGCGATTAAAGCCGCGTCCGGCACAACAGGTGGTTTTATCTGCCCGCGCAATGTCCTATGCGACCCGCGTCCGTTGGTCCTTGGCCAAGGCGCAGGATACGCCCGTATCCCTTCGCGATCTGGTGGTCGATGATCCGACGGACGAAAAGGATTAACCGCTTTAGCCTGCCGGAGCTGACCCTATGACCGACCTCGCCCCTCTTCGCACTGCGCTTTTGTCCGTCTCGGACAAAGCTGGCCTTTTGGATCTGGCGCGGGCGCTGCATGCGCGGGGCGTTTCGCTTTTGTCGACTGGCGGGTCGGCTGCGATGCTGCGCGATGCGGGCCTGCCGGTACGGGATGTCGCGGATCTGACAGGGTTTCCCGAAATGATGGACGGTCGGGTCAAAACCCTGCACCCGCGCGTGCATGGTGGCCTTCTGGCGCTGCGCGACAACGCCGGCCACCGCGCTTCGATGGAGGCGCACGGGATCGAGGCGATCGATCTGTTGGTCGTCAATCTGTATCCGTTTGAAGAAACCGTCGCCAAAGGCGCGGACTACGAAACCTGCATCGAAAACATCGATATCGGCGGCCCAGCGATGATCCGTGCAGCCGCCAAGAACCACGGGTTCGTGTCGGTCGTGGTCGATGTCGCCGATTACGCGCCCCTGCTTGCCGAACTGGACCGCAACGATGGGCAGACCGGTCTGGTGTTCCGGCAGCGTCTTGCGCAGACCGCCTATGCCCGCACCGCCGCCTATGATGCGGCTGTCAGCACATGGATGGCGGGCGCAATCGGCGACGACGCCCCGCGTCGCCGTGCCTTTGCCGGTGAGATCGCCCAGACCCTGCGCTATGGCGAAAACCCGCATCAGGCCGCCGCCTTTTATCTGGATGGCAGCAACCGCCCCGGCGTGGCAACGGCCGTGCAGCATCAGGGCAAGGAACTGTCCTATAACAACATCAACGACACCGACGCCGCGTTTGAACTGGTCGCCGAATTCGATCCAGCCATGGGTCCGGCCTGCGTGATCGTCAAACATGCCAATCCCTGTGGCGTGGCACGGGGCGAAACACTTTTGTCGGCTTACAAGGCCGCCTTTGACTGTGACCGCACCAGCGCCTTTGGCGGCATCATCGCCTTTAATCAGACATTGGACGAAGAAACCGCCCGCGAAATCACCGGCATCTTTACCGAGGTCGTCATCGCCCCCGATGCCACCGAAGGGGCCAAGGCCGTGTTCGCCGCGAAAAAGAACCTGCGCCTGTTGACCACGGGCGGGCTCCCCGATGCCAAGGCGGGTCAGCTGACCTATCGGCAGGTGGCCGGCGGGATGCTGGTGCAGGACAAAGACACCGGTCACATCGACCTATCCGACCTCAAGGTCGTCACCAAAAAAGCCCCGACCGACGCGCAGATGGCCGACCTTCTGTTTGCTTGGAAAGTTGCGAAACACGTCAAATCGAATGCGATTGTCTATGTGCGTGATGGCGCGACCGTGGGTGTCGGTGCAGGGCAGATGAGCCGCGTCGACAGCACTCGCATCGCCGCCCGCAAGGCCGAGGATATGGCCGAGGTTTTGGGCCTGCCCGAAAGCCCCGCCAAGGGATCGGTCGTTGCCTCTGACGCGTTCTTTCCCTTTGCCGATGGTCTTTTGACGGCTGCGGCTGCAGGGGCTGTTGCGGTGATCCAACCCGGCGGGTCGATGCGTGACGAAGACGTGATCAAGGCGGCAGATGACGCTGGCATCGCAATGGTGTTTACCGGAATGCGCCACTTCCGGCATTGAAACCCCGCCCCTGAAAAGGGGCTATGAAAGGTAAAGCCATGCGGCTGACAATCTGGACCGGTTTCTGGATCTTTCTGTTGGACCAATTGTCCAAGTATTTCGTGGTTCATAGCCTCGGGCTGATCGACAGTCGCGTGATCAAGGTATGGCCGGGCGTGCTCGAATTTCGCATGGCGTGGAATCAAGGGGTGAATTTTGGCCTATTGTCGCAATTCGATGCGCGGTGGCTTTTGATTGCGCTTGCGCTTGGGATTTCCGGTTTTGTGCTTTGGTGGGTCCGCAAAGAGGGCGAAAGCCGCTGGTCCTATATCGGCGCGGGCCTATTGGTTGGCGGGGCCTTGGGGAATGTGATTGACCGCTTTCTTTACGGCGCGGTGGCGGATTTCCTGAATGTTTCCTGCTGTGGCTTTTCCAATCCCTATTCTTTCAACGTGGCGGATGTTGCGATTTTCGCCGGCGCGGTTGTTCTGGTTCTCTTTACTGCTGAATCCACCGGCGACTCGCGCAAGCGCAAAGGGAAATAGACCCCGTGACGTGGCCCCCCACATGGGCTAAACAAAAATGGCAATGACCGAGGGGGTGCCGATGCGGCGGGCGATATTTGCGGGCTTGATGGTCCTGACTGTTGCGGGATGCGGTGGAAACCGCACCCTTCACGATATGCGCACCTCGACGGGTGGACCTGATGAATTCACGGTTCTGCCGACCCGCCCGCTTGAAATCCCGCAGGATGTCTCGGCGCTGCCAGCCCCGACCCCGGGCGGCACAAATCTGACCGATCCCGACCCTATCGGGGACGCGATTGCCGTTCTGGGTGGTCGGTCTAATGCCGCGGGTGGAATCCCCGCCGCGGACGCCGCATTGATCAACTCTGCCGCCCGTTACGGGGTGGACCCGTCGATCCGATCCATTGTCGCCGCCGAGGACGAAGCGTTCCGCCGCCGGCGTGGCACGGTGGGGCGTCTCAGCCTGACCAACCGGAACCGCTATTTCCGCGCCTATGCCGTGCAGGCGCTGGATGCGGTGGCCGAATTCCTGCGGTTCCGCAATCTGGGCGTCCAAGTCCCTTCGGCCCCACCTGAAAACCGCTGACACTCCGTTAGGAAAACAAAATGAGCCTGTCTTCTGTCGTCGCACGATTGGTTGCGATTGTCGGTGCCTTTATGATTCTGATGCGCCGTTGGGGTGCAACCCCCTATGCCCCCGCCGTTGGTGACGCACCCGAAGTGCCAAAGGCTGTGCCGCAGGGGATCCCGACGCTCAAGATGCCAACCGCCAAAGGCTGGATCGACGGGCATACGCCCGTCGCCGCCGCGGGACTAAAGGTCAATGCGTTTGCCGCAGGGCTAAAGCACCCACGCTGGATTCATGTTCTGCCCAATGGCGACGTTTTGGCGGCCGAGGCATTGTCGACGCCGGGCGGCATCCGCACAGCGTTTGACTATGCGATCTATTCGACGATGAAACGGGCCGCCGCTGTGGGGCAAAGCCCGAACCGGATCACCCTTTTGCGGGACCGTGACGGCGATGGCGTGGCCGAAGAACGGCATGTGTTCAAGGACGGTCTGAACCAGCCCTTTGGCATGGCGATGCTGGATGACACCTTTTACATCGGGAACACCGACGCGCTGGTCAGCCTGCCCTATGCCGAGGGTGCCAATAACCTGACCGGCACGCCGCAGCACCTTACCCCGTTCAAACCCAACGGCCATTGGACGCGGTCCATCCTGGCTTCGCCGGACGGGACCAAGCTCTATATCGGCGTCGGGTCCGACACCAACATTGCCGACAATGGGATGGAGGCCGAAGAAGGCCGCGCCTGCATCTGGGAATATGACCGCGCAACCGGCGCCGCCCGCATCTTTGCCAGCGGCCTGCGCAACCCGGTCGGCATGGCGTGGGAACCGACGACAGGCACGCTCTGGACGGTTGTGAACGAACGCGACGGCTTGGGCGACGAAACCCCGCCCGATTACCTGACCCAGGTTGTTGATGGCGGGTTTTATGGCTGGCCCTATTGCTATTGGGGCCAGACGGTCGATGACCGCGTGCCGCAGGACCCCGCGATGGTCGCATCAGCGCGGCGGCCGGACTATGCGCTGGGCGGGCATACGGCATCGCTCGGGTTGTGCTGGATGCCGGCCGGAACCTTGCCGGGCTATGGCGAGGGCATGTTGATCGGTCAGCACGGGTCGTGGAACCGTTCCAACCTGTCGGGCTATAAATTGATTCATGTGCCGTTCAAGGATGGCAAGCCTTCGGGGCGGCCCAACGACATCCTGTCGGGCTTTTTGTCGCCGGATGAAAAGTATTCCTATGGTCGCCCTGTCGGTGTTGCGATCGGGCCGGATGGGTCGGTTCTCATGGCCGATGACGTGGGCGATGTGATCTGGCGGGTCACTGGGGCCTGATCCGGCACACCTTCGCAGCTGGTAACATCCCCGTTGCCCCCGCTTGCGGCTGGGGGCAAAGCGGCTAGTTTAAGTTTATTCCGTCGCAAGAGGTTTGATATGTTCCGTCGCCTGATCACCGCCGCCCTAATCGGTTCTGCGCCTGTTGGCGCTGCTGCTGATGCTGTCACCGCCTATACCTTGGACAACGGGATGGATGTGGTCGTGATCGAGGACCACCGCGCCCCTGTCGTGGTCCATATGGTCTGGTATAAAAGCGGGTCGGCTGACGAACCGGTCGGGTCGTCAGGCGTGGCGCATTTTCTGGAACACCTGATGTTCAAGGGAACTGAAAAGTTCCCCGAAGGCAGTCTTTCGGAAATCGTTGCCGCCAATGGCGGGAGCGACAACGCCTTTACCAGTTATGATTATACCGCCTATTATCAAAGGGTTGCCGCAGACCGCCTGCCGCTGATGATGGAAATGGAAGCGGACCGGATGAACAATATCTGGCTGACCGATGATTTCATTGCGACCGAACGTGAAGTCATCCTCGAAGAGCGCGCCCAGCGGACCGACAACAACCCCGGCAGCCTTGCGCGGGAACAGATGATGGCGTCGCAATACCTCAACCATCGCTATGGCGTTCCGGTGATCGGTTGGCGGCATGAAATGGAACAGCTTGATCTGGCCGACGCACTGAATTTCTACACAAATTACTATGCGCCCAATAATGCCATTTTGGTTGTGGCAGGCGATGTCCAGCCCGCAGAGGTCAAGGCGCTAGCCGAACAATACTATGGCGTTCTGCCGCGCGAAGATGCGCTGCCGCCACGGTTCCGCCCCGAGGAGCCCCAACAAACTGCCGAACGGCGGCTGACCTATGTCGATCCTCGCGTGTCCCAGCCCTATTTGGTGCGCAGCTATCTGGCCCCCGAACGCGATCCGGGTGACCAGTCGGACGCTGCTGCCCTGACCTATCTGGCCGAACTTCTGGGGGGCTCGTCGTTCACGTCGGTTCTCAGCGTGAAACTGCAATTCGAAAGCCAGATCGCGGTGTTTACTAGCGCGGGCTATAGCGGCGGGTCGCTGGATGATACGACCTTTGCGCTGTCGGTCGCGCCCGCCGAAGGCGTGACCCTGTCCGAGGCCGAGGCGGCAATGGACGCAGCCCTGCAAGAATTCATGGCCCGCCCGATCGACGCCGACCGGATGGAAGCCCTGCGCACCCAGATCAAGGCCGGCCAGATCTATGGCAAGGATGATGTCGAAGGGCTCGCCAATCAATATGGTGCGCTGTTGGCGCAAAGTCTGACCGTGCAGGACATTCAGGATTGGCCGGAAATCCTCGCCTCGGTCACGCCCGAACAAATCAAAGAGGTCGCAGCGCGGGTTCTGAACAGGGATCAGTCTGTCACCGAATGGGTTGTCGCCGACCGGGAGGATGCGAAATGAACATGCTGCGATCCGCTATTGCCCTGCTTCTCCTCGTGGCGACCCCTTTGCGGGCCGAGGTTCAGATCCAGACTATCACCAGCCCCGGCGGCACAGACATTTGGTTGGTCGAAGAACATTCGCTTCCCTTTACCGCGCTCGAAATCCATTTCGAAGGCGGGACAGCGCTGGACCGTGCTGACAAACGCGGCGCGATCAACCTGATGACCGGGCTGATCGAAGAAGGCGCGGGCGACATGACTGCGCAGGAATTTCAAGCGGCCCGTGAAGCTTTGGCCGCCAGTTATGAATTCGACAGCTATGATGATGGGCTTACAATTTCTGCGCGGTTCCTGACCGAAAACCGCGATGCGGCGGTTGACCTGCTCCGGCAGGCCCTGAACGAACCGCGCTTTGACCAGGACGCCATCGATCGGGTCAAAGGCCAAGTCTACGCAGGCATCCAAAGTCAGGAAAAAAACCCGAACCGGATCGCTGGAAACAGCTTTTACGGTGCGGCCTTTGGGGACCATCCCTATGGTTCAAATGACAGCGGCACGATCGATTCCGTTCGGGCGCTGACCCGTGAAGACATTGTGCAGGCCTGGCAGGATACGCTGGTGTCATCCCGTGCCCATGTCTCGGTCGTGGGGGATATTAATGCGGAGCAGGCCGGAGCGGTTGTGGATGCCTTGCTTGGCGGCTTGCCAAAGGCCGGTCCAGACCTGCCGCCGCATGTGGATTTCGGCCTTACAGGCGGAATGACTGTAGTCGATTATGACACCCCGCAATCGGTCGCGCTGTTTGGCCATTCGGGGATCGAGCGAGACGATCCCGATTTCTTTGCGGCCTATATCCTGAATACGATCCTTGGCGGCAATGGCCCCCAATCCATCCTGATGGAGGAAGTCCGCGAAAAGCGCGGCCTGACCTATGGCGCCTATAGCTATCTGGTGCCAAAGGACCACGCGGAAATGTTCCTTGGGTCGTTTGCGTCGTCGAACGACAAAATGGCCGAGGCCGTTCAGGTGGTCAAAGACATCTGGGCCGATGTGTCGGCCAATGGGGTGACGCAGGAACAACTGGATGCGGCCAAGACCTATCTGACGGGGGAATATCCGCTCCGGTTTGATGGCAACGGGCCGATTGCGAGCATCATGGTCGGGATGCAGGTGCAGGGGTTGCCGCCGGAATATGTGGTGAACCGCAACGATTATATCAACGCAGTCACGCTGGACGATGTGAACCGCGTCGCGGCCTATCTGCTGAAACCGGACCAGTTGCATTTCACCGTGGTCGGGCGGCCGGTCGGGTTGGAAACCACCCAATAATCCCTGTCAGAATCGCCGCAGGTCATGCTATCCCTAGTGGCATGACCTTTGCTGACCCCAAAATGACCGAAAGACCGGTCATCCGCCAACTGGACGAGGCTGCGATCAACCGGATCGCGGCGGGCGAGGTCGTGGAACGCCCCGCCAGTGCGGTCAAGGAATTGGTCGAGAATGCGATCGACGCGGGCGCAGGCCGGATCGAGGTCACCATCGCCGACGGCGGCAAGACCCTGATCCGCGTTCTGGATGATGGCTGCGGCATGTCGGGCGACGAATTGCCCTTGGCGCTGTCGCGTCATGCGACGTCCAAGATCGACGGGTCGGATCTGCTGAATATCCATTCCTTTGGGTTCAGGGGCGAGGCCCTGCCAAGCCTTGGCGCGGTTGGCCGTTTGACCATCACCTCGCGCCCTGACGGGCACGAGGCTGCGACGATTTCGGTGGCGGGTGGGCGCATCGACCCGGTGCGCCCTGCCGCGTTCAATCGTGGCACGGTCGTCGAGCTGCGCGATCTGTTCTATGCGACCCCGGCGCGGCTCAAATTCCTGCGAACGGATCGGGCCGAGGCTCAGGCCATCGGCGATGTGGTCAAGCGGCTGGCGATGGCCGAACCCTTCGTGACCTTTATCCTGCGCGATGCCAGCGGCGGCCAAAGCCGCGAGGTGTTCCGCGCTGACGCCGAAACCGGCGATCTGTTCGATGCGCTGCATCGTCGTCTCGCGACGGTCATGGGCCGTGATTTTGCCGACAATGCGGTCCCGGTCGATCTGGAACGTGACGGGGTTCATCTGACGGGCTATGCGGGTTTGCCGACCTATTCGCGCGGCGCGGCAGTGGCCCAGCATCTTTTCGTCAACGGGCGGCCTGTGCGGGACAAACTGTTGCTGGGGGCCCTGCGCGGCGCCTATGCCGATTTCCTGTCGCGCGACCGCCACCCCGCCGTTGCCCTGTTCGTGGATTGCGACCCGCAATTGGTCGATGTGAACGTCCACCCCGCCAAATCCGAGGTCCGGTTCCGCGATCCGGCGCTGGTGCGGTCGCTGGTTGTCAGCGGGCTGCGCCATGCCTTGGCAAATGCGGGGCATCGCGCGTCGACCACGGTTGCGGCGGCCACACTTGCCGCGCTGCGTCCCGGGATGGACCCGGTTTCCGACCACGCCGGGCCTATTCCGCCCCGCGTCTATCAGATGGACCGGTCCAGCTATACCGCGCGGTCGATGACCTTTAACGCCATGGCCCCCATGGCCCCCGGATTTGCCGAGGCCGCAGCCTCGGCCCGGATAGACCCCACGCCCATCCCAACCGACCCCGATCAACCGCGAACCGAGGCATTACCACTGGGGGCCGCGCGGGCGCAGGTGCATGAAAACTATATCATCGCCCAGACCGAAACGGGCATCGTGATCGTCGATGGTCACGCCGCCCATGAACGGCTGGTCTATGAGAAACTGAAAAAGCAGATGGCCGAAAACGGAGTTGCGGCGCAGGCCCTGTTGATCCCCGAAATCGTCGAAATGTCGGCCGGGGATTCCGCTCGCCTGTTGGATATCGCCGATGATCTGTCGCGGCTTGGCCTGACGATCGAACCCTTTGGCGGCAACGCCATTGCCGTGCGCGAAACACCTGCAATTCTGGGCGAGGTCAACGCAGCTGCGATCCTGCACGATATTCTGGATGAATTGGTGGATCAGGGGGACGCAGGCGGCTTGCGGTCGCGGATCGATGCGATCCTGTCCCGCGTGGCCTGTCACGGGTCGATCCGCACGGGCCGTAGGATGCGCCCCGAGGAAATGAACGCGCTCTTGCGCGAGATGGAGGCGACGCCCCATTCCGGCCAGTGCAATCACGGCCGCCCGACCTATGTCGAACTGAAACTGACCGATATCGAAAGACTGTTTGGCCGGACATGATCCAGATCGGAACCCTTGTGATTGACCTGTCAGACCCCTTGACGCTTGCCGCGCTTGTCGGGGCCGCTATGGCGCTTGTCATGTTCATCCTGATGATCATCGTGCTGAAACGCGCCGGTCAATCGACCCAGATGGCCCAGATAGTCGCGAGCCAGATGGGCGGCGTCACGCAAAGGGTGCAGATGCTGTCAGATGGGCAACAGCAGCTTTTTGGTGGATTGACCAGTGTGACCGACGCGCAGGCACAGCAGCAGGCCAAGCTGTTGCAGGTGATGGAGGCGCGGTTGGCCCATGTGACCCAGTCGATGACTGACAACCTGTCCAATTCCGCCCGTAACACGGCGCAAAGTCTTGGCGAATTGCAGCAGCGCCTGAAAACCATCGACAAGGCACAGGAAAACATCACCAAACTGTCGGGCGATGTTCTGTCCCTGCAGGACATTCTGTCGAACAAACAGACACGCGGTGCTTTTGGCGAAATCCAGCTGAATGATATCGTGTCCAAGGCGCTGCCATCAGACGCCTATGCCCTGCAAGCGACCCTGTCCAATGGCAAGCGCGCCGATTGTCTGATTCATCTGCCCAATCCGCCGGGGCCCATTGTGATCGACAGTAAATTCCCGCTCGAGGCCTATGAACGCCTGCGCGCGGCCAAGACCGACTATGAATTGCAGGACGCGGCCCGCCAGTTCAAAGCCTCGGTTCGGGCGCATATCAAGGCGATATCGGAAAAATACATAATCGAAGGTGAAACCGCAGATGGCGCGTTGATGTTCCTCCCGTCCGAGGCCGTCTATGCGGAACTACACGCCAATTTCCCCGAAGTTGTGCGCGATGGCTTTGCCGCGCGTGTCTGGATCGTGTCGCCGACGACCTGCATGGCAACCCTGAACACGATGCGCGCAATCCTCAAAGATGCGCGGATGCGTGAACAGGCGGGGGCGATCCGCACGACCTTGCGGCAGTTGCACCGCGACGTTGAACTGGTCGTTGAACGGGTGGACAAGCTGAACACCCACTTCGGCCAGGCCCGCAAGGATCTGGACGACATCAACACCGCTGCCGAACGCGCCGGCAAACGGGCGGCCCGCCTCGACAATTTCGATTTCGAGGAATTAGCCCCCGATGCGCCTGCGCCGCTGATCCCCGGTAATGCCGCCGAATGATCCGATTTCTGGACCCCGGAACCTATCGTGTGATGCGCTGGGCCAATGGTCAGGGCGAAACGGTCGAGATGATGCGGGTCGAGGATGACCAAGGTCTGGTCTGGCGCCTGTCGCGTGCCACAGTGACTGAAGATGGCCCATTTTCGGCCTTTCCCGGCATCAACCGCTGTCTGACCGTGTTGACTGGCAGCGGTTTTGATCTGGTCGGCGACCGGACTTTGCGTGCCGATCCGCTGGTTCCTGTCTTTTTTGCGGGGGATGAACCGATCAGTGCCCGCAATGTGCGGGAACCTTGTCAGGACCTAAATCTGATGACCAGCCGCCGCCTTCCAACGCCTGAGGTGTTCTGGGCCGACGGCACCGTCACCCCGCCCGAGGACGGCCTGCTGGCGCTTTACTGCTATGCCGCCGCACGCGTGGCTGATACCGATCTTGGGCCCGATGCCGTGGTGCTGTCGGACGGTCCGGTCACCATCGCGGGTGGCCGTGTGCTCGTGATGCGTTTGGCGCCGGCAACCAAAGGCTTGCAGGTCTTGCCCCTGACCGAGTAGCGTTTTCATATTCAAGGGAGGTGACGATGCACAAAGCGTTTGCAGTGGGATGTTTGGCTCTGATGGCGGGCTGTACCACGATCGATTCAGCAACCTTGAGCTGGGACAACCTGACCGCGGAAACCAATCGGGATCTGCGCCAAGCGTTGTATGAAATCCCGTTTTCCGAAGGCCCAATTTCGATCATCGTGACAGAAAGCGGCCAGATGCGGACCTATGCGCTCCGCCCTTGTGGAGCGACCGTTTGCGCGGGAAATGCCCGTGGAACCCTGACGCAGACCGATGACTATTGGGTGGTCACCGGGGCCTATCGCGGGCGCACATTATATCTTTCGCCGGGGGGCGATGGATATATGTTGCGCAACGGGGCTTATTTCCCGCTTGCCTGGGACTGATCGCGTCGGGCTGACTAGATCTGCATGAACCTTTGCGCGATCCGTGGGATGATCCCGCTGAACCGCAGGGGCGCATCCGTTACCGCAAGGCAGATACAATCGGCCCCATGGGCGGCAACTGGCTGATGATTCAAATCTTCATCCGCGATTTCGATATCGCCGCGCCCGAAATGGTCGGTTTCATCCTCAAACGCCCCTTGCAGGACCAAGGTCAGTTCCGTCCCGCGATGGCCGTGGTCAGGCACAGCAACCCCTGCCGGAATATACAATAGCCGCGCGGTAGCCTGCCCATCGGTCGACAGCATCATCTGGCGAACCCCGCCGCCCACGCGTTTCCATTTCACGGCCTCGACATCGCCCTGAACATAACCCTGCAATGGCCGCGGGAAAACGCCCGAACGGCGCGCAGTCGGGGCAGGTGCCTGTGCGCCACCAGCGATCCGTGCCAGCGTTTCGGCCAACCCGTCTTCGGACATTTCGGCGGTCTGACTTTGCATCATGACTTGCCCGCCGACCGCATCGAATTCGGCCAGACGCGCACGGCATTCGTCGCAGAGCGAGATATGGGTCGCCACGATCAGGCTAAATGCCTCGGGCAGGGAGCCCGCAGAATAGCCGATCAAAAGCTGGTCATTCAGGTGGTGTTTAATCTCGGTCATCTTCATTTCACTTCATTCCGTGGCGCAGTCGTTCCAACGCCAACCTAATCCGGGATTTGATCGTTCCAAGGGGAAGGCCGGTTTCAGCAGCAATCTCGCTATGGGACAAGTCGCCGAAATAGGCTTTTTCGATCAGGGCTCTTTGTTTTTCGGGCAGCGCGGACAGAGCCGCGCCGAGTTTATCTGTTTCTTGCTGCAGGATGAGTGCGTCCTGCTGGTCTGGTTCGGCTTCGGGTCCCCAAGGCAGATCCTCGGGTTCGGGCCTGCGCGTTTTGCGGATCATGTCGATCCGGCGGTTCCGCGCGATGGTAAATATCCACGTTGCCGCACTTGCCTTGGTTGGATCGAACAGGTGTGCCTTGTGCCAGACTGTCGCCATGACCTCTTGGGCGCATTCCTCTGCCACGTCAGGATTGGTGCCCGATTTGATCAGGAACCCTTTGATGCGCGGCGCGAAATGACCGAACAAGGCAGCAAAGGCGCGTTTATCCTGCTTGTCGCGGATCGCCGCGATCTGTGCGACCCATGTTTCGTCCTGTTCGGTTGGTTTTTGCGTCAAAGTCTGTTGTCCAGTCTGCCGAAGGTCACGCGTTCGGACCCCGGCATAGAGCGGGCTTCCCGAACGGGAATCCGATACGATGGGCCTATGTGCGACATTCAACATAAACCGGATACGCGACGAGGATCAAACTGGATCACCAGCGCGCGGCGAAATTCAAAAGAATAGTCCGATTATCGCATAGCGGGCCGCTTTGCCGACGAAAACCAATGGCAGAAAGACCCTGAACCTTACCCCCAGAACACCGGCGGCAAGGGTGATCGGGTCCCCGATGATCGGAACCCACGAAAGCAAGAGCGACCAGACCCCGATCCGCGCAAAACGGTTCCGGGCACTGTCCAATGCCGCTGCCGAAACGGGAAACCAGCGTCTGTCGCGGTAGGTCGCGATCCGTTGGCCCAGCCACCAGTTCACGCAAGCCCCCATGACATTTCCGACGGTTGCTGCGCTGATCAAAACCCATGCCGGCACCTGACCTGCCGCCAAGGCCGTGGCGAGAAGAACCTCGGATGAAAAGGGCAGGATCGTCGCGGCAAGAAACGCAGCCGCCCAGAGGGAAATCACGGTGATCACGCTTGGGTTTGCCTTTTGGATCGGGGCGGTTAGCTGCGCATAAGGGCGCCATGCCACATCCCCCCTTTTTCATCAATGCAAATGGCTGTCACCGAAAACACATCCAATCGTCTGTCTACTGCGTATCTTTCCCAAATGACCAATACAGACGGAGAATTCCCCTATGCCATTCGAACAAATAGCACCGATCCCGCGCCGGATTGCCGTTATCGGCGGGGGGATTTCGGGCATGGGGGCTGCGCACATGCTGGCGCGCGATCATGTGGTGACCCTGTTTGAATCCGAACCGCAAATCGGTGGCCATGCGCGGACCCGTCTTGCAGGGCCCAAAGGGGATCAGCCCGTGGATACGGGGTTCATCGTTTTCAACTATGCGAACTATCCCCATCTTGCGGCACTGTTCGACGAACTGGATGTCCCGGTTGTCAAATCGAATATGTCCTTCGGGGCCTCGATCGACGGCGGGCGGATCGAATATGCCTTGGCGACACTCGGTGCAGTCTTTGCGCAGAAAAAGCATCTGGTGCATCCAAAGTTCCTAAGAATGCTGCGGGATATCCTGCATTTCAACGCCAAGGCGCTTGCGGCCTCGCAGGAACCGGGGCTGACCATCGGTGGTCTGTTGGAAAAGCTTGGCACCGGGAGCTGGTTCCGCGATTATTATCTCTTGCCGCTGTCCGGCGCGATCTGGTCCACGCCCTTGGAAAAGATCATGGATTTTCCGGCCCATGCGATGATGACCTTTTTCGAAAACCATGCCCTGTTGCAGGCCACGGGCCAACATCAGTGGTATACGGTCGAAGGCGGATCGCGCGCCTATGTTTCGCGGCTCGAATCCGCAATGGCGCACCGTGGCGTCGATATCCGGACTGGGGCTGCGGTTGCGGCCGTTCGTCGCGACGAAATGGGCGTTCAGGTCAAAACATGGCAAGGCGACTGGGAAGGGTTTGACGAAGTCGTCTTTGCGACCCACTCTGACGATACCCTCAAAATGCTTGCCGATCCTACACCAGCCGAAACCGACGCGCTTTCAGCGATCCGCTATCAACCGAACCGCATCGTTCTGCATTCGGATGCGAATGTGATGCCGAGGCGGCGCAAGGTCTGGTCGTCGTGGGTTTACACCGAAGAAGGCAACACGCGGTCTGAACAGATCGATCTGACCTATTGGATGAACTCGCTCCAGCCATGGCTGAAACAGGATGATTTCTTTGTCACGCTCAACAGCCGCCGCGCAATCCGCGAAGAATTGATCTGGGACGAAGTCACCCTGCGGCACCCTGTTTATGACCTTGGGGCTTTGGCCGCACAAAAGACCGTAGCTGCGATGAATGGCATGAACCGGACCTGGTTCTGTGGGGCATGGCTTAAGAACGGGTTCCACGAAGACGGGCTGGGAAGTGCGGTTGATGTTGTGACCGCATTGAATGCGCATCAGCGTTATCAGGTCGCGGCAGAGTGACCGCGCACGTCGAACATATCGCGGGCCAGACATATCATGGCCGTAAAGGCGGGGTGAAAAACGCCTTTCGCTATAGCGTGGACTATGTGCTGACCGATGCCGAAAGCGATGTCCGCACCCCGTGGTTTTTCGGGCGGAACACGGGCGCTTTGGTCGGGCTGCACGACGTCGACCATGGCGGGCCACCGAAAGGCGGCGCAGGTGCCGAATGGGTGCGCCGTGTTCTTTCGGAAAACGGGATCATGCTGCACGGGCGGATCGACCTGTTGGCGCAGCCCCGCATTCTGGGCCATGTGTTCAACCCGGTGTCGTTCTGGCTGTGCTACGACGGGTCCGATGATCTGTGTGTGGTCATCGCCGAGGTCACGAATACCTTTGGCGACCGCCATTCCTATATTTGTGCCAATCCCGACCTGCGGCCGATTACCAAGAGTGATGCGTTGGTCGCTAAAAAGATATTCCATGTGTCGCCGTTCCAGCCGGTCGGGGGCGAATACACGTTTCATTTCGACATCAATCCCGACGCTATCCTGATCCATATCGCCTTTGACTCGTCCGAAAGCGGGGTGGTGGCCACGTTGTCAGGGCGGCGAAAACCGTTGGATAATATGTCCCTGTTGCAAATGCTGTTCCGCCGACCCTTTGGATCACGGCGGGTTCTGGCGCTGATACATTTCCAAGCGCTTAAACTTTGGTGGAAGGGCGTGGCCTATCGTCCGCGCCCCAAGCCGCCCGAACACGAGGTATCGCGCGGATGACCCGGTCCGATCGGTTGCCAGCCTATGCCGCATTCGCGGCGATCCTGTCTGCGGCCGGGCTGCCGATCTATATGTATGCGCCGAAATTCTACGCGGAAAATTATGGTGTGGGTCTTGCGGCGCTGGGCGCTGTTCTGTTCGGGTTGCGGTTGTTCGACATGGTGCAGGACCCGATTTTGGGCTGGATCGGCGAACGATTGACCAAAAGGCGCGGCATGGCGGTTGCGGGCGCGGGTGCGGTCATGGCCGCGGCGATGATCGGGCTATTTGCTGTCGCGCCGCCGGTTCCTGCGGTTTTATGGTTTGGTCTGACGCTGACAGCGCTTTTCACCAGTTTCAGCTTTCTGACCATTCTGTTTTACGCAACCGGCATCGCCAAGGCCGACCGGATGCCCGGCGGGCACATGCGGCTGGCGGGGTGGCGGGAATCGGGTGCTTTGCTGGGCATCTGCCTTGCCGCTGTGGCACCGGTGGTTCTGGCGACCTATTCTGACCACCCCTTTGCCGTGTTCGCCTTTGGCTTCGCCGTTCTGGCAGCCGTGGCCGTTTGGGCAATGTCCCCCGAATGGGGAAATGCACGCGTTGAAGCAGTAGAGGGTGAAACGGTCACCTTCCGCACCATTCTGCAGGATCAAATCGCGCGGCGGTTGCTGATCCTTGCCTTTATCAACGCGACACCACTCGCGATCTCTTCGACCCTGTTCCTGTTCTACGTTGAAAACAGGCTCGACGCGCCGGGTTGGGAAGGCGGACTGTTGGTGCTGTTCTTTCTATCGGCAGCGGGTTCCGCACCTGTTTGGGGCAAAGTGGCAAGAAACATCGGGGCCAAATCGGCACTTTTGTTCGCTATGGCACTGTCGATTGCGGGCTTTGGCTGGGCATTGACCTTGGGGGCCGGCGATCAGGCCTATTTTGCTGTGATCTGTCTTGTGACCGGGGCGGCGATCGGGGCGGACCTGACCCTGCTTCCCGCGATGTTCGCGCGCCGGATGGCCGCAATTGCGCCGCAGGGCGGTCAGGGCTTTGGGCTTTGGGGGCTGGTCAGCAAATTCACGCTGGCCTTTGCGGCGGTTCTTTTGCTGCCGTTGTTGCAGCACGCCGGGTTCGTGGCGGGGGCCGCGACCCAACCGGCCAAGGCTCTCGATCTTTTGGCTTTTCTATACGCGGGGGTTCCGACCCTTTTGAAATTATGTGCGATGGCCGTTCTTGCGGCCACTAAGAAGGAGGATCTGGGATGACAGGTCTAGAAATCACTTTGATAGTTCTGGTCGCGCTTTGGGGCGCGTCGGCGATCCTGACGCGCAAGATGTCTTTTGCGGCCCAGCAGCCCAAGGACTATGCAGGCACAGGCCCGCAATTCGATATAAGGCAGAGCCTTTCGGGGCCGATGCAATGCGAAGGCGTGATCTTTGGCCCCTTTGGTCGGGTCACGTCGCGGTTCATTGCGGAAATGAACGTTGTCTGGAACGGCAATGTCGGGGTGATGACCGAACGGTTCACCTATGACAGCGGGTCCATTCAAGACCGCGAATGGCGGCTGACCCTGTCCAATGACGGCACGATCAAGGCCGAAGCCCCTGATGTGATCGGCGCAGGTGTGGGCCGTCAGGAAGGCGCGTCTGTGCGGTTGCAATACCGGATCAAATTGCCGGACGATGCGGGCGGGCATGTTCTCGATACAGTGGACTGGATGTATCTGGCCCCGAATGGCAATATCATCAACCGCAGCCAGTTCCGCAAATTCGGGTTCAAGGTTGCCGAACTCGTCGCCACGATGCGCCCCCGAGAGGCCGCGTGATGGCACGTAACTGGCAGGGCAAACGTTACTGGCTGATCGGGGCGAGCGAAGGGCTGGGCCGTGCCTTGGCCCACCGCCTTAGCCAGGTGGGGGCAGAGGTGATTGTGTCGGCCCGTTCCAAGGATCGTCTGGACGAATTGGTGGCCGAGCTCCCGAATGCAGCGCGGGCCGTTGCGGTCGATGTGACCGACCGTGCCGCGATCGAAGCCGCCGCCCGCGAAATCGGCCCGATTGACGGAATGGTCTATCTGGCAGGGGTTTACTGGCCAATGCAGGCGACCGAATGGAACCCCGAGCAGGCCGAAACAATGGCCGAGATCAATTTTCTAGGTGGGCTACGTGCCGTGGGTGCGGTCCTGCCCGATATGGTCGCACAGGGGCGGGGGCATATTGTTCTGACGGGATCTTTGTCGGGTTTCCGCGGTTTGCCGGGTGCCATCGGCTATGGTGCGTCCAAATCGGGACTGATGCATCTGGCGGAAAATCTATACGCTGATCTGCGCGGCAGCGCGGTCGAGGTTCAGTTGGTCAACCCTGGTTTCATCGAAACGCGGCTGACCGCAAAGAACGACTTCAAGATGCCCTTTATCATGTCCGCCGACCAAGCGGCGGAGGAAATGTTCGCGCATCTTGATCGCGGTGGGTTCAAAAAGAATTTCCCGATGCTGTTTTCGTGGCTGTTCCGGCTGTCGCAGTTTCTGCCGGACTGGGCCTATTACCGGCTATTTGCCCCGCGCTAATTTGGAAATTTGCGCCAGATCAACGTCTCTGCTGCTATATGATACGATAGTCCTGTCAGACCAATCCTGCGACAGGGGTATATCATGCTGCAAATCACATCGGACAAAGTGGCCGAGATTATCATCCTCGCCCGCGAAATGGACCGCGCCGAAGATGAACTCGACGCCTTTATCGACGCGCTGAACGAAGACGAACAGACCAGCCTTGTGGCCCTGTTCTGGATCGGAAGGGGGAGTTTCGAACCCGAGGATCTGGCCGAGGCCATTCAGACCGCGCGGGACGAAGCGACAACGCCCACAGCCAGTTACCTAAAGGGATCGCCCCATCTTGCCGATCATCTGGAAACGGGGCTCGAGCTGTTGGGGATCGACAGTTCCGACGCCGAAGACGAGTTGTACCGCAAAGGCTAACCCTGTCTTATGCGGCTGGCTGGTGCCGCCGATATTCCGCCAGCGCCCGCCCCCAGACACCGGTCCCGTCGTCGGGGAGCGCCCTCAGGTGCGCTAGGAGTTGTCCCGCGAAATCCTCGGAACTTTCACGGGGCAAGAGCGAGGGCAGGTTGTCGATCGCCATAACGTCTAGCGGCGGGTCATCATGCACTCTGATCACAGGCGCATCCCAATCGGTGACGCGATCATAGACCTTGATCGGGGAAAAATCGCTATCGGGATCACAGGCGATATCGCCGATAACCTGCAACGCTCGCGGGTTGGTTTTGGCCTGTTGGGGGACAAAGACCGGTGTGCCGGGGCGGGCGAGGATACAGTTCAGAAACAGGTCGTGTTCCAGCACTTGCGGAAAGGGGCCGCCGCTTGCGGTTTCGGCCATGTCCCAACGGGTCGGGGTCAACCCTGCCGCTGTGCACATATCCGCGGCACCCGTGCCCACGCGCCCCAAGGCCCCGATGATCAGCGCGGTGGGTTCTGCGCCATTCAGATCTGCGCGGACCCTGTCGATCAGAGCCTGCGCATTCGGAAAGGTCCGCACGGCCGGGCATATCCCGCCCTTGGCTTGGGCTGCCAGCGCGATCAGGGACACAGCCGCCCCCGCAAAACCTGCCCAATAGCCAAAGGCCGCAACCCGCCGCCCGCTTTCGTCGGTCAGGTATTCAAGGTCGAACAGGGTTCCGCCGCCAGCGTGAAACCGACGCAAAAGCCGCTGCCCCGCCGGCTGGCCCTTATAGGCATGGCCGAACATGATGTGGCGGTGGGGCAGGGGGGTGCCATCGTCGGGCAGTTCCTTGAGGCCGAAAATCACGGCATCCAAGGGGGCGGTGGTCCATGAACCCTCGGGTGCAGTCTGGCACCCTGCGGCGCGGTACTCGGCGATGGGAATCGCCCGTTGGCGGCTTTCCTCGACCGTGACGGTCAGGCCCGCCGCGATTAGTTGCGCAGCCCCCGCAGGCGTGAGCCCGACCCGTTCCTCATGGGCACGTTGTTCCGCCCGAACCCAAAGATGTGTCATGTAATCTGCCTTTGCGTCAGTAATGCGTGCGCGCATGGGCGCGGCCGGGAAGATCGAGGTGCGGGGTCGCGTTGAACCCCGCCAGAATATTGCCGACACGGGTCACATGGACACGGTGGATCGACGAATTGCGGATCGGGGTCAGGATATGCGCCATCCGCCGCGGATCAAGGTCCAGCAAGTGCCGCAGGATCATCCCGATCACGCCCCCTGACGTCACGCACAGCACATTGCGGTCCGGCTGGCTGGCCTCTTGCAAAACGCCCGCAACGCGGGATTCGAAACTGGCAAAGGATTCCTGTCCCATGATCTCGGCTCTGTGCCATGCCTCCATCACTTGCGGCATATGATCAAGGAACCCGTCCCCGCTGGGCATTGGGATGCCTTTGGCGTCCTGCAAGGCGGCGGAAAGGTTGAAATAGTCCAATTCATTCAGGCGGGGATCGATCATAGGTTCGGCAAAGCCCATGCCGGACGCCGTTTCCAGATGGCGGCGCAGACTGCCCGACAAGACCAGATCGAAACGTTCATTCTGGTCCCGCAGCCATTCACCCAACCAAAGCGATTGCTGGTGCCCAAGGTCCGACAAACGGTCATAGGATGCCTCGTCCTTGGCGTCCGAATTGGCCTGCCCATGCCGGACAAAGGTGATCGTGCCCATCTTCGTGCTCCTGTCTTGGGTCCCATCGGTAAGCGAGGGGGGCGACAATGGCAACACGCTGGCGGCCAGATCCCACGGGCAATCGGCGCTGGAAGCAGGGGGCGGTTCATGGCACAACCGGATTGACGAAATACGGCGATCAAGGGACCGAAGACATGAGCAGTTTTGGCAAAGGCAGTCATTTGCACCTGATTGACGGGTCGGCCTTTATTTTTCGCGCCTACCACGCCTTGCCGCCCCTGACGCGGAAATCCGACGGGCTGCCTGTCGGGGCGGTGTCCGGTTTCGTGAACCTCTTGCAGAAATACATCGAAGGCAATTCGGGCAAGGATGCCGCAACCCATATCGCAGTGATCTTTGACTATTCGGGGAAATCGTTCCGCAACGACCTCTATCCGCTTTACAAGGCGCAGCGGCCACCAGCCCCCGAAGACCTGATCCCCCAGTTCCCCCTGACCCGCCGCGCGACCGAGGCTTTTAACATCGCCTGCAAGGAAATCGAAGGATTCGAGGCAGACGATATTATCGCCACCCTTGCCTGTCAGGCGCGGGCCGCGGGTGGGCGCGCGACGATCGTATCGTCGGACAAAGACCTGATGCAGTTGGTGGGCGATGGCGTCGATATGTTCGACCCGATGAAGAACAAGATCATCGACCGGGACGGCGTGTTAGAAAAGTTCGGTGTCTTTCCCGATCGGGTCGTCGATGTCCAAGCCTTGGCAGGCGACAGCGTCGATAACGTCCCCGGTGCGCCGGGGATCGGGATCAAAACTGCAGCCCAACTGATCAACGAATACGGCGATCTGGAATCCCTGCTTGACCGCGCAGGCGAGATCAAACAACCCAAGCGGCGCGAAACACTGGTCGAAAACCGCGAACAGATCGAACTGTCCAAACGGCTCGTGTCGCTGGATTGCGACATGACGCTTGATTTCAGCCTCGACGATCTAGAGTTCCGGGACCCAGACCCCGATACCCTGTTCGGATTTCTGGCCGAGATGGAATTCCGCACCATCGTCAAACGGATCGCGGACAAACTCGGGGTCGCTGCCCCCGCAGTCATGGACACCACGCCGCAGGGCGCCGATCCAGTGGCAGACAGCGGACCGAGCGCGCAGACTTTCGACATTGCCGCCTACGAAGCCGTAACCGACGCGACAGCCCTTGCCCGTTGGATCGCGGAGATCCGCGAAGTTGGCCATGTGGCCGTCGATACCGAAACCACCAGCCTTGATGAAATGCAGGCAGAATTGGTGGGCATTTCCCTCTGCGTCCAGCCGGGCAAGGCCTGCTATATCCCGATCAATCACAAGGCGGGCGCGGCGGATGATCTTTTCGGGTCCGATAAACGCGCCCAAGGCCAGATGGCCGAAGCCGAGGTTCTGGCCGCGCTGAAACCGGTTCTAGAGGATCCCGCGATCCTAAAGATCGGGCAAAACATGAAATATGACGCCAAAATCTTTGCACGGCTTGGCGTCGATGTCGCCCCAATCGACGATACGATGTTGATGTCCTACGCGATGAACGCGGGGCTGCATAACCACGGTATGGACCTCCTGAGCGAACAATACCTCGGGCATAATCCGATCCCGATCAAGGACCTGATCGGTTCGGGGAAATCCGCGATCACCTTTGACCGGGTCCCTGTGGCAGAGGCCGTGAAATACGCGGCAGAGGATGCCGATATCACCCTGCGGCTTTGGGAAACATTCAAACCGCAACTGCACAAGAAAAAGGTCACGACCGTCTATGAAACCATGGAACGGCCACTGATCCCCGTGCTGGCCCGCATGGAAATGACAGGGATCAAGGTTGACCGCGATACGCTCAGCCGGATGTCAAATGCGTTTGCCCAGAAAATGGCAGGCCTGGAGGATGAGATCCAGCAAGTCGCAGGGCGGCCGTTCAACGTCGGCTCGCCCAAGCAGCTTGGGGAAATCCTGTTCGATGAGTTGGGCCTGCCCGGCGGGGTCAAGGGCAAGACAGGGGCTTATGGGACCGGCGCCGATGTGCTCGAGGATCTTGCGACCGAACATAAACTGCCAGGTCTAATCCTTGACTGGCGGCAATTGGCCAAACTGAAATCGACCTATACCGACGCGCTACAGGACCACATCAACCCCGAAACCGGGCGGGTGCATACGTCTTATTCTATCGCGGGCGCGAACACGGGGCGGTTGGCCTCGACCGATCCGAATCTGCAAAACATTCCGGTGCGCAGCGAAGAAGGCCGCCGCATCCGCGAGGCTTTCGTGGCCGAACCCGGCAAGGTTCTGGTAAGCCTCGACTATTCTCAGATCGAATTGCGCATCCTCGCCCATGTCGCGGGGATCGACGCGTTGAAACAGGCCTTTGCCGACGGTCAGGATATCCACGCAATCACCGCGTCCGAGATGTTCAATGTGCCACTGGACCAGATGACCAGTGATATCCGGCGGCAAGCCAAAGCGATCAATTTCGGGGTGATCTATGGCATTTCCGGCTTTGGCCTTGCGCGCAACCTGCGCATCCCACGGGCCGAGGCACAGGCCTTTATCGACCGCTATTTCGAAAAATTCCCCGGTATCCGCGCCTATATGGACGACACGGTGAATTTCGCAAAAGAACACGGTTATGTCCAAACCCTGTTCGGCCGCAAAATCCACACCCCCGACATCAATGCCAAAGGGCCGGGGGCCGGGTTTGCCAAACGCGCCGCGATCAACGCACCCATTCAGGGGACCGCAGCTGATGTGATCCGTCGGGCAATGATCCGGATGGATAAAGCGATCGAAGGCCAGCCCGCAAAGATGTTGCTTCAGGTGCACGATGAATTGGTCTTCGAGGTCGCAGAAGGCGCCGAAGACCGGCTGATCAGTACCGCTCGGGCGGTCATGGAAGCCGCTGCAGAGCCTGCCGTGAAACTCGCCGTTCATCTGTCGGTTGACGCGGGCAAGGGCCTGAATTGGGCTGAAGCGCATTAAGGCCTAAAGGGTTCACCTAGCACAAAGGGTCAGGGGGGCTCTGCCCCCTCTGGCCCTGCGGGCCATTCACCCCCGGGATATTTCCGGGCCTCTGAGAGTGGATGCTGTCACGCCCAATCTCTCTCCGAGGCCAATAAATATCCTTGGGGGGTGAGGGCGAAGCCCGAGGGGGGCAAACAGCCCCCTTTCCTTAACATACAAAAAGGCGCGCCGGAGGTCCGACGCGCCTTTTGGGTCCCAATGGCCCTTAGTTCACTTTTTCCGCTTCCAGAACGGCGGTCGCACGGGCCGGTTTGCCGCTGGTGATTTCAATTCGGCGGGGTTTCAGCGCCTCGGGGACCTCGCGCACCAGATCGATGTGCAGCATGCCGTCTTGATGGCTTGCGCCGGTGACGCGGACATGGTCGGCCAGATGGAACCGGCGCTCGAAGGCGCGGGTCGCGATGCCGCGGTGCAGATAGGTCCGCTCTGTGTCTTCTTCGGCTTTGCGACCCGTAACCAATAGTGCATTTTCCCGCACTTCGATTGTCAGGTCGTCATCGGAAAACCCGGCAACGGCGACCGAGATTCGCCAGCCGTCATCAGCGGTTTTTTCGATGTTATAGGGGGGGTAGCTTTGGGTGCCGGACTCGTTGGTCAGCACGCGGTCCATAAGATCGGCGATCTGGTCAAAGCCGACGGTGGCGCGATAGAGCGGGGCGAGATCAAAAGTGCGCATAGGTTATCCTCCTTTGAGCGACAACATTTAGGCCTTCCGCAAGGGACAGGCGGTTGAACGGAACCCTGATTGGCGATCCGGTGACCTTTATCTGGGGAGTGGATTTCAGGGTTTCAACCCCTGTCGCGTCACCCGCCGGGGCTGATGAATTTCGCGCCGCCTTCGCTGCGTTGGCCTGGTGTGATGATCCGTGCATTGCCGACCTGACGTCGCCCTGCCTGGCCGTCCACCAGCGCCATCAATGTCGTCAGAGGACCGCCAAGCGACATGCCCAGCGACACTTTACGACCCTCAAAATCCGCCATGGCCGAGACCACCGAAACGATGCTTTCACGGCCATCCCGCATCATGAATACAGGTGAACCAGACGACCCAAAATCAACGTCACAGCTCATGACAACCACCCCGTCCTGTTCGGCCATCACATTGCACACCTCTTGCAGCGACGGGGCCTCGGCCCTGTCACGGCCATAGGATACGATCCCAACTTGATCACCCGGGGCTGGAAATTCGGCGATCGGGAAGGGCATGATCCGGCTATTGCGGATCGGTTGGTCAAGCACAAGCAGAGCCACATCCGCCGCGACCTCGACAGCCGAGGGCGAGCGTTGGCCGAACACATAGTCCGGGTGGGCGAGAACCTGACGCACCCCGCGATAGGATTCTGCGCGGCCTTCGCGTAGGCCGGCAAGGAACTGGAACCTGTCGGCGTCTATCTGGTTTCCGCTGGCGTCAAAAACACAGTGGGCGGCTGTCAGGACGATGTCTTCGCGGATCAACGCACCGGTGCAGAACCCCTTGCCCGAAATATCAAGGCGGCCTACGGCCTCCCATCCTCGGCTGTCTTGACCGGTTTGAAGAAGGGTCAGGCGGCTGTCTTCGGCCCGGGACTGTGCCCCGAAACCCAATGCCAACGCGCAAATGAATAGAAACCGCATTCCGAACCTGCCCATCAATGCTGCCCTTCTAACGAGGGCTTTTGGCAAGAATAGGGCATTCGTCCCTCGATTGGGAACGAATATTTAGCTCACAGCGATGCTGCTATGCGTGTTGAGGAAATATCGCTCAAAAATTGCTGTCGCGGCCGCGCCGGCGGCGCGGGCATTTTGGCCGACTGTTCCATGTTCGATCCGAGGCGCAACCAGCCCCCGCAAGTCGAGGTCTTCCATCGCAAGGCGGGTGCGCGCGACCAGATCGTTGCGAACAGCGACAGGGAAGGCCCCGTCAATCAAGACGGCTTCGAAATCCACGACCGCACAGACCGTAAGCGCAGCCCGTGCGAGGTGACCAGCAACGCGGTCGAGCCAGAGATTCAGCAGATCAGGAAATCCGCTCCAATCCTGGGGTTGCGACCAAAGCGTGCGGGGGTCGATGCCGGCGCGCGCAAGATCGGACTCAAGCAGATAGATCGAAGCAACATCGATCAGCTGTGAAATGCGCCCGTCTTCGGTCTGGACGGGAAGCGACCCAAACGATCCTGCGTTGCCGTGTGGTCCTTCGAAAACCGAATGGTTCAGAACGATTCCGCCGCCGATGAACGATCCGATAAAGAAATAGGCAAAGTCACGAAACTCCTTGCCTCGCCCATAGACCTGCTCCGCGCGACAGGCGGCGGTTGCATCGTTTTCAAGAAAAACAGGCAGATCCGAAAATTTTGCGACCTCGGCTTTCAGGTTGAAGTCCTTCCACAGCGCCATGTCTTCGGCCGGGGCGCCGAGCGTTTCATGCCAGTTCCAAATCTCGAACGGTGCAGCAATACCGATTCCGGCGATCCGGGCGGATGCATCGGGGCCAAGGCCTTCAGTGATCATCGCAAAGCCCGAGCGGAGAAACCCGAGGATCGCCTGCGGCATCGGGTATCGATAAGTGAACTGCATTTGTTGGCGGGGCTGCCCGTTGAAATCGGTAAGGACCAGATCCGCGCTGCGTCGCCCGACCTTGAGCCCGACTGAATAGGCGCCTTCGGGGGCAAGAGCCATCGGAATGGAGGGCTTTCCGACCTTGCCCCGAACCGGATCCCCACGTTCGACGAACCCTTCGGTCTCGAGCCCACGCAGAATGACCGATACTGTTTGTGGCGAAAGACCAGCCCGACGCGCGATGTCACTCGCCGGCATGGTTCCATGCCGTTGAATCATGGAAAGGATCAGTCTTTCGTTGTGTTCCCGCACGCCTTGCTGATTGACGCCAGCGCTTAAGCTGCGAACGGCTAATTGGTCCATAATCTTATCCTCCGTAACCCATGAAGGCGTATCCTAATTAATAAATCAAGTAGATTTATTTATTGACGGAAGCCGCAGAATCAGGTTTCGTAAGGTTAATCTCGTTGCCTAGGAGGGCATAGGGACCATCGCATTGAAGAATGCGGCTTCATTTTTGGGAGGATACCATGAAGAAACTTCTTGCCACTTCGGCAATCGCACTCGCTGCTATGGCGGGCACTGCTTCCGCGTCGGACCTGATCTGCCTGATCACCAAGAACGACTCTAACCCTTTCTTCGTCAAAATGCGTGAAGGCGCCGAAGCCAAGGCCGCAGAAATGGGTCTCGACTTCCAGGCTTATGCCGGTGTTACCGATGGCGACGCTGCTCCGCAGATCACCGCAATCGAAAACTGTGTCGCCGCTGGCGCCAAAGGCATCCTGATCACCGCCTCGAACGACTCGGTGGCCCCTGCGCTGATCGCTGCTCGCGCTGCTGGCACCCTCGTTATCGCACTCGACACCCCGCTGAGCGAAGCCGAAGCACAGGACATGACCTTTGCAACCGACAACTTCCAGGCTGGTCTGTTGATCGGTCAGTGGGCAAAAGCCTCGATGGGTGATGCTGCCGCAGACGCCAAGATCGCAATGCTCGACATCAACACCGACAACATCTCGGTTGACGTTCAGCGCGACACCGGCTTCCTCGTCGGCTTCGGCATCGAAGTTCCGGATCTGTCGGTCATGGGTTCGGAAACCGATCCGCGCGTTGTTGGCCATGCCACTTCGAACGCGAGCGTGGAAGGCGGCGTAACTGCCATGGAATCGCTGCTTGCGCTCGAGCCCGGCATCAACGTCGTTTACACCATCAACGAGCCCGCAGCTGAAGGCGCCTATCAGGCCCTGCAAAACGCTGGCAAGACCGAAGGCGTTCTGATCGTTTCGGTCGACGGCGGCTGCCCCGGCGTTGAAAACGTCAAAGCCGGCGTGATCGGTGCAACTTCGCAGCAGTATCCGCTGCTGATGGCCTCCAAAGGCGTCGAAGCTGTTGCTCAGTTCATCGCTGACGGTTCCAAGCCGATGGCTTCGGAAGGTCTGACCTTCTTCAACACTGGCGTGAACCTGATCACCGACCAGCCTGCTGAAGGCGTTGAGTCGCTCGACTCGGCCAAGGGTCTGGAACTCTGCTGGGGCTAATCCTCGCATCAAATTGAGTAAGGCTAAGGGCGACATTTTTGTCGCCCTTTCCATAAGAGCACACATAAACTGATCCCGGACGTGTAAACGAATAGGGGCAGGAGGAACCCAGACCATGACAGAAACAGGGTCGTCCCAGCAGGGACGCAAGCAATCTTTCGAAGAGGCGCTGGACAAGGCCGATAGCGCGGTCGCTGCCTTTGCGCGCGATGACAAAACGTTCGTGCACAAGGCACGGATTTTTCTGCGCGACTATCCGGTCGCCATTCCGGCCATGGTCATGATCCTTTCGATCATCGTCTTCGGCATTATCAATCCCAATTTCATCACGCCCAACACGCTGAGCGTGGTTATGAAGCAGGTCACGGTGGTGGGCATTGTCGCCCTCGCGCAGACCCTGATTATCCTGACCGCCGGTATCGACCTTTCGGTCAGTGCAATCCTCGTGCTGTCGTCCTTCATCATGGGCAAGATCGCTGTTGACAGCGGGGTGCCGGTGCCGGTTTCGGTGGCGCTGGGCCTGACAATCGCGACCATGATGGGCGCGGTGAATGGGGTTCTGGTGACCAAGGTCAAATTGCCCCCATTCATCGTGACACTTGGCACCTTGCAGATCTTTACCGCGCTCAAGCTGTGGTATTCCAAATCGCAATCGCTGCGGTCTGCGGACGTGCAGGAACATGCTCCGTCGCTATTGTGGTTCGGTAAGCCGATCACCATGGGATCTGCCACAATCATCTACGGCGTGGTTGCGCTCATCCTCGCAGCGATACTGGTGTCCTATATCCTGCGTCAAACAGCCTGGGGGCGGCACGTCTATGCCATCGGCGACGACCCCGAAGCGGCGGCCCTGTCCGGTATCAACGTCGACCGGACCCTGATTCAGGTTTACGCATTTGCTGGCCTGATCTGCGGCTTTGCCGGTTGGGTTTCCATCGGGCGCGTCGGGTCGGTTTCGCCGATCGGATTTGAAACGGCCAACCTCGATTCCATCACCGCTGTAGTGATTGGTGGCACATCCTTGTTCGGGGGACGCGGCGGTGTCGCTGGGTCTGTTCTCGGCGCAATCATCGTTGGCGTGTTCAATACCGGTCTGGTCTTGGCCCGCGTCGATAACTACTGGCAACAATTTGCAGTCGGCTGCCTTGTCATCATCGCTGTCGCACTTGACCAATGGATCCGGAGGGCCACGAAATGACCGAACGCGAACCCCTACTTTCCGCGCGTGGTTTGATGAAGCGCTATGGCACGGTTGTTGCCATGAACGGTGCCGACTTCGACCTTTACCCAGGTGAAATCCTGGCAGTGATCGGGGACAACGGCGCTGGCAAATCCACCTTGATCAAGGCAATCTCGGGCGCGGTCATTCCTGACCACGGCGAGATCAAGATGGACGGCAAGCCGCTCCATTTCCGGGGGCCGCAAGACGCCCGCGAAGCCGGGATCGAAACGGTCTATCAGACCCTCGCCCTATCGCCCGCCTTGTCGATTGCCGAAAACATGTTCCTTGGCCGTGAAAAGCGCAAAGACGGGATCATGGGCAAGGTGTTCCGCAAGATGGACTATCCCTACATGCAGAAATTCGCACGGGATAAGCTGACGGAACTGGGCCTGATGACGATCCAGAACATCAATCAGGCGGTCGAAACCCTGTCTGGTGGTCAGCGTCAGGGCGTTGCGGTCGCACGCGCCGCGGCTTTCGGGTCCAAGGTGATCATCCTTGACGAACCGACCGCTGCACTCGGCGTCAAGGAAAGCCGTAAGGTGCTGGAGCTTATTCAGGACGTCAAATCGCGTGGTATTCCGATCATCCTGATCAGCCACAACATGCCGCATGTGTTCGAGGTCGCGGATCGCATCCACATCCACCGCCTTGGGTCGCGCCTTTGCGTGGTGGACCCTAAGAAGGTCACGATGTCGGACGCAGTTGCCTTGATGACGGGGGCGATGAGCCCCGATCAAGTCGCAGCCTGACAATATTGCCCGGTGGCGGTCGACGCCGCCGGGCAAAGTTTTTTAGGGTAGCGCGATCCCCTTGATCCCCAGATGCGCGGCTAGTGTGGCTGTCGATAGTTCGTGATCGTCGCGCGATGGCAGACCGGAAACCCCGATTGCCGCAACCAGGCCAAAGTCTTTGACCGCAACCGGAAACCCGCCACCTGCGACCGCGAAATCGCCGTAGGGCAGGCACATATCCGGCCATTGCGCCA
>Ga0102812_10000062_pt1 | contig 75989 bp, 63 predicted proteins | sample ColrivemetaGS713_FD_79334 | JGI IMG/M metagenome (GOLD analysis project Ga0102812, IMG submission 79334) | Estuarine microbial communities from the Columbia River estuary - Flood tide ETM metaG S.713 | ecosystem: Environmental > Aquatic > Marine > Intertidal zone > Estuary | place: USA...
AAGATTTCTGTTAGCTGGAACGTGAGTTCGCCATTTTTAATTAACAAGCACGAAGTTCTTTTCTCATTCATTTTCGTGGCTAAAGAATTTGCTACGCTGCGTGATAGTTTGTCCTGCTCATATGATTTACTGGATGCAGAATGGTATAGCTCATCAAATGAGATAAATAATATTACACTTAGGATTGGAAAAGGACATGATTTTGAACTGTTTCAAAACAAGCCAAATCCATGGGCAAATAGCACTGAATTTTCATTCAATATTCCAGAAGCAGATAATGTAAATATTTCAATAAGAGATATTTATGGAAGGTTGATCAAGTCCATTAAGCTGAATGCAAAGGCTGGTTTGAATAAAGTCGTTGTCGAGCAGTATGAGTTAGATACAAATGGGATTATGATATTTGAACTGGAATACCGGGGTGTAATTAAGAACAAAAAGATGATAAAGATCAATTAAATTTGATATCATATTGACCTCCAAAGCTCTCCAATGGGAGAGCTTTTTTTATTTATATCTAATATACATAGTATAAATTCTTAAGAGAATTTAATAATATGTGTTGAAAAAATATAATTTTGCGAATCAAAAAATTTTTAATATGTTTCCAATTATTATTTTTTCAGTATTTGTTTTGGGATATCTTACTATTGTGTTTGAGCATCCTTTGAAACTGGATAAGACGGTACCAACGCTTATCATGGGATCTGTTATGTGGGCTTTATTATCAATTGGCTTTCATAATGGATTTTTGGACGTTGTAGATTCTCATGAACATTTATGGTCAATTGCAACTGGACATAGTGCAGAGGAAGGATTCACGAATAGTTTGTTGCATCACTTAGGAAAAACAGCCGAAATCCTTGTTTTCTTGATTGGCGCAATGACAATTGTTGAGATCATTGACCTGCATAAAGGATTTGAAGTCCTGAAGGAATATGTCACAACAAAAAAGAAAGTAAAATTATTATGGATTATTGGAATCCTGGCCTTCATTCTTTCTGCAATTATTGATAACCTGACTGCAACAATTGTATTGGTCACTTTATTAAGGAAATTGATTGATTCTAAAAAAGAAAGATTATGGTTTGCTGGTCTTGTTGTAGTTGCAGCTAATGCAGGAGGTGCCTGGTCACCTATCGGTGATGTTACCACTACTATGTTGTGGATCGGTAATAAGGTTAGTGCATCTGGACTAATTTTCCATTTGGTTCTACCTTCTATTTTAAGTTTTATTGTTCCATTTACGATTGCAGGATTTCTTCCGGTTTTTAAAGGAGAAATTACTTCTGAGATCAAGGAGGATGGAAATACAGAACTAAGAAAATTATTGAGTAGTAAAACCATGTTGATCCTTGGTTTATCTGCTATTGTATTCGTACCGATATTTAAAGTTTTCACACATCTCCCTCCATACCTTGGTATGATGTTGAGTTTAGGTGTTGTTTGGTTGGTTTCTGAATTCATTCATCCTGAAGAGAAATTTGATGAGTCGCAAAGACATCTCTATACAGGACTGAAAGCTTTATCAAGAATTGAAATGTCAAGTATTTTGTTTTTCCTCGGAATTTTAATGGCTGTTGCAGCAATTGAAACTTTGGCGACTCATGATATGGGTACTTTGAGATATTTGGCTGAGAATTTACAGGAATCTATTCCGGATCAAAATATTGTGGTTATGATTCTCGGGGTTTTATCTGCCGTTATTGATAACGTGCCGCTGGTGGCCGCGTCAATGGGTATGTATCAATTCCCAATGGATCATGAGATCTGGCACTTTATTGCTTATGCAGCAGGAACAGGTGGAAGTATGTTGATCATTGGATCAGCGGCTGGTGTAGCTGCTATGGGTATGGAAAAAATTGACTTTATCTGGTACTTGAAAAATATATCCTGGCTGGCTTTAGTTGGTTATTTGGCGGGTGCAGGACTCTTCTTGTTACTACTATAAAATTTATTTAAAATATATTTGAAAGCACATCATGAAAATGATGTGCTTTTTTATTGTCATAAAAAATCTATTTTTGCAAAATATATTAATTTATGGTAAAAATAGCTGATCTTGAATTAGGGGAATTCCCGCTTTTGCTCGCTCCAATGGAGGATGTGAGTGATCCACCTTTCAGAACATTGTGTAAGGAACAATCCTGCGACATGATGTATACGGAATTTGTTTCCGTGCAAGGGCTCATAAGGGATGTTGAAAAGAGTCTCAAGAAAATTGAATTGTTTGAGGAAGAAAGACCGGTGGGTATTCAGATTTTTGGAGGAGAACTCGATGCAATGGTAAAGGCCGTAGAAGTCGTTGAAAGGTTTAAACCAGATGTAATTGACATAAATTACGGATGTCCGGTAAAAAAGATAGTGGGAAAAGGTTGCGGTGCAGCCTTATTACAGGATATCCCGAAAATGGTTGAGATGACCAAAGCTGTGGTTGAGGCAACTAATATTCCTGTTACGGTTAAGACCAGATTAGGATGGAATGAAGAATCCAAATTTATCGTGGAAGTAGCAGAAAGATTACAGGATGTTGGGATCAAAGCGATCTCGATCCATGGAAGGACCAGAAAACAAATGTATAAGGGAAATGCGGATTGGGAACTTATCGCTGCTGTCAAGAAAAACCCCAGAATGCTTATACCTGTTTTTGGAAATGGTGATATTGATTCTCCTCAAAAGGCAAAATTGTATCGGGACAAATATGGTGTGGATGGGATGATGATCGGTAGAGCCGCAATTGGATATCCCTGGATATTTAAAGAAATAAAACATTTTTTGAAAACAGGGGAGGAACTTGCTCCTCCTGATATTGAAGAAAGGATCCGGGTGGTGAAAAGACACTTCGAATTGAGTCTGGAATGGAAAGGGGAACGGACAGGAGTTCTTGAAATGAGAAGACATTATACTAGATATTTAAAAGGTTTTCATGGAATCAAGCCATACAGAACTGCCTTGGTAACAGAAAATGACCCCACTATAATTTTTAATATCTTTGACGAAATAGTTGAAAAATACAAGTGAATAATCTCGTAAAACATAAACTTTCTGAAAAGGAATGGTTCCTTTTGAAAGAAATAAAAAAGGCTGTGGATCTGACACAGGTAGAAGCATACGTCGTGGGTGGTTTTGTCCGTGATAAAATTCTGGGCAGATTCGTCAATGATATTGATATCGTTTGTGTCGGCGACGGTATAAAACTTGCCAAAAATTTTGCTTCTATCCAGGATAATGACATGCCTGTTTCTTATTTTAAGAATTTTGGTACAGCAATGGTCCGGTTTAAAGATTGGGAACTTGAATTCGTCGGTGCAAGAAAGGAATCTTATACATTGGATAGTAGAAAACCAATGGTTTCCAAAGGTGATCTGGAAGATGATCAGAATCGCAGGGATTTTACCATAAATGCAATGGCCATCAGTCTGAATGACCCGGGTTTTGGCGAACTGATTGATCCCTTTGGAGGTTTGCTGGATCTGGAAGCTAAAATAATCAAAACCCCGCTGGATCCGGATATTACTTTTTCTGATGATCCGCTTAGAATGATGCGTGCTATTCGTTTTTCAAATCAACTGGGATTTGAAATTCAAAATAATGTAATTCAGTCAATTTGTGATCAGGCTTATCGATTGGAAATCGTTTCAAAAGAGAGGATCATGGTCGAGTTTAATAAGATATTGTCTTGTGAAAAACCTTCCATAGGTTTAAATTTATTGGATAAGACCGGACTGCTCAATTTTATTCTGCCTGAATTAGTTAAAATGAAGGGCATTGAAGAAAGAAATGGGATCGCACATAAAGACAACTTTTACCATACGTTACAGGTTTTGGATAATATTTGCCAGACAACCGATAATCTTTGGTTGCGATGGTCTGCTTTATTACACGATATAGCAAAGCCACCAACAAAAAAGTTCATTCCCGAAGAAGGCTGGACTTTTCACGGGCATGAAATGCTGGGTGCTAAAATGGTCTATGATATTTTTAAGCGATTGAAATTGCCATTGGATCAAAAAATGAAATTCGTTCAGAAATTGGTAAAATTACACCTGAGACCTATGGCTTTGGCTAAGGAAGAAGTCACGGATTCTGCTATTAGACGTTTGCTTTTTGATGCGGGAGAAGATGTGGATGACCTGATGATATTGTGCAGGGCAGATATTACTTCCAAGAATGAAAAAAAGATCCAGAAATACCTTGCCAATTATGATTTGGTTGCAGATAAAATAAAGGAGGTTGAGAGCCGGGATAAGATCAGGAACTGGCAACCACCGATTGATGGACAATTGATCATGGACACATTTAATATTAAACCGTCTAAAGAAGTAGGAATCATTAAAGCGGCTATTCGGGAAGCGATTCTGGAAGGTGAGATCAGGAATGATTTTGATCAAGCATTTAAGCTAATGGTTAAAATTGGTTCAGAGCTTGGACTTACAAAAGTTATAGCATGATCATAAAATTCTTAAAAAAAATAATTAATTATTCATTCGATCAAATAACTTATTTTCTGATCAGTTTAATGGTCTTTATTTTACCATTCAAATCAACTCTGCAATAATAAATACCGGATTTATAATTTGAACTGTCAACCTTGAAATTATGAATTCCCGGTTGTGTATTTCTATTCACCACAGTATCTACCTTCTGTCCAAGATTATTATATAATTCTATTTTCAGATATTCTGATTCTGTTTTAATGCTGATATTCCAACTATCCATAAAAGGATTTGGTGAAATATTAAGCTCAGGTCCCGGTATGTGAGTGTTTTTATTGCGGGTCAAACCGCAACCATCCAACAGATCTAATTTAATGAAATCCGGATGTAAAAGATCCTTGACGTTCCCTTCTGATAAATTATACCAGTCTTTGAGTACACTTCCATAAACATCCCTGAAATCAATTTGAAATGGCAATGCTTCCCGAACTTCCGGACTATCTGGAATATTCGGATTGTCACCTAAAATTTGAGTATCAAGGCAATCGCCAAATAAGAACATGGGGCCGGCTTCTCCATGGTCAGTTCCAAGACTTTCATTCGATTTTATCTGTCTGCCGAATTCCGTAAAAGTCATTCCAAGTACTTTTTTCCCAAGGCCCAGTTTTCCAATGTCATCCTGAAATGCAAAAATAGCATCTGAAAGTTCTTTCAATAAATTTGCATGGTTACCAATGGTTGGGTCTTCTGACTCAACTTGATTGGCATGTGTATCATAACCGCCCATTCTTACGACGTAAACACTCGTCTGAAGTCCACCGGCTATCAGTTTCGCAACAATCTTTAATTGCTGGGCCAATGGATTGCCTTCAGGATATGCTGTCCCCGCATTTGAACCTGATGATGCAGCTTTGGAGACAACCTCGCCGTATGCATTGGTCTGGGCTATGGCATTCCTAAGGAAAGTCAGTTCATATCCATAAGGTGTATTGGGAACTACGTCTTCATTTCCCTGATCCAGTCCACTTAAATTATCAGGATTGGTTACGGCCATACTGAAATTGGATGATATTCCCTGGCAGGTTTCTGAAACTCTTGATGCAATGGTAATTGCAAAAGGATCTGTTTGTATTTCATTTGGGTATGCTTCCGGAAATCCCGGATACATGCTTTCAAAATATCTGCCCATCCACCCCGTCGTCCAGCTTTCTTGAGAAGGCGAGCCCGAGGTCCAGATATCAGTTGATCTGAAATGAGATCTGTTTGGGGTCGGATATCCTACGTTCTGAATTATTTTTAATTGCCCTTCCTGATAAAGTTCATGCATGGCCATCATTGAAGGATGGAATCCTAAATTGTCATTTATTGAAAGAATTTTATTTTCTGGGATAATAATATTCGACCTGAGATTATACAATTTGTCGTACTGATCCACAGGTAGGACTGTATTCAAACCATCATTGCCACCATCCAGTTGTATAAGTACCAGAATTTTATCGGATTGTTCCTGGAATGGCGGAGCAAAAGTCGATTTTGCGAATGCTGAAATTGCATTCCCATTGATAATTAATGGGACCGATACAAAGGCACTATTTTTTATAAAAGATCTTCTTTTCATTTGCAATAACAACTTTTCAACTTAAATAATATTCCGGCATCGTTAGCATGGCACTGATAAATAATCTTAATTTATTTTCCATGCTGATTTTAATATTTTCATCTTCTTGATTATTTAGATAATTGAAATATTCAACGGTCCATTCATAATCTGGTAAGCCCGGAATCAGAAAATCTTTTAAGTAGTTTTTTTGATTTTTAGTGATGTCCTGAGGGAATAACAATTCAACGAATTGATTTATGAAAGAGTCAATTTCTGATGGGTTCTCTATCTTTTCCAGTAATTTAAAAACATCAACTTTAATTTCATGTCCTCCGATTGAAATTCCGGACAAACTCATTGCTTTTGTAAAATTCATCCGGGATGGAAGTGTGACTGAATTTATCCAGATCTCATAATAACTTGGTTGCTGGTAATAGGCTTTCCATCCTGCAACACTTGGCGGATCTCCGTAGATTAACTGTAATTGTCCACTGAAATTATAGACAGAATAAAGGGATGAATAATACGCTTCTAAATCGCTTTTGGGAAGGTCAATTTCCAGTGAATTTATAGTTGAGAAAATAAAATCAAGCGGATTCTTTATCAAACATCCATTGTTGATGAAATCGAAGAAATGCTGGCTGCTGATCAAAGACCTCAGTACAGGTTCAATCTCGTAATCTGACTCGATCATCAAATCTGCCATGGCTTCGATGACATTTTCTTCCGTGTTTTCATCGATAGCATGATATACAAACCACCTGTAGAGTTTTCTGCTGATAAACCTTGCTACCTCCTTCTTACCGAAAATCAGGTCAATTAATTGTGCATATTCGTTCTCTTCCCCATTTTCAATCGTAATACCATCAAAGCGGTGAGATAAGGTTTTAGGATTTTTGTCATGTGCCCAGGATCTGAAATAAGAAGAAATTATTTTAAATTTTTCGGTTCTGTACCCATCGTCCTTCCATCCTGTTAAAATTCTTGAGATGGCCGTAATGTCGTCTTCTGTGTAATTTGTATAATCATCCGGCCCTGATTGTTCTCCTTTGCCAATGGTAAACAACTCCAGTAATTCTCTTGCATAATTCTCATTGGGTGAGTTTTTTTTGTTTTGATTCCCATTCAAATACCTGAGCATGGAAGGATTGATGGTCATAGCCTTTACAAATTCTCTGAAATTACCTAAAGCGAAAGATCTGATCGTAGTAAAATAAATGTAATCAAATTTTGGATCATGGATCTCTGAGGTCACAAAATGGTTGTGCCAGAACAAGGTCATTTTTTCGTATACAGAAGTTTCTTGTTCATAAATATTCTTCATCAACCAGGCAGAAAAAGAATGCCTCCTGTAGGGTCTGTAATTTGTGACAGAATCGTAGGGCATGTCAATCCAGCTACTTCCAATAGGTACGTTCGGATCATTTTCAAAATCAAAATTCACAGGTGGGTCCAAAGAGTTAACTGATTGTAAAAGGATGTCAACCGTGTTGTTCAGACCCTCCTCAACCGCTTTCTGAATCTGCCCAATGGTAGGGCCAAACAAAGTCCTTCTGAGTAGGTGTGAAGCTTCAGTTTTAGTCCAGTTTCCTGAAAAAGGCTCTAAACCTGAATTTACAGGATTGAATGTCGGACTAAAAGCATCTTTTCTAGAGGGTATTTCTGTGGACTGCAGTCCAAATAGGTTTTTGATCGAAGTCCTTCTATCCATAATTAGTTTAGTGAGGTCTTGAAGCAGCAATTTTGTAAAATGCTACAACAATTTTTATAATAGACAACATTAAACTTTAATAGTTTAATCATGACAAGCTTTTTATATTTCTTAAGATACTTTAGAATGGCAATTCCAACTTCGATGATTTTGAAATTATGCAGCTTTATAGGTTTTTTACCTTGAAATTACTTTAGTACATTTGCATAAGTGTATTTTGCTTAAAGCAAAATATGTTTCCCCTTATCAAAAATACCGGGAGAAAATTAAAATGAAAACATTTCAAATAGAAAGATTTTGGTAGAAATTAATCAAATGGAAAATGATCAATTCAGCTGTTTTCATTGTGGTGATGTCTGTCCTGACATGTCCATTAAATCTGAGGAAAAAGTCTTTTGCTGTAATGGTTGCAAAACAGTGTTTGAGATTCTTGACCAAAGTGATATGTGTGCATACTATGATTTGGACGACAATCCGGGTTTGTCTTTAAAAGGCAGATCTCAGGCTCAATATTCCTGGTTGGATGATCCTGAAGTACGGGAAAAATTAGTTAGTTTTTCAGATGAAAATCAAACCAAACTTACATTTTATCTTCCTCAGATTCACTGTGCTGCCTGCGTTTGGTTATTAGAGAATCTGTATAAATTCAATGAAGGTATCGTGGTGTCGCGTGTGAATTTTTTGAAAAAAGAAGTTTTTATCCAGTTCCTGAATGAGAAAATCAGCCTGCGAAAAGTTGTGGAATTGCTCGATTCTATCGGATATGCACCAGCGATCAACATGAGTGACCTTGACGAGAAAAAACCAGAAGTCGCCGAACGAAAATTCTATTATAAACTAGGTCTTGCAGGTTTTGCTTTTGGAAATATTATGCTTTTAAGTTTTCCAGAATATCTGGGTTTGGAAGCGGCTACTGATTTAGCCTTTTTTAGATTTTTTGGATACCTAAATATCATGCTGGCCATCCCGGTCGTCTTTTATAGTGCAAGCGATTACCTGCGATCGGCCTGGCTTGGGATCAAACACAATAAGTTGAATATTGATGTTCCCATCACACTTGGAATCCTCACTATCCTTGGAAGGAGTGTTTTTGACATCGTATCAGGTGGAGGAGCAGGCTATCTGGATAGCCTTTCAGGATTGGTGTTTTTCCTGCTGTTGGGGAAGTGGTTTCAGCAAAAAACATATCATACGATCGAATTTGAACGGGATTATAAATCTTATTTTCCCATTGCAGCAGCAATGCGTATTGACGGGAAAGAGGTGACAATGGTTGTAGATAAACTTAAATCAGGTGATACAATTATTGTTCGGAACAATGAACTTGTTCCGGCTGATGGTTTATTGCTCAAGGGGAAAGCCAATATCGATTATAGTTTTGTAACCGGCGAGGCAGAACCGGTTTCAAAACAGGCAGGTCAAAAGATATTTGCCGGCGGCAGACAGTTTGGTGAGGCCATTGAGATAGTGCTTACCAAAAAGGTATCTCAGAGTTATCTTACTGAATTATGGAATGATGCAGCTTTTAAAAAAGAAGATAAACTCAGAGCGAGTGAACTGGCTGACCGAATCGGTGAAGTTTTTACTTATGTCGTTTTAAGCGTTGGACTGATTACCCTGATCTATTGGCTGATAGCTGATCCTTCAATTGCAATTTTTGCCTTCTCTGCAGTTTTGATCGTAGCATGTCCCTGTGCGGTCGCTCTTTCTATACCCTTTACCTTTGGCAATGTCCTTAGGATCCTGGCAAAAAACAAGTTTTTTGTTAAAAATACCAGCGTGATTGAATCACTCCAGAATATCAACCATGTTGTTTTTGACAAGACGGGTACATTGAGCTATAGTGGTAAAAGCACAATTGAGTTCAATGGGCGCACACTCAGTGATTCTGAATGGCAGGCCGTAAAATCTGTTACTAATCAATCGACGCATCCTAAAAGTGTTTCAATTCGAAAATGGATACAATCTGACATCACTAAAGTACAGGATTTTATTGAGATAGCTGGAGCAGGGCTAACTGGAAGGGTAGGCGAAATCAAAATTAAACTTGGCTCAGGTCAATTTGTAATAGACGACACAAATGCTGTAGGTGTGCATTTAATTATAAATAATGAATATGCCGGAGTTTTTCAGCTTGAAAATACATACCGGACCGGCTTAAAAACATTCATTGAATATTTCGCACAAAAAAATGAGTTGTCCCTGATCTCGGGTGATAATGATAAGGATGCTGCGAAATTGAGTGATTATTTCCCTGAAAAGACCAGCATGTTATTCGGGCAAACGCCTTCAGATAAATTGAATTACATCCGTTTGCTTCAGGATGAGGGCGGGCAATCCGTTTTGTTTTTCGGAGATGGACTTAATGATGCCGGAGCCATTCAAAAAAGTAATGTTGGCATTGTTCTTACTGAAAATATTAGTAATTTCACACCAGCCAGCGACGGAATCATCAGTACGGATAAATTTGAACTTATTCCGGCATATATCAATTTCGCCAAGCGAAGTTTAAATTTGGTTTACTATGCGTATCTTATCGCATTACTTTATAATATCGTCGGAATTGCCTTTGCCAGTAGTGGCAATCTTTCTCCGCTGGTAGCTGCCATTTTGATGCCATTAAGCTCGATTACAGTCGTTTTATTCGGGGTAATTTCAAGTACATTGTTGGCTAGGAGACTTGGATTGAAGTAAGATTTTACCATTTTGGGCTTGGTTTAAAGCGGCAAGAATGAGTATTGAACCTTAAAATTCGCTACTATCCTAAATTAGACTAAATACAAATTAACGCAATGTGTATTTTGACATATTTAATTTTTTAGATATTAAGTGATATTAGATATTTTTGATAAATGAATCCCCAAGATCTGAAATAAGTAAGTGATCCTGGATTTTCCTAACATATAAAAAGAATGGAAGTAATTTTCGTTTTAATCATACTTAGTTTGTTGGTGGCTGCAGGATTTTTGCTTGCTTTTTTTTGGGCCGTACGCTCAGGGCAATTTGAAGATTCTTATACACCTTCCATACGTGTTTTGTTTGACGATGGAACAAAACAAAAGAAGAAATCTGATATTAAATCAAATGAAAACAAAAAACTTGATCAATGACAAAAATTGAACAATTTTCATATGACAATGGAATCGTGCGAAAGTTTGCACTGGCTTCCATTATTTTCGGACTCATTGGTATGTTGGTTGGCCTCTTATTGGCCGTACAGCTCTTCTACCCCGAGTTCAATTTTAGCACCCCTTATTTGACCTATGGTAGGATTCGTCCTTTGCATACCAATGCTGTGATCTTTGCATTTGTTGGTAATGGGATTTTTACAGGGATATACTATTCACTCCAGCGATTACTCAAAGCAAGGATGTACAGTGATTTACTGAGTAATATCCATTTCTGGGGCTGGCAGCTGATCATTGTTGCCGCTGCGATCTCTCTCCCACTGGGTATTACCAGTTCACATGAATATGCGGAACTTGAATGGCCAATAGATATTGCAATTGCCGTGGTATGGATCATATTTGGGATCAATATGTTTATGACCATCTTCAAAAGGAGAGAGAGCCACTTGTATGTTGCCATTTGGTTCTATATAGCAACCTGGATAACGGTGACCATTCTTCATGTTGGTAACAACCTGGAGATCCCTTTTTCCTGGATTAAAAGTTATCCTGTATTTGCCGGGGTTCAGGATGGATTGCTCCAATGGTGGTATGGACACAATGCCGTTGCATTCTTCCTTACGACACCTTATTTGGGCTTGATGTACTATTTCATCCCCAAAGCAGCCAACAGACCTGTATATTCTTATCGTTTATCTATAATACATTTCTGGTCGCTGATCTTCCTATATATCTGGGCGGGGCCTCACCACCTGCTTTATACGGCTTTGCCTGACTGGATTCAGTCATTAGGAACCGTATTTTCTTTGATGCTGATCGCTCCGTCGTGGGGTGGAATGTTGAATGGATTACTGACATTACGGGGCGTTTGGGATAAAGTGCGTCGGGATCCGATCCTGAAGTTTTTTGTAGTAGCCGTTACCGCTTATGGTATGTCAACTTTTGAAGGCCCTATGATGGCTATTAAATCTGTAAATGCAATTTCACATTATACGGACTGGACGATCGGACACGTGCATATCGGCGCACTGGGATGGAACGGAATGTTCACTTTTGGTATGTTGTATTGGTTATTGCCAAAGATCTATAATACAAAATTATACTCAGTTAAATGGGCAGAATGGCATTTCTGGTTAGGAACGATCGGAATCATTTTATATGCAGTTCCTTTGTATTGGGGTGGGATTACACAACAATTGATGTGGAAAGAATTTGCAGCTGATGGAACCCTGGTTTATGGTAATTTCCTTGATACAGTTACACAAATTATTCCAATGTATATGATGCGAGCCGTTGGGGGTTCATTATACTATCTCGGTTTGATCCTGTTACTCGTCAATTTGTTAAAAACAATGGTACGGGGTAAACTTATTGAAAATGAAGAGGCAGAAGCTCCAGCTCTCGAAAAAATCCAGCATGTTAACAAAGGCCATAGATGGTTGGAAAGCAGAATGGGCTGGTTCTATATTTTATCTTTTGTAGCAATTCTGATCGGAGGTATGGTGGAGATCATTCCATTATTATTGGTTAAATCTAATGTTCCAACGATCACTTCAATTCAACCATATACACCACTGGAACTGGAGGGTAGAGATATTTATATCAAGGAAGGATGTGTGGGTTGTCACTCACAAATGATCCGGCCGTTCAGATCTGAAACGGAAAGATACGGCGAGTATTCAAAGTCAGGAGAATTCATCTATGACAGACCGTTCCTGTTTGGTTCAAAAAGAACCGGTCCGGATTTGCATAGAGAAGGTGGAAAATATCCAGATTCCTGGCATTATAATCATATGCTTGATCCAAGAAGTACCTCGCCAGGATCGATCATGCCACCATATCCATGGTTGAAAAAGAATAAAATTACCTATAAATACATGGAAAACAAGATCAGAGTTTTGCAGACGCTTGGAACACCATATGAAGAGGGCTTTGAGAAAAAAGCAGCTGTTCATGCAAGAGCTCAGGCAAAGGAAATTGTAGAACGACTGAAAGTTGCCGGAATAGAAGAAGCCGGACTTGAAAAGAAAGAGATCATCGCTTTGATCGCTTATTTACAAAGATTGGGTACAGATATTAAAAAATAAATTTCTCAGATGACTGACAGAGCTAAATATTTATTGGAATCAATCGAAGGACTTAATTGGTTAACCATCATACCGATGTTGTTTTTCTTTTTTATGTTCATCGCCATCGTTTATGTTACCTATTCAAAAAGGAAGTCATTTAATGATTATATGTCAAATCTTCCTTTGAACGATTCTGATCGATCAGTAGATTAATCATTCATTATTAAAATTAAATCCTATGTGGAAAAAATTAATAAATATATTGACCAGAACAACTCCCATAGAAGAGGAGCACGATATATTGTTGGAGCATGATTATGACGGGATTCAGGAATTAGATAATAAATTACCACCCTGGTGGCTGTGGTTATTGTATATAACTATTATTATATCTGCTGTATACATGTACAGGTATCATTTTTCCGGTGATTGGTCCTCAGCTACGGAATGGGAGCAGGAGATGGCTGAAGCACAATTGAACGTGGATGCATACATGGCAGAACAAGGAGATATTGTGGATGAAAATACCGCTACTATTCTTAATGATGAAGAATCTTTAAAAAACGGAGAAGTGATTTTTAATGAGCCTGGAAAATGCGCAACCTGTCATAAAACGGATGGTGGTGGATTGATCGGGCCAAACCTGACGGATGAATTCTGGATTCACGGGGGAGATATTAAAGATCTTTTCAAAGTAATTAAAAACGGAGTACCTGAAAAAGGTATGATATCCTGGAAAACGCAGTTAAATCCTGTTCAGATGCAGGAGGTTGCAAGTTATATACTGGTTAAATTGAAAGATACAAATCCTGCTGGTGCAAAAGCAGCTGAAGGTGAAAAATATATACCAGAAGTTGAGATGACCTCAGATACATCTGCGGTCAATGCAACTGAATAAAATTATAAATGGAGTGTAGAAAAAGACTGCGTGATCAAAGATTGATTCGCAGTCTTTTCTTTTGGTACGCATAGGCTTTCTAAATAAAAAAATAGATTTTGAACATTCTAAAGGAAGGTGTACTTTTATAATTGATACTTAAAGTAATTCGCATGTCAGATTCAACCAATCAAGTAAGTTACAGGGATCAGTTATCCACTTTGGATGAAAAGGGTAATAGGAAATGGATCTATCCCAAAAAACCTAAAGGGAAGTTTTATAAATACAGGACAATCGTTGGTTGGTTATTATTGTTGATCTTATTCGCTCTTCCCTTTATAAAAATTGGTGGCAACCAAATGATGTTGTTCGATATTTTTGAACGAAAATTCATTATTTTTGGTGTGATATTTACCCCTCAGGATACCCATATTTTTGCCCTTGGGACCATTGCATTGCTTTTCTTTGTCATCCTTTTTACCTTTGTATTTGGCAGGTTGTTTTGTGGTTGGTTTTGTCCTCAGACCATTTTCATGGAACTCGTTTACAGGCGTATAGAGTATTGGATAGAAGGGGATGCCAGAAGCCAGATCAAACTCAATAAGGCCCCCTGGACCTTCAAAAAGATCTGGAAAAAAACATTCAAACATTTCCTTTTTGCTGTAATTGCAGTCCTTTCTATAAATATTCTGATGTCCTATCTGGTTAGCGCAGATAAGCTGAAAACGATGATTTCAAGTCCGGCAACCGATAACTGGGCGTTTTTTGTTGGAATGGCTGTGTTATCAGCCATGTTCTATTTCATATTTGCATTTTTCAGAGAACAGGTTTGTACAAATGTCTGTCCCTACGGCAGGATGCAGGGAGTACTCCTGGTAGATGATTCAATAGTCGTTCAATACGATTTTGCAAGAGGGGAGAACAGGGGAACGACTAAACAGCGACGGGAGGACGAAAAACCTGCAATGAGTCTGGTAGCAAAATTGGAACAAGAGATAAAGGATGCAAAGATAAAAAGGGAGATTCCAGTCGATGAATGGGGAGATTGTATCGATTGCAAGCAGTGTGTTTTGGTTTGCCCGACCGGTATAGATATCAGAAATGGAACACAGCTAGAATGTGTTAATTGCACGGCTTGTATGGATGCCTGCGATGAGGTCATGGGGAAAATTGACAAACCCAAAGGTCTTATTCGATATGATTCCTTCAGTGGAGTAATGACTGGAAGAGACAAACTGATTACCAACCGGGGTTGGGCGTATATTGGTCTGCTAACCGTCATGATGGCTGCTTTTGTACTTGTACTACTCAACAGATCCCCGGTTGAGGCGATCATTTTGAGGACACCAGGTATGACTTATCAGGAGATCAGTGAAACAGAACTCAGTAATTTGTATAATTATAAATTGGTAAATAAAACAGGAGCAGATCTTTCTGATATTAGTTTCAAATTGGTTAGTCCAGCTGGAAAAATTGAATATATTGGAGGTTCAATTCCAGATATTCCGAAACTGGGAAGATCAGAAGGTTCCTTTTTTGTGAAGATTAAAAAGAATCAGGTACTTGGACAATCTACAGAATTGATGATAGAAGTTTATAGTAGTGGAAAAAAAATGGAGGAATCTAAAACTAATTTTTTAGGTCCGATTAAAAATTAATTGAATGGCGAAGTTCAGGTTTCATTGGGGATGGGCAATAGGCGTTTTTTATACCGTTTTTGTTATTGCAATTCTAAGTTTGGTTATAAAATCCTTTACGGTTGATAATGCATTGGTAGTAGACGACTATTACAGTAAGGATATTAGTTATCAGGAACATGCTGATAAAGTGAATAATTCGAAAGCCTTGAAGGAGGATGTCGCATTTGAATATGATCGTGAGGTCAAGCAACTAAAGCTTGTTTTTCCTGCTGATTTTGAAAATTATTCTGGTAAAATTCACTTTTATAAACCAGATAATAAAAAACTCGATTTTGAATTGGAATTGGAAATTGATCAGGACCATCAGCAAATGATCTCTCTTGAAAAGATCGTATCTGGTTACTGGAAAGTAAAAATCAACTGGAAAGGGAACGATACTGCCTTTTACAAAGAATTTACTGTATACAAATAGAAAAGATAATTCCTAGTCAGGTTTCTTTGACCAATTTGAATAAATCTAAATGGATATTTTATTAACAGGTATTGTATTGGGTCTTGTAACAAGTTTTCATTGCGCAGGTATGTGTGGTCCGATCGCTATTGCACTGCCTTTACATGGTGCAGGCATTTTAGATAAAATATTTGGAGGTCTGGTCTATAATCTGGGTAGAACCATCACTTATGTTTTGTTAGGTGCTGTTTTTGGAATGTTGGGAGAAGGAATAGGAGCGCTGGGATTTCAACGCTGGTTGTCCATTATAACCGGTATTTTGATGATCTCCACCGTTGCATTTCCCGGTCTTTTCAAATTTAATTTATCCGGAGGGAAAAATGGGTTTTCCATTCTGAATTATCTGAAAAGCGGGATTCGGAATTTGTTTTCAACCAGATCTTATATGAGTTTATTGATGATCGGTTTGCTCAATGGTTTTTTGCCTTGTGGTGCGCTGTATGCCGCGTTGATCATTTCCACCGGAACAGGAAATATGAGTTCTTCCATCATGTTTATGTTGTTTTTTGGGCTGGGAACCATTCCAATGTTGCTAGCAATCAGTTTATTGGGCAATTTTTTAAGTATCAATTTAAGAAAAAAAATGTCTGGGTTTCTGCCAGTTGTCATTGTGATCATTGGTCTGTTGTTTATAATTCGCGGATTGAATCTTGGTATTCCTTACTTATCTCCGACAGAAGATAAAATTGAGATGAATATGGAACGAACCAAGAAATTACAACAAAGTAAGGAAATTGACTTTAAAGACCAGGAAATTGATCTGAATTCAGGCAAACAGATGAACTGCTGTGGCAGTTGATACTACTTGACTTATACCCCCTAGCCGTCCTAGAGGTCCTTCCATATCAATAAGCAAAAAAATAAGAATTTTTGAACATTTTCTAATCACAGTCATTTATACTATATTTGCAGACCAAAATTTAAAAGGACATGTTTGACAATTTAACCGGCAAATTAGAACAGGCATTTAAGAATATAAAAGGAGAAGGTAAACTTACCGAACTCAATATTGCAAAATCTATCAAAGAGATTCGACGGGCACTTGTTGCAGCGGATGTCAACTATAAGATTGCGAAGGAATTTACCGACAACGTTCGGGATGAAGCACTTGGCAAATCCAATGTGCTATCTGCGGTTAAGCCAGGTGAATTGATGGTGAAGATCGTCATGGATGAGATGGTTGAACTGATGGGTGGTAAGGCAGAAGGTCTGAATCTGGCGGGCAAGCCTTCAGTAATTTTGGTAGCAGGTTTGCAAGGATCTGGAAAAACCACTTTCTCTGGAAAATTAGCCTTGTACCTTAAAGAGAAAAAGCAAAAGAAAGTATTATTGGTTGCCTGTGACGTTTATCGTCCTGCTGCGATTGATCAATTGACTGTAGTTGCTGAAAAAGCTTCTGCTGGAATCTATAAGGAGATAGAATCTAAAGATCCTGTTTCCATCGCAAAAAATGCGATCAAATATGCCAAAGATGAAAACTACCAGGTAGTCATCGTTGATACCGCTGGTCGTCTTGCTATTGATGAGGTGATGATGAAAGAAATTCGGGATATTGATAAAACGATCAATCCGGATGAAACTTTGTTTGTTGTGGACTCCATGACGGGGCAGGATGCCGTAAATACAGCAAAAGCTTTTAATGATGTTTTGGATTACGATGGTGTTGTACTTACCAAACTGGATGGTGATACCAGGGGTGGGGCAGCATTGACTGTAAAATATACGGTTGGTAAACCGATCAAGTTTGTGAGCAACGGTGAGAAATTGCAGCAACTTGAGATGTTCCATCCTGATAGGATGGCCCAGCGAATTCTCGGAATGGGAGACATTGTTTCCTTTGTGGAAAAAGCACAGGAACAATTCGATGAAGAGGAGGCAAAATTGCTCGAAAAGAAAATCAAAAAGAACAAATTTGATTTTAATGATTTTCTGGGACAGATCGCACAGATCAAAAAAATGGGAGACCTCAAAGGATTGATGGGTATGATCCCGGGTATGAGCAAAATGACCAAGAATCTGGATATCGATGATAATGCCTTCAATAAGGTAGAGGCAATCATATACTCAATGACGCCGGAAGAACGTTCTAAGCCTGAACTGATGAGCATGAGCAGAAAAAGAAGAATAGCGACCGGTTGCGGACATAATATTCATGAGATCAATATGTTTATAAAACAATTTGATCAAATGAAGAAAATGATGCACAGAATGAGTAAAATGAAAGGTTTGCCGGATATGATGCCAGGGGGTATGCCGGGAATGGGCAAAAAATAAACATTCAGCATTCAGCGCTGGATCCTAAATATCTTCTTCAAGCATTTTTTTGAGCTCATTGAGCTTGAGCATACAATCGATCGGTGTCATGGCATTGAGATCCAGTGATTCAATGGCATCTTTCAAATTGCCTGCAACAGGATCAACCGTTTCAAAAATACTTAATTGATAATTTGAAGGCATTTGAATTAATTTTTCCTTCAAGGTTTTGTCTCCACCCGTATCAGACTCAAGCAATTTCTTCTCAAGTTGCTTTAAAATTTCACCAGCTCGCTCAATGATCGCCCGGGGCATTCCAGCCATTTTGGCAACGTGAATTCCGAAACTGTGTTTGGATCCTCCAGGTACTAATTTTCGCAGAAAAATAACCTTTTGACCCAGTTCCCGGGTAGCTACATTGTAATTCTTGATCCTGTCAAATTTGGGTTCAAGTTCATTTAATTCATGATAATGTGTTGCGAAAAGGGTCTTTGGGTGTGCAAAATTGTTTTCGTGCAGGAACTCAGCCAATGACCAGGCTATTGATATTCCATCATAAGTGCTCGTTCCACGACCTATCTCATCTAGTAATATTAAACTCCGCTCTGAGATGTTATTCAAAATATTGGCCGTTTCATTCATTTCAACCATAAAAGTGGATTCTCCGCTTGATATGTTATCTGATGCTCCAACACGCGTAAATAACTTATCTATGTAGCCTAAATTTCCGCTTTGGGCCGGAATAAACGATCCGGTCTGCGCCATGAGGCAGATCAATGCAGTCTGTCTGAGAATTGCTGATTTACCGGACATGTTTGGCCCGGTGATCATCATTATCTGTGTGTTTTCGTTATCAAGTAAAACATTGTTTGGAACATACTGCTCTCCGAGTTCCATGTGTTGTTCGATCACAGGATGTCTACCCTGCTGAATATCAATCGTCAGACTATTGTTGATCACCGGTTTACAATAATTGTTTTTCTTGGCGACCATCGCAAAGGAGATCATTACATCCACCCTGGCCAGAATATGTGCATTTCGCTGAATTGGAATTACATATTCGAGGATTTTTTGAACCAGCTGTGAGAATAATTTTTCTTCCAGTACCTGTGAGCGTTCTTCTGCTGTCAATATTTTTTGCTCAAGCTCTTTCAATTCAGGAGTAATATACCGCTCAGAATTAGTCAGAGTTTGTTTTCTGATCCAGTTGTCCGGAACCAGATTCTTGTCTTTATATTTATTCGTGACCTCAAGAAAATAACCAAATACATTGTTATATCCGATCTTTAGCTTGTCAATCCCGGTCTTTTTTGCTTCTTCATTTTGAATGGAAAGCAAAATGTCTTTTGCGTTTGAAATCAGGTTTCGTAATTCATCCAGATCGGGGTCAATACCATCATTAATGACTTTACCCTTGTGTAATTGATTCGGCGTCTCAGGATGGATCTCCTTTGAGATTTTTTCATTTATTTCCGTACAAAGATCGATCTGTTTGCCTAAAGAATTGAGCTCTTCCAGGTTTGATTCTTCCAGAAGTGATTTGATATTCACAAGCGCTTTTAGGCCATTTCCAAGCATTTGTACTTCTCTTGGGTTAACCTTGCCCATGGAAACTTTTGAGATCAGCCTTTCAATATCACCGATTTTTTTCAGATGCAAAAGTATATCTTCTGCTTCAATATGATTCCTGAAATAATGATCTACGATATTGAGTCTGTGTGTGATCGCTTCCGGATCAACAAGCGGCATTAATATCCATTTTTTCAATAACCGGGATCCCATTGGCGAACTGGTTTTATCCAAAATATTTATAAGCGGAATACCGGTTGAAAATTGTGCCTGGATCAATTCAAGATTTCGTATGGTAAATCGGTCAAGCCACAAATATTGTTCATTATGAATGCGGCTGATAGAATTTACATGTTTCAGGTCCTTGTTTTCAAGGGTGTCCAGATAATGTAAGATTGCACCTGCTGCGATTTGGCCGGCCTCCAGCTCTTCAATTCCAAAACCTTTGAGTGAATTGACTTCAAAATGCTCCAGTAATTTTTCTCTCCCAAAATCATAGGTGTAGACCCATTCTTCTATTGGAAATTTATATAAGTCCTTCCCAAAAATCTTTTCAAATTGATTCTTATAGCTTTTTGAAAAGATTATTTCTGATGGGTTGAAACTCTGAACCAGTTTTTCCACCTGATCCATGCCCCCTTCAGCAACTAAAAATTCACCGGTAGATATATCGATTAAAGAGATTCCTTGTTTGCCTTTTGGCATAAAGCAAATGGAAGCAAGAAAATTATTGCTTTTAAAGTCCAGCAGCTTATCACTTGTCTTCAATCCGGGCGTGATAACCTCAGTAACGCCTCGTTTTACAATTTTCTTTTCTTTGGAGGGTTTTTCCAATTGTTCACAAATGGCAACCCGGTAACCGGCTTTAACCATTTTTGGTAAATACAGGTCAAGAGAATGGTATGGAAATCCAGCTAATTCAACATCGCTGCCACCATTATTTCGAGAGGTCAATACAATACCCAGGGTTGCTGCCGTTTTAACTGCATCTTCGCCGAAGGTTTCATAGAAGTCTCCAACCCTGAACAACAGAATTGCATTGGGGTGTTTCGATTTGATCTGATGATATTGTTTCATCAGAGGTGTCGTAGTGCCGGTATTATTTGTTTTAGATTTTGCCAAAAGCTATAATTTTCTCAGGTTGGACAAATATATAAAATGTTCATTAGCTTTAGGAATTGACCATCAGGAATTATGACTTTCATGTAAATTGAATAATAAATTTAGATTGTAATATTTTTGAACAACAAAATTTGAATCTTTGTGTTTTTGTATTTAAATCTATAATTGTAATAATAAATGAGTTTAATTGATACATTGAAGTGGCGGTATGCCTGTAAGAAATTTGATCCCCTGAAAAAGGTTTCGGATCAACATATTGATTTCATTAAAGAATCGATCAGACTTAGCGCATCCTCCTATGGCATGCAGGCTTTTAAGGTTCTGGTTATTCAGGATCAGGAATTGAAAGAAAAACTAAAGATAGCTTCCTGGAACCAAACGCAGATCGCTGATTGTTCTCATCTTTTTGTATTTTGTCATCAAACATCAATAACAAAAGAAACGGTTGATAAATATGCTGACCTTCGTTCCCGGGTTCAAAAAAAGTCAATGGAGGAAACGCTGAAGTATGTTAATTATATGTGGGGAAGTGTACAAAAATATACCCCTGAATTTATTAACCAGTGGTCGTCAAAGCAAACTTATATTGCACTATCCAATCTGCTGACTGCTTGTGGCGAATTGAAAGTTGACTCATGTCCAATTGAGGGCTTTGAGAAGGAAAAATACAATGAAATTCTTGGTTTAACGGAAAGAGGGCTTGCCGCATCTGTTGTTGCAGCAGTCGGTTACCGGGCTGAAGATGAACCCAATCAACACAATGTTAAAGTAAGAAAAGCTACTCAAGATCTTTTTGAGAATATTGTTTAATACACATATTATTTCGATTTAATAAAAAATAAAAATTATAAAAGCATATGAATTATTTAAAAATAGACCCTAAGAATTTGTTGTTGTTGTTCGCATTTATTTTGATAAATGTTAACATCAATGCTCAAAATGATAAAACTGAAAATATGAATGATACAAAAAAATCTTTTTACGAATATTCTGCAGCTGCCCTTGATGGGGAAGAGATCTCGATGGATAAATATAAAGGACAGGTTGTGTTGATAGTGAACACTGCAAGTGAGTGTGGATTTACACCTCAGTATGAAGGGCTTGAGGAATTGCACAAGAAATATGGAAATAATGGATTGAATGTCTTGGGTTTTCCTTGTAATCAATTCGGGAAACAAGAGCCTGGTTCAGATAAGGAGATTGCTCAGTTTTGTAAATTAAACTTCGGTGTTAGTTTTCAAATGTTCTCAAAAATTGATGTTAACGGAGAAAATGAAGATCCTTTATATACTTATTTGAAAAAGGAACAGGGAAGTATTTTGGGCAACAGTATTAAATGGAATTTTACGAAATTTCTGGTTGATAAAAACGGGAAAGTTGTTGAACGATATGGCTCAACCACAAAACCAGAAAGTATAGAAAAAGATATCAAAAAATATCTGTAATAGTTTCTGGAATTTAATATATACCTTTGAATTGCCGCCCCTTTCGGAACGTCTTACCTGGGGGTAGCATCATATTTTTATTGTAAATGATGAGATTAATTCTAAGTGGAAAGTTCATTTTTCCAGCCTTGTTAATAATGCTGCTTTCAGCTTGTCAAAATGGGGATTCCAAACGCAATCTTTCTGTTGTGTCTGAGACGAAATATCAGTTAAACTGGATATGGGAAGATGAATTTGAAGAAGTGGAGAAGGAGAAATTAATAAATTGGATCCTTGAGGTAAATCAATCGGTTCAAAATGTTCTGGGGCCTTATCTCTTTGATATGAACATTCATTTCTACAAGAGCAGCAATGCTTCAGAACCCGTTCCTTGGGCACACACGCGCCGGTCCGGGGTTCAGTCTGTTCATTTTCATGTCAATCCTGATTTTAGCCTTGAAGAATTTCGGGATGATTGGACAGCACCACACGAGATCAGCCATATCGCACTTCCATTTCTTGGAAAAAAGAATTCCTGGTTTGCTGAAGGATTTGCTAGTTATATGCAGTATCAGGTCATGAATGATATGAAGATCATGACGGACGAACAAATGCAAAATAAATACAAGGAAAAAATCGATCAAAACAGAAAATATTACGATTCAGAAGAAGCCCCCTTTATTGAAGTTGCCCGGAACTTAGTGGAAAAGAGTCATAATTATCCTGCTATGTATTGGGGAAGTACGAGTTATTTTATTTTGCTTGATCAGAAATTGCAGGAAGAAAAGGGATATGGAATCAACGAATTGGTGCGAAAATATCAGCAAAATGGCAGGAACAGAGATGTCGATATTGAAGAAATGATACTTACAATGGATAGTCTGATCGGCAAGCCTTTTTGCAAGGATCTGTATCAGTTATTTTCAGAAGAACCGGCAAAGAAAGTATTTGAAGAATTAAAAATCTGATCTAATTATCAGGATCATATTCTGCGATCGTTTGATTCAGATCCCGGTTCACAGCGATGGCAGCGTTTAATTCATAACCCGCCAAAATAGCCAGACAATTGAATTCCAGCCAGATCATCAGGATGATAATGGCTCCAAGTGAACCATAAATCTCATTGTATCTTCCAAAATTATTCACAAAATAGGAAAAGCCAACCGAACTCATTAAACTTAAAATGGTTGCTACACCTGCTCCTGGACTGAGAAATTTCATTCTCTTTTTCATGGCTGGGCCATATCTGAATAAAATGGAAATTGTAAAATACAAAAGGACCAAAACCAATACCCAACGTAATATATCGATGGTGAAACGAGCAATTTGCCCCAACTCCAGTTCATCGAATAAGAGATTTAGGAAAATATTGCCCAGGATGATGGATGTAGTGGAAATGAGCAATACAATAATCAACAAAAAAGTAATTTGAAAAGCGACCAGTTTGTGTTGGAAGAAATTTCTGTTTCTAAACGTTTCCGCATAGGATTTTGAAAACCCGCTCAGTAAGGTTGAAATTCCGTTTGAAGTAAAGTAAAGCATTAAAACCAAACTCACGAATTGAGATCCAAAACGAATTTTAAGACTCAGACTATCCATAATGTTGAATAGATATTTTTCAGCTTCTACCGGAAGAAGACCCGTCAGTGAGGATTTCCAGAATTCAACATAATCCAGTGTAAACGGTAGATAGGGGACAAGTGTCAATAGAAAAATAATCCCGGGAAAGATTGCCAGAAAAAAGCTGTGTGCCATCGCTTTTGCCCGGACGGTTATATCATCGTTCTGAGACTCCAAGTAAACAAAGCGAAAGGCAATGTAAACTGAAACGCCTGCAAAACCCGGAATGGTTGTTGTTTTGGTCCAATGCGAGATATTCCTGATAATTGGCATTTGAAGAAATGCCTCAATGCTGTTTTTAATCCTTTGTTTCAAAATACGGTTTTAGTTTTTGAACCAATTCATCAGGAGCTGAAAGTCGTTTATTATCTGATTTTCGGATAAAAAACAGTTTTACATTTCCTGTATTTACTAAAATACCTCTTTGGTTGAAAATACGGTAATCAAAACTGATCATTTTTGAAGGAAGCTCCGTCAAAGTCGTCTTTATCCTTAATTCATCATCGTATTTGGCCGGATAAAGGTACCGCGAATCCATGGACACAACCGGCATGATTATGCCTAACTCATCTTCCCATTTGATATAAGAAAGGCCAAGAGACCGGAGCATTTCCATTCTTCCAATCTCATAAAACCTCGGATAATTTCCATAATAAACAACCCCCATCTGATCAGTATCTCCGTACCTTACCCTTACCTTATAGTCGAATGAATACATAAATTAAGTCGCTAATGATTGTTCGTTACCGTAATTTTAAACTCTTTCTATCGGACAGGTCATGCAATGTGATCCTCCCCGTCCTCTTGAAAGTTCAGTAGATGGTAATGTTATGATCGTCATTTCGAGGTCCTTTGCTTTAATTTTCCCTTTTTCCACCTGCTTGATAAATTTCTTAGCAGCTAAGATCTTATAGCCATGTTCCTTAAATGCCAGTTCTGTTTTTGGATTCCTGTCATACGCCAGTGCAACACCTGGTTTTACTGCAACCAGATTACAGCCATCCGTCCATTGCTCTCTCTCCTGATAGGGGTAAACCCCATTTCCTCCAAAGATGAACTTCATTTTTGGGTTTATTTCATTGAGGAAGAAATCCTTGATTGAGGGATAAACAGCTTCTTCACCAGTTGATTTATAAACAGTTACAAGTGAACTTAGGCCATCGTATATGATTGGCTTGAAAACAACCACATGATCTTTACTGATTCGTGTAAAAAGTGTATCTATATGCATGTAATTTCGCTCATGTGGAATTTCAACTTTGACCACATGCTTTATTATTCCATTTTCAAATAGATAATCTTTTAATAGATTGATCGCATGAACAGAAGTTCGCTCACTATGTCCGATTAATAAAAAATCGTCTTCGATCATCATCACATCACCTCCTTCAATAGAAACGGCTTCTCCCCTTTCTGAAGGGGGGAATTCATCCACAACGTTCAGGTCGATCAGTTTTTTTTCTTTTCTGGCTTCCAGAAAAATAGGGTGTGTATTGATGATGAATCTGGTAAGAATATTCTCCCTGTGCCGGGCAATTCTAGCCGCTTTCATTATTATGATGTGGTCTTTAATAACCGCAGCGATATCTCGTGTAAAGATAAAATTCGGGATGGAATCAAATAAATATTTTCCATTTACCTTACAGAATCCAGTGATCAACAATTCACTAAGATCGAAGTTATTTAATTCAAGCATTGAATCATATGCAATGGATGGCAATTCTTCAAACTGAACGATGTCTTCAATTAATTTTTCTTTGGTAATATGGCTATAATCCAGAGATTCCTGGATTAGTTCATTAATGTCTATGACATTTTCTTTTCCAGTGAAAAGAGATAATACTTTAGTGAAAACATCATGTTCCTTCTGCATTAAAGGCAGGAAAACAATGTCATCAAATAATAATTCTTCAGCTTTTTTTGGAGAAATTCTGGCAATTCCTTCGTCCGGACGATGTACGATTACTCGTTTTAGTCTGCTGATCTCATTGGTAACATTAACTGACATAAATTTAGATTTATTCGCAAAGATAAAAACAATTGAATATAGTTATCATAAAATGGAAAATGCTGGGAATAATTCTCATTTTAACTAAGTCCAAAGTCTAAAAATAGCTTATGTTTGTCAGCACAAACCAAGGAAAAATGGCCATGAATAACAGAGTAGGAATCAGATATGAAGATCGTTTTAAAATGGAACGAAGAGTTGCTATTACCCCCAATCACGTTCAGAAATTGATTGAGGAAGATGGATTGGAATTTTTAGTGGAAAAGTCTGAAAAGCGGGTTTTTACGGATGCTGAATTTAATGAAGCAGGGGCGGAAATTGTAGATGATGTTAGACAGGCATCTGTGATTTTTGGAGTGAAAGAAATGCCAATTGAATATTTTGAAAAGAATAAAACATACATCCTCTTTTCCCATACGATTAAAGGACAATCTTATAATATGCCGGCTCTGAGGAAAATGGTAGAAAAGAAAATAAATCTTATAGATTATGAAAAAGTGGCGGATGCTGATGGAAGACGATTGATCTTTTTTGGGCGTTTTGCCGGACTTGCGGGTATGATCAATTCACTTTGGGCGCTTGGATTAAGAATGGGGGAATTGAATTCGAAAAATCCTTTTTCCGGAATCAATCAAAGTCATACTTATACTTCACTGGAAGACGCATTAGCAGATATTTCCAAAGCGGGGAAAGCGATTGAAAATGGTGCCTTAGCTGATCTTTCCCATCCGTTGGTAATCGGATTTACAGGTTATGGCAATGTTTCAAAAGGGGCTCAGGAAATTTTGGATGTTTTGCCACATGAGGAGATTAGCCCGGAACAGTTACTAAGCTTTTCGGAAAATGGCGATTGGGATAAAAATAAGGTTTTTAAAGTGGTGTTTAAGGAAAAGGACCTCGCTCAAAGAATTGACGGAAGTGCTGAATTTGAACTACAGGATTATTACAATCACCCTGAAAAATTTAAAGGTGATTTTGAAAAATATGTCGATAAGATTTCTGTTTTGATGAATTGCATGTACTGGGATAAAAGGTATCCTAAACTCATCACCAAAGAATATCTGAAAAATAATTTTGATAATAAGCATCCGTTAAAAGTGATAGGGGATATTACCTGCGATCCCAATGGTTCTATCGAATGTACTTTTGATTGTACCAAAATTGAATCACCGAATTTCGTATATGATCCAGCAACGGAGGAAATTACCCCTGGAAATGAAGGCCCCGGCATATTGGTTATGGCTGTTGATATTTTGCCGAGCGAATTGCCAAGAGAATCATCAAAAGGATTTAGTTCAGCTCTGCTGCCCTTTGTTTCAAAAATTGTTAAAGCGGACTATTCAAAATCGTTTGAAGAATTAGAACTTCCTGAACCGATCAAAAAAGCCCTGATATTACACAATGGGGAATTTACGCCCGATTTTAAATACATGGAAAAATACTTAGAAAATATAGATAAATAATCTCATGAAAAAAATACTTGTACTGGGCGCTGGTTTGTCCACCCCGTCACTTATAAATTACTTATTGGAACATTCTGTAGAGCACGATTGGAAAATTACAGTCGGTGATATTTCCCAACAAATGGCAAAAGATAAAATAAAAGGACATCAGAATGGAATAGCCATTTCATTTGATGTTTTTGATGATGCTCAAAGATCTGAATATGTGAAGGACGCAGACCTTGTCATTTCCATGTTGCCTGCAAGACTCCATTATTTAATCGTTAATACTTGTTTGAAATTTAAGAAGAACATGGTGACTGCATCCTATAATTCAAAGGACGCGGTTGAATTGAATCAACAGGCGAAAGAAAGCGGAACGCTTATTCTGAATGAAATTGGCCTAGATCCGGGAATCGACCATATGTCAGCGATGAAAGTCATTAATGAAATTAAAAAAGCTGGTGGAAAATTGACTGGGTTCACATCGTCAACGGGTGGGCTTGTTGCACCAAAGTATGACAACAATCCCTGGAATTATAAATTTACGTGGAATCCCAGGAACGTTGTTTTGGCTGGTCAGAGCGGTGCACAATATATTTCTAATGGTTTATATAAGCAGATACCATACCATAAGCTATTTGAAAGGGTTTCCAGGATCAATTTAAATGGGTATGGAGAGTTTGAGGTGTATCCAAACAGGGATTCATTATCATATAGAACGGCATATGGTTTGGATGAAATACCATCAATGTTCAGAGGAACCATTCGACGACCTGGTTTTAGCCGATCATGGAATATTTTGGTTCAACTTGGAGCAACGGATGATACTTATGTTATTGAAAATTCTGAAAACCTGACTTATAGGGATTTCATTAATAGCTTTCTGAGTTATGACCGCATACTGAGTGTGGAAGAAAAATTAGCTAAATATGTCGGTTTGAATGAGGATTCAATCGAAATGTACAAATTGCGTTGGTTGGGATTATTTGAAAATGATAAAATTGGTTTGAAGAATGCAACGCCTGCTCAGATCCTTCAGAAAAAACTGGAGGGAAAATGGGGTCTTGATCCTGATGACAGGGATATGATCGTCATGCAACACGAATTCAAATATGAAATGAATGGTGTTGCCAAAATGTTGACATCTTCTCTGGCAGTTGAAGGTAAAAATAATGTTGAAACAGCCATGGCTATGACGGTTGGCCTGCCAGTCGCGATCGCATGCAAATTGATCCTGACCAATAAAATAAATGTAACTGGCGTGGTGATTCCTACTACAAAGGAAATCTACGAACCTGTATTAAATGAACTTTCAGAATACGGGATTAAATTTATTGATCGCGAAATTGATCTGTAAAGGGTGTTTACAATAAATTAATTCAGAACTTGAATATCTCAATTACATGAGATATCCAAGTTCTGAACTCTAAAAGAACTCTTCACTGTGGATTTGTCCCGGGGTTTTGCTTTTGTGAATTTTAAAACCGTGACCAATCAGCAGATCCTGCATGTTTTTGATCATCGTTGGATTGCCACAAAGGAAGACATGGGTATTTTCCGGGGTTGGTTTCATTCCTAAATGCTTTTCTACCGATCCATCCTTCCATATCTCTTCAATAAATCTTGTATCACCATTCCATCCTGCAGGTTCTTTTTCAGGCATAGTGATGGTCGGATAATATGAAAAATTGTCAAAAATAGTTGAGAGTAATTGCAATTCAGAGGAGTATCCCAGGTCCCAGCTATTGGAAGCACCTTGAATAACCATGATGTTGCCATTTCTTTTTACGGCATTTGAACGCATCATGCTCATATAAGGTGCAACGCCTGTACCGGTTGCAATCAATACGATGTTCTGATCATTTTCAACCATATCCAGGGTAAACATACCTGTCGGTTTTGGAGTCATGTAGATCTTATCTCCGATATTCAGTGAAAAGATCCTGGGTGTTAGTGATCCCGAATGGACAAGCGTAATATAAAATTCAACGAAATCCTGAGAAGATGAAGAAGCGATCGAATATGCCCTTCTAATGATTTTATCAGGTGCCGGCTCTTTAAACTCTTCAGTTGCTTCAGGACACCTAGGAACATCTTCATACAAACCAAGTGCAACGAATTGACCGGCTGTGAATTCAGGCAATTCCCAATTGTCTGGTTTTATTCTTATGATCTTCATAATAGGTGAAACCTGGACGATTTGTGTGATGATACTGTTGTATAGATTCTCCATTCTTTCTGAAAAATTTCATGAATTTAATTAGCAAACAAAAGTAAGTTCGTTAAGACGAATAAACAAGTTGGACAGTGTTAATTTTTAGCCTTGCTTCCATTTAATGCGCTATTAAGGATAATAAATGCTTCTTCACTCGGTTTGAATTCCTTCTGTGATTTACTTTGGGCCAAATGTTATATTTTGGAATTTTTGGTATATTCATTTCAATCTTTTGGAAATAAAAGAAAAGCTATTCTTTTTGCGACCGGATTGAAGAAAAAAATTGAAATGTCTAATTGAGCGATTTATGGTATTTACAATTAGAAATTGAAAGGAATTTCAAACAGTATCGTCTATTCTTTGAAAGTAAAAAATTGAATGTTCTAATTCACCGGAATAATAGGATATTGTTTTGTTTTTGTTTCATTTTTAAAATTGCATTTTCAATTGTTATACATGGGAATAGTAGATTAAAATAGGCTTGAATTATTTATAGATAAAATAATTATTTATAATTAAAATAATAAGGCTATTTAGGTTTAGATATAAGTTAATAATAAGATTTTGCCCAATTAGAAAGAACTTGAATTGAGTAAATACGTAATTTCTACTTAAAAATTTGATTGATAGAATATTATGTCGAATAATTGATTTATTTATGTGCTATTTAATCTGAACAAGATTAGATTTGGAATGTTATGCTACTAGAATTTAATTTAATGGATATTTAATGCAAATTCGTCTAATAAAAAATCTGAATTTTAAGCTTATCCTTTTTTTTGCTATTTATTAAGAGAACCCAATTGTTTTTTAAACCATATTTTTGAATGAGAACAGTACAATTTTTATTTATACTATTATTGAGTCAGACTTTGTTTGCACAAACATTTAATATCAAAGGTCAGCTAAAAGATGATCAGGGTGAATTCATCCCATTTGCTAATGTTGTGCTTTACGATGCAATCACAACAGAAATGTTCAAAGCTGAAGTTTCCGATTTAAGCGGAAATTTTGCATTCAAAAATATAAAGGAAGCAAACTATCAACTAGAGATCAGTTATATAGGTCTTGAAGTGAAAAGGATCTTTATTGAAGGTAAAAATGGCGATGCGGATCTTGGACTAATTGAATTAATAACCTCAGGGGTTCAAATAGAAACCGCGGTTGTTGTAGCGAAAAGAGCCTTGGTTGAAGTTAAACCGGATAAGACTGTTTTTAATGTGGAGGGGACGATCAATAGTGCCGGAGATGATGCAATCGGTTTAATGAGAAAAGCACCGGGCGTTCTGTTGGATAACAATAATAACATTACTGTTTTAGGAAGATCGGGGGTGATCGTTTATGTGGATGGTAAAAAATTACCTTTGGCTGGCGATGATCTGACAAATTACCTTGAGAGTATACCGTCGGAACAAATTGATCGATTTGATATTATTACGAATCCAAGTGCAAAATATGAAGCTGAAGGCAACGCGGGAATCATTGATATTCGTTTGAAAAAAAACCAGAATGTTGGTACGAATGGTACTGTTTCTTTGGGCCTGAGCCAGGGGGTTCATCCAAGGTATAATATCAATCTGGGCGCAAATAAAAGAACTGAAAAACTAAATTTTTATGGTAATCTGGGCTTGAATAAATCTACCAGGTTCCTCAATGTATACAACGAGAATTTATTGAATGACCTTTATATTGTGAGCAATAGCGAAACCAATATTGAAAGGGATGGACTGGACGGAAAATTTGGAATTGATTATTTTATTAATGAATTTCAAACCATTGGTTTCATATACAGCGGAGGATTACAAAATAAGATGGGTGGAAATGAAAACCAAAATGATATCTCAACTTATGCGACCAAAGAAATTGTAGACAGTATTTTAATCGCTCAATATGAAACAACAGGTAAAAATCTGAATAATACTATAAACCTGAATTATGCTTTTAGCAAAAAAGGGAAAACGCTAAATATCGATGCTGATTATGGAAATTATGATAATCAGTCTGAGAATTATCAGCCGAATTATTATTTCAAACCAAATGGCACTGATACCTTATCCAGCTTAATCAATGGATTTGATACACCTGCTTCAATCAAAATTTATAGCCTGAAAGCGGATTATGAACAAGATGCCTTAGGTGGACAACTTGGTTTTGGAGCTAAATATTCAAAAGTAGAAACAGATAATACTTTTGAATTTTCTGATTTTTTTGATGGCGTTTGGGCTATTAACAATAACAGATCAAACAACTTCACTTATAATGAAAACGTATATGCTGCTTATTTAAATTTCTCACGATCGATTAATAAAAAGCTTAGTGCCTATGCAGGCTTGAGAATGGAATTGACGGATGCAACCGGTAATCTTACTACGTATGATACTATACTTTCTGAGGAGCCTGTGGAGCTGTTTTATTTGGATTATTTTCCAAGTGCAGGTATTAGTTATAAACTTAAGCAGGGCAATACTATGAATGTCAGTTTTGGCAGAAGGCTGAATCGTCCTGATTATAATGTGTTGAATCCATTTAAGGAACAACGAAGTGAACTTTCATATTTTAAAGGAAACCCATTTCTAAATCCGGAGATAGTAAATAATTTCGAAATTGGATATACGCATGGATATAAATACAATTTTAAGTTATCTTATAGTCGAACAATAGACCAGATCACCAGATTGATTGGTCCTGACGAAAGCGACCCAAGGGCTAGTTTCCTGTCATGGGACAATCTGGCTACCCAAGATATTTATGCTGCAAATGCTTCTCTTCCTTTTGATATTACCAAATGGTGGAATGCATTCTTTAATATTTCCGGGTCTTTTATCAGCAATAAAGCAGCATATGAAAATGGGGCTGTAATCGATCTTCAGGCATGGACTTATGGGGTTTTTAGCCAGAATAGCTTTAAACTGCCAATGGATATTACTGGCGAACTTTCAGGTCGATTTTCCGGACCTGGTATTTGGGGTGGTGTCTTCAAATATGAAGCAAGCTGGGGATTAAATGCTGGATTGCAAAAGAAGTTTTTGAATAATAACATGAATGTAAAATTATCCGTAAATGACTTGTTTAATCAAGGGGGGTGGAAAGGTGTAAGCTATTTTAACGGATTGGAAAACAGAAGTATTGGGAAATGGGATAGTCGTAGAATCAGCTTGAGTATATCCTATAAATTCGGAAATAATAAGATCAAAACCAGAGACAGAAAAACGGGAATTGATGAAGAGTCAAAAAGGGTGGGTGAATCAGAATAATTCTTCTGAGTTGGATTCCAGTGAGCATAACATTGATAGCGTATTTAAGCATCTGTAAATGAGTGTGCTGGGCTTATTTTAGGCTGATGCTCTTGATTATTTTATTTAATTAGCTATTAAAAGCTTTTCCTGTTCTGCTAAAAAGCAGTTCTTCAAAGTCAATTTATAAATCCATTCTTTGTAACTTGTAGGCTTAAATTTACAAGCCGGACAATAGTTGAATATAGTCCGACCTTGTTCCTAAATTAAGCAAATTATGTATTCATTTTCCAAAAGTGTCAGTGCCTTACGTTCATCTGAAATCAGAGACTTAATGAAATTGGCTACGCGTCCTGATATTATTTCCTTTGCAGGAGGGATGCCAAATAACGATCTTTTTCCCATCGAAGTAGTAGATGAAATTTTTAATAACATGCCGGATGATATTAAGAAAGTCGGTTTTCAATATGGCCCGACTCCTGGTTATCCGCCCCTTTTGGAATCATTAAAAGAACATTTGCGTGCAAAGGGCTTACCCGTGGACACAAATGAACTGATGATCACTACCGGATCCTTGCAGGCGATCAATATATTAACGCAGGAATTTGTTGATCCGGGCGATACAGTAATTTGTGAGAATCCTAGTTTCATAGGCGGGATATCCGTTTTTAAATCCTACCAGGCAAATATTGAGAGTGTGCCTTTAATGGATGACGGGATAGATCTTGATATTTTGAAGGACAAACTGGATAATGCTGAGACAACACCCAAGATATTATATGTTACGCCTAATTTTCATAATCCTGCCGGTATCATATATTCAGCAGAAAAGCGGAATGCGTTGTTTGAGTTGATGCGTGGAAGGGATACCATTATTATTGAAGATGATGCTTATGGTGATCTATATTATGATGAGTCAGTAAGAGAATTGACCCGTCCGATGAAGAATGATGAAACGGATGATATTTACATTTGTTATACCGGATCATTTTCTAAAATACTGGGCCCAGGGTTCAGATTGGGATGGTTGCTTGTTTCGCCAGAAATATATAAAAAATGTGAATTGATCAAACAGGCAATGGATGCTTGTTCTCCTAATTTTACACAGGTAATTGCCAATGAATTTCTGTCGCAGGGGAAGCTTCAGCCTTACCTTCAGTTTTTACGTAAAGAGTATTCTGAAAGGAGAGATTTGATGCATGAATGTCTTGAGAAGCATATGCCGGCTGATATTAACTGGATTAGACCGGAGGGTGGCTTTTATTATTGGCTGAACCTGCCAAACAATTTGGATGCCACTGAAATTATGACCAAGAGCATACAGAAAGGAGCCGTCTTTGTAACAGGAAAAACGTTTGATCCTCATGGCAAAAAGAATGACAGAATCAGATTGTCATTTTCAAATATGAAGCATGAAGAAATAGAAAAAGGAATTAAGATGATCGCTGAATCAATTAAAGAACTTATGTAAGATCTTTCAGGTATTCAATACCTGCTTCTCTTCCTAAATTGAATGCCTCAATATTCAGGTCGATTATTCGTTCTCCTTTGGCTTTAAAGATTGATTTTATTCCTTCTAGAAGATGTTCGTTCTTTAATACCATATGGTCAGCAGCCGCTCCTAACATCACCATATTAGCTGCCCTGATATTTCCGGCTTTCTTTGCTAAAACGTCTGCATCTAGTAAAATTCTATCCTTGTGCAAATTGATCTCATTAAATAATTTATCAATTTCAGGATAATTGTCGATGTTTTTGATGGGCTTGGTATTGCTGATCAGGAAACCTCCTTTTTTTAGAAAAGGAATATACCTCAGTAGTTCCATCGGCTCAACAGAAAGGATCATATCTGCTTCACCTGTGGGTATCAGGCTTGAATAAATCTCCTGATCTGATATTCTTAAGTGAGATAGAACAGCTCCTCCTCTCTGGCTCATTCCATGAACTTCTGATTGTTTGATGTGAAGTCCATTTTCCAAAGCAGCAATTCCAATAACGGCAGCAATTGATAAAATGCCCTGTCCGCCTACACCCGCCAATATGATGTCATTTGTCATTTTTATTATTTTATTTATCAGTCTGATTCATAAAAGTTAAAATTGTCAATAGATCAAATATTTCCTATAATCCAATGACAATTTCAACTTGTTTTTAAATTCTAATACAATCTCTCTGTGCGATAATTACAGAAACACCATCATGTTCTATTTCCTCATTGATAATAGCAATATTCTCAGCAAGATTCTTCTTTAATGGAATAATCAGTCTCAGATGATCAGGGTCAACCCCAATTCCAAGGCAAATTTCTGCAATTCGACCAGTCGCTGTAGATTGCTGACCCCCTGTCATAGCTGTTGTACTGTTATCAGAAATTAAAACCGTTATTCGTGAATTTTCATGAACAGCATCCAATAAGCCTGTCATGCCTGAATGGGCAAAAGTTGAATCACCGATTACAGCCAGCGCAGGATGAATACCTGCATCAGCAGCTCCTTTAGCCATAGTGATAGATGCGCCCATATCAATACAGGTGTCGATAGCTCTGTAAGGTGGTAAAGCCCCTAAAGTATAACAACCGATATCTGAAAAAACCCGTCTATTCTGAATAACTTCAGTTATTTGATTTAATTCATTGAATAGGTCCGCGTGACCACAACCGACACAAAGTTTTGGTGGTCTGTTTTCAACGATTTTATTGATGTCTTCTGTTTCAATTAATTCCTGTCCAAGTGCTTTTGCAACAATCCCGGGATTTAGTTCTCCATCTCTTGGGACTCTGCCAGTTAACCGGCCCACCACTTTCGTATTGTTGAAAAAATCACTGATCATTTCTTCAACAATTGGATATCCTTCTTCTAAAATCAGAATTTGATCACAGGTTTTGAAAAGATTTTCAATTTTATTTTTTGGAATCGGATATTCCCTGATTTTTAAATAGGGATATTTCAGATCATATTTTCTTAAATTCTCTTCCAGATAATTGCTGGCTATTCCGCAACTAATTATCCCCAATGATTTATCCTCACCCTCAACAAATGTATTGTATTCGCTGTTTTCAGCGTGTTCTTTCAATTTTGATTGAAGCTCAAGCAAATGTTTATATCGACCTCTGGCATTTGAAGGCAGTAATATAAACTGTGTAGATGAAGAGGGGGGAGGATTCAGTGGCTTTTCATCCAACGGAGCAAGCATTTTAACACCTGCTCTTGCATGAGATAACCTTGTAGTGGTTCTCAGTAGAACGGGTATTTTATATTTTTCTGATATTTCAAAACCGTGACGACACATATCGTAAGCCTCCTGCTGAGTTGCTGGTTCAAGTACAGGAATCATTGCAAATTTTGCAAAAAATCTTGAATCTTGTTCATTTTGTGAAGAGTGCATAGAAGGGTCATCAGCTACCACGATGATCATTCCTCCATTCACACCTGAAATGGCTGAATTCATAAATGGATCTGCAGCAACATTAAGACCTACATGTTTCATAACGACCATGGATCTTTTGCCTGCATAAGACATTCCAAGGGCAGTCTCCATGGCTGTTTTTTCATTGACGGACCATTTTCTGTGTATGTTCCTTTCAATTGCTGTTTTGGATCTTTGTACAAATTCCGTTATTTCGGTTGAAGGTGTGCCAGGGTAGGCATATATTCCGGAAATTCCTGCATCAATCGCACCTTGTGCTATTGCTTCATTTCCCAATAGTAATTTTTGCATAGAAGGTAATATTTAAATCTTCGCAAATGTAAGTTTAATCTGAGGCTTTTGCAAACTCAAAAATCATTAAGAACGGCTATTTTGTACATATCTAAATTATGTACACTTCACCGGAGAACTTGTCTGATTTTATTTTTTTTCGCATGTAAACCTATGTAAAAAAGAATTATTCAGGTTTAAGTGCCTGTTGATAAGCGTCCAACGCTCTTTTTCTGGCTATTTTATGATCAATGATCGGAGAAGGATACTTACTGGTCCCTAACTCAGGAATCCATTTTTTAACGTAATTGTGATTTTTGTCAAATTTTGCTAATTGTGTCTCAGGATTAAAAATTCTAAAATATGGTGCCGCATCACAACCTGTACCTGCTGCCCATTGCCAATTGCCGTTATTTGAAGCCAACTCATAATCAAGTAACTTTTTGGCAAAATAAGCTTCTCCAAATCGCCAATCCGTGAGCAGATGCTTACACAGAAACCCTGCTGCGATCATCCTCACCCGATTGTGCATATATCCTGTTTCGTTCAATTGGCGCATTCCGGCATCGACCATGGGATAACCTGTTTGTCCAAGACTCCATTTTTCAAATTCATCCGGGTCATTCCGCCAATTGATAGCATCATACTTCTGTTTAAAGTTGCGATGAACAACCTTTGGGAAATGAAATAGAATTTGCATGAAAAATTCACGCCAGATCAGTTCATTTAAGAACGATTGGTGATCTTTTACCTGATCAATGATTTCTCTGATACTGACGGTGCCAAACCTCAAATGAGGACTTAAATAACTTGTTTTGTCAATGGAGGGATAATCTCTGTTTTTTTCATATTCAGTAGTAACATCCAGATCAAATGGGAGAACCTTTATTCGGGATGGAACAAATCCAAGTGAAGTCAAAGAAGGTAAAGTGCCTTCTGTTTTTATTAAATTATTTAAATCCGGTTTTATTAAAATGAAAGGATCAAGTTGAATAAATCGTTGCATCCATTTATTTTTGAATGGAGTAAAAACAGTATATGGCTCACCATTTTCCTTGAGGATCTCATTTTCTTCAAAAACTAGTTGATCTTTAAATCTGCAAAATTGGATGGTTTTTTTTTGAAGCAAAATTTCAATTTTAAGATCTCTTTCGATGGCATAAGGTTCATAATCTTTATTAGCATAAACGCTTGAAACATTATATTCGGAAGTGAGGCTGTCAATAAGTGTGACCGGGTCGCCTTGTAAACATAAAATAAGGCTATTGAAACTTTTAAATTGCTGCTGAAGAATATTTAATCGTTCATGAATGAATTGAATCCTGGGATCGTTCTTTTCCAGCTCTTTTGTAATGTTATCATCAAAAATAAAAAGGGGGAGCACTTTGCATTTGCCTTCCAGGGCCTTGAAGAACCCTGTGTTATCTTGAATTCGCAAGTCTCTGCGAAACCAGAATAGAACAATTTCTTCATTATTCATATAGACTCAAAAAATTTTGTTGATTACCAATCATGTCTTAATTATTCAACAATTACTTGACAGAATAGTTTTTAATCTTAATTTTAGGTTTGATTAAAGTCGACTGTAAAATATAAATTTAGAATAAATATGGATTTTTACAATAGTATATCAAGTGTATATAATTATATATTTCCATATAATCCTGTTCAGCTTAAATTTGTATTGAATGAAATTGGGAAACTTGAAGGGGAGCATAAATTACTGGACATTGGGTGTGCAACGGGTAATCTGTCTTTGGAGTTGCTAAAGAATAATATCCGACTTACTGGTATAGATCTTGATGAAAAAATGATTGATATTGCCCGATCAAAATTAGGAGTGGAATCGTATCCTTCTATTTTTCAGGTTATGAATATGTTGAAAATCAAGGATGCCTTCAAATGCAATGAATTTGATACCGTATTATGCTTTGGCAATACGATTCCCCATGTTTCGAATTTACAAGAGCTTGAATACTTGTGTCGACAAGTAGCAGTTGTTACAAAACCCGGCGGACTGTTTTTATTACAGTTGATTAATTATAATCGAATTTTGAATCAAAATATTAATTCGCTCCCCACAATTGATAATGATCAGATAAAATTTGAGAGAAATTATACCCTTGCTACTGACGGCCGAAAAATTAGTTTTGATACAAAACTGACTATAAAAGAAGATCAGCAAATTATTGAGAATTCAATATTGCTTTTACCAGTAAAATCGGAGGAATTGGTGAAAATTCTAGAAAAGAGTGGTTTTGAGGGAATTCAATTATATGGCGGGTTTAATCATTCTGAATATTCAGAAAACAGTATCCCTTTGGTCATTAGTTGTAAGAAGAAAATTACTTAAAGTCCCAAAACAGAACTGATAATAGCCATTTTATTCCTTAGGTAGGTATTTATTCAATTAAGACCCTGTTTGTTTTTCTGAATAACATCATCTGATGCAATAATTCATGCCATCGTAAGAAGTCATCAACATCTATAAAGTTTTGCATGATTTTATCTTTCCGCAACCATGATTTCTTGGTTGTTAAATACTCATGGATAGAGCTAAATTTCCAGTTTTGTATATGATTTGTATACCCATCTTTGACTGGATTCAGGTGAATGTAAGCAAGCAGATAAATCAGGTATTTTTCGTCATCAATTAACTTACGTTTGAAATTCTGTGTAAACAGATTTCCGTGTCTGTTGTACATTATGTTATATGATTTTGCATAGCAATTAAAGAAATTGGCAAACGGCTGGCTAAAATGCTTCTTTGAAGGAAGACATTGGACCTCTTTAATGTACACAATAAAATGGAAATGATTTGGCATCAAGCAATAACAAAGGGTATCGGCTACTGGATTAATGTGTTTTTTCCACATCTTGAGGAAATAGTAATAATTGATGTTTTGCCGGAATAATCGCTCCCTTCCATTTGTTCGATTATAAATGTGATATATATGCCTGGCTTCTAATTTTATTCTATGCATTAGTGTAGGGTTTGGGTGAACAAACGATTAAATTTAATTAAGACCTTGGATGTCTTCAAATTAGCAATTAATCCCTTTAAAAACCCCCCATTTGAAATTATTCCACCAACATTGAATAAAACAACTTCAGAATTCCACCTTTATAAAAAAAACAACTGATTTTTTGCTGAATAAATGACATCCAACTCAACTTAATATTCGATGGCAGAAGGTCATGCACATTTAATGATGAAGTCTGGTTACAAAAAAGTAGCCCTCAACTTTCATAAACTGAGGGCTACTTTTTATGTAAATTAATTAATGTTAGTTCGAATCAATCAATCGGCCGGTCCCCGTAATATTGGTATTTTGAAATGGGTTTCCCTTGTAATAAATGTCACCTGAACCACTGATCTTAACATCTAGATGGTCTTTTACTGAGACTTTACACATTCCTGACCCCGTGATATCTATGTCGCAATTATTTGTTTCAGCATTAAATCCGTAAAAATCTCCCGAACCGCCAATGTCGAGATTAATATTTTCAAGATCGTCAAATTGCCCCAAACAATCGATATTACCACTGCCTAAAATATCAATACTTAAATCCGTACAGTCTTTAAAATCATGTAATTCAATATCACCTGATCCAGTGATGTTGATGCTGAGCTGGTCCTGATTATAAAAGTCATTTATGTGAATATCAGCCGATCCGGTTATGCTTACCTCTTCAATGTTGGGAGTGGTAATGTTAATTGAAAGATCGTAATCCGTGAAACATAAGCCGTCATCTAATTTAATTTTCCAGATGCCTCCAATTACTTCTGTTTGAAGATGGGCAACAATGTTTTCCTGACTTAATACTTCTACCTTTTGAACACCTCCCTGCGTAATGGTCACTTTTTCTGCACCCATCGAATTGATGCCAATAAAGGAATCAATATTCAGAGTGGTACTCATGATTTCTCCTTCTCCACTTATGCAAATGTAATCCTTCACACATGAGGTATAACTGAGAGCAAGACTTAATAATAGGATTGATAAAATTGTAATTCTTTTCATAATATATTTTTTCCCTAAAGACATTCAATAATTTGAGAAATTGCATGTGTTTTAATCTAATTCGTTTTTTAACTTTTATTTAAGAAATTGAAATAGATTAATTCTTTGAATAGATCAGTTCTAATCAAAGGAAATATGATAAAAAGTAGAAGTATGATTGTTTTTAATGAACTATTTATATTCTGAAATGAGCACTTTTAAACTTTCAATATTGCCCAGAATATCTCCCAATTTCAATATATAATAACCGGATGCCAAATCATTAATTTGGATTGTGTTTTCATCCTGATTAAGTGAAAATATACCTTCTTTAATCAAATTTCCACTCAAATCATACAATACCCAGGTTCTGATGGTTTTTAGGGATTCAACCGTAAGTGCCTGACCGGTGAGTGGATTTGGGAAGGCAATGGTAACTACTGATTTATCATTTTGGTTTTCCAGCTCTTTACAAAAATTATAAAAATCAAAGGCAGGAAGCGCTCTGTTGTCATTTGCATAATCAAAAAAACTAACATTTTCATAAGGAGAGCCTTGTCCCCACTTTGTGCACATGTCAGAACTGATATAAGCTGGTTCCCAATAAATAATTCCCGTACCACCGTGATTCTTAACCGCACTGCAAAGCCCTTTTAAATATTGTTTTTGACCATCAGGAGTGTCAGGGTAGAAAAAAACATTTCCATTATTGTTGAAAATATTCCCATAATTATCAGCTCCTCCATTTTTTTTCCAAACATACCCTGTTTCGAAAATCATGACTTCCTTATTGTGGGCAGAAATTAATTCTTCAATAATATGACCCAATTCATCAAAATCAGTGTCCGGTGAAAAATAGGGATAGAAGGATATCCCTATAATATCAAAATCTTTGACGTTATGATTTTCAAAAAGACCGCCCAACCATAAAGCACTGTTTTCTGTAAAATGAACCGCTTTTTTTATATTTGTCCCCTTTTGATCATTAAAATCATTGACTGCCTCAATAGCAATATTAAATTTATCTGCATCCTCCGGCCATTTCCATCCGTCAGTGGTCTTGGTTGCATCGATAAAACCCCAGGTCGTTTCATTTCCAATCCCCACGATACTTGGTGTGGTTCCCTGAGCAAAAAGTTTGTTTAATACCTGAAAAGTATATTGGTAAATTGAATCCAATAATTCTCCATGTTCCAAACCCTCCCAGGCAGCGGGCATGGGTTGCTTACCGGGATCATTAAAATAATCGCCGTAATGAAATGCCAGCATCAACTCCATATTATTCTGAACTACTTTAGCTGCAGCATCCAAAACATCCTGAAGATTATTGGCTTGAATCGGATTCCCACAATAATCCATTATGTTTGAAGGGGTGTGCCACAATCTAAGCCTCACAATATTGTTGCCTTTTTCTGAGAAAAATGCAAAGGGTTCAACCAGATTGCCGGATTCATCCTGATAGTTTCCTCCATTGTTCAGAATCGTGTTCACATATGACAGATCGGCACCAAGTTTCAGGCATTGTCCATTAACCCCAAAACTTAAGAGAGCAAAAAATAACAACATGATTTTTTCCATGGAATCAAAGGTAAGTAATCTATCTTTTATATTTCAACCGTACTCCCGGCAGAAGTGCAAAGACTATCATTAGTATTGCATAAAAAGTATAGAAACTATGGATCCACAATATTTCCCTTAACATTTCCATTTGGACCTGAATCCAGATAATTAAAGCCAGCGCTATATAAATAACAAACGTCCAGGCCCAATGCATGTCTGTCATCACATTAAATCCATCAAAGAAAATAGAATAACTTTGTCTGAGTAGTGGATAGACCAAAAGTAGTGGTGTCAAACCAAAACTAACAAAAAGTAGGATTCCTGGGATAAGAAAATTATTAAATGGCGTATACTCAAGTATTTCTAACGGGAGCTTAATGGTATCTCCAGTTGGATCCAAAATCAACATCCCCCCTCCAATAAATGCACCCAGACCTAGAAAAATGATCAAAGCCATCCAAAAAATAAAATATACCTGTCTCATAATTTCAATTTTAATTGACGGAATTTGCGTCACTACTAAAATTACGAAAATCTTTGGTCATTTGCTTGAAATAATTGAGATTGAGTTACTTATTTAATAAGAATCAGAAAGAAATAAAATTGAAATAGAAGTATCAATACTCAATTCCAATTGGAATCAACTTCCAGTTTTTATCGAAATACGGAGTTTTTGCATAAAACCACTCCATGATCTTTCTTGGATTATCGGCAAATTTTTTGTCCTGTCGTTTCATTTTTTCAAAACGTAAACGTAGGTCCGTATCTTCTTTCAGCATTTGTGAAATCAAGGGTTCCATTACATAGGATTCTATATACTCCGTCCTTGATAAAATGGTATTGAAATAACCCCATTGGAAAAATGAATCCGGAGCTTTTGGCTCTAATAAAAGCGAAATTAATACTGCCAGATCCTGATCAGTTGAAATTCTGACTGAACCGGGATGTAATTTCATTACCCTTGTTATCTGCACTAGATCCAATGTTTTGAATCGAAAATGGCCCTCATTTGGCCTGGGGTCAATTTCATATTCATTGATCATGTATTGAGCAAGTTCTTTTTCTACATTCTGCTCCACAATTTCCATTTGAATACCGTGCAATTTTAATTTTTCGATTACTTCTGTCCACTCAACAGGTATCCAGTATGCTGTCGGGATTTTGGTGATCTCCAATGGATCATCCATTTTAATATGAGGAACCGTCACCGTTTTGGGCTCTCCTGTCCAGGTCGTATAACGCTGATTCGTGATCAGGGAAGAATCTCTCCTGGATTGAATGATATCTAAGGCAATAGAATCCTTCTGAATTTCTGAAAATCCAAAACTGAGTGGAATGGAATCTCGCTTTAGCGTTCGGTCATTATGAATGGTCTCCAACAATTCATCCAGCTTGCCCGCTATGGTTTTTATGCTGTTTTCAATAAAAACATAGCTGCCCAAAACTCGTTGCTTATAAGGTTTTAAGGAATGATTTTCTACAAGAACGGATGGAATGTGTCTTGCATCTCCATAAGCATCTGAAAACCTCAATGGCAAATAATAGTCTATGATCCCATTGCTGAAATCATCGCTTTTAAACGAAAAAATCAGGGGCCCCGGGAAATGACCCTCCATTGAAAGTCCTCGGTTAACTTCTGGTTGAAAATTTGTTTCCAACCATTGCGCTATGCCTTTTGAATAAGCATTTTTCTTCTTGAATCCATATGTAATATCATACTGATAATCTGCGCCATCAGTAACATGTATATCTGCAAAAAAAATAGGTTTGTACGTTGACATTACACGTACAGCCGCTTGCAATCCTTCTGTTTCGAGTTTTGTGTAGTCCCTGTTTAAATTTAGATTCTTTGCATTGGTTCGCCATCCCATATTTTCAGGTCCCCGCTGGTTTGGGCGATTGAAAGGACTTGCGTTTTCATGCGCATCAACACTCAATATTGGAATGAAAATAAAATTGACTTTATCCAATAATGCACTTTTCCCGCCAAATGCAATATCACGTAATAACATTAAACCAGCATCCTTGCCATCAATTTCACCAGCGTGAATGCCGGCCTGGATCATGATTTTGGGCTTCAAACCAATGGGGTTTTGTCCATTATGCATTTCAACCTCTGAAGAAGCAATCACCATCAGGATAGGACGATTTTGAGCGGATTTGCCTATTTCCTTTAAGCTGATTAAATCAGAAGCTCCGGACAGCGTCTTAAGATATGAAACAGTCGCATTGTAATCCGGGGTAAAAATAAAATCATCTTTTTCAGCCGGTGTGATCCATGGATTATCAGAATCAACGATCAATTTTTCACTATTTCCCGACCATACAACAACTGGTGGTAAAATATTTTGTCCATGAGCTTCTTCGGAAATTAAATTAATGAGAATGATGAAGCAGAAAACGAATATGAGTTGTTTCATGTTATTTATTGTAAAATGAAATTTAATATCTGTACAGCCAGATGAAATACTAGAAATTTGAAAATGAAAATAGCTATTTTTTTGATTGCAATTCTAAAACTGAAGTCATGCTTTTTCCCTCAACCCTGACTTTTATAATACCCGGTTTCTGCCCGGATTGTATTATAACCATAGCTTTTCCATAAAATAATTTTACCTGATCTGATTTTAGATCGTCAAATGATTGCGGATTACCATTACACACACCTGCGATTTCTCCAGGCCCTTCAATAATAATTTTTAATTGATCATCAGCAAGCGGGTTTCCAATTCCGGATTTATCATATGCTTCAACTAAAACATAACTTAGATCATAACCATCTGCCTTTATGTTGCTTCTGTCAGCAGTCAAACGCAAACCGGAAGTTGTTCCTGCAGTTTGCATGGTTTTATGACCCAGTTCTTTACCATTTTTATAAACGATGGCTTTTAACTCCCCCGGCTCATAGATGACTTCTTTCCACATCAAACGGAAACGTTCTGTTGAATTTAAAGATTTTGGATCCTTACATCGTGTACCCAGAGATATTCCGTTTAAGAAAAGTTCAGCACAATCTCCATTGGTGTAAACGAAAACCGGTACCTTTTTACCTTTCCTTTCCGGCCAGTTCCAATGGGGTAAAATATGAATTGTGGTCTCTTCCTGTTTCCAGTAACTTTTATATAGAAAATATCTGTCTTTTGGAATACCGCAAAGATCAACAATTCCAAAATATGAACTTCTGGATGCATCCGCATCATCAAAACCATTTTCCGCTGTCCATTTGTTGTTGTAAGGGGTGGGTTCACCCAAATAATCAAATCCGGTCCAAACGAATTCACCGGCAATATAGGACTCATCTTGTTGCCACATAAAATCATCGTCTGCAAGCTCAGCCCACCAAGGGGCATTCAAATCGTATGAACTAACTTGCAGCGAGTTGGTAAAATCAGTTTTCTTTTCGGGTAATGGAAATTCGTAAAATCCTCGGGTGCTTAAGGTCGAAGCGGATTCACTGATGATAACGGATTTATTTGGCTCGATCTGCCTGGCTAGTTTATATCTTCTTCCATAATTCCAGTTATGAACATCATAAAAATCAAAATGTCTGAGGGCCGCACTTTTTTCACTATCACAGACCAAGGTTACAGGTCGGGTAGGGTCGAACTTTCTGACATAATTGATCATGGTTTTTAATTTGTCAAATCCGCCATTAATGTCCCATTGAACATCTCCGATCTCATTTCCGACACTCCATAGGAAAATGCTCGGATGATTTCTATCCCTTTTGATAAAATTCCGAATGTTTCTTTCAGTGAATTTTTCAAAATCAGTCGTATCCCTAATATCAGCTTTACCATCATATTTGTCAAAGATCTCATTCAATACCAGGATTCCCATTTCATCGCATAGATCTAATAATTCGGGGGCAGCTGTATTATGGCTGTTCCGGACTGCATTACAACCCATTTCCTGCATGATCTCCAGTTGTCGCTGCATTGCTCTTTTATTAAATGCAGCGCCCAATGGTCCGTGATCATGATGCAGGTTAACACCTTTTAACTGAACCCTTCTGTTGTTCAAAAAGAATCCGTGATCGGCATCGAATCTGATCTCCCGGATACCTAATTCGGAATCATAACTATCTATTAATCTTTTGCCTTCAAAAATGCGGGTTTGAATCTGATACCTGAATGGATCTTCGATATCCCAATGCCTTGGGTTTTGAATCGTCAGTTTAGAGGTGAATTTTTCATTTTTCTTTCCAGTCAATTGATGCGCCGCACTATCTTGAGTAAGTAGAGTTTTTTCTTTAAAAACTGAATGAATGATTGTGATTTGCCTGCTTTCAGCAGTATGGTTTATCATACTTGTTTCGATGTTTACATCTGCATAATGAGGCTTGATGATCGGTGTCGTGAGTTTTAAACCCCAGATGTCAATATGAACAGGATTAACCGCTATCAATTGCATTTTTCTGTAAATTCCGGCTCCGGGATACCATCTGCTGTCATGCGCTCTCGTGTCTGCATGGATGGCAAGCTGATTGTTTTCATTTATTATAACATAGTCCGTAATGTCCAGATAAAAAGAATTATATCCATAATCCCATTTTCCCGCAATTTGTCCGTTAAGATATATTGTTGGAAAGGCCATGATCCCATCGCACAACAGGTAGATTCTTTTTCCCTCATAGGCTGCTTTGTCTAAATATATGTTTTTTCGATACCAGCCTTCCCCCTTCCAAGGCAATTTTCCTGTATTCCCATCTCCATCAACGATAAATGATTCTTCAATTGCCCAATCATGAGGAATTTTTACATCTGCCCATTTTGAATCATCAAACTGTTTCTTGCCAGCATCCTTTTGTTCTCCTTTTTGAAATTTCCAACCAGTGTCCAAAGAAGAAACCAAACGCACATGATTTTGAGCAGAAAGTTGCAACAATGGAAGTAAAATCAGGGAAATTATAAATGTGATTTTTGACATGGTTCTGTATTTTAAAATTAAGATAAAACTTGGCTATATGAATACAAAATTATTATTGAATTTTGGAATGAGGTTAAATGCTTATGTTCCAAAGTTCATTTCCAAGGGTGAAAATAACTACAAAAAAAACAATTGCAATTTTGAAATAGATTTTATCTTATTATAAATGGAATGAGAATAGCGATCAACCCCGTAAATACAACTACAATTATAAACAAATTGTACCTGATGTTGTAATTTTCAAGTAGGCCGGAATCATAGTACCTATCCACCCCTTTATCTTTATACATATTAACTAATCCACTCAGAAGTTTCTGCCTGTTCTGTTTTCCTTTGAGAAGCCCAAAGATAGCTACGGCATTAATTAAAATAATCAATGCAACGAATAAGAACATTACGATAAGGAAAGTACCATTTTTTCGGGATTGTTCAATCAGGGATGAATTGACAGCCAACGAAATTAAGTTGAGCACTATTGAGATACCGATAAATATGGTGTCAGTTCGTGTGTTTTGGTTTAATTCTGCAGTTATGTGTTTATGGATCTGCTCTATCATGATATTGATTTATTATGAGTGAAAAATAAGGTCAGAAAATCTGAAACAAATTTCTAATCCCAAGAAAAGTGGTATAAATTACTTTAGTTTATTCAATTTATAACAAAATTTAAACTTGTAAAGATTAAAAGGGTTATTGGCCTAAATTAGATGGGAATAATTGTGTATTAGTTTGGAATCCTGGAATTCCTCAGAAATGAGTTGTTAAATTGGATTTTCTTTTTTTAATAAAATAGCTTTTAGCTTAATTATTCTTTAGATATTCGATTGTGCTCATAACCTTTCCAAATGTTCCGTCAAGTGCAGACAAAAAAGTTTTTTGTACATTTTCTGCCGGTAAATGACAGGAATCAAAAATGAGATCTTTGGTTGCACATGCATCGCTGATAATCGTACAATTGAATCCAAGATCATATGCGGCTCTGACAGTCGATTCTATGCACATATGTGTCATCATACCACAAATAACCAGATCACTCATACCGTAATCTCTAATCAGCTCAAGCAAATTGGTGTTTCTGAAGCTATTGGGGTACGATTTCTGAATGATAATTTCTGATGCAGTCGGTTGGACGATTGAATTTATTTCAATGCCTTTGGTGTGGGGATTGAAAAAAGAAGCTTTTTTATCGGCAATATGTTGCATGTAAATAACGGGGAGAACCTTTTTTCGAAAAAGTTGTAAAATCTTTGCCGTATTTTCAGCAGCCTGTACGGGGTGGGCGAGTTCCATTTTTCCTCCGGGGAAATAATCATTTTGGATGTCGATAAGCAATAATATATTACTCATAATTTCAGGAATTTGCAATGAATTTGACCTAATGATCAATATTTATGTTATTTGATCATTTTGATGAACATCAACCTGTTCTATTCATCAAAATGATCATTAAATCTAGGGATATCCCCCCAAAACTTCTTCCTAATATAGATTTAAGTAACAGTTAGTGTTCAGAACGAGCTGTTACATGTTTCTCCTGTATTGTCCTCCGATCTCAAATAACGAATTTGTAATCTGACCCAGCGAACAGTATTTTGCTGCTTCCATCAAAGCATCAAAAATATTCTGGTCCATAACTGCCGTTTCCTGCAACTCATGTAATTTTTCATCACTTACATCTTGCATGGCGTTGTGCAAATTGTTGAGCGAATCTATTTGAACTTGCTTTTCTTCTGTGTGAGCCCGGATGATCATTTCAGGAACGATCGTTGGAGATCCATCTTTTGATAAGAAAGTATTTACACCCATGATCGGAAACTCACCTGTGTGTTTCAAAGTTTCATAATAGAGACTTTCCTCCTGTATCTTACTTCTTTGGTACATGGTTTCCATCGCACCTAAAACGCCACCTCTTTCAGTAATCCTTTCAAATTCAGTCAAAATAGCTTCTTCTACCAGCTCTGTTAAATCTTCAATGATAAATGCTCCTTGCAATGGATTTTCATTCTTTGCCAATCCAAGTTCATGATTGATAATCAACTGAATGGCAACCGCTCTTCTTACACTCTCTTCTGTTGGTGTTGTAATGGCCTCATCATATGCATTGGTATGTAAGGAATTACAATTATCATAGATAGCATATAAAGCTTGCAAAGTGGTTCTGATATCATTAAATGAGATTTCCTGAGCATGCAAGGACCGGCCTGATGTCTGAATATGGTATTTTAATTTTTGTGAACGATCATTCGCTCCATATTTTTCTTTCATGGTCTTAGACCAGATCCTTCTTGCTACTCTCCCGATAACAGCATATTCAGGGTCGAGTCCGTTGGAAAAAAAGAAGGATAAATTATGTGCAAATTGATCAATTTTCATTCCTCTGGAGAGGTAATACTCCACATAGGTAAACCCGTTTGCCAGTGTAAATGCCAATTGTGAAATCGGGTTGGCCCCAGCCTCCGCAATATGATATCCGGAAATAGAAACAGAGTAAAAGTTTCTTACATTCTGGTCTATGAAATATTGCTGAACGTCTCCCATGATCTTAAGCGAAAATTCTGTTGAGAAAATGCAGGTATTCTGCGCCTGATCTTCCTTTAAAATATCCGCCTGAACAGTTCCTCTGACAGCATTTAATGCTTTTTTCTTTAATTCAAGATAAACAGATGGCTCCAGCAATTTGTCACCGGTTATTCCCAACAATAATAAACCCAATCCATCATTTCCTTCAGGAATTATACCCTGATAAGCAGGTCTGTCTATTCCCCGGTCATCATACTTGGCTTTCAATTTGCTTTCAACCTGATCAAGCATGCCATTCTCCCTGATGTATATTTCACATTGCTGATCAATAGCAGCATTCATGAAAAATGCTGCTATGGTAGCAGCCGGACCATTAATGGTCATGGAAACACTTGTTTTAGGGTCGCAAAGGTCAAAACCACTATATAGTTTCTTTAAATCATCAAGGCAACAAATACTTACACCTGAATTACCAATTTTTCCGTAAATGTCAGGTCTGTGGTCCGGATCTTCGCCATACAAGGTGACAGAATCAAATGCGGTCGATAATCTTTTGGCAGGCATGCCTTTTGATAAATAATGAAATCGCTTGTTGGTTCTTTCCGGGCCGCCTTCACCTGCAAACATCCTGGTGGGGTCTTCTCCTTTTCTTTTAAAAGGAAACACACCCGCAGTATATGGAAATTCTCCCGGAACATTTTCCTGCAAATTCCAGTTCAATATATCTCCCCAGTCTTTATATCTCGGTAGACTTATTTTAGGGATCTTACTATGGGAAAGCGATTTTGTATGCGTTTCAACTTTGATTTCCCGGTTCCTCACAAAATAAGAAAAAGTATCTTCCTTATAAGAAGCTTTCTTACTTTCCCATTGGGATATCAGTTCAAAATTATCCTTACTTAACTGATCTTTTAATTCGTCATATTTTCCCTGGATTTCCTTGGCGAGAACGAGATTGTCTTTCAAAGTCTCAAGCGTCAAAGCCAATCCGTACATTTTAGAAGCAATTTTGGATTGGTCATTCACCCATTGATCATATTTCCTGTTGTTCTCTGCAATTTCAGCTAAGTAACGAACCCTTTTTGGAGGAATGATATGTGATTTCTCCCTGGATCGCTTATGAATATCGAAAGTCGAACCAAAATCAATGCCTTTTTTTTCCTTAAGGGTACGAAAAATAGCGGCATAAAGCTGATTTGTGCCCAGGTCATTGAATTGGGATGCAATGGTTCCGATCACAGGTAATTCTTCATCCGGCGTTTCCCAAAGATCATGATTTCTTTTATATTGTTTTTTTACATCTCGGATCGCATCCAGTGCACCTCTTTTATCAAATTTATTTATTGCGATCAGATCAGCAAAATCCAGCATGTCTATTTTCTCGAGCTGGGTTGCAGCACCGTAATCCGGCGTCATTACATAAAGTGCCATATCACAATGATCAACGATCTGACTGTCGGACTGACCAATCCCGGATGATTCAATTATAATGAAATCAAAACCTGATACTTTTAGTACATTGACGGCTTCCCGAACGTGTTTGGATAAGGATAAGTTGGATTGCCGGGTGGCAAGAGAACGCATGTAAACCTGGTCTGAATGGATGGCATTCATCCGGATCCTGTCACCCAATAAAGCGCCCCCCGTTTTTCTCTTAGAGGGATCTACCGAAATGATTCCTATCTTCTTTTCCTTGAAGTCCATTAAAAAACGACGGACAAGTTCATCTGTTAAACTTGACTTACCGGCTCCCCCTGTTCCGGTAATACCCAGGACTGGCGTTTTAACCTGGTCTGCTTTTAGCTCAATCTCTTTTCTGGCCTTCTCATGGTTCTCCGGATAGTTCTCTATTGCAGTAATATACCTGCTGATCACATGAAGTTTTTCTGTGTTCAGGTCATTCAAAGCATAATCCAGCTTTATACCGATAGGGAAATCACACTGTTGCACCAGGTCATTTATCATGCCTTGTAAACCCAATTCACGTCCATCATCCGGAGAATATAACTTAGTGATACCATAAGCTTCAAGATCCTTGATTTCTTCTGGAAGGATGGTGCCGCCTCCGCCACCAAATATCTTGATGTGTTCTCCTCCATTTGCCTGAAGTAAATCATAAATAAATTTAAAAAATTCATTATGTCCACCCTGGTAGGAAGTTATCGCAATACCTTGTACATCTTCTTCAATTGCCGCTTCAACGATCTCCTTGGCACTTCTGTCATGGCCAAGATGGATCACTTCAACACCTGAACGCTGAATGATCCTCCTCATGATATTAATAGCTGCGTCATGGCCGTCAAAAAGGGAGGCTGCAGTTACGATCCTTATATGATTTAAAGGTTGATAAGCTTCAATATTTTTCATTCCAAACTTTTATTTCAAAAATGTTAGTTTCAGTTGTCAATATTTTTTGTAAAAATCTCATTTATAAATCAAATAATGAAATTTTATGCCACTGTAGATTTTCATTATTTTGGTCTGATCAATCTTACAAATTCATTCAGCATCATAGCTGTCGCGCCCCAGACTTTGTGTCCCCATAAATCAAAATAAGGTATCTCATCAATAATAACCCCGTTTGCAAGGCGGATAGTACCTGTTTTCTTATTTCCCTGATCAAGGAGAAATTGTAAAGGTGCCTCAATAATCGAATCCACTTCATCTTCCTGCCTGCTGAATTCCGGTTTGCCAGAGAAAAATCCGACAAAGGGAAAAACCCTGAAATTACTAACGGGGATGTAATGATTTGTCAGGGCACCGATCAATTCAACTTTTTCAGCCTGAATTCCTATTTCTTCCTGTGTTTCTCTCAATGCACAGGACCAGTTATTCTGATCGGAGCTTTCTTTTTTGCCTCCCGGTAATGCGATCTGCCCACTGTGTTTATCCATTGAATTGTTGCTTGCTCGGACGATTAAAGGGAAGTATAGTTCTTCCTTTTTTTTGTACAACATAAGCATTACACTGGCGATACTATGACCTTCTTGTAGCGTAAAGTTGATCTTCCGGCCTATCGGAGCCATTTCACGCATGACGCCAACACCCGGAAGTTCTTTTTCTTCGAAAGCAAGTCGAATTGTATCTAAACTTTGTTCAAAATCTGCCATGGGTAACAAAAGTAGGATTTTGAATGGAGTTTCAGAAGCTTTTTTGAATAATAAGACGTTTCCTTTTTATACAAAACTTGCTTGCCCTGGGTTGGTTTTATATAAAAATTATAGTTTAGATTGTTAATAACTATATGTAATTTGAATTTGTAAACTTATCTTTGCACCCCGAATATTAAAAATGAAGAAAAGGGATGATTCCTAAGTTTATGGGAAAAAGTATAAAAAGGGAGAAAATGAATAAAGATATAAAGAGAATTGGGATCTTAACATCGGGGGGAGATGCACCTGGAATGAATGCAGCTATTCGGGCTGTGGTTCGGTCAGCAGGCTTCCATGACCTGCATGTATACGGCGTTCTGGAAGGATACAAGGGCTTGATAGAAGGAAATATAAAAAGACTGGATTCTACAGATGTTGCGAATACAATCCACAGGGGTGGTACTATTCTTAAAACGGCAAGATGTGAAGAATTTAAGTCGAAAGAGGGAAGGCAAATGGCCTACGATACACTTCAGGCTTTTGATATAGATGCGATGATCGTTATTGGTGGAAATGGAACATATACTGGAGCAAAGTACTTTTCTACAGAATTTGATATACCATTTATAGGTCTGCCGGGGACAATTGATAATGATATTTGGGGTACAGATTTTACAATTGGATTCGATACAGCCATCAATACAGCTGTTGAGGCAATAGATAAGATCAGAGATACTGCGGATTCTCACAACCGACTTTTTTTTGTTGAGGTAATGGGCAGACATGCCGGATTCATAGCTTTGAATACAGGTATTGGTTCCGGTGCTGCAGCAACATTTTTACCTGAGACAAGCTGGGGGGTGGAGGAATTACTCACTATGTTGAAAAAAGCAGCAAAAAGGAGAAAATTATTCAATATTGTAGTTGTTGCTGAAGGTAATAAAAATGGATCGGCACATCAATTAGCAGAAGCGGTGGATAAAAAACTGGGTAAATACGACACGAGAGTTACTACAATTGGTCACTTGCAAAGAGGAGGTTCTCCTTCTGCAGCAGATCGAGTATTGGCCAGTACTTTAGGTTATGAAGCGGTTGAATGTCTGGTAAAGGGTCATAAGAATAAAGCTTTAGGTATTGTTAACTCAAACTTATTTATGTGTGATTTTCACGATGCGATCACTGAAAAGAAGGAGCTAAATCACGAAATGATGAATCTCTTGAGTATACTGGCAATGTAATGAGCTTCATCAGTATTTATATTACGCATCCAAGTAAAGAAAAAGCAATAGAGATCTCAGATTTTTTGATTCAGAAAAAACTTATTGCCTGTGCAAATATTTATCCCATAAATAGTGTATACAGGTGGCAGGGAGTTGTGCAAAGAGAAGATGAATGGGTGAGTTTGGTTAAGACAAAAGAGCACTTATTTGATGAGATTGTCAAGACAGTTGAATTACTTCATCCTTATGAAATTCCATGCATTATGAAAACAGAACATAGTGCAAATAAGGATTATGAGGATTGGATTAACAATCAACTCATAAATAGTTAGATAATTAAGTACTTATCCTAAGTTATTTTTATGGTTTTAGGCTTGTTTGGTAGATATATTCCCTATATTAGTCTTGATTTTAATAATTAATTATCGTATACGAAATTAATTTTACAAAATCAATGTTTATGTAGTTAAACCTTACTCTATGAGACAGCTGAAAATTTCAAATAAAATAACCAAAAGGGAAAGCATTTCTCTGGATAAATACTTGAATGATATCAGCAAAATCGATCTGCTGAACCCTGAGGATGAGGCAGATTTGGCCCGACGCATTCACAATGGCGATAGCATTGCACTCGAAAAACTCACACGGGCAAACCTTCGTTTTGTGGTTTCTGTTGCAAAACAATACCAGAACCAGGGACTTTCACTCAATGACCTGATCAATGAAGGAAATGTCGGTTTACTCAAAGCTGCCAAACGATTTGATGAAACAAAGGGTTTTAAGTTTATTTCCTATGCAGTGTGGTGGATAAGACAATCCATCTTGCAGGCGATTGTGGAATATAGCAGAATTGTCAGACTCCCTGTCAATAAAGTTTCAATATACAACAGGGTTCAACAAGCACATAATGCCTTCGTGCAGGAATTTGAAAGACAACCTTCGAATGAAGAATTGGCTGAATTATTGGATATCGATGCTAATGTGATCGGAGAAGCATTGATCTCAGCAAAAAAATATGTTGAATTTGATGCCCCTGTATCAACGGATGAGAGCGAAGCTACCTACATAGATCTTTTTGTGAATGACGACGATGAAAGACCCGATAAAAAAATAATGGAAGAATCATTGAAAGATGAGGTTCTGATCGGATTATCTGTTCTTTCTCCCAGAGAAATGGAAGTGCTCAAAGCTTATTATGGTCTTGGGAATGGAAATGCACTCAATTTGGAAGAGATAGGTGAGCTATATGGACTTACGCGTGAAAGGGTGAGACAGATTAAAGAAAGAGCCCTCAGGCGATTGCGTCGATCAGTAAATAAAAACATTTTTGAATCTTACCGTTCCTGAACTTAAATTGTAACATATATTTTTTTCTTTAAGAGAACTAAGCTACATTTGTTTTGTTTAAAAAACTTGTATCGTTGATCAATTTTGATAAAAACTGAAACAAATGGATGTTCTTGATCAGGTAAGAATAATAGTGTACAGATTTCACGAAAAGGGCCTTGAAATTTTTCTTGTTAATAATTATTTAGAAAAGGACGTTGACTGCTGGGTCATTCCTGAAAGTAATAATAAGATAAAAATGAGAGCTGAAATGAATGGCTCTGAAGCGCTTTTGATTGAGCTTGACCCTTATTTTGACTCCAACGGTAGAAAAGTTCTTACTTATGCCATCGAGGGGGACTGGCATGATATTCCATCCGTCAGAGGCCTGATTCGTCAGGATTTGAATCTGATCAAACATAAGCTTAAGGAAAGTTTACCTAACATGGAAAAAAGTGGCTTTTTTGCGATAAAAGAAGCACTGAAAAAAGTATTGCCAAATGAATATGCCGCTTTGAAAGAATTAAAGGATATTCTTTGGGACAGGAATGTCGTTACAAACATATAAAATACAAAGTTTAAATTTTTCCACAGATGTCCTCAACCATCGACGATAATATTATTTTTTTTGAAGATCAACGTACTTATAAGGGAAAGGTCCGGGATGTTTATTGGGCAAAAGATAAGATCATACTGCTTGCAACAGACCGAATTTCTGCTTTTGACCACATCCTGAATGAAACCATTCCATACAAAGGACAAGTCTTGAATCAGATCTCTGCTTTTTTTCTAAAACAAACGAACCAGGTAGTTCCCAATTGGTTTGAATTAAGCCCGGATCCAAATATTTCAATAGGTAAATCATGTGAGCCTATCCGGCTTGAAATGGTTGTAAGGGGATATTTATGCGGCCATGCCTGGCGGGAATACAAAAGAGGGATAAGGACCATCTGCGGGGTCGCGATGCCTGATGGAATGAATGAAAATGATAAATTTCCTCGTGCGATCATCACACCCTCGCTAAAGGCGGATGAAGGACACGATGAAGATATTTCAAAAGAGGAGATCCTTGCAAATAATATTGTTTCAGCCGAAGATTATTCGATTCTTGAAGATTATTCTCTCAAATTATTTGACTTTGGAACTGAGGTTGCGAGAAAACAGGGATTGATACTTGTTGATACTAAATATGAATTTGGCAGATATGAAAACCAAATCATTCTGATGGATGAAGTTCATACTCCTGACAGTTCGAGGTATTTTTTCCTGGATAATTACACGGAAAGACAAAAGCTGAAGCAAAAACAAAAGCAGCTCTCTAAAGAATTTGTTAGAGAATGGTTGATCGAACATGATTTTCAGGGCAAGGAAGGTGAAATTATGCCCCAGTTACCTCCTGATTTTGTAAAAGAAGTCAGCGAAAGATATATTGAATTGTTTGAAAAAATCACAGGGCAGAAATTTGAAAGGGCTGATTTACAAAATGTAAATGAGCGAATGATCAAAAATGTCAGAAACGTATTTTAGAAACTGTATTTCAACCGGATGAAAAAGGCCTGAACAGGACTCCCGAATTTCTCATTTTTCTCAAGGATCAATTGACCAAAAAATCCGAAATCCAGATTATTTCCAAGGGAATAAGATAGGTTTGGACTTACAAATAATGGATGTGTTTTGACAGGACTGTATATCAATGCTATTCCTCCGTTTATAAGTGGGCTAAATGGATAATTTACCGATCCAAAAAATGCAGTTTTATATGGATATAGATTTTTTGCAGACAGGTCAAAAGAAAAAATGTTCGATAAACTTTGGTCGTTGTTTCCGTTTTTGTTGTAGAGGAAACCCAGATTGGCATATAAGCTGTTTTTGAAGATATAATCAATCCCAAGGGTGATTGCTAACCCATCTTCTTGTTGTTCGCCCAAAGGGCTGAAATAGGCTATTTCGCCTTTGAATCCGGCATCAAATAGATTGCCTGCCCATCCTCCTCCGACCACAAGGTTCCAATCCATTAACCCGGTTAATATTTGAAAGTCGTAATTCCATCGATTCCATTTAAGTAACATACCGGCAGTTGTCTTTTCAATGTTATCAAACGCTTTCACTGCAATTTCTATACTCGATGCGTAATTGATATAGTACTTTGCAGAAATTGCATCACTGCCTGGTTTTTCCTCATAATCAAAGTCTGTAAATGAATAAGCATTGAAAATGTCATTTGGATTCCATGCCGTATTTATTCCCCAGTTAATTCGTTGCCGGCCTGCTCTGAATTGCCAGTTGCCAGTTGTATAATCAAGGTAAAAGCGATCAATCATCGTATGAGCAGCTACACCCATACTATCTGAAATACCATATGATAATTCGAAAAAATCATTGGCTTCATTCAATAAATCAATATAATTATCGGGCTGTAAACGAATCTGATCACCCCAAAAAAAACGGGTTCGCAAATCGGATTTGAAAGTAAAATTCTCGTTTGGATACCAGGCAAAATTTAGCCGGTTGTGAATCAGATTGTCAAATAAACCTTGTGAAGAAGGCATCATGTCAGATTTAGGAAGCAATACAAATGATTGCATATCCTTCAGATATCCTCCCAAAGCCCAGTTTTTAACTTCAGTCTGCCCCCAGACCTGGAACTGAATAAATAATAAAATTATAAAGAATTTAATTTTCATACCTTATGAATATTAAGGTTTATAGGCCTTACCCGACCCAGAAGCCAATTTTATTGATCAGCCAGATTGATTTTTAATTATTGATCATATCCGAAACGATTTTACCATCCTCCAATGTGATCACACGCCTGGCCCTGTCAATTACGCGCTGATCATGCGTTGAAAAGACGAAAGTCATGCCTTCTTCCTTGTTTAATTTCGCCATGATATCCAACAATTGAGCAGTGGATTTAGAATCCAGATTGGCTGTTGGTTCATCTGCCAGCACGAAAGCTGGTTTTGAAGCTAAAGCTCTCGCTACGGCAACTCTTTGTTGCTGTCCGCCTGAAAGTTTGGAAGGGCGCTTGTTTGCCTGGTCCTCAATTCCTACTGCTTTCAAAAGTTCCATAACCCTGGCATCTCTTTCATGCTTTGTTTTATTTTGTAAAAGCATAATGAACTCAATGTTTTCATGAGCAGTAAGAACAGGAATAAGGTTGTAGGCTTGAAAAACAAAACCAATTTTTTCCTTTCTGAAATCAATCATCTTATTATCCGATAATTTTGAAATATCAATTCCATCAACCTCAACATAACCTTCTGTTGGGTTGTCAAGTCCGCCAATAATATTCAAAAGCGTGGTTTTGCCTGAACCGGAAGGGCCTACAATAGCAGTAAATTCACCTTTTTGGATGGTTAAGTCTACGCCACTCAAGGCATGGACAGCGATCCGTTTTGGGTTATAAACTTTTGTTACTCCTTTTGTTTCAATAACTTTCATCACCAGTGTTTTATAAATTTTACGTTGATAATTTTATATATTTTTCCCAGAATTTACTGCTGAGCTTTTTGTTTTCATGAGTATTTTAATTATTTCTTTTGCTTGTTTTTTTATATCGATCAAGCCCACATTGTTTTGGAGGGATTTTAATTCTAATAATACGTCGACAAGGAAAATGGTGGCATCCGCTTTTTCAATTGTCATATGGATTTTATTTGAGAATTCAGGAATGGATCTTGCTATTGTCGCAGCCCGATAATTAATCCCAATAAAAGTCGCATTCTTAATGAGTAATTTGTAAAATCCGGTTGCACTTGGCTCTGATTTAATGGAAATGTGCAATTTCGCTACATGTACCGAGATTTTTTTAGCTCTTCCTTTCATGTTTTCAATAAAGAAATTTTTTTGAATTTTCATAGGTTTTGAATTTGTTTGATTTTCATTTTATTATATTTTTCTGATCGCCTCGACAGGTTTTAATCTGATGGCTTTGTAAGCGGGATATAAAGAAGCAAGTAAGGCTGTTATAAATACTGCCATGGCAAGATTTATATATTCTTGACTATTCACTACGGGATAAATAAAACTCGACATCCCGAATTGTTGCATGCCTTCCTCTCCAAAAAAAGTCAGGTTAAGTCCATGAACACTAAAGTAATTGGTCATTAAATAACCGAATAAAATACCAATAGGGGCTCCGACAAAACCCAATAGCACGGTTTCAAAGACGATCATCGAAAACACCTTGATTTTATTCATGCCCACAGACATCAACATACCGAGTTCTCTAATTCTTTCCAGGACGGCCATTAACATGGTATTGATGATTCCAAAGATAAGGGCCAGCATGAAAATAACCATGTAGATCTGACCGGCCATTCCGATTTGCGATTCAAAGAGTTCAAGTTCCGGCGAAATTTGCTTGTATGACTGAATCAACAAGTCTGGAAACAATTGATTTAATTGGTAAATGCTTGTATCCAGGTCTTCAACCTGATTAAGGTAGATCAAGGTTTCATGTCCAATATTTTGCTTGCCCAGCAGCGCGTTTAAACTGGAAATATGCACAAAAGCAACATTGTCATCGTATATTGAATTATTAGTATCGTATAAACCGATCACTCGGAATGCCCCTGAAATGATCTGGCCCTGAATGTTTTGAAAAGTAAGGACAACTTTTGATCTAAGTTTAACTTTCAGTTTTTTAGCTAATCTTGTACTTAGGAGGATTTGATTTTTGCCTGATGCTTTGAAGTATTCGCCCTCCGTGATGCTTTCGAAAATACCCGTTACTGGTTTTTCTTTGTCAGGCATAATACCATTTATTTTGATGCCGCGGGTGGCTCTGCTTGAACCGATCATTACATTGGATAAAGATCGGATCGAACTGGCTTTTACCGTAGAGAGACTTTCAATCTTTTCTACGATCTGATCTGCATCTTCCAAATAGAATTTGCTTTCTTTATCTTCAGGAAAGGAAGGGTGGTGTATCTGTATATGTGAAGTTTCCTTTTGAATGGAATTATTTACATAACTATTGGCGATGCCATATACCATTCCCATCAGGAAAATAACGGACCAAACACCTACAATAATGGCCCCGATAACCACAAAACTTCGTGTCGGGTTTCTCCAGATGTTCCGCCAGGCTAATTTGAGTATCATAATTTTATTTTATTCGTTGTTAATGCCCTTTAAGACCGCATTGCCTCAATAGGTTTTAATCGCCAGATCTTGTAAATCGCATACGTTGCCAGCAAAGAAGTAAGAATAAAGACAATTAATGCCTGGAACATGAAAATATCGACTTCAAATGCGGTAGGCATGATTGGATCAAATCCCCATTTTTCATAAGCTTCATTCATTTCTTCACCAGCCTGTGAGAAATCAATTGGATTTTTGTGGAAATAATACACAAGAGGAATGCAAGCAATGATCCCTGCAATCGCTCCAATAATTCCAAGCAACACTACCTCAATCCAGGTTGTAAATGACAAAATCCTTCGTTTCATGCCTATGGAAACCAGCACGCCAAATTCGTATTCCCTTTCCTTAACCATCATCAAAATGGTTCCGAAAATTCCAAACGTGATCAGTATATAGAGCACCAGTAAAAAAATATAATTGCCGGCAGCATCCGTTTTCTGTGCTTCAACCAATTCAGGGATCATTTGACTCCAGTCCATCAATTCAAATTCTTCTTCATCAAATTTTGCCTTAAGATTTTTCATAACAACTGGAATATCATTCCTGTCATCCAGTTTCAATCCCAAACTGGTTATCAGATTTTCTGCCCCAAAGAAATATTGAGATTCTGCAAGCGGCATGTAGATCATTTTTTTATTAAGATCTGGAGAAGCAAATTTGATAATACCCTTTACCGGGTATTTTCCAGCAGCATTCACGCCATGATACCCTTGGCTGATCAAAACGATCGTATCTCCCATTGAGATTCCTAATTGTTTTTTTGCGCCTTCCGCTACCATTACGGCTTTGTCATTCTGTTCCAGATAGGACCCCTCTATCAATTTATCCTTCAGTTCCGTAAGTGTGTTTTCTTTTTCTGGATCCGTGCCGACAATTAGCATTCCAGTTGTTTGCTGACCAAAAGAAGCTAAAGCAAAAGATTCAAGTCTCGGTGTAATCTCCTTTATTTTGGGAATTTCCGATTTAATGGATTCAAATTTTTCATCATATTTAAATGAATTATTGATGGTCTGATCCTCCCAATAGCCATTCTTATGAATCTGGGCATAACCGTAATAAAAATTCACCACATTGTCGAGCATTCTGTCCCAGGCCCCTTTTTGAAATGAATTCATGAAGGATGAAAACAGAACAGCAAAAAATATGGATGCGATCGTTATCAGGGATCTTCCTTTATTTCGCCAAATATTTCTGAATGCGATTTTAAAAAACATAGATCTTTTATTTGTTATGTTAGATCTTGACCTGATCATTTTTTTTCGGAAGCGCCCGGCAGGATCAAAAATTTGTTTATTGTATCTGCTTGTATATTTACTTGCTTATTATCGTATTCTTTTCATGTTCTGTATGGTGAAAAAGTTTTTCTTGTGCTGCACTCCAAATTGGATCTGGACATATTCTAACAGCGTATAATTGCCTGGCTCTTCCTCTGGTACAATTTTTAATAATGAAGGTAATAATCTTCCACCCATCATTTTTACATTGATACCATACATGGTGTTTACCAAATAATCATCTTCGTCAAAAAATTCCACTTTGAGCTGCAAAAGTTCTTCCTTACTGATCCACATTTTTACTTTGCCCCAGACAACAGCCGCATCTTCTTTTGGGGTTAGATCAACTACATAGCACAACCGGCCCTCTATCATTTCTTCACCCGCAAGACGGTGGATGTAATCTTTGACAATTGAAGATTCCTGAACCAGGTCATCATTTGTAAAATCAGATCCCATCCAGGATTGCATCATCATTGAAGGAGGCATTTTAATCACCCGTTCTATGGTAGGTTGCCAGTTCCACATTTCATTCTTCTTTTTCAAAAAAGCCGTGCCGGCATCCCTTTTTGGAGCGGTGATAAGGATCAGGGATTCTTCGTCGCCCTGACTCCAGGCTTTCATCTCTATTTCTCTTTGCCAGTCCGTTCTGTTTATCTGCATTTTGAATTCTGAGTAACTGCTGATTCCTTTTGATTTTTCATCAGATTTTTTAACAATGTCATAGGCATCTTGTGCCTGGATCAATTGAATGAAGAGCATTGAAAGTAATAGGATAAATCCTAATTTCAGTTTATTCATAGGAAATGGGTATTTTAAAATTGATTGGTTTTGTTTTTCCTTTAAATATACAGGATTTTTAGGGATTTTCAAAGCCAAATTATTTTTTTAAGTTCATTGCAATAATAGAAATCTGTAACTCAATTCTCTTAATTTCGCGCAGTACGATTTGATTGTTCATTTGCATCCAAAACCAAAATTTCAGCATGGCTGTCATAATCAATCCTAAAAAAGCACCAGCTCCATAGATCATCATTTCTTTTAGGTCATCTACTTGGAAAAATCTGATGGTACAAAAAATTGTAAAACCAAAAGCTATAAATACAATGATCATTATGTAATAGCTGAGCCACTTAAGTTTTCCCTTATATAAACTCATCAGCATTTCAAATATATTTTGTTCTTCCAGCTGATTCATAAATTGGTAGTCTTCTTCACTGAGTGCCTCCTTTGCTAAAGCATCAAAATTTTCGTTATCCATGATTTAAGAGTTTATTATTTTTTTTAATTCGTTTCTGGCTGTGAATAATCTGGATTTTACGGTTCCTTCAGAGATTTTCAGGATCTTCGACATTTGTTTGACTGAATACCCCTGTCTGTAATAAAGGTTGAGCATGATTCTGTGTTTGTGATCAATCTCATTGAATCCTCTTTGAATTTTTTCTATTCGCTCATCCTTTCCAATAGTTTCAGGTACAAAAGCAATCGGAATAGGTTTCTGATCAAATATTTTTCTGTTTTTTTCCTGTTGCCTTATCCAATCTACCGCTTTATTATTTGCTATTCTGAGAGCCCAAACTCCAAATTCAGCCGGGTCATTCAAACTATACACGCCGCGCATAATGGCTATCCAGCAATCCTGGGCAATATCCTTTGATACTTCAAGGTCGTGTGTTTTGTAATATATGTGTCTGATTAATTTCTTGTTCCATTTTTTTACCAAAACACTCAATGCATTTTTGTTGCCTGATCTATAACTCAGTACCAGCCATTCATCAAATACTTTTTTAATTCTTCCTTTCATCCGGAATACAAGTTATAAAATCAGGTATACTCTATAGTCGTAAAAAAATGAATTCGGTTCATTATTTATTAGAAAAATTAATTTGTATTCAAATCTGTTCGAAATAAATTGGAAAATAAAAAAAAATGTAGATTTTTCAGGGAGCGTTTTAAAAGGGTTGGCCGTTATAAACTAAAAATCTGAGTACTGGCTTTTATTAGTTAAAAGCAAAAGACTCTTAGTTGGTTACATGTAAAAGGGACGTATAGCGAAAGCGCTACACGTCCCTTTTTAAATCAAAACCGAGCAAAGACCACTTCTGTCTTCTTATTAAGCATAAATATATTAAATAAAATTATATATGAGATTTTTATATGTATTTATTTTTCAATATAAAGTTTTTTATATTTTTGGTAGAACTTCTAAACTAATCTAAACTCAAACCAACTATGATGAAAAAAATGTTTATGATGGTTTTTGCGACGCTAATGGGTGTATCTATGTATGCTCAAATTACGACTGCAACCATCTCAGGGAAAGTTACTGATGAATCAGATAATGGTTTGCTGGCAGCAACAATCGTTGTTACCCACTTACCTTCAGGTAGTCAGAATGGAACAACTACTTTAGATAATGGAAAATATAATTTACCTAACCTCCGAGTAGGAGGGCCTTATCGCTTAGAGGTAAGTTATGTTGGATATGAAACACAAACCAAAGAGAATATATTTTTGAGTTTGGGGCAAAAATTTAACATGGATCTGGTTCTAAGTGCTTCTTCTGTTACAATTGACGGAATAACAGTTGTAGCCAAGGCTGATCCGATCTTGAACGGTGAGAGAACAGGTTCTTCAACAAATATTAGCGGAGAACAAATCAAAAGCCTGCCAACTATTTCCAGGTCAGCAAAAGATTATTACAGACTGACTCCAAGTGCGAGTGGCAGTTCTTTCAACGGTAGAAATGACAAAATGAATAATTTCATGCTGGATGGCTCTATCTTTAACAACCCATTTGGACTGGATGCAGCAACCCCGGGTAGTCAAACCAATGCACAGCCTGTTTCTCTGGATGCAATTGATCAGATCCAGGTTGATGTAGCGCCTTATGATGTAACAATGTCTGGATTTACTGGAGCAGCGATAAATGCCGTAACAAAATCTGGAACCAATGATTTCAAAGGTACAGTATTTGGGTTTTTCAGAAACGAGCAGTTGACGGGTGGAAAAGTTGCGGGACAAGAGATTTTTGTTCCGGATTTAACGCATTTGCAGACTGGATTTTCAATAGGAGGACCAATAATCAAAAACAAGTTATTTTTCTTTGCCAATGCTGAAATTGAAAGGAGAGGAGATCTTGGTTCAAATTACCTGGCTGATAGACCTGGTTTGACAGGTGCAAACGTTTCAAGAGTTAGTGCAGAAGATTTGGATAGAGTATCAACTGTTCTTATGGATCGTTATGGTTATGAAACGGGCGCATATGAAGATTATACTCATAATACTGTGAATCAAAAAGGTATGTTCAAGTTGGACTGGAATATTAGCAATCAACATACCCTGACAGCTACCTATAATTTCCTTGATGCAACGTTGGACAAACCGGCACATCCGGAAGCAATTGGTAGGAGAGGACCTGACCAGACGACATTGCAATATAGAAATGCAGGCTATGCGATCAGGAACTTATTACATTCCGGGATAGTTGAATTAAAATCTTTGTTTGGAAATAAATTCTCAAATAATTTACAAGCAGGTCTTACCTCTTTCAGAGATGCGAGAAATCCTTTTTCAGAAGCATTCCCAACGATAAATATTGCTAAAGACGGAATCAGGTATATCGTTGCAGGACATGAACCTTTTTCAATTCATAACAGATTGAATCAGGACGTCTACCAGTTTACAGATAATTTCAACATGTATTTCGGTGACCATACTTTAACAGCCGGTGTAAGTTTTGAAAAATTCCTTTTTGATAATTCATTCAATCTTGGATATTACCCTGGAGTATTTGATCCTGATTTTGAAAGTGTTGATGCTTTCGTAAATGCGGTTGAATCCGGTGATTTCGATGCAAATGTTGCAGCGGCTAAAGCCACTTTTGATGCAAATGGAGGAGATGAAGGTGAAAATGGAAAAGGATGGGCTTTAGCTGAAACGAATGTGGGACAATTGGCATTTTATCTTCAGGATGAATGGTCAGTAACGGATGATCTTACTGTAACAGCAGGTTTCCGTGTTGATAAACCACTTTATTTTGATACGCCAACAAAAATCCAGGAAAATTTAGATAGGAATCCGGATTATGCACCGGAGATTGAATGGTATAACAATGAAGGTGAATTAACGACTATTGATCAGACGCAACTTCCTGCATCAAAATTTATGTACTCACCTAGATTAGGGATTAATTATAATGCACTGGGAGACAATTCATTGATCATTAGAGGTGGTTCAGGGATTTTCACCGGAAGATTTCCTTTTGTCTGGGTAGGCAACCAGGTTGCAAATCCTAATTGGTATTTCTATTGTACAACTGCACCTGATTTTCAATTTCCACAGGTATGGAGAAATAATCTTGGCGTTGATGCAAAACTTCCGGGAGGTATTACACTTTCAATTGATGCGGTTTATACAAAAGACCTGCAGGCAATGATGGTTAGAAACTGGGGATTGAACCAGCCAACCGGTACGTTGCAAGGTGTGGATGACAGACCAGTATACACATTCGGAGACAAAGCAGTTTTTGAAGGTTTAGGTTTCCCACTTCCAGTAAATGGCTATGTATTTACGAATACAAATGTCGGACAAACAATTAATGCAACTATTCAGTTACAGAAAAAATGGGGCAATGGTTTATTCGCTTCCTTGGCGTATGACTACCTTGATTCAAAAGATGCAAGTTCAATCCCTGCTGAGATTTCAGGAGACGCTTTTGACAGAAATCCGGCTTTTGGAAGTGTAAATGAACCAAACCTTGCGTATTCAAGATATGGTCATAAACACAGAGTGATCGGTTCTGCATATAAGAAATTTTCTTATGGAGGAGGTAAATATGCAACGACTGTTTCAATGTTCTTTGAATACCTGCAGGGTGGAAGATATTCTTACACTTATTCAGGAGATATCAATGGCGACGGATCTGGGTTGAATGATCTAATTTATATACCTACTGAGACAGAATTGGGAGAAATGAATTTTGTAAATGATGACCAAAGAACGGCTTATGAGACATTTATTCAGCAAGATGATTACTTGAATGCTAACAGAGGTTCATATGCTGGTAAATATGCTAATTTGAGTCCTTGGTATTCAAACTGGGATTTCAGAGTACTGCAGGATTTCAATTTCAATGTAGCTGGAAAGTCCAATACAATTCAATTGAGCATGGATGTTTTGAATGCAGGAAATATGATAAATTCAAACTGGGGGGTACGACAAAATCCTACCAACACACAACCTGTAGGGGTATCAGTTGATGAAAATGGCGTACCTACATATGCATTTGATTCTTCTTTGAAAAATACATATACAAACGATTTTAGTTTATTATCCAGGTGGCAGATGCAATTTGGTATAAGATACATTTTCTAATATCTGTTTTTTAAAATTTAGGGGCCCGTCATACTGACGGGCCTTTTTTTGTTTATCACTTTTATAATTGTTAGTTTTAAAATCAATAAGTAAAATGTAAACGATGAAAATCATTTTGGCACCAGATAAATTCAAAGGATCACTGTCTGCAATCGAATTTTGCAAGGCGGCTGCCAAAGGACTTTTGAAGTCAAATCCGGGTATTGAAATTATTTCCCTGCCGATGTCAGATGGAGGGGATGGTTTTTTGGATGTGATCTGTTATTATGCACAATTTATCCAGGTTCCGGTTTGGGCAAAAGATCCGTTAGGAAGATCTTTGAAAACAAATTACCTGATCTCGGAAGATAAAACAACGGCCTACATAGAATTAGCAAAGATCTCTGGCCTGGTCCTGCTTAATCCATATGAAAGAAATTGCAATATCACATCGAGTTATGGTTTTGGTGAATTGATCCGGCACGCCCTTTTGCAAGGGGTTTCGACTATTTATCTGAGTTTGGGTGGGAGTGCTACGAATGATGCAGGTACGGGCATGGCACGTGCTTTAGGGTTTTCGTTCTTTGATGGTGAAGGAGTTAAGACAAGGGGTGTTGGCGAAGATCTGGTAAAGATCCACAGCATTAACGATGAAGAAGTGAATCCCATGCTCAACAATTGTAAATTCATAATACTGACGGATGTAAATAACCCACTCACTGGTAAAAATGGTGCCGTTCAAGTCTATGCCCGTCAAAAGGGTGCTAATGAAAAAGATCTGGCTACCCTGGAAAAAGGGATGCATAACATTGCTGAAAAGATGAAGAAAAGATCAGGAGTAGATATTACAAAAATTCCCGGTTCTGGTGCTGCAGGAGGTATTGGTGCCGGTGCAATGTTTTTTCTGAATGCATCTGTAATTAATGGTTCAGAATTTGTTTTAAATTTATCGGATTTTGAAAGGCATCTTGATAATGCAAACCTGATAATAACCGGAGAAGGGAAGCTGGATAGTCAGAGTGCGTTTGGAAAAATCCCATGGAATGTGGCCAGAAAAGGAAAAGAAAATGGCATTCCAGTGTTGGCTATAGCAGGAAGTATTTCAGAAGATGCAAGTTTTGAAGGAATTGATGAGTGTCATTCGATACTGAAAATGGCAGACAATCTTAAGGATGCAATGGATCATGCAGCCAATTATATAGAAAAAATTACAGAAAATATCAAACTAAGTAAATTTCATTCGAATGGAAAATCTTAAGGTTTATAATCCTTATACAAGAACGGTAATCAGGGAAATCCCTTTCGATAATAAAAAAGGGATCGAAGAAGCTATTGAACGGGCTTATCAGTTGCATCATAATTATTCAAATCGAATTCCAAAATATAAGCGAATTCAGATTTTGGAAACATTTTTATGTCTGATGAATCAGAAATTTGATGAATTGGTGGAAACGGCAGTTCAGGAAGGAGGTAAACCTTTTCGGGATTCAGTGGTGGAAGTAAATAGAGCGATAAATGGCGTAAAACTGACCATTGCTCATTTAAATGAGATGAAAGGTAAAATGATACCGATGGGTACAACGGAGGGAAGCCAAAACAGACTGGCTTACACAGAACTGGAACCCACTGGGGTAGTTTTGGCAATTTCTGCATTTAATCACCCCGTTAATCTAATCGTGCATCAGGTCATAACTGCCCTAGCTGTAGGCGCGCCTGTAATCGTAAAGCCCGCCCTAAAAACGCCTTTATCCTGTAAGTTGATGGTAGACCTTTTATATGAGGCCGGATTACCAGTAGATTGGTGTCAAATGGTCATTTGTAAAAATAGCCTGACTGAAAAAATGGCTGGAGATAAACGCATATCATTTATTTCCTTCATTGGTTCGCATAAGGTTGGGTGGCATCTGAGGTCTGTAATTGCACCCGGAACCAGGATCGTACTTGAGCATGGAGGGGTGGCTCCTGTGATCATTGATAAGGATGCAGACATTAAAAATTTGATTCAACCCCTAATAAAAGGGGCATTTTATCATGCAGGCCAGGTTTGTGTTTCTGTTCAAAGAATATATGTTCACGAGTCAGTTATTGATCAATTTCTTGAGAAATTCCTGAAAGCGATGCGCAAATTAAAAACAGGCAATCCAGCTAAAGAGCAAACAGATGTTGGGCCATTAATTTTACCGGAAGAGGCGACCAGGGTTGAAAAATGGGTTCTTGACGCTGAATTTGAAGGAGGTAAAATTCTGGCAGGAGGACAGTCGATCTCAAATGTTTCCTATCAACCTACTTTGATCCTGAATCCTGCCACGTACTCTAGTGTCAGTTCTGAAGAGGTCTTTGGCCCGGTGGTTTCCGTTTTTCCTTTTTCAGAAAGGCAAGAGGCGATCAAACTTGCCAATAATCTGCCCTTCTCGTTTCAGGCAGCGGTATTCACTAAAAATCTGGACAATGCCTTGCATTATACCAGATCACTGAAAGCAAATACGGTTATCGTAAATGACCACACGGCATTTAGAGTGGATTGGATGCCTTTTGGAGCCAGTGAGCTGGCTGGCTTGGGGACAGGGGGAATTAAATATATCATGAAAGATATGTGTAAAGAAAAACTAATTGTATTGAATAGCAAGGAACTTTAATCCAAATTATTTAGTTTAAATAGTTTTAAAGCAAAAAATCGTATTAATAACGGATTAAGCTACGTTATTATAGAAATTTTTACAAAATTTGTATATTTATGTTTCTCTTTTTGAGATACATATATGTGTGTTTGTTTAAACTAAAGTAATTTATTCATAATTAAAAAATGGTAATCATGTTAAAAAACGTAAAATTGATTAAAAGCCTTACATTAATGATGGCATTGGTTTTATTTGGTGCATTAACTATGCAAAGCTGTAAAGAGCAAGTTAAAGAAGCTACAGATGCTACTGAAGAGGCTGTTGATGCAGTTGAAGAAGGTGCTGCTGACGTAAAAGCTACTGTGGATGAAGCTGCTGCTTCTATTGAAGAAGGTGCAGAAGCTGTTAAAGAAGCTGTTGAAGAAGGTGCAGGTGCTGTTAAAGAAGCTGTAAAAGAAGAAGGAAAATGTGGTGAAGGAAAATGTGGTGAAGGAAAATGCGGATAAGCATTTCTCTAAAAAAAAATTAAGCCGGTACTTTTTAGTCCGGCTTTTTTTATTTTTAATATTTTAGAGGATTAATAATAGCATGAAAGATTCTGGACAAAATCAAAAAGTAAAGCCTGAAAATACCTCAATCAATAAGGAGTGGTTGGTAGGAAGACGAAATTTTTTAAAAAATTCGGTCTTAGCCGGTATTTTTTCCCATACACTCTTTGTTGAGGCATGCATTTCAAATCCGGAGAAAATTGAACCACTCACAAAAAATCAGTACCAGATTCTCCAATCGGTACAAAATATATTATTTCCAAAGGACGAAATCGGGCCTTCAGCAGCCGATTTTCACGCAGATAAATATGTATTATGGGTATTGAACGATGCCCGAATTGACCCGGAAGAAAATAAGTTTATTCTGGATGGTCTGGATTGGACCGAAGAAACAGCAATGGAAGAATTTGGAAAGTCTTACCTGAAACTGTCAGTCAATCAACAAAATGATCTTGTCAAATATATCTCACAACAAAACTGGGGGGAAAACTGGTTGTCCCTGAATTTAACGTATATTTTTGAAGCGATGATCTCTGATCCCATCTATGGTTTTAATGACCGGGAACAGGGCTGGGAATGGCTGGAACATATGGTCGGCACCCCAAGGCCAAATAGTCACAACAAATACGATGATATTTTCAAAACTCTAAAATTCTAAGTGGATGGGAAAAAGGAAATATGATGTATGTATCGTTGGCAGTGGCGCAGGAGCAGGACCTGTAGCTTATACACTCTCACGTGCTGGATTTAAAGTTCTGGTGCTTGAAAAAGGGCCCTGGTTTCGAACAAAGGATTTTACAAAAGATGAAATTGTTGCTGTTAGGCGTAGTGTGTATACTCCAAATTTGCAGGATGAACCTCAGGTGCTGGAAACACTAAATAATGAAGGTGAATGGATAGCTAAATCTACTTTTAAAACGGGCAGAGACTTTTGGAATGGCAGCCTAGTTGGAGGGTCATCCAATTTTATGAGTGGGTACTTTCACAGGATGAAACCGATGGATTTTTCTTTGTTGAGTAAATATGGTCCAATTCAAGGGGCCAATATTACAGACTGGCCTGTCTCATATGAGGATATGGAACCCTATTATGATAAGGTTGAGAAAATTGTTGGTATATCCGGTCGGGTAGTGGATCATGAATATCAGGAGCCCCGATCAACCCCTGATTATCCGCAAGCTCCACTCGCAGAAAATATGATGGCTGAATGGCTGGATGAAGCTGCGCAAAAGCAAGGGTATTCCCTTACAACCATTCCAAGAGCGATTCTTTCAAGACAAAAAGGAAAAAGGAATGCATGTCTGTATTCAAATTTTTGCGGGAGCTTTGCTTGTGCTTCCGATGCAAAAGGTAGCTCCAGGGTTGCCTTGCTGGATGAGGCACTCGATACCGGAAATTTGACGATCCGGGCCCAGGCTAAGGTATTTAAATTGGAAACAAATGGCACGGGGAAAATTGAACGATTGTGGTATCATGATATGGATGGTGAAAATCAGCAAATAGAAGCAGAACTTTTCGTTATAGCTGCCCAAGCCGTAGAAACAAGCCGATTGTTGTTGATGAGTAAAAATATAGAATTTCCAAATGGCCTTGCCAATAATAATGGTCAGGTTGGGAAAAATCTAATTTTTTCTGCCGGGGGTATTGGATCCGGATATTTTTATTATAATGATCTTCCAGCTGAAAAAGTTGAAAAATTGAAAGCACCAGGTGTTTTTGTTAACCGATCTATTCAGAAATGGTATGAGATTGATGACATGAACAACGGCGATAGACATAAAGGTGGCATTATAGATTTTTTGTTTGAACATGCGAATGCCAGTGCTAAGGCGATTCGTCAGAAGTGGAACGATGATGGAAGTCTGCTTTATGGCACGGCACTGAAACAAAAACTAAAGGCTTATTTTACAGAACAGCGACGACTTAAATTTGAAGTATTCAACGATTGGTTGCCAACCGATGATTGCTTTGTTACTCTTGATCCTGAAGTGAAAGATAAATGGGGTGACCCTGTTGCAAGAATCCGGTTGGGTTATCATGAACATGATCTTAAAATTGCCAGATACCTTACTGAAAAAGCTGAAGATCTGCTTAAGGAAATGGGTGCCCAAAAAGTAAGTTCAAGCGTTAGCGGTTCTCCACCTCCCAATCTTCAGGCAGGGGGTTGTCGTTTCGGGGATAATCCTGAAACTTCAGTGCTCGATAAGAATTGCAAGGCCCATGAAGTGGATAATCTCTATATTACAGATGGCAGTTTTATGCCTACAGGAGGGAGTGTCACTTTTACCTGGACCATCTTTGCAAATTCGTTCAGAGTCGCTGATAAAATGGTTGAAAGGTTAAAAAAACAAAGAGCTGTATCTTGATTTTCCTTTAGATTCACTCCTGAATTAATCTGAAATCTGATTAGTCGGTCAATAAATTATTCCGGATGTCAAATCTTATATTTTAATCTGATAGATATACTTCGGGGAGCTTCCAGCTTTGCCGGTCTCATCGTGTATTCTTCATTGAATATATTATCCATCCTGAGTGATAGCTTCCATGCTTTATTAATCGTAATGCCCAAATTTGCATGCCAAACCTGGGTGCCTGTCATGTGCGATGCCCGGAAATTTTTGACACCAGGTATAAATGCCTCAAATGCCGCATCAATTGCTTCCATATAACTCAAATAATTGCTTCCAATACCAAAAGAAAGTATTTTATATTCAACCTGTAAATCAAATTTGAAGGAATGTTTATTTCTGTATTTAAGAATGTTTTCATCAGAACTGGAAAGGGTATTAATTATGTCAGTAAACTCCTGAAATTTAGGATCTATGAAGACATACCCACCCATCAGGTTTGTTTGAACAGGGCCGATTTTACCTTGTATTCCGGTACTGATCTCCAAACCTCTGATGATCGTATTACCAATGTTTTGTGCTGTAAACTGAGGAGGGAAAGTACCTAATTTAATATTAAATTCCATCATGTTTTTATAGGCTGATTGAAAAACAGATGCATCCAAAAATCCTATAAAATTACCCAATGAAATTCCTTGTCTGATTCCAATTTCACTGGTCCAACCGGTTTCAGACTGCAAGTCAGGATTCGGTATAATTCGTAGTATACCTGCAGTTGTACTAATATATTTTTCAGCTATGGATGGGAATCGGTATCCCTGTCCCCAGGAAGCTCTTAAATTTGTGTAGGAGAAAATCTTGTAGTTCAATCCGAACCGATACACTGGTTTTGTCTCGAAAGAGTCGATCTTTGCGGGAATGCCATTTACAATGTCAGGGGCATCAATCTTGTTTGTTTCTAGTCTTGCACCCGCATTGACGGTTAATCTATCAAAGAACTGCTTCTCTGCCTGCACATAAACGGCAAAATTCTGACTGGTGAAAATGGTGTCACCATACAACTCTGCTTCTACATTTGAAAATTGAGATACCAGGCCGGAAGTGAAAACGAGGTTCAGGCCCTCCCATTTTTTTTGTAATTGATATTCACCATAAAGAGAATTGGAAATTGTGGACTGGTTATTATCAGAACGATTGTTAATTCCATGTATTCTTCCAATAAACCTATGCGTCAATTGATCTGCCCCATAATAAGTTAAATATGGATCTAAGGTATACCTCAGTTTATTGTTATGTCCATAATTGGCAGTATCTCCCTGGTAAGCTTCAGCATTTTCATTTTTCCAATAAAAGAAGGATTGACTTTCTCCTGCATTGATATTAGTAGCAATTCCAGCGTGAATGTATTCTTTGATCGGGTAATCCAGTTTAAGATGTATGCGCCCATAATTATTATAGCTGTCTTTCAAATAACTTTCTTCTTTCGTGTAAAATACGGAAGAAACCAATGATAGTTTTCCAATTTTTTTTGAAAATGCACTACTGATATTGAAGGAATAAGGCATTTTATCCCACCACTGTTTTGAGCTATCTGCAGGAGCCAAATATCCAGTCATTTGGGTTTGTATATTGAAGCTTGCTTCTTTCTTAGCATAACTGGTGAGGATGTTGATCACCCCATTCATTGCTGCTGAACCATATAAAGCAGACCCGGCACCCTTCAAAACCTCAACCTGGGCAATGTTTTCAATCGGAATGTCACTCCAGTTTGGAAATGCTGCATCACTTTGTAGCGCAGGTATGTTGTCCAATAATAATAAAACCCGGCTTCCGGCTCCGTATGAATAACCTGCACCGCCCCTGATATTCACCTGTCCGTCAATATTATTAACGCCGGGTATCTTATCCAGTATCTCATCAAAACTTGTGCTGTGGTTGTGTTCAATCAGTGAAGGTTTAAGGATCTCCATGGAAACGGTTACATCCTGGATCCTTTTTTTAAATTTTCCAGATGTAATGGTAACGGTGTTCAATTCTTCCTGGCTTTGTGCTAAAAAGATCGTTCCAAGATTTTGTAGAGCGGCCTGATCACTGAGTTCGATTAATTTCGTTTCGTAACCAATGTAACTGATTATTAAATTAGAAGGTCTGGAGTTGAGGATCATCATAAAACTTCCTTCATTGTCTGAAATGGTATTTGATTCTCCTGCCTGAATGGTTGCATAAGCCAGTGGATTATCAGTTTCAGCATCTTTTAATACACCCTGAATAGTGATTTGGGCAGACAAAGTAAATTGACAAAAAATCAAAACAAATAATATCTTGTGCTTTAACCAAAAGAGGATTACAGATTGCTTTGATCTCATTTTTACTTCCTTTTTATTGTTAACTTAAATTGGAATATTCTCCATTATGGCTTATATTCATTTTAAAATTATAAAATAGACTGGAATGAACAAATTTATACTTTTATTAATTGGAATATTTATTTTTGTCTCTGTCAATTTGGATGGACAGGATCCCGTTTGTTACCCTGACTCGACCTATGCAGATTCGCTTGCAGGTGTTTATCCGGGCCCTTATCATCCTGTCATTTTTCCTGATGGAGGAATCACCGATATTGCCTGTATTAATCATCCATTTGAAATGGTTCTGACTGCTGTGATCCGGGATTCAATAAGCTATGCTGGATTTGATTTTAAATTGAATCATCTGAAAATTGAAGAAAATGGTATCCTGGGTATGCCGGAAGGCCTAGATTATGCATGTAATCCTCCCAGTTGTTTTTTTGAATCAAATACCTTGGGTTGTCTGGTGATTTCAGGTACACCGACAGGAACGAATCAAACTGGAGCCTATGACCTGAAACTGATCTCTGAAATCGTTGCCGCAGACGGCTTGATTTATATAAAAGACACGCTTCCTGATTTTTTAATTCCGGGTTCATATTATTATTTGAATCTTGAATCAGAAGATTCAGAAAACTGTATGGAATTGAATACCTTCCAAACTACTGAGGTTGCTTATGATTTTAAGATTCTTTCAAATCCGGTAGGCGAAAGACTAAAACTGGAGCTGGATCTGGCACCTGATGTTAATTGGGAGATTCAGTTAATGGGCATTAATACTGATTTGATCAGCAGAAAAAGAGGAAGAGGACCTGCTGATTTATCTTTTGATATGGTTGATTACGATTTAGCTCCTGGAACTTATTTTGTAAGAATGATCACTAAAAGTGGAATTAGAGTTAAAAAAATGCTTATCATCAAGCCTTAATTAGAGGATGAAACTTCATGAATAATATTTCGTCAGAAAATCAAGCGGTTGAAACGCTTTTAAATAAAGGATCTTTATTCTTAATTGCTGGCCCTTGTGTTGTAGAAAATGAAGAATTAGTAATGGAAATTGGAGAGAAGGTTTCTACCCTATGTAAGAACCTAGGTATTGCTTATGTATTTAAAGCAAGCTATAGAAAAGCAAATAGAAC